>Ga0209670_100011_pt1 | contig 190799 bp, 182 predicted proteins | sample PerSpoBPS_BMetaG_FD_184741 | JGI IMG/M metagenome (GOLD analysis project Ga0209670, IMG submission 184741) | Thermal spring microbial communities from Yellowstone National Park, Wyoming, USA - Perpetual Spouter B (PS_B) MetaG (SPAdes) (version 3) | ecosystem: Environmental > Aquatic > Thermal...
TATCAACACAGAAAAACCAGAAATGCAAACTTGAATGGAAAGTTGAATCATCCAATGCTGATCAGGGTTATTATCTTCGCATTTACACAAGTTCTACATCCTGTCCTCCTTATCCGTATGATTGTATGAGCTTCGGAGAAGGGAATAATATTAAAATCGCTAAATGTACAAATGAAAGTTTCTCTGGAACCTCATATTCACTTGTGGCTGTAGACTCTCCAAGAAAACCATCACCAAAAGATACAATCTTTAACGTATCGGTTTCAATTACCGATTGCAAATAAATAAAACTATAATGGTCTCCAACTATAATCATTGCTCGTTATAACTTCAAAAATTAAAGAAATGTTTCTAAACTTAGTAGTTCCTTCTAATTTGTCAAAAACTGGATATTGATCTTTAGTAGTAATATTAACGCTAGCACTAACTGCAGCAAAATACTTATACTCATAAACAAGATTATAATACATTTTGTAATATTCTCCACACATTCCACAATAACATTTGTTATCTTCAAACTTAGATTTTTCGTAGCCATTTTGCCTACAATAATCATCGCAAGGAATGGTGCCATTATCTACTTGATACCAAACTTCTCTTTTGCATCCGCATGCTTTATTCTCTTCAAATCTTTCATATTTTTCGCTACTTTCATGCTTTACTTTTATTTTATTAACTTTCATTTCAAGAAAGTTAAAAGCATATTCTTTGGGTTCTTCAGTTTTCTTAATAACTTTGTTTTTAAATTTTTCATCAGCGTCCTTACAATTCTCATCCAAAACGCTCTCTGCATCTTTCTTATTATATTCACAAACGTTTCCCAAATCAATTTTCTTGCACTTTTCTTCCATTTCCTCCTTTTCCACTTTTTCTATAATTTCTCTAACCTTATCTCTGCTTATAAAATCGCTTCTTCCAATATCATAAGAAGCAAAAACATCATACGGTAAATAAACTTCTCTACTAGCATTTTCACGAATAGCAAAAAAATTTCCTGAATAGTTAAAATGTTGATTAAAAGAAACTAGCATTATTGGTGCTAATCTTTCAGTAACATACTTAAAAGTAACCTTTGGATTAGAGAATTCGAAGCGTGGTTCAAAACTATTTAGGTTTTCCAAATATTGTGTTATATATTCTTCAGTCATACTTCTAATATTTTCTTCATAAGAAGGAAAGTTGACAGTTTCATAGTATCTCCATTCTTTTATGCTACTTTCATCTTTAAACCCACCCAATTTTCCAATTTCGTAAGCAGCCTGAAAGAATGAATAATTATAGGCTTTATCTAAACCAATCTTAACCGCCTCAACGAAGTCAACAGATTTTAAAATCTCGCTGCTCTTTAAAGAAATCTTTAAATTGATGTAATGGCTTGAAATAGCTGCATAAAAAGCTCCGCTAAAAGCTAGAATTAATATAGCTATTGTAAGTATAACACCAACAAACGTCCCCTTCATTCTCTAATCACCTTCCAACCCCTACTCTATTATCGGAAGCTTTAGTAGTTGTTTCTGTTGGTTGTAATCTTTCTCCTTCTTCATAATTAAGATAAAGATATTCAATAAGCTTTGCATTGTTATAAGGAGTAAAAATTGGAACTGCTGCACTGAATCTAGTCTTAGAACAATCTCCAAAATATTCTTTTTTCTTGAACTCCAAAATAGTTTTAGAACCAAGAGTAACTTTATAGCATTTAGGAACTAAATCAAAATATTGGAATAGGGAATCATTTAAAAAATTTATGAAATTCTCATCTTTATGATAATAAAAAGTAGAAATCATCTCATAAACACTTTTAGAGCTGTAATTCAAAGAAAGAAGAGAGAGTAACAACCTATAAGCTTCGTTACCTTCATACATAAATTTAATGCTTATCTCGCTTCTTACATTAACGAACCAAGACAATAGAGCAACACCAATAACAAATATAACTAAAGCAATAAGCAACATTCCTATGTCGAAAGGTGCAATTTGTCCTCTCATTTTGTCCACTCCAATATAGCAACTATAACTCTTCCTTTGTGAATACTACCATCTTCATAAATTATATTTACTGGGAGACCTCTCTTCCCTATTGGATTCCCTGTTTGAAAAAAGTCTCTTATATACTCTCCGCTTTGTTCAAAACACTCAACAATCTTATCGGCAGAAAGTACAAAAGAAATTACAGAACCGACAGCACAGCCTGCAGCAACTCCTACAATAGCACCTACACCAAAAATCCATTTTCCTGCTGCCACTCCCAGTGTAGCACCTGCTGCACAACCTTTAGGAACTCTAGGCGCAATAACACCAAAAGAGCAAGTAGCAAAATTTGTAACTGGATTATCAAAAAGAATATCTTTTGTTAGGCTAACTGTGGCTCCTCCCCAAATCAAACATTCTTTTTTATCACATCTATCTATATCTATAATATAAATCCATGAGATAGAATTAGGATAAGCCAAATCTAACTTTTCTAATGTAATCAAGTTGCTAGGGTTTATAGTTTGCCTTATAAAATCTTCATCAATCCCCTTGTTAGATTTAATAAAAATTTCATCAAGTTTTTTAGAATCGAGAACTCCTCTATATCTAATTCCATCCTTTTCGTAAACGATTTTTTCGTGAGAAATTAAAGCATTTGCTAAATAAAAGGCGTCCCTTTCTGATCTAGCTTGCATGTTTAAAATGTGAATTTCTTGAAAATGCTTAAAAAGTATAGCTACTATAAAAGCTGCAACACCTACAGCAAAAAGCCCAGATATTATAACATTAGTCGTAACGTCGCCTCTCATTCACTCCAACCTTGCATAAATTTCGTAATAAGATTTTCTATCCTTTTCAAACTTTTTGATATAAAATCTATTTACATCTTTGAAATTATAATCATCAAAACTTGTACAAAACGGAGATTTAAACGGTTCGCTTTTAATAAAAGGCTGGGAAAACTTTGCATATACTTCAACTACTCTAGAAGCTATTTTTACGTCGTATAAAATGTTTTCAGAAGGTTTGTAATAAATATCTATCTCGCTTGGAGTTGAGCCAGCTGCAGACATTAAACTAGAAAGTTGTATCGCAACATTCTGAGAAGATGATTCTGCAATATTCTCAAAAATTAAAGATACCGCATTAGAGAGTATTCTTGATAGTATGAGTAGAGTTATAATGGTAACAACAAATATTGCCAAAAACCATTCAATTTTTAGCTGAGATTTAAGTATTCTAATCTTTTTTGCAGACATTTTCTCTACACCAATTCTCATCGATTTTAACATCACACCCTTCTAAAATAGATTGTGAAGGATTCTCATTTCTACACAAAGCATAGCAATATTCATTAACTTTTGCAGCACAACCAAACTTTGAAATAATCTCTACAAACTTATTCCCTACCACTTCATAAAGAATCAAAACAGTTGAAATTAAAGTAATTGCTATTAAAGCTAATTTAAAAACAAAAGACCAAGCAACAGATTTCATATAAAAATTATAAGATGATAGCGTAAATTCTTTTTAACTTTATACACCTAACGAAGGTGGAGGTGGAGTAGAGGGGCGAGGAGGAGTAGTAAGATGTAAACGTCCTTCATATGTTATGTTAAATGTTACATCTTGGAGAAAACATATTATACCAACTTCTCCCATACAATCTTGAGTTATATCTTTTATTTTGACTCGAATGGATCCTCCTCCACTAGTTTGAAAAACTGTTTCAAAATCTTTACAATTATTATTAGCAATATGATAGCTGCAAGAATCAGACAAAGTAGATTTTTTTCCACCTCCCCAAAAACTCATGTTTAACTTACCTATTTCGTCTTTTAAACTAAGTATGTAATTATAGTCTTTTAATTCATCGCCCTGCTTCTTTTCTGCATCAACGCTAATTCTAAGAAGTCTTTCATCAATCCCGTACCCCAACATCTCTCTATTGCCCTTAAAATCTACTTTAACTTCGTAAGACTGACCACTCGAATAAAACGAATAGTATCCAGAAAAAGACCCTTTCGTACCTACTGGTACGTATATCCCACCTTTATAATAAATTATGCCAGATATTTCGTATGACGACTTATCTACTGTTGCTGACTCCAAACAAACATTTCCTTCTGGACATGAATATGGAGGATTTTCTTCATTAACAAAATTAACAAGATTTACAGAGTTTCCAATAGTAAAAGATGCGAATCTAGAACCGGAATATACTTTACCTCCTTCGCCTGTCGGTCTCAGTAAAAACACGTATTCTTTTCCTGAATCTACATTTCTTTTATTTCTAAGAGTTTTAACCCTAACTTCCTGAGGTTCGCCGATGTTTATTCTAAGTGGAAATTGCCAATAAGCTTTTCTACATTGCTCACCATCCGCTTTCAACGCGCTAGGTAGAGAACATATTTCGTCATAATTAATAAGAGAGAGTACTTCAATATCTCTACACCACTTATCTACATTAGGATGTCTACAGCCAACACCTGTATTAGCACAAATGTGATAATAACAAATCAAAGCTTTTTCTAAAGGTGTTGGAGGAGAAAAAAATCCTTCAAAGAAATATACTACCGTATCCTTTGTCCATGAGAAAACTCTCATAAGAAGAATACCACTTAAAATAATAATAATAACCATTATTATCAAAGAACCCACTACCGCAATTGGAATTGCTCCCCTCATAACCTACTTATTTTTATAGAATAAAAAATTAGCCACAAACTCTGCCTATAATCGGTAATTTACTACATATATTTTTAATTAAATCTTCTATCAGCTCTATCAAAAATTCTTTAGTAGCTGGAATTAACCTAGAGTAAATTAACAAGATTAAAACCAAACAAAGTATAAGTATGATTCCAGAACCTACTACCCAAATTGCCATTCCTTTCACTCAACCACCACTTAAAATTCTCCTAACCATTTCATTAGAAACAATATAATAAATAACAATAGCAAATAGAAAAAGAATTAGTAAAACTATCAAAGCCATTGTTTTTGATACGGTAGAGCTCATAATATAATAGGATAAGCTGAAATTATAAGTTTCATTATATAATATAAACCAACAGAAAATAAACAATAAATTATCAGAGATATTAAAACTGCCTTTCCTATATCTTTTATTTTGCTTACTTCGTCTTCTCCGTATTTCAACTCTCCTAAGAAATAAGAAAGCATAACAACTATAGAAATCATGTATAAACCAATAACTATTTGGAATTCTGGAAGATATATTGTTTTTGATAAGCCTAACAACCAACCCATAGCCTCTAGAGTAGTTTTATATTCTTTACCAGTAAACGCTCTTTCCAACTCTTGTAAAGGTGCGACAAAAGTATAAAACACTATAGCTAACATTGATAGTAAACCTACTATAATTCCTGCACTCAAAGGTGCAAATATATAAACAATTATCTTCATGTCAGAGGTTACTTCATCTAAAATCTCATCAGTAAATTTATTAACATCTTTCGCATCTTCCAAAAATCTTGCAATGGAATCTAAAGCCCTTGAAATAGCTAAACTACCTTTATTGGCAAGGTCTATAACAGTTTTTATAACAACTTTAATCATTCTTGAATTATAGCTTCTTAAAGCCCCAACATTTTCATCAAAAAAAGCCTTCTCCAAACTTAAGCCATACTTCATTTTTTCTGAAGCTTTTGAAAAAATCTCTTTTATACTTAAATCCTTAAGATGAGTTGGTACTTCTTCTATAATCCTCTCTATAGGTTTTCCTGTTCTGCACAAAGATGCTAGTTGATATGAAGCGGTAGGTAATTCGTCTTCAAAAACTAAAATTTTATTATTAGTTTCTTCTAAACCAAATCTGTAAAAATAGCTTGCAAGAAAAATTGTTAAACCTATAGAAATTGTAACACCAACAGAAGCAAGAAATTGTTTATCTCCAAATTCTCCCTTAGATGAAAAAACTATAAATAAAAGCGGTGTTGTTAAAACTACTATAAACAAAAGAGAAAATATCGTAACCATTATTTTTCTGTTTTTGTGTTCTATACTAGAAAAATCTATTTGATGATAAGAATATGGTCTAGAATAAAAATGTTGTCTTAGCAACAAGTAAATTATGGACGGCAATATAATAAGATAAAGAATATATATAAAGCTAGTTTTTATTATATCAGGCAAGAAAATAGAAGCTAAGGGTAAAAAAATCATCAACAATAAAGGTAAAAACACTCCAAAATTAGTTAGTATACTCAATGGTGTTTTTAGATTAAGGGCATAGTCTTTCATTCTAGTTTTTGTCTTTTTTAATACCATTTCCACAGCTTCATTAATAGTTTCATGAAATTTATCTTCTGATAAATTAATGCTACTCTTCAAAAGCGAAATAGCGTCAACGAATTCTTCGCTTTCCTTCCTCCACTTTTCAGCTACCTTAGAAAGTTCTTCTGAGATTGATATAGATTTGCCTGTTTGAACATTCCAAAGTGCTCTCTTTAAATCTAGGCCAAGCAATCCTCTCAAATTATTTGCGGCAAAACTTACTGCAACTTCTAAATTTTTAGTAGTTTGTAACGAAATAGACATGTAAATTATTGAAAGGACCATCTCAGAAGAAAATTTAGACCTATAGTAAATTGTTTGAAACTTTGTGTAATTAAATAAAAAGTAAAAAATGATTAACGAAAGAAGTAGAAAGCTTATTATAAAATCTATAGTTGCAAAACCAAAGAAATATAGAATTAAATAAGATATAAAGAAAAAAACAGTTGGAACTATTATAGAAGTTGAAAAAACTTCGGATGGAGTTACTTCAAAATGACAAAAATCTATCTCTTCTTTCAATCTTTTTTCAAAAAATTTAGGAACTGGAATTTTAATCTTGCCAAAAATTTTACAAAACTTCTCGAAATTTGTAAGCTTTCTGTATTCGCTCATGCCTTAAGCCTCTCTTTAAACCATTTTAACCACTTTTCGTATATAATTTTAGAATCGTAAGAGCCTGTTTCATCATAAACTTTACTAGAAATTAAATGGAATGCCTCATTAGCACTGACTACCCAATCTGCTTCTAATATTTCTGGCTTATTCAACTTCTCTGCAAAATCAACAATGGTTTTTTTAATCTTAGCCCTAAGAAGTATATTATCCCAAACCTTTTCCCAAGCACCATGCCATTCTCTAATTCTTTTAGAGATTTCGTTCAAAACTTCTGACTCGCCATTTAACAAAACGTCAGTAGGCTTTAAAGCATCTTCTTTGGCTGAATAAGTCATTAGAGGAACGAAAGCTCCCTCTAACATAGGATCTTCTTTCCATTTCTTTCTAACCTCAACAACTTCTGTAACTCTTCTGAATCTTCTGAGTCCATCAGGACTAGTTATTATGTTTGTTATTATAATTATGTCTAGGGCTTTAAAGCTCGTGGGAACCAAACCTAAATCATTAACTACTCTATCGTAAACGCCATACGCAGATTCGCCATGAATGGTGCCGGCAACCAAATTAGCTAAAGCTCCTATTCTCATAGCTTCGAATAAAACTGTAGATTCTTTGCTTCTAACTTCCCCAACTATAAGAGCTGAATCTCCTAATCTCAAGGCAGTTCTTAAAGCTTCTTCTGGAGCTAATTCCGTCTCTACATGAGTTATTACAGAACGGGATTTCAAATGCAAAATATTGTAACCAAGCCTTCTGTAAATTTCTATTGGAATCTCTGGAGTATCTTCCAGGACTATAACTCTATACTTTCTCATAAGCTCTAAAATCATCGAGGATAACAAACTAGTCTTACCTGAGCCTCTACCTCCAGCCACTAAAACTGCTCTTCCTCCATCTATAATAAAACTCATTAGACCTGCGAACAAAGGATTGAAATACTTTACCTTAATGAACAAAGGGAAAGTCCAAGGGCTTTCTCTATGTCTTCTAAAAGCATACCCTAAACCCGCTGAAGATAAAGTTCTAGTAACAGCTGTCACTCTCGCTCTACCAAAAGGCAAGGTTATTTCAGTGTCCAATACTGGATTAGATTCGTCTAAAGGCCTTCCAGAATAAAGTCTAAATCTAGTAGCCCAAGATTCTGCTTCCTCCTGAGTTACAATTAAATTTGTTTCGCATTCACCATAATCCGCATGATTAATGAAAACAGGAAACTTTCCTACTGGAGCATTAATGTAAATATCTTGAATTCTTTCATCCGCCAAAAGTATTTCCAAAACACCGAAACCAACAGTATATCTAACTAGAATTTCTGCCAGTTCTTCCAATTCCTTGGGAGATACAGTAATTTTTTTTCTTATCATAATCTCTTTTAACAAATTCCTAGCTCTCTCGAGGAATCCTCTCCTAATTAGTTCTAAATCTCTACTTTCCCTTTCTGTTAAACCTCTTTCGATTAATAAAGACCTTGCTTCATTTAGCAAAGAGTATTTTTCCTCAGAAAGAAAAAATTCCTTAGATAAAACAAAGTAAAGTGGTCTAACCACATTAGGAACTTTAAATATATTAACCTCGCTACCGTCCTTCAAATAATATTTCTCTATAAGCTCTGAATTCTTAGGAGGAAATAGGAAAAATCTGCTAAGCATAAATGTAGGCCTGATTACCGGAATGAAAACATGCCTATAGATATCTCTGGTTCCTGGAACATATTTATCTAGCTTCTCTCTAACCTCTTGAATTAATCTTGTTGATTCTAGCATAGACTTTAAAGGAATAAGAAATTCTCGAGAATATGGAGAATCTGGTTGCTTGAAAATATACATATTAGCTTTTACGTAACAAAAAATTGGATCGTAAAGAAGAGAATTTATCAATTCTCTAGTTATCGAATGATACTGCGGAAAAAAACTAAGGCTCAAAACTCCCTTTTCTTTTACAAAATAGCTGTAAATATTAACTATCTCTTTTAAAATTTTTACTTGATACTCCGGATATTCAATTTCTCTGTACTCAGATATCGTTATTCTCTCTACCTCTGGGAATTCCAATAATTTATTCATAATAAAGTTCATCATTTCTTTTGAATCTTCTATAGTTGTAAAAGACGTCCAATCTTTAGCATTAACTCTAAGCTCGTTCGCTTTTACTTCAACTTCCATATATTTATTTGTCTACATTAAAATTATCCTATGGCGGAAAAAACTCAAACTTTTCCTCTCGAAATAAACGAACTTAACAGAAGAATAAGAATGGTAGAAATAAAAACCAACATGCTTGAAGAAAGAATATCTTCTATAGAAAAACTTATTCAACAACTAAGAGATGACATTAAAATAATAAAGGATTTAGAAGAAAAAAAGATCTCCGATATTAAAAACGAAATATCGTCAATAATAGAAAGTATAAAAGCTATTGATAAAAAGACTGACCAGTTCGCAACAAAAGTTGAACTACAAAAAATAAAAATTCTACTAGAAGTTTTTAACCCCCTAACTTCAAACTTTGTTTTAAAGGAAGAGCTAGAATCTAAATTAGAAGAGTTGAAGAAAAGTATTTTAAAACAAGAAAACAAAATATAATTGGTGCTTATGCCACTCCAAATTTTTAAAAAACAACCTAAGACGCCTCCTGTGGAGAGAGTAAAAGAATTATCCTCCCATGGCTTTTCAGAACCAGAAATAATCGACGTATTAAGAAGAGAGGGGTACAGCCCACAAGAAATAGATATAGCTTTAACACAAGCTTTAAAAGAAAAGTTGATGTCATCAAGCCAAGAAGCTAAAGAAGAAAAAACAGAAAAGATACCAAGCTTTGAAGAAGTAGTTAAAAAAATTCAACAAGAGCAACCAGAACAAATGCAGACTCTCCAACCCCAACCACAATATCCACAATATTCTTGGGAAGATTACTTTAATTACATAGATTACCTAATTCATTCGAGAGTTAGCGAAATAGCAAAAGAGGTAGAAAAGATAAACCTAAAATCTCAAAATTTAGAGAATAGAATAGAAGAAATAATAAGAGATTTTAAAGAAGCAACAAAAAGTAGAGAAGAGCATTACGATAAAATTTTGAAAAAAATAGAGGAGTTGAATTCGTCTATAAACGAATTATCAAAGAGAATTAATGCTCTAGAGGAAATATTCAAAGAAATATTACCAGCTTTAATAGATTCCGTGAGATCTCTCTCTAGATTAGTAAAAGAAAAATGATTTAAGTATAAAACACTAAACTAGTTATGAGCAATTTGTATAGCTTAATAGTTAATAGGTTGTCTGAAGTTGGATTCTTCAATTTGCTAACATTTTTTCTTGCTTTGACCTTAATTTATGCCTTACTAAGACAAAAAAGAATATTAGGAGATAATGTAATTTTAAACGCCTTAATTGCTTTTTCAATTGCCTTTTTCATATTCGCATACCCAATAATAACTGGAGTCAGCCTTGTAGTTCCTTTAGCAACTTTTTTTTCTCAAGCTTTTGCAATATTGCTTATATTATTCGTAGGCTTCTTGATTGCTAGTTTATTGTACCCTAATTTACCAAAAACGCTCGAGCAAGTGTTCACGGGTGGCGAAGCACTTTACGTACTTATAGGCGTTTCTATTGCCCTTTTTGTTAGTAGCGGCTTAGTTGGAGTATTTTACAGTTATATTGTACCTTCTTCTCAACCAACAGGACCGTCTGCACCGCCTGAGGTTATTCTACTAGTAGTTGGTTTGATAATAGTTATTGTAGTCCTTCTTCTCGCCGAAAGAGTAGCAGGTGGTGGGAAATGACTAGCGCAATAGAAACTCTATTAATAAACTTAGAAAAAATGGGCTTTTTTGCATTTTTACCATTCTTATTAACAGCAGCTGTATTTTATGGGTTGTTAAGAAGGTCTAAACTTTTTGGAGACCCTGAAAAAAACTTAGGAGTAAACGCAACTGTATCTTTAGTTGCAGCGTTTATGGTGTGGGGATATCCCATAATAACTGGCACTAGCATCCAAGAATATCAACAATTCTTTTCCTCATTCTTTCTTAAAGGAACTATAGCAACATTAACAGTAATAGTAGGGTTATTAATCGTTGGAATGTTCCTCCCAGAGGAGGGAATAACAAAAACAATAGGAGAAAAACTTGGAGGAAAGTTCGGTATAGGAATAATAGTTTTAGGAGTGTTGATTGGTGTTGCTGTGCTTCTCTCGAGTAGGGTCTCTTACTTATTTGGAGACGTTTTGGAAAGTGTAGATATGGAAACTGTGTACTCTTTGCTTTTCATAATAACTTTCATTGGAATAATAGGATTTGTAGTATGGATAACAAGCAAAGAATCAAAGAGACCATAGCTCTAAAATTTCTTTTTCTGTAAAATGAAGCTTACCAGGAACTACTATAATTGCTGGCAAATCGAATTTAAAGTCTTTAAGATAGAACGCCTCTTTCCAAACAATTTTTTTATTATTAGATCCTATACAAGAAGCAACGACAATTTTCTCCTCTCTATCAATAATTCCGTTTTCTATCAAAAAATTAATCGCATCATTAACCTCTAAAAATTTCCTATTCTCTAAATCAAAATCCAAAAAACATAAAGTATGCAGACCTCTACTCTTATTGTCCTTTATAACATTAATTACTGATTCTATATTTCCTTTAACCCTATCTTTAAGAGGAATGGTAACCGAAGGTCCAAACTTATATGAATGCAAACCGCTTTCACAAACAGCAGAAATAATAGAGGAATTATGAATTATCTTAACTTCAATCTTTCTTTTTAAACATTCCAAAAGAAGAGAAGAATGAGTGGTGGCAACCAATGGATCTCCTGGAACAAAAATTAGCACTTTTTTTCTACTTGCAAGCTCTAAAATTTTTTCACTTTCCTCTTCTAAATCCTTTCTTTTTAATATTTCTATTTTGCTTCCAATTATATTTTCTAACCTTTCAATGCTACCTTTCCAAATATTCGTATAAAACTCGGCAAAAATATAGTCTGAAGTTTTGGCTTCTTTTATTTCTTCTAGAGTTATACTATTTTCGTCGGAAAGTCCTAAGCCAGCAAGCACTAGCATAAATTTAAAAAGAAAGCTATATTAAAATGGGTAAACTTAAAAATGATGTAGAAATTTTCACCGAAATAGAAAAGTTTAAAAACGAAAGACCAAGCAGTTTTGATATTATTGGACATATAGCAATAGTTGAAATACCAAAGAAACTAAAAAGAAGGAAGAGGCACGTCGCAAAAATAATAATGAGTTTGAATAAAAACGTGAAAACTGTATTAGAGAAAGTTGGTGAAAGAGAAGGTATTTTTAGAACTAGAAAGTTAAAATTCATAGCTGGAGAAAAAAACTTTGAAACCTATCACAAAGAATACGGCTGCATTTTTAAATTAGATCCAACAAAAGTTTATTTTTCTCCTCGAGAGCTGACGGAAAGACAAAGAATAGCATCACAAATAAAAGAAAATGAAACTGTTATGGTAATGTTTGCTGGTGTAGCACCATATGCAATTCAAATTGCAAAAAAACAGCCTAAAGTAAAAGAAGTTATAGCAATAGAAATAAATCCAATAGCGGTAAAATATGCAAGAGAAAACGTTATCCTAAACAAAGTTCAAGACAAGGTAAAAGTTATAGAAGGAGATGTTAAAGAAAAAAGCAAAGATTTCTATGGAAAATGTGATAGAGTCGTTATGCCATTACCTCTAAAAGGAGAGGATTTCTTAGATATCGCTATTAATTGTTTAAAAGAAGAAGGATATATTCATTTTTATAATTTAGGTTGTGAACCAAATATATTCGAAAATGCCGAAAAAATAGTAAAAGAAAGATTTAAAAACACTAAAGTTGAATACAAGATTATAAGCAAACAAAAAGTTTTACCATATGCTCCAAGAAAGTGGAAAGTGTGCTTGGATATATATGTAAATAAATCGGGTGAGAAAAATTAGAGTTAATTTGTTTGAAATGCTTCTAATGATAATTTTCTTTTCTCTTATAGCTTTTAGACTATTAAGAAAAAGAAAAGAAATAAAAGTAGAGAAAATATTAATCTTTGAATATTCAAAGGAGTACACAGAAAAAATTAATGAAATCGCATCAAAACACCAAAAATTAATGAAATTTGCTGGCCTTCTCTCCCTAATTTCAGCACCAATACTAACTTTTGTTGGAGTCTACTATTTGATAAACTCTTTAATTTATTCAAAAATGTCTGTAGCTCTAGTTTTGCCAACAGTTTCAGAATTCAAATATCCAGGTCCTGTAATATCTGTTCCTTTTTGGATTTGGATCGTAGCAATATTTTTAATAATTTTTTCTCATGAATCGATGCATGCTTTAATAGCTTCAACCGAAGGAGTAAAAACCAGGAGATACGGAATCATTTACTTATTAATAGTTCCTATAGGAGCTTTTGTAGATTTGTCTGAGAAGAAACTAGAGAAACTTGAACCAAAAAAGAAAATTAAAATCTTTGCTGCAGGTAGTTTTGGTAACCTTATATTATTTTTAGTTTTTACAATTCTGCTATTTTTAATAATTCAGCTTACCAATATAACATTTGAATCTAAAGGAGTTTGGTTTAACAACACTATACCAGAATCTCCAGCAGAGAAGGTAGGACTGAAAGGGATAATAACCCAAATAAACAACAAAACAATAAACAATATATATGATTTGCAGGACTTCTTAAAAAACACAAAACCGTATTCAACAGTTACAATAAAAACAACAGAGGGAATTTTCAATATAACTTTAGCCGAAAAGGATAATGCGAGTTATATTGGTATAATGGATGTAAGAAATTATATAGTTTACAAAAACACAAATACCCCAGCTAATGAAAACTTACTCAAACTATTTGCCTATTTAATATTGGTAGTACAATGGGTATCATTCTTAAGCTTGGGAATAGCAGTAGCAAACATGCTACCAATAATACCACTTGATGGAGGACTAATAACTAAAGAAATACTGAAGAATATTTTTGGAAAAAAAGGAGAATTAGCATCTAAATTTATCTCAGCGTTATTTATTGTGGTTGTTGTGTATTCGCTTCTTTCACCTTCACTAACTCCTCGAGCGGTGTCTTAACTTCAATTTTCCTAAACTCAAAATGTTTTACAGGATATATTTTATTAAGAGAAGAAATTATAGAGTTCTTAAAATCATCAGATAAAACCTTCAAAATAAAATTATCCATAGTTGAATCTTTTACTTCTTTATTTAAAATTTCATCTATTTTCTTTCTTATCTTTTTCCTAATTCCTCTAGGCACTTTTCTTGTTACACATATCGTTTTTATTCTTAAAACGATACCATCTTTTGTAACTTTATCCACAACTAAATCTGTTCTATCAACTTTTCTTCTAATCATTCTAGCAATGTAATCTCTTGTGCATTCCAACCCATCAAAATAAAGATATGCATATTCGTTATCTACTTTGCCAACCTTGAAAATGAATTTAAGATAATATTTATTAAAATCTCCCAAAACGTCTATTGCGCTAATAATAACTCTTCTACCTTTTGCCGCTTCTGGTTCATTAGCAGGAATTTCTCCTACTTCTTTTCTACCTAAAAATTCCGGAGTTATCAACTTCAACCAAACTTTTGTTTTTTTACTCTTTGGCATTATTCACACCTATTAATTTATTTACTTTCTCTATAAATTCATTTTCTTTGCCAACAGGAATATAAGCTCCTGCTGCATCCTTATGTCCTCCCGCTTCTCCACCCAAATCTTTAGCAACATTAACTAAAATGTCTCTCAAATTTATATTATCTCCATTTTGTTTTCTTGCAGATATCTTTATCATGTTTGTCATATTATCATATGCTAAACCAAATACAGGTTTATTAGGTTTCTTCGAACTTAGAATAATTGATGTTATAACACCTATAAGATAATCTGGTATTTCTCTTCCTCCTATTATGAAAATTCCATTATCTTTTTCTATTATTCTTCCATTCTCTATAAGAGAAATCGACTCTGCTATTTTCTTTCTATATTCTTCAACCTTCTCAATAGCTTTAGGATATACCGAATAATCCCCAAGACATAACCTAATTGCTAAATCGCTTTCGCCCATCCTACTACAAGCATTTATAACAACAGAAAATTCTCTGGAATCGTTAAGAAATTCAGGTCTCTTAGAAAGTGTAAAAACCTCGCAAAATAATTCATAAAAATCTATAAGGCCTCTCCTTTCCCTTATTATACCATCTGCTATTCTTGCCTTCTCCTCGTCCGTTAAATCACTAAAAGTTCTCCATGTTTCTCCTTTCTTAACACTTATACCAAGATCTTGCAAGAACTGTATGGCGGCAGCTTCATTACCATAAATAGAAGGTATCAGCGGGTCAAAGCTGTATGCTATTGTTTTGAACAGAGGTCTGTTTGAACCAAAAAGCTTTAAATCTTTATTAACGCTTATAAAACCTAGCTCTTTGGCTATTTCCAAAACTTCGTTGAGAGCACCTGCTTTTATTCCTTCCTCCCTTCTATCACCGACGGCCCCAACTATAGCAATATCTATTTGATCTATGTTTTTTGGATTTATAAACCTAACAAACATTAAAGATATCAAAGACGTGGAATATTTTTCTGGATCTTCTCCAAATAATAAAGGATTAATGTGAAAAAGATTAGGATGTTCATATTTTATTGGTTCGTGGTGGTCTATTATTAAAACGTTTGCCTTTTCTATGATGTCTTTAAGTAAATCTATTTGACCACTCCCCATATCTAAAAATATCAAAAAATCGTCTTCTCTATATACAATTTCTTTTACACTTTTTGAATTCAGTTGTTTAAGTATTTTCAGCTCAAAATTACAACCCTCTCTTATCAAAAACTTAGCGATTATTGAAGCTGATGTGATACCATCTGCATCATACTGAGCATATATCCTAACGTGTTTCTTTCTGACAAGTTCTTTAGAAATTTTCGCCACTCTTTCAATCTCCTTTAAAAACAAGCTGATCACTTCTGTATTATCAACCTTGCTTTCTCTATTTCGAATTCGAAATCTTGAGGTAACATTTTCTTTCTCTTGTAGTATTTTATTAGTCTTCTTATCTTAGAAACAAGGTTTTCGAAACCTTTTTTAGATGCCTTATCTTTCTTATGTTTTAATAGATGTTCATGTAAATTAACAGCCTTTCTAAACAAGTTTAACAATTCCTCAGGATATTGTGGATAGAGGTTGTTTTCTTTCATTATTTGGGTTATAGATTTTCCAACAATAGTCTTAACATCAGGAACACCATATTGATCTCTCAAAATTGTTCCTATCATTGCAGAAGAATATCCTTTCTTAGCAAGTTCTATAACAAGTTTTTCAACTTCTTCTTTCTTCATTTCAAACCATCTAGGCACTATTCTTATTGGTGGTTTGTGGCTTCTAGATTTTCCTTTTTTTCTCGAATACATTCTTGCCATTTTTACACCTCTCTAATTACCCATATTAATACGAGAGAAATTATTGAAATAAAAATAAAGAAACTAGAAAGCATTATCCCAACAACGGGCCAACCTTTTGGAACTACGCTGGCCAATCCTATAAATAAAGAAAGTAATATACTGCAAGCGAGCAACAAGATTATGAAAAAATTCTCTACTATCTCGAGCTTGTCCTCTCCCTTAATCTTTAATAACTCTCTCAGCATATCTTGCGCGTTTCTCAATTTCATCAACCCTTTTTAATACTTTCTCCCATTCTTCAAAAGTTTTTCTATAACCTATTACAATATTTTGCCAACATAAGTTTAAAAGTTTAGGGTGAGTTGCTCTAATTGCCTCCTTAAACAAGTTTAGATCAGTTCCCTTATCTTCTATTCTTTTTGAGAAATAACCCAAACCAAAATCTATGAAATAAATTTTATCATCTTTTACAAGAATATTGCTGGTTGTTAGATCTCCATGTATTATGTCAGCAGAATGCATTTTACCAACAAATTTACCAACTTCAATAAAAATTTTTTCTATATTTTCTTCACTCCACTCATCTAAAACATCTTTTAATCTTTTTCCATCTATAAACTCCATTATTATTCTACAATTCTCTTCGTCTACATGAAATATTTGAGGTGTGTTAACTCCGACTTTTCTGGCTTCTCTCATTAAATTTGCTTCTCTTCTTGTTCTTTCGACTCTAAGCTTTTTATCCAAAACTTCTAATCTATAGCTCTTCTTTATTCTCTCCTTAACAAGAACTTTCATTCCCTCAAAATAGTCTATATAAAGTATGGCCTCTGCTCCTCTTTTTATTATTTCCATTTTATCTATTTTTCGTCTACGTCTTTTATTCCTTCTTCCGTTATTTTAAACGCAACTTCGCTTTCTGGTAGATTTGGTGCATCTATCAATCTAGCAATTCTAATGTTCTCTTTACTTCTCCTTAGATAAATTCTATACGTACTAAAATGCCCGAGCACGTGTCCCCCAACTGGTCTAGTAGGATCTCCAAAAATTACAGATGGATCAGCCATAACTTGGTTTGTTATGTAAACTGCCAAATTAAAAGCATCTGCCAACCTTTGTAAAGTATGCAAATGCTTGTTCAATTTTTGTTGTCTTTCTGCTAATTCTCCTCTACCAACATACTCAGCTCTAAAATGAGAAGTAATAGAATCAATAACAATTAAGCCGATATTTTTCTCTTCTATTTGTTCTCTTAACTTATCTACAATGAACATTTGATGTTCAGCATTAAATGCCCTAGCAACAAAAACGTTCTTTAATGCTGTTTGTGGATCTAAACCCTTGGCTTTTGCCATGCTAACAATTCTGTTTGGACTAAACGTTCCCTCACAATCTATATAAACTGCCGTTTTTCCTAAACCACCTTTTTCTGGAGGAAGTTGAACATTTACAGAAAGTTGATGTGCTAGTTGTGTATTGTGTAATAATAAAGGTGCGAATCCTCCAACAAAAGTATGACCAGCTGGAACTACAAAATCATAAACATAGTCATTATATTGAACTTCTTCTATCCTTTTAATCTCATCCCATGAGAATTTGCTTATCAATTCGCAAGTCCTCAAACATTCTTCTAATAACTTCAATCTTTTGTCTACCTCTCTTATAATTAACATCTTTATGAGTTTAACTCTCTCTCTATTTCTTTTTGGAAGACCTCTAATTAGATAATTCTGAAGAGTAGATCTGTTTACTCCAAGTAAAACACTTAATGTTTTGTAAGGATACGGTAAAATATTGATGAGTTCTTTTAATTCCTCCTTTTTAAGATTTTCTAAATTTTCTGCAAGTTTTCTTGCTTTGATTAATGTATTCCTGCCAAGATTGAATATATTAACAATTTCATCGAATGTTCTTTGATTGATAACATCAGCTTTTGTGCTTCCAATCAAAACATGGTAAGCATGATTTTTAATAAAGTTTCTCTTGCCTATTACTTTTCTTTTTCTTCCTCTATTTCCGCCGATTGTTAAACTATAAACTTTTCTCAAATAATTGATGATTGGTCTCGGATAACCATAAAAAGAATTTCTAAAATTCCCTTTCTTTTCAAGAATTTTGAAAAGTCTATTTCTATCTTCACCTACTACAAAAATTCTATAGTAGATTTCTCCTTTTATTTTCTTAGTTCTAATAGTAGCGTCTATACCAAGTCTTTTCAATAGGTAGGAAAGCTGACTTGCTAAAATACTGCTTTTTGTTGTCATCTCAACATAATCTTTAACATATCCATCTCCCTTTATGTATCCTTTCAAGAATGCGGCAATAACTTCTTCTTTTGCCTCAAAAATTTCCGAAGGAATGAACTTACTTCCTGCTGTACATTTAACTAAGTTCTTAAGTAGAGAGAAAGTTTCCTTTCGTAATAAAATTCTGTACACTCCTCTTCTTTTGGTAATTTTTGGTTTATAATTAAACTTTCTCTCTAAATATGAAGAAATCCAGTCCTTTAATTCTTCGTCAGCAGTATAAATAGAAGGTGGATTGGAAGTTCCCTCGGCAACAAAAAGTCCTATGAAATAAGCATCATCTTCATCAATAAAACTGTTTTTCTCAACTTCCAAGATTTTCGGAGATGCTATCGCATCTCCTTTTTTTACCATACCAATTGGTTTCCATGAAATAGAGTTGCCATCAAAAGTCAAAAGTTTGTGTGCTTTTGTAGCTTTAAGCAATTTTCCTCTTTTAGTTTCCAATGTACAAATATTTTTTACGAACTCTTTGTATATTGCAGCAGCTTCTACTTTTTTAAACTCTAAACCAGAAAATCCTATAACTTTAACATTCTTCAAAGGAACAATATAACCATCATCAAATTTTCTTTCGCCATATATTTTCTTGTATCTTTCGTATGCGTCTTCTATTTTTTCGTAATGGTAATTCTCATCATTAAAGAAGATTACTGGAGTATCTTTGCTTACACATTTCCCACTACCAAAGGCACCATAGCTCTCTGTAATAGCTTGAGTTTCTACACCACCACCAAGCAAATTATCTAATGCTTTAGAACCAGTTGTTATTCTCAATGCTTTTTGCTTCCTTTCAAGTATTTTGTCTGCCGTTACTAAACCAATATCCAAAATTTCTCTAACAGCAGCTATAATCTTTGCTGCCTGACCTTCACCAATTTCAGCAATTGCAGCAAGCTCAGAAGGAGAAATAACAGCAATTGCCATTGGATCCGTAAAACCAACTTCTCTTAATTTTTCAGCAGTTTTTGGACCTATTCCTGGGATGTCTTCCAATCTAATTTCTTTCTCACTCATTTTCTAACTCCTCCACCAATTTATAACTTTCTTCTGTAGGATTAAAAGGTTTGATATTAGTTGCTATCATTTCTAATCTATCATACATATCATTTTTCTTCACTCTTCCTTCTACAATAATTTCTTTTCCTAAAAGTCTTTCCTCGAGAAAACTTTTTCTCTTGTCTTCTTCAATTTTTTCTAATTCATCAACACTTATTCCTGCTAAAGTTTCTGCTAATTCTCTAAAAAATGAAACTCTTATATCGCCTGTACCATCATCAATCAAAGTGGGAATTATCATTATCTTTTCTCCATTAGAATTGTATACATAGTTTGCTTTGAAGATTTTTACTATGAATCCTGTTATTTCAAAATTTCCTGGTCTAATATCTCTAATTTTAACTCTTTCAAAAGAAGAAAATTTTTGAACAAGTTCCTCGGCGCTGGGAATTTCAGGAATTTCTGTATCTAAAACTTTAAGCAATCCGAACCTGCCCAAAGAAACTTCTACTTCTCCATAAATTCCTTCTCTAGCGAAACCATTTATTACTTGAATTAGCGACCCTACGGTAACTTTTTTTTGGTCGACAAAACTTACTTGCTCGTTCCAAAGGGGTATTTTAACATAGCCTGTAGCATCGCCAACAAAAAGATTAACCACCTTACCTTTATTTCCAACGCCAAACTCAACAATTCTAGAAATTTTGAAAACTCTTCCCATAAAGCTTACTTTTCTCATTCCAGGAAGTATGCTTGATATTGTTACCCTTCTTCTTGGAGACGGAAGCTCTATTCCCAATTCTCTAGCTACCAAATAAATAGCTCCTTCTACAGTTATCAAATTATCAAGTTCGATAATTTTCTTATCTATTCTTTTCATCAACTCTTCTCTACTCAAACCAGATTTTTTCTCCAATTCTTGTAAAAGCTCTTCAACTCCCATAAATGTTTTTAGAATTGAAGATTATAGATTTAGATTTTTTCTTGCAAGCCTTATATCATCTTGCAAAACAGTACTTCTCCTGGCATGTTCAGCATATGTTTTTGCTTCTTTCAAAAGTAAAATAGATCTCTCCTCCAAATATTTGGCCAAATATTCAGCTGCTTCAGGAGAAACTCTTTTAGCTCCAAATTTCTTCAAGAATTTGTCAAATGTTTCTCTCTTTAATATCATAATTTATTTTTACCTCCTAAATAAACCACTTTACTTCATCAATTCTCCATTTTGGTTTTATCAAATCCTCGAAAGGTCTATCAAAACCCCTTTTATAAGCAAGCAAACCAGCGTATGCTATCATAACACCATTATCAGAGGAATATTTAGAAGGAACTACATAGAATTTTGCTCCTCTTTCCTCACACATTTTATTCATCATTTCTTGTAATCTTTTATTAGAAGCAACTCCACCTACTAACAAAATCTCGTTTTTTTCGGTATGGGCCAATGCTCTTTCAGCAACTTCAGTTAGCATTGCAAAGCAAGTTTCTTGTAGAGAAAATGCTATATCTTCCCTACTAATTCCTTCTGAAATTAACTTCAAAACAGCTGTTTGAATTCCGCTAAAAGAAACATCCATACCTTTAACAGCATACGGCAATTCAATATAATTTTTCCCATTTTTTGCAAGCTCTTCTATTTTTGGTCCACCTGGCATTGAAAACCCGAATGATCTTGCAATAGTGTCGAAAAGGTTTCCAATTGTTATATCTTGAGTTTCTCCAAAAACTTTGTAAGAATCGTTAACAAACGCTAAAATTGCATTGTGACCTCCAGACAAATAAACAACGACTGCATCTTTGCATCCTGTTAAAAGTCTTCCAATTTCAATATGACCAATGCCATGATGTACCTTTACTAAAGGTTTATGGAATTTCTCAGCCAGTTCTTTTGCAAATTTTGCAGTAAAAAGAAGCGGAGGTGGCAAGCCTGGTCCAGCTGAATAAGAAATTATATCTATTTCCTCAAAAGTAATACCAGCAGAACTTATAGCTCTTTCTAAAATTGTTTTTGATACTTCCTCATGATGTTTTCTTGCATCAGAAGGAATAATACCCTTTCCTTCTGGAGGGTTATAAACATCTCTCTCATCTGCTAAAATCCTTCCGTCTTCAGAGACAATGCCCACGCCAAAAGTATGGGCTGTTCCTTCTATTCCAAGAGATATTAATTTCCCTTCTCTCATCCTTCTCACTCCATAAACATATTAGCAAAAGAGAATATGAAATATGAGAGTTGAAGAATTAAGAAATTTTGGATTCGTCGATAAATGGATTGAGAAGATAAGAAATAAGAAAATTGAAGAATTCTATCCTCCTCAGGAAGATTTTATTAAAAGAAGGTTATTTGAAAAAAATTGCATAGTTTCTACTCCTACGGCATCAGGAAAAACTTTAATAGCAATATTAGCCGCAATTAAAACTTTAGAAAAAGGGAAGAAAGTTTTGTACACTTCTCCTTTGGTTGCGTTAGCATTTGAAAAATATGAAGAATTTTTAAAATTTTTTAACGAATATAAAGTTGCCATATCTGTATCAGATTTTGATTCTAGTGATCCTTGGCTTCAAAATTATGATCTGATTGTTGCAACAAACGAAAAAGTGGAGTCGCTAATCAGGCATGGTGCTGAGTGGATTAGAGATGTAGGCTTACTGATTTTAGATGAGATTCACCTACTTACAGACGTTTCTAGAGGTCCTACTCTAGAAATTTTAATAACAAAAATGAGAAAAATTGTAAAAAATATTCAAATAGTTGGGTTATCTGCAACCATAAGAAATGCCGAAGAATTAGCAGAGTGGCTTGATGCAGAGCTTCTAAAGAGCGATTTTAGACCTGTAAAACTTTATCAGGGTATTGCATACGATTCCAAAATAAAGTTTCCTGGATATAAGACGATAGAATTAGATAAAGAACTTGATTTAGAAGAAGCAATAGTTGTTGATACAATAAACAAAGGAAAACAAATCTTAATATTTTGCTCAACAAGAAAGTCAACAGAAGCATTAGCAGAAAGATTGTCAAAAGTTGTTAGTAGCAAACTTGGAAAAAGCGATTTAGAACTTCTAAAAAAGCTTTCTGATGAAATCGAAAACGTATTGGAAGTTCCTACAGAGCAATGTAAAAGATTAGCTAAATGTATTAAAAGCGGTGTGGCATTTCATCATTCAGGATTAGTTGGAGGACAAAGAAGGTTGATTGAAGAGAATTTCAGAAACGGCTTGATAAAAGTTCTAGTTTCAACAACGACTTTAGCAGCTGGTGTAGATTTGCCGGCTTTTAGAGTTTTGATAAAAGAAGCAAAAAGGTATCACCCACTTTATGGCTCAATCTACATTCCTATTCTTGAATATTATCAGATGATTGGTAGAGCAGGAAGACCTAGATACGATAATTATGGCGAATCTATAATAATTGCAAAAAGCGAAAACGATGCTGAAGAATTGATAGAACGATTTGTTTTTGGAGAACCAGAACCAATAACATCTAAGTTAGCTTCAGAACCTGCCTTGAGAATGCATGTACTAGCGTTGATAGCTAGCGATTTTTGTAAAAAGAAAAAATCTATATTTGACTTCTTCTCATCAACATTCTTTGCTTTTAAGTATGGAGATCTATCAATTATAGAAGAAAAAGTAGAAAATATTCTGCAATCTTTGAATGAGTGGTCTTTCATAACAATTGACGGAGAAAAATTAGAAGCCACGAGACTTGGAAAGAGAATCTCAGAATTGTACATTGATCCCCTAACTGGTAAAATTTTTGTTGATGGTTTAAAATCAAAAGAAAGATTTACTGAATTTTCATTCTTACAGCTGATTTCTTCTTCAATAGAAATGAAGCCTTTACTCTCAGTTAGAACGAGTGAATTGGATGAAATAGAATCTACTATAGAATCCAGAAAAGAAGAAATATTGGTTGAGGTTCCTTCTGATGAGTATGAGTATGAAGAGTTTGAAAAGAGCGTAAAGATGGCTAAAATTTTGGAAGATTGGATTAATGAAAAAACTGAAGAAGAAATAATGCAAAAGTATTCTTTAACTCCTGGAGAACTTTATTCTCGTTTACAAATAGCAGATTGGCTTCTTTACTCTTTACATGAAATCGCCCTAGTTATGAGGAAGAAAGAAGTTTTAACTAAATTGAAAAAGTTGAGACTAAGAGTTGAAAAGGGTATTAAAGAAGAACTATTGCCTTTAGTTACTCTAGAAGGGGTAGGAAGAATCAGAGCTAGAAAATTGTATAATTCTGGTTTTAAATCTTTGGAAGATCTAAGAAGAGCTCCGCTAGAAACAATAGCAAAAATAGTTGGAGAGAAGACTGCAATCAAGATTAAAAACCAATTGGAAGGCAAGAAAGAAATTAAAGAAAGACAAACTTCCTTGTTTACTAGACTCTAAATTATCTCACTTTCTGTTACAACAACAAAATCTCCAACCGATTTAACAGCAGAAAATGGTATAAGTGGTCTTCCTTTTGAGTCTGTTTTAACGTTTAGATCTAATAAGCTTCTTGTTGCATCCTCTACTACAATATTCAATAATTCACCAGTATCTGTAATGAACTCTAAGTTTGCTACTATACCTAATTTCTTCCCAGTCTCTGCACTTATTACTGGTTTCCCTATAACATCAGAAACTCTAACAGTTTTTATAGACATGCTAATTCACCATATTTTATTTAGGTTTTAAATAAATAAAGATTATGGTTAGGTGTTTTATAGCAATTTACCCTATAAAATCACAAAAAATCCAAGAACTACAAGATAAAATAGCAAATTTGATAAATGGAAAAAGCGTTGAAAAAGAAAATATGCACATTACATTATCTTTTCTTGGAGAAAAAAAGGAGAGCGAAATAAACGAAATAAGAAATAAGGTAGATATAGTGGCAAAAAACACATATAAAAGAGAAGCAATTTTAACAAAGATTAAATTCATACCAAACGAGAATTTTATTAGAGTTATAGCTGTTGACGTTGTTGGTTTAGATGATCTAAGTAAGATTATAGAAAAAGAAGTTGGCGGCGACGTTAAACCTCCTCATCTTACATTATTCAGAGTGAAAAATGTTAAGGACAAGAAAACTCTACTGGAATTTAGAAAAATCGATATTAACGAAAGGGTCCTCGTTGATAAAATATCTATTATGAAAAGCACATTAACTCCAAAAGGTCCTATTTATGAAATAATTCATTCGTTTGACTTGGTTTCAAACCAATAGGTTTATGTAGTCCCTCTCTGTAAATATACCCTCTAGTTTATTGTCTTCATCCACTATTAACATAGAGCTTATTTTCTTCTCTTTCATTTTCTTTAAAACATTTGATAAAGATTCTCTCTTCAATACAGTTATCATATTTTTTGTCATAATTTCGGATATTGTTCTATCTAAAATTTTTCCAGAAAATAAGTTATTTACTAAGTAATTGAAAATAAGAGTGGAAGTCACGTATCCAACCAATGCTCTGTTTTCAACAACCGGAAGTCTTCTGTATTTTCCGTTAACCATTGTTCTAATAACTTCTCTTAGAGTAAAGGAAGGTGTAACAAAGAACGGTTTCTTAGTCATGACTTCGTCTATAACTATGTTTTCGAAAGCTTCAAAACTTTTTGCTGCCAAAATGAAGTCTGTCTCCGATATAACTCCAACAATCTTACCTTCTTGCGTCACAGGCAGCCTTCCCCTTTTAGAGATTTTCATTTTCTGTAAAACATAACCTATGCTCTCGTTGGCGTCGCATCCAACAACTTCTCTTGACATTATATTTTCTACAAAATCATTCATATTACCACCACTTATAAAAAAACTAAAAATATCCGTTATAGTTATTATTCCTAATAGGCGCATCTTTCTATCTACAACAGGCAAGCTTCTATGTCCACTTGAAGAAAGTTTTTTGCATACATCAATTATTTTCTCTCCAACAAAAGCAACGACAGGGTTTAAAGAAGAAATAGATAATATCCTCTCTTTTTTATTTATACCAACTTTTTCTAGCTCGACTTCAATCATAAATTTTTTTGGATTCTAAAAACTAATCCTTTTCTAATAAATCTTTACAATCTTCGCATAACCATCTTCCGTTAAAGTTGTAAAGGTTATCAGAATAGTTATCACATTCTTCGCAAACACCACTTATTCTTCCTTCGATTCTTTCTGGTTCTACGCCTTCTTCTTTCAATCTAAGCCTTTCTTCTATTATATTTATAAATTCTGGACTTACTCTAGCTATATCAGTATCTGTAATTATACCAATTAGTTTTCCTTTTTCGACTACAGGAATTCTTTTTATAGAATTCTTCCTCATTAGTCTAGATGCTTCAACAACATCATCGTTCGGTGATATGGTTATTATGGGAGAGCTCATAACTTCACTAACTTTAACTTTTTTTGGATCTTTACCCTTAGAAATCACTTTTTCAATTATATCACTATCAGTAAGAATTCCCACTGGTTTGTTTTTTCTTACTATAACAACATAACCTCTCCTTTCTTTAGCCATCTGTTTTGCTGCATGATATACTGTTTTTTTCTCATCTATTTTGTTAACCTTCTTGGACATCAATTCTTTAACTAAAAGAGGCATAAGGTTATTTACATATGCATATAAAAATTTTTCATTCTTCAACAAAATTTTCTAATAAATTCTTCAAAGTTTTCTCCTTTTCCTTTCTCTAGTACATTAGCAGGCTCGAAAACTTCAATATCACCGTAACCAAAATCTACTACAACATAGAATGGAAACCCTTCTAACATCTTTCCCATATACCCTTTATAGTAAATTTTATCCTTCCTTGTAGATTTTACTTGAAAGAAAACACACACGCCTTTTTTTATACAAACCAAATCTGCTTTGCCAAAACTACCTCCAGCTCTTACAACAATCCAACCTTCTCTTTCTAGATTTTGTTTTATCTTTCTCTCGACTCTATATCCTTTATATTTTGTCTTCATATGTTAAGTTTAAATTAGTAATATATTTTATAATATCTAAAAGAGACTTTCCTTTAGTAGTTATAATATATATTCTGCCTTTTCTTCTTCCGGGATTTATACACTCTACTAGTCCTCTAATTTTAAGTTCTTTAAGTTTCGTTGAAACATTAGATAAAGACATCTTCAAAATCCTTGAAATCCTAGTTGGTGTTTCTGGACAAATCTCCAATAAAAACAATATTTTTCTAGAAATGCTAGACGAAACTAAATACCCTAACTCATCAGAGTATTCAATTAGTTTTTCTACATATTTCATTAGTTAATTTTTGAACCGAAAAAAATTTAAATCTAATCAACACGAAGAGTTTCTAAAAGCCTCGGAGCATAACTCTCTATTTTAAATATCCTCTCTATACTTTTAGACAAGGATACAGCCTTCTCCTCTTCTCCATGCACAACCAAAACTCGTTTAGGTTTAGATGTTAAGTTTCCTATATAAGCTAAAAGTTGCTTCCTATCTGAATGGGCACTTAATCCTTCAGCAGTATAAACTTCCATAGCTATTTTTAGAGTTGTCATTCTACCATTATCTTCAATAGGAATTTCCTTCCATCCTTTTTGAATTTTTCTACCCAAGGTTCCCTCGGCCTGATAACCAACGAAGATTAGAGTGTTTCTCTCGTCTTCAGCCAGATGTTTTAAATGTTCCAAAACAGGACCCCCTGTCAACATACCGCTAGTTGATATTATAACACAAGGTCTATCATTCCATGCTTTTTCTCTTTCTGACATAGAGGAAATCCTCTTAAAAATGGTGGACAAAAAAGGATCTTTACCACTAATGGCATCCTTCATCATTCTTCTACCATAATATTCAGGATATGCAGTAAAAACTGTGTTGGCATCCCATATCATCCCATCCAAATAGATAGGATAAAGGAAGTTGTTTTTAACCAGAATTGCCATAATTTCTTGAGCTCTTTCAACGGAAAAACTTGGAATTAAAACTATACCTCCTCTCTCCATAGTTTTGTTAACAACTCTCATAAATTGTTCCTCGACCTCCTTTCTAGAAGGCATTACATCAGTTTTTGCTCCATAAGTTGATTCAATTATTAAGGTCTCGACCCTTTGAAAATTAGTAAATGCTGGGTCTAAAAGATTTGTTCTCCCAAATTTTTGATCAAGAGCATAAACAATATTGTGCCATCCATCACCAACATGTAAATGAACTATTGCAGAGCCAAGAATATGGCCAGCGTTGTAAAAAGTAAGTCTTATATCTGGAGAAATATCTGTAACTTCATTATAATCGATGGTTATTGCTCTTTTTATAGCCTCTTTTACTCCTTTTATTGTGAAAAGGGGTTTAAAGGAGCTTCTCTGCATAACATCTATAAAATCTAACCATAAGAGAGTAGCTAAATCCAGTGTTGGAGGCGTTAAATAAAGAGGTCCGTCGTAACCCATTTCATAAAGAGTTGGAATAAAACCAACATGATCTAAGTGTGCATGAGACACAATAATAGCATCTATTTCATTTATGTTAAACTCTGGAATATTCAATATCGGAAAACCGTTTTGACTTCCAGCAATAACACCAGCATCTACAAGAACTTTAGATTTGGGTGTTTCAACAAGCAAACAAGACCTTCCAACTTCTCTGGCTCCACCCAAAAAAGTTAGCCTTATTCTCTTTCTATCTATGTCCCTTTTCTCGAAAATCCTTCTACCTACTCTATTCAAGAATTCTCTTCTAAAGTTAATTTCTTCATGCATCATGTTTCTTATACCATCTACAACCTTAGAATCAATTAATGGGGCTCTCTCAATTTTTGGTTGCCAGAAAGTTTCTTCTCTAATTTTCTTAACCACTTCCCCTCCTCTTCCTATAACATATCCTATTTTTTTAGCATATATGTTAACTACACTCCTTTCTCTTTCAAATATTATCTCCTTTATTTCTGCAACTTCTGGAGCCAGTTCTAATATTTTCTTCTTAGCTTCCTCCTCCTTCATTAATAAGTCTTTCTCTGCCCTGACTTCAATCCTCTTCTTTATATTCGAGACTAATTCTTTAACAACATTCTCATTGTTTCTAAAAAAATCCGAATCTTTCGTATAAATTACAATTTTTGGTCCTTCAAACTCTATTCTACTTATTTTTTCTTTAGAAATAAACTCTTTTATTTTATCGATTATTTCCATGTTAGATTACCGTTTTTAATTATAGAGGATGTGTCTCTATTTTGATACCATCCTTAGTTATTACAGCTATGTCTATAGCTCTACCTCCAGATGCTATATCTCTTTCTATGGCCGCCTTTATAGCCCTCTTTGCAAGCTCTTTCGCCTCATCAACAGTCATCCCATCCCTATATTGATCTTCTAACACTCCCAAAGCTATTGGAGAACCGGATCCTGTTGATATAAATTTTTTATCCTTTTCTATTCCACCAATAGCATCTATATCAAAAATACTAGGACCTGAATCGTCCACCCCACCAATTATTAATTGCACATAGTAAGGAAAATACCTGGAGCTTTGAAGTATGTTTGAGAGAAGCACTGCAGCACCTTTTATCGTTATTTTTCTTCTATGTTCTATCTCAAAAAGTTTAAATTCTGCCTTTAAATATCTAGCTAGAATTTGTGCGTCTCCACTAACTCCAGCTATTGTCATCGCTATATGGGTGTCTAAAGGTATTATTTTTTCACTTTCTTTACTAGCTACAAGATACCCCAAAGTTGATTTTTTCTCCGCTGCCAATACTACAGCATCTTTACAAACTATTGCTACAGTTGTTGTTCCTGTCTCTTTAAACCCGATTTTGCTCTTCAGAAGAATCACCAAAGAGAAGATAGCTATGATTAGTTATTTAGATTTTAAAATTTAAATACTTTTCTATCAGAGTTAAATCACCCTTCTATATTAAAGAATATTTTATTATCAAAGTTGAATCCTATCCTATTTTTACAATCGTAGCATCTTCCGTCAAAAGGTAAAGAGAAATAAATTCTACCACATTTCTCACACATGAAATTTTCAAACTCCAAGAACTTTTCATTATTACCAATTATTGGATTGTCTCCAGCAACAAAATTCTCAGGATCGTTAGAAACATTGTTTTGTTTCTCAGATAAAAGCGTTAGCTTTAGTTGTTTACCATTAGAAAACAAAACACTCTTTTTAATGCCCACTGCCTCAAAAATTCTCTCGACCGGTGGTAAGATTTGGTTTTCAATATAGTATTTGGTGTCTATCTTTAGTTTCTTCTCCAAAACATATTCTGGATCTTCTGCTCTCTTAGAAACGAGATCTGGACCAGCAACTATAACAAAATTTACTCTATCACCAACCATTGGAGTTTTCTCCGGGGATCTTTTCATCATCTTCTTCACTAGCTCTACATGTGGTTGAACGCCCTTATACTCATGTATGTTTCTAGACAAACTTTTGGTTATTATCAAATCCTCTATGTTTACATTTCCTTCCTCAAGATCCTTAATAACCCTTCTTACATAGTCGATCGCAGCCTCTATACTACCATCTTTTAACAACAATTCTAAAGTTTTGGATAAGACCTTTTCGGTTAAACCACACCAATCTTTTCTAACAGTCTCTATTCCTTTCATCACCATCTTCTCTTTAAATTTACCGTCTTCGAGTTCTACAGAAATTCCAGCATATCTCTTTTTAGCAATTATTAGAAACGATTTGAAGACGCTTTCTATTTTGGTTGTTAGTTTCCCCTCATAATAACTATTTAAAGTCTTCTCTATTTTCTCTCCAATCTCAAATGCCTCCTCAACGCTTTTAGCATTAACTTTAACCATTATAGAATCTGTATCCCCATAAATAACTTCCCACTCTTTATTTGTCTTCTCAACTACTTTTTTAGACGTTTCTATGAAATATCTACCATAACTTGTGATAGAATTTGCTATGTCAAGAACGTAAACTCGTCCCCTGATATATCCTGTATAACCGTAGAACGCGTTAGCCACCCTCTTTAGTGCTTCTTGTTTAGCATCTAGAATAAATCTTATTTCTTCGTTTTTTTCTTTTTTCATTTCTTTTTTAACCTTATCTCTTTCATTAATTAGAACTTCTAAAATTTGAGGTATTATCCCCTTTTTTATCTCGGGTTTAACAAACTTCGTTCCATAGGGTGAAACGATAACATCCTTTTCATCGTTGTCGACAACCAGCGTTGTGGGACATATATTGAAATTAATATAGATGGTTGGATACATTGATTTGAAGTCTAGATACACAACATAACAGTCTGTATATAATCCAACCTTTGGTTCTAAAACTATAGCACCTTTAAGTCCTCTAGTCTCTCTTTCCTCTTTCCTTCTTAACATTTCCTTGTTATCCGGTTTATTAGGTAGGACGTATCCCCTTTTATTAAACTCCCTGAGCAATAGACTTTCGATCCTTGCTGCTTCTCCTTCGTCTAAGACATCTTGAAGTAATAACCCACAAACTTTGGACAACTCTATATATTTTTCAATAAGCCTCTTTTCTACTAATATTCTTAAAGTAAGAAGAGCATCATTTCTAGAATACTCTACAAGTTTATTTATGTCACCATTTTTTTCCCAAATTCTAGTTATTTCGCTTTGTTTAATATCTACTTTTCCTTCTCCAACAAAAAATCTACCAACGTCATCCAACGAATATCTTTTTAACCTTATAAGCCCTCTTTCTGCCATTTCTTTAACAATTTCATAAACATCTACAACAACTCTTCCAATTATCTTGTTTTTGTATTTGTCTTCTTTGACCCTTTTTGAAACAAGTTGTTTGTCTTTTGTTCTACCTAAAAAGGCGGATATTTTGTTTTTTTCTAATCTTTTCTTAAGAAAAGGCAAATCAAACGAATTTATGTTATAACCAATAATAAAATCCGGATCATAAGCATCTATAATCTTGATTAACTCTTCCAACATGCTTTTTTCGTCTAAAAACACCTCAACATCTCTGGCTTTAACATTCCTCCAAGTCAAAACTATGGTTTTTTTGTTTTGATATGGATGATTAAAGGCTAAACTTATCATAATAATTTTATCTTTCTCAGGGTTGGGTTTTCCTTCTGTTGCTGTTGTCTCTATATCAAGAGAAAGAATCCTAAAAGGTGCGTTTTGTTGGTATTCTTCCTCTTCGATTTTCTCCACTATAAACGTTCTTTCAGTTTTTATATTCACTGTTTTTATCTCCTTTCCTTCAACAACATACCACCTCATACCAAAAATACCAAAATCCGACATGAATCTATATTTGAAAAGTATATCAGCTTCGAAAGTTTTAGAAGCCAATCCCTTCTTAACAACAAAATCTCTTACAAGAGGGACTTTAGAAGGATCTGAAAGATAAATAACCATCATCTTCGTTTTTTCTTTTCTATATCCTATGGGTTCAAATTTTTCCGTTTCTTCCATCTTAACAATCAAGTTGCCGAACTCTTTCTTAAGCTCTTTTTCTATTTCCTCTTTTTCTTTGATTGGTATAAAGTAAAAATAGGGTAAGTATTTTTCATAAAGAACACATATTGATTGACCGTCTTTCGTTTTACCAAAAATTCTAACAGTAGGAAAAGTGTTTGTAATAACATAGTCTACATCAAGAACTTGTAAAGAAACTTTCATGTATCTTTTAAAGTTGTCGTTTTAAAACTTTTTTGTTTATTGGAATATATTCTTTACATTGAATCATTATTCTATCTTTCTTTGTTTCAAAAATGCTTTCCTTCCACTCGGTAAAAAAAATATGTTTATTCCTTTATAAACTTTAAACAAAGAATCTTTCGCTCCAACAATAACCAGAGCGTCTGGAACTTCATCCATTAGAAATAAATCAACTCTATACATTTTTTTGGAAATTAAAAAAGAAGGGTTAAGATGCCTTCTTTCTATCAAAGAGATTAATACGTCTACATCTTTTTCGTCTCTATTTTTATACTTTTCAACAACGCTTGAATTAAGAACAAACAACTTAAAATCGTTAATGTAGAATCTAACTATATCTCCTTCTATTTTAAACTCTTTATCTCTAACTTTTATTACGTCATTATAAACTGTAACTTCTTCCTCGAGTTTAGACACTTTTCTAAAGAAAGACAGGGAAGGAAAGAAAATTTTATCTCCAATTATTTTTTCTTCCTCTTTTTTTACCCTAATAGCTACAACATCATCGTAGAAAAGTTTATCTACAATGTTAGCATCTAATTGTATTGTTTCATATGCTGTAAAATCTTCTAGCGTAACACTGTATGTTGTTTTATCTTTAACCATACCTATCACTACCAGCTGGTTATCGCTTTTTATTTTCTTTAACTTAGATAATGAGATCACATTGTTTAACATGTTGTTTTCTTGTATTATCTTAGAAAGAACTTCAAACCTTTTTTTAATCATTTCTAAAACATCTTCTATTGAAAAACTCTTTATTTCCTCAAGATAAACAACTTTTATTTCTCCTGTACTATTAGAAGAAGCAGTAAAGAGAAATTCTTTTAGTATGTTTTCATCAACAATAATTAAATTTTTGCTTTTCGCAAACTCTATTAATTTATTTATGTCAATTTCTTTATTAAGAATTTCATCAAGAGCTTGTGGTGTTATTTGAAGGTGGTTATCTAAAAAAATTTTAACAATCGTCTTCTTATCTTCTTCTACCTTCGTTGTCATATAATTCTTTTCTTATACATTAAAATTTTGCCTGCCCTTATTTTTTCGGCTTTTCCTTCTTCCACCAGTTCTTCCAAATACTTCTTAACAGTGTTCCAACTAACTTCTTTCCCTAGTTTAGTGGATACCATCCTCCTTATCGCCTCTACGTTTAAAGGCAAATGAACATCTAAAACGCCTAGAAGAATTGCAACGAAAAAATGTCTATATGGTGTTCTTCCCATTTTGTTTTTATTTCACTCTGAGATATTTATTACTTTTCTAAAAAATTTATGAACAAGCAGAAATATTTTAAAATATACATAATTTTTTATGAGAAATTATAATTTTATGAGATGAGACAAAAATAAATATGACTACTTGGAAAAAACAATGAGAAGTAAAAATTAAGTTAAACAGAGTATATAGGTATAAGAACGGAGAAGCGTTACAAAATCTCTTTAATCACAACAACATTTGTTTAGAAATAAAAGTTATAAACAATTCCAAAAGATCATAAAAAAATATATAGTTGTTTTAAATCGAATTAAGCTTAAATATATAGTCTATATATTCATCAGATCAAATTCTTTATGTTTTCTCATAATTTATTCCAAATCGTTTCTCGTTTCAAATATATTCCTTAACATTAAAATCTTAGACTGGATTGTTTTAATTTTCTCTATATCTCTTACAGCACTATATATTCTAGGATAGGTATTTACTTTCTCTAAAAAATTTAACTTAACTAAATTGTCAAGCCTTTTTCTTAAAGTTTCGATGTTAATTTTTATTCCTTCTCTCTTTAAAAATTCATGTAGAGTTTTTAAATCGTAAGAATTTATTTCACCAGATAAAGGATCTATAGTTTTTCCATAAAATTTTTGGAGAATTTTTACATTTATGACATCAAATTTTGTTAAAATAGTAAAATCGATTTTATCTTCATTTTTTAAACTCTCTTTTAAAAAAAATTCTTTCATGAAGAAAAATTAATTTTCTTAAATATAAAGATTTTGTCACAAAAGACTTACGATATCTGCTTTTATTTCTCCGTTTTTTATCTCTATTAATCCAAAATAACCTTCTACAAACTTCCCAACGTTTAAAACAACAGTATTTTTTATGATATCTTTTCCTAAACTTTCGTGTATATGAGCACACACGGCAACCTTAGGAGAAAATTCTTCTATTATTTTTCTAACTGCTTGAGAACCAACATGTTTATTACCAACTATATCTAAAGTAGAGCTATAAGGGGGAGCATGTGTTGCTTGTATTTTTATTTCTTTATTCTTAACAAACTCGTGAGCAATCCTTAAACCTTCTTCTATTTCTTTTTCTGATGGTTCGTATGGAGTATTAAAGGGTGTTTGTGCTCCTCCAAATCCATAAAATCCAACATTTTCTATTTCTTCTCCCCGTTGGTGAAGCAAAACATTTTCTTTTTGAAATAGAGGAATTAGTTCTTTATCCCAAGTGCCAGGAGTTATTAGAATTTTTTTAAAATATGTTTTTGCTTCTTCTAAAAAAATTTTACCGATATCTTTTGCATCAAAACCCTTTGGAAAAGAAGAATCAGCAATATCCCCAACAGATAACAATATTTTTGGTTCGTATGATGCTACCTTTTCTAATAATACTGGCAGTCTTTCTATTTCGTTATGTATACAACCAATTACAGCTATTTTCATTTCTTTTATTTTTATTTTGAAAACTAAAAGATTTATTTAGTGTTAATAAAAAACTTGTTTATAAAGCCCCCTTCGTCTAGCCCGGTCAAGGATACAGCCCTTTCGAGAAGAAAGGTTTGATAAAAGAATGAGAAGAAAGGCTGGGACGGGGGTTCAAATCCCCCAGGGGGCAATTATACAGTTTCTTATTTTTTCTCTAAAAATTCTTTCTCTATTAGTTTCACGTAAGCAGGTCTTGTTATGAACAAATCTATTAATGTACCAACGGTTGTTGTTATTGCAAAACCTTTTAGGCTTCCCAAACCGAGAAATGCCAGAGGAAGCATTGTAAATACTAGTAAAGTAGAAGAATTGTAGACTATTTCCATTCCTGTCTTCAATCTCTCTTCGATTCTTTTCTTTCTTTCAAGGACGAATTGGTCAGTTAAAGTTATCAATTCCGCAGAGTTTCCAATTATTGATACTAAACCTGCTATTGTAGGTATATCAATAGTCCATTTACCAACGACTACAAACCCTGAAATTAAAACCGCGGCAAAGACCGTTAAAACTCGAATAAACGATTTTGTTTCTTTGTATAGTATGGCTAAGATTACAGACAAAAAGATGATTATTGCTGCTATAATTTGAGAAGATGCTACACCCAAAATTATAATCAACTCTGATACAGCAACCATTAACATATAAAGGCTGATTTTAATATTTCTGTACCTTAGCATACTTAGGATAAGAACGGCAATAAGGTTTGCTGCTAAAATATAGATTGTTGATTCGAAAAGTTTTTTTCCTTCTGTTTGGGTTATGGTTTCTATTCTTTCAATTTTTATCTCAACAGGCAAACTTCCCGATTTTAGAATACTTTGCAACCTTAATTTTTCTAAACTAGCTTCTTCTAAAGTCTTTCTCCAACCTTCTATAGACGGAGTAGTTACAAGCTCACCAGCAATACTACTAACTATATTTAGTTCCGTTATTGGTTTTTTATCGAGATATAAAACAAGTTTCGGTCTTATGTATAATTGTCCAGCAGAATAGTAAGTTGGTTGTCCTTTTGTAACTAGTGCGAATCTTTCTGCCCCTTCTTTACTTATTTGAATAGTAAAAACAAACCTATAACCATCCCCATATTTAGTAATGTAGTTTCTTTGAACGTCTGTAAAAATGTTTTCTATATCTTTAGCAGTAAAGATATTTGCGGCTATTGTAACACTATCATCGTTTTTGTTTAATATCTCGTATTTTATTCCATTTATGTAGAAACCTTCGCTTATATAGAACGTTTGATTTAATATACTTATAGTTTCGTCTGATATTTCGAATGGGATTTCAGTTCCGTTAAATACAATTACACCTCTTCCATTGTTTAAGGGTAATATATCTACTACTTTACCCTCAAAATAACCTTGTTTTACAAGAAAGTTTCTTATATCATCTTCTGTTAATCCAGCCGCTTCTATTTGTATCAAATCTTCAGCTACAGGCAAAACTTTAACGTCACTTAAACCATAGGCGTTTAATCTTTCGGTTAAAATTTTTGCTACTTCTTGTGTTTGTGTTTTGGTAGTATCGCTTACAATTCTTAATAGAACTCTTGTTCCACCTTCAATATCTATTCCAAAATTCAGGACTTTTGTTTTCTGCTCTTTTAATGAGAATCCTAAGTTTTTGTCTTCTATTGCTACACAAGATGCTGGTTGTCCGTTTGATACAATAGGCACAAATTCACCTTTTTTAACATTTTCTAAAACCAATCGAAAATCATCTAATGAGTGTATGACTTTTCCACCAACTTGTGTAATTTTATCTCCAAATTTTACGTTTTGACAGTTTGCACTCTCGTTAATAAATGAAACTTCAAACCAGGATTGTTGAAAGAAGATTCTAGATAATGATGCCAACGAAATTGCTATTGTGAAAATTAGTACTAAAATTCTAACGTCTCTTACCAAGCATAACCACCTCTATTATTGCAGCGTTTAGTATCCAAGTGTTGAAAATATCTGCTATAAAACCAATTGTTTGAATTTGTGCAATGTTTATTAAGAATGGAGAGTTTGAGAGGAACAAAACGATTAACATAGAAATTATTAAGCTAGCATTGATTGTTAACCCAGTAATAAGACCTTTTTTGTATTGGTCATAAAATTCTTCCAAAGCTCCAGAGAGGATTTTTGTTGCCAATATAACATTTGCGTCGATTGCAAAAGCTATTAAAATTAATAGTGATGAAAAGCCTGCAAACGAAATTTTTAATCCCAATAGGTTCATTACACCAAAAACAACTATTATGTTTGCAATTGATGATAATATGATTGTTATTGCAACGACAGGTTTCTTGTAGATATAGAGGTTTGTTATGAAGAGAAGAACATAAGCAATTGCTAATAATGTTGATATTTGATAGAAGAAAGCTTCTCCAAGCTCAGGACCAACGAAGTGAAGAGAATACTCAACAGGATAAAGGTTGTTAGAGTTTAGTAATTCCATGATGGTAGATACATTGAAAAATTCTTCTGTCAGTATGTTTATCGATGTGAATCCTTCTGTAGTTTTTGAAGACGATATTATAAAGTTTTCTATTTTTTGTTTTAATATCGGTTCTAATTCTTTTACATCAACACTTTTATTGAAAATTAAAGTAAGGGAAACACCTCCTTTTAAATCTATATCCCTAAGGAAAAAGTCTCCGGTTTCTGAGTATACTTTATATATTCCAAAAAAAGATATTGCTAATAACAACAAAGGAATTGGTAACAGTATTGCGATTTTTAACTTCATTTAAGATTATTTTGTCGTTTTAAAATTTAATTAATAGTTTTTTGTTTTTTAAATCCATTCTATTACCATTACCAATGTATTATAATTCTTTTTGTCAATTTGTTTGAGAAAAATCTCTTCAAATTCATAGTATCTTATTTTACCAGTTCTTAATGAACTTCTGTATTTTTAGGTTAAACTCTTTAAAAAATTTCAATAGCTCCTCATACCCTTTCTGATTTTTAAAACCATATTCCTACTAAATCTGCTAGAAGAGCTGCTTTTCTCATTCAAAATTCTTAATAAAATTTTTAGCCCTGGGAGGGATTTGAACCCTCAACCCCCCGCTTACGAAGCGGGTGCTCTACCTGATTGAGCTACCAGGGCGCTTCAATAAGAATTTTTAGCAATTTTTGATAATATTTTTTCCCACTACTGAAAGGTTATATTTACGCAAGATAATATATTTCATGGACAAGTATAGAGAGGAAAGAGAAACAATTTTCTGGAAGAAAGATAAGAAAGGGATTAAGTGTAATATTTGTTTGTTTGAATGTAATATTCCTGAAGGAAAGAGTGGTGTTTGCGAAGCAAGACAAAACAAGAAAGGGGAATTGATAATTAAAGAGTACGGGAACATCGATGGCTTGGAGGTTAATAGAATCGAGGAAAGAAACTTGTATAATTTTTTACCCCAGACAGAAGCGTTGGCCGTAAAGATGAAATCTTCCAAAAGTTTCGGTGTTTTGCCAGACGTTAAAAAGGTTAGTAAGAAATTTAAACCAATAGAGCTAGTTTCTTATGCAAAAGAGAAGAAAACAAAATCCATGATTTTCACAGGAACAGAGTTTGTTGGTCATTATGAATATGTTATTAAAGTTTTTAGAGAGGCGAGAAAAAACAACATTAGGAACATTTTAACAACAACAGGTTTAATAAACGAAGACCCTATAAAAAAGATTTCAAAATATACGGATGCCCTAGTAGTTTACTTCTTTGCTTCCGGCAATGACAACTACTATAAAAAGAATTCGTTAGTGGGAGATGTTGAAAGAGTTTATGAAGTTGTTAAAATGTTTGCAAAATATAGAGTTTTTATAGAAATAGCGAACGTTCTAGTTAAAGGTTATGAGAGCGTTGAAGAATGTAAGAATTTAACTAACTGGGTAGTATCGAACTTAGGAGCAGAAGTTCCTTTTCACATTTTGAAAGGAGATACAAAACTAAGTTTGATGCAATTAAAAGAATATTATACTGCTTGTAAAGATGCTGGTAGCAGATACGTTTATGTTGATAAGTCTAATGATCCTTTGATGGAGAGCACCTATTGTTATAATTGTGGAGCTCTTCTCGTTGAACGAGTAGGTTGTAAAACAAAGTCGATTAGACTAGTGGAAAACAGATGTCCTGAATGTAGTATGAGGCATAACTTTATTTTAGAGTGAGAGTTTATGGACGAAGTAAAAGAGAAAGTTAAAAAGGGTTGGATTTATTCTAGGATGTGGTTTGATGTTTTAGCGGCAACTAGGGAGGCAGCAGATGAAAGTCTAAAGAACCATATAAATAAAATAAAAAAACTTGACAACTGCATAATTATTAAAGAAGATTTTAAAGAAACGATAGAAGTAGAAAAACCTATACCAAGAATAGATAAAGCATATTCTAAGGCCGCAGAGATTGAAATTCTAACTAAAGATGTAGAGACTTTGCTTAGCGTTACAATATTTTTTGCTCCTTCTGCCGTTGAAGTTTTAGAGCCAGAAAGTTTAAAGATTAATGCAACAACAATACAAACAATAATGAATACAGTTGCTGATTTGTTACATAGATTCGCTTCTCAAGGTATTGGTGGGGTAGTTATAGCGAAGACTTAAAAATTTTCTATTAATGACTTGAAAACAATTTTTTGTTTTAAAATAAAGTACATGAAAGAGGATAATAAGATAGAGATTCTATAAAATTAGATGTGTCAAAAAAAAAGGATGTGGGGCTATTTACTCTTGTTTTGAATCTAAAGGTAAAAACAATAATACAAAATGGATGTATTTATAAACTTTTTTCACTTCTTATTTATTTTTAATAGCAAAATACAAAATAATTATATGGATAGACTTATGAATAGACTGAAGATTTTATCAGTATTGCTTACTTTTTCACTTTTCCTAAATTTTGGTTTTTCAAGGGTTGATTATGTTGGGATAGATACTCAAATTCTTGATGACAATACTGCAAATATAAAATTTACAATTCACAAAACAACAGAATTTAGTTTCAGATTTTATGGTAATATAAAAAATATTTCGAGCAACGTAAATTGTTTTGTTGAAGGAGAGTTAATTTCCTGTAAGTCCGAAAATGCAACAGCAATAAATATACAAATTATTTCTGATGTTGTTGTAAAAAGTGGTAATAACTATAATTTCAACGTACAAATCGGACTTAAGGATGATGTTGCTAGAGTAACAAGTTTAGTTACTTTACCAATTGGAATGATAATTAAAGATGAAAGCGAGATCTTTCCATCAGGTTACAGAATTTTAAGCAACGGAAGAAACATCCTAGTTTATTGGGAATTAGAGAATGTTTCTAAGACACAGCCTTTAGGTTTCAGAGTTAAATATCAACCGATCCAACCCACTTCAGGAACGTTCAACAAGTTTTACTTGTTGATTTTATTATTGTCAATTTTTTTGTTTTTTGTCTCGTTGTATACTTTAAAGAAAAGAAAGGTTATTGTTAAGAAAATAGTTAGAGTTAAGCCAGAAAAGATAGTGATGGAAGTTTTGGATGAATATGAGAAAAAAGTTTATGAAACTGTTAAAGAAGCAGGTAAAATAAAGCAAAATGAAATTGTTGCTAAGACAGGGTTTTCTAAAGCTAGGGTTTCCAGAGTTTTGAAGAACCTAGCTAATAAAAAACTTGTTAAAGTAGAGAAAAGAGGAAGGACGAATATAGTTGAAGCTTTGAAGAAATAGGCATTTGCAGTTACGTTTTTAACTATCTTATTTGTAACCTAATTATCGCTAATATGTTAGCCAGAATTCGGAATTATCGCTTATATATTAGCGATAAATTTCTTCTGACTTCAAACGTATAGTTTCTATTGATATGGTACTTTAAGATCCAAACGCCTCTTCTAACTTTTTATAATCTCTCCAGAATTTCCTATTTGCAAAGCTTTTCTTTCGTGCGTGTGAAATATTAGGTGACAATGTTCTTTAGATTTAGAGATAATTACAATTTGATAAGCCTCGTGTATTAGTGTAATGATACACAAAACGCTTTTCGTGTATTAGTGCATTGGTACACAAAACAACCTTTGTACTCTACTACACTATATTCAACTCCCATAGAAATGCGGTTTGGAGATAAAAGGATTTTGAGCTAAAAATTTATGAATAATATACTTTACCAGCCTATAGATTTATTTTTAGTTCTTTAATTGTTTATTTCTTTAAATTTTAACTTTTGAAACAATTAAAAGCAAAAATTTTAATTTTTATTTAATTTTTGATAATTTTTTATTAGTTATTTTTCTTGCTTGAAACTGTTTCAAGACAGTTTTAAATAGGGTATTTCTAATTTATTATCAGCGAAGAAGACCCCATACTCGACAGTATAGAGCTTAAAAGCGATGAAAAGCTGGGGTATGGGGTCTCTTTAAATTCAATGGTAAAAGGAGGTAAATTCGATGCAAATTAAAAGATTTGTTGCATCCAGCTTGGCTGCTTTGATGGCTGGTGCAACATTTGCTGGTGCTGCTTTAGCAGCTACTAGTGTAGGAGGAGTATTGAAGACATTAGGAACACAAGCAGCAGCTGGAACACCATATTTGGTAGTAGTTGGTGATACAGATGCAGCTAGCGATGTAGTTGGAGCAATTGATGTTGCTTCAGCTCTAGCTCAACAGGTTACAAAAGAAGTAGCAGTACCTGGAGTAACAGCATTTGATGTTGATGGAAAGGCATGGAGTGATATAGAACTAAATAAGACTGGAACGTCTATAGATTTTGCAAATCTAACAAAAACAAATGTACCATATTTGATTAGAGACAAGTTTAAATTTGGTGAAAATGAGTACTATGTTACAGAAAAGATAGTATTGCCATCTGGTCTTATGGTGTCAACAGACGATACTAGATATAATGGAACATTGTATCTAGGTAGTTTATCAGGATTAGAATACCGATATGTTTTTAACACTCCATTAAACTTTACTACTCTAAGAGTAGGCTACGATAATCCTCTTGAGGTAAAAATACTAGGAAATACATACTATATAAAAGGCGTTGGTGCAAACTCAGTTACAGTAATGAGTGGGAATGTAGGAATAGCAGACGCAACAAATCCAGTAACATTTGGTAATTACAAGATATATGCTGTTGACGGTTCAGGTACAGAAGGTTGGGTAAAGCTACAAATCAAAGATTCTAATGATAACCTTGTCAAAACAATGATTATAAGTACTGACGAAGGAGAGAAAGATACAGGTTTAGGATTTAAGATAAAGCCACTAAAAATTTATACATCAACAATAACAAACACTGTTACAGCTAAGTTGTTGGTAGGTACAGAGCTAGAAAAGACTATTAATAATGGAGACGAGTTCTCAGGAAATTGGAAATGGAGCATCAATATAGATGCTCCAGGATACATAAATGCCTCAAATTACATTGGAGTTAAATATAATCCACAAAGCGACGACGATAAGTATTTAAAGATTGGTGGAAAGTTAGTTGCACCTAATGGATACTTCGAGGTAGGATATCCAAAGAATGTAGTAGATCAATTTGTTAAGCTAGAAGTAAGTTTAACGGGCAGCACGATAAAGGTATACCCAGATACAACATCTAAAGATGGATGGGATGTACCAAACGGTCTATTAATATCTGCAGATTCTCCTGTATTTGGAGGAGAAACATACAGTAAGGTTTTGATATATTGGAATACTACAGGTACAGGAAATTTAGTTTATGCTTACTACGATGAACCAGCAAAGAAATACTTTGAGGTAAGCACTTGGCCATCTTCAGGCTTACAAGGAAAGTATGACAAGACAACATTCACAATAAAGCTGGATACTTCTGCAAATCAATTGAATATAACCGTATCAGGAGATACTGTAACAGCAGGATATATATTCGATGTAGGTACACATCAATTTACAAAACTTGGTTCATCAAAAACACAAGCAGAAGCAACTGAATTGAATGTTACATGGTCAGCAGCTAGCAAAGGAGATGTAGACTACGATTTGACATCACCATACGGTTTGGTAGTAGTTAATCCAAAATCAAATGGCGCAGCAGACAAAGTAGTAGTTAAGATTCCAGCAGAACAACAAAAAGCTTATGTATATGTAGGAAAGATGAAAGGAACAACAACAGCAGGTGGAACATACAAGACATATGCTCCATTAAGCCTACCAGTTGCTAAGTTAGCAAGTGAAGTAACAGCTGCAGACAAAACAAATGCAAACATTGTGCTAGTAGGAGGACCATGTGCTAACTCTCTAGTACAAGCATTGGTAGATGCAGGAAAGCTAGATGCCAGCATGACATGTGCTGGTGGTAATCCAGGTCCAGCTTGGACTCCAGGAGCAGCTTATGTTAAAGTAGTTGAAGATGCATTTGCAACAGGGAGAATTGCTCTAGTAGTTGCAGGTACAAATGCAGCTGATACAAGATTGGCAACAAGCTTGCTATCTCAAGGAAAGCTTGCCGATCAAACGGCAAGCGGCGTTAAAGTCAGCGGAACTGTAACAGCTCCAGTAGTAACTCCAATGTAAACGCTTAACTCTCTTTCCTCCTTTCTTTCCTTTTTTAATTTTTTGAAAAATCCTTAACAAAAACTGATAATTTAATTTCAAATCTATTTCTCAAAACAAAATATACATTCTATAGCTGGATAGTTCTCTAAAAATTTATCTATAGCTAAAATGTTGTAAGCAAATTATCATACTTTCAATACAATAGAAACAACAATTTGCACATAAGTTATTCTAAAATTTCAGTTACGACAGGCAGAAAAATATGATATTAGAATAATTTTATCTCTAGCCAAAGCCAAACATCTAATGAACTTTTAAATTTATGTCACATGTGACATAAAATTGTTCAAATTTATGTTATATGATACACAGAATAGAATGAGATAAAGCTTTAGTTTGAATATAAAAGCTTGAGAATATTGTGGCTGAAAACCACAAACTTTTTAAAAAAGTTTGTGAATATGGCTTTACACTGAAACAAACAAAGAACGTTTTGTCTAATTCAAAATCCAAAAGCTTTCTCTAGTTTTTTATAATCTCTCCAAAACTTCCTATATTTCTTTGGATTATTCTTCTTCCAATATTCAAGAGTTTTCCAGAATTTATCAGCCGCTCTATCCCAAGCTTCCTCTATTCTTTTTCTTTCTTCCTCACTCACTTCTTTCTTCCTCTCGCTCATACAATCATTCCCCCAATGATAATTTAAATAATCCTTCATTCATAATATCTTCTCAGCGTGTTGTAACTCCAAATTTTATTGTAAAACTTTCTGCATTTTTCTATAATCTCTTTATCGCCAGTAACAAAAATTAAATTGTTCTTCTTTGCTATTGCCAAATGCTCAAGGTTGGTCACTCTTCTTTTAATTGGTAACTTAACAACAATGTTAACGATTTCCTCATAAATCTCTTCTAATGGTTGTGAAACCGACGTATACAATGGAGAGATATCTAGAATAAACCCTTTCCACATATTTATTATTTAATCTTCTTCTAACCCAAACTCACTTCTTAACTTTCTCATTATTTCTGCTTTCCTCAGAATAGAAACAGCATAACTCATCTTTTTAGAAGAATGAATAAGAAAGTTAGCAACCTTTGCTTCTATTTGTTTTCCTTTCTTTTCTGCAAACTTTTTAAGAAAATAGCTGAAAATGATGTTTGTGTCCAGGTAAAATCTTTCCATTTAAAAACATTGGTTTTCGGCAGAGAGATGAGTTGCTATAAGAAACTTATAGAAAACTTATTGTTTACTTCTAAGCTTTCCATGAATAATTCTAGTAGCTATAATGAAATTTTTATGTATCCTTTTACTATATCGATCTTTATATTTTTACTTCGAGAAACCAAAATTTAAATATAACATGTTATATATTTTATGATTCTCAAAGTAGAAAACTTGAGTGTTTGGAAAGGAGAAAAGAAGATTTTGGATAATGTTAATCTTTTAGCAAAAAGCGGAAATATTGTAGCTATACTTGGTCCTAATGGCTCTGGCAAAACAACATTGTTTAGAGCGATAATTAACGATCCGGATTTGAAAAAAGAAGGGAAAATTTACTTAGATGAAGAAGATATAACAGATAAGCCTACAGAAGAAATTGCGAAGAAAATATACATGGTTTTTGATTCTCCACCTCAATTCGAATACATAAACACAAGAGTATTGCTCAAAAACGTTTTGAGCGAATATGATGAGGAAAAAGTTTATAAATTAATGGAATTGTTAAAGTTGCCTAAAGATTTGTTGGAAAGGGGAGTTAACTATAAGCTATCAGCTGGAGAAAAGAAAAAGTTTGAAATTTTGTTAATGTTGCTAAAAGACCCAAATGTAATTTTGCTCGATGAAGTAGATTCAGGTTTAGATTCAGATTCTATACTGCTAGTTAGAGATATTTTAAAAAAAGAAAGAGAGAAAGGTAAATTGATATTAGCTATAACGCATGTGGCAAAAATATTCCAAGGTTTGTATCCAGATGAAGTATACGTTATGAAAAATGGTAAGGCTATTCATGCTGACATAAATACACTAAAAGAGGTGATAGAACATGGCTACGGAAATATCTAAAGTTTTTGAAGATATAGAAGTTTGGAAAAACAGACAGTGGTTCGAATCTAAGTATATTCCTCAAGTATTATTAAAAGGGAAGCTTAGCGAGGAAGTAATTAGAAAGATTTCTGAGATTAAAAACGAACCTGAATGGATGTTAGGCACAAGATTGAAAGCAATGGAAGCTTTTAACAAAATTCCTTTGCCCGATTGGGGACCAGATTTAACAGAAATAAACTTCGATGAAATAAGTTATTATACCTCTCCAGTATTATATCCAAAACCTTCTACTTGGGAAGCTTTGCCAGAGAGTTTTAAAGAAGTTTATAGAAAACTTGGTTTAAGCAGAGAATACGTTGAGGAGTATTTAGGTGGGGCATTATTCCAACACGACTCAGCTCCAATATTTAGAGAAGTTAACAAGTACTTGGAAGAAAAAGGAGTTATATTTTTGTCTCTGGATGAGGCTGTTAGAGAATATCCAGAAATAGTTAAGAAACATTTTGGGAAAGCTGTTTCAATGTGGGAGAATAAGTTTGCTGCTTTGAATACAGCTGTTTGGTCTGGTGGAGTTTTCATTTATGTTCCAGAAAACACAAAAGTAGAAATTCCTTTGCATGCATACTTTAGAATAAACATGGATAAGACAGGTCAATTCGAAAGAACATTAATAGTTTGTGAGAAAAATTCTGAAGTTACTTATGTGGAAGGATGCTTTACTAAAGGAACTTTAATATCAACAAATCCTGATTTTAAGCCAATAGAAGAAATAAAGCCTGGAGACAAAGTATTAACTCACAAAGGAGAATATAAACAAGTTTATTTTACTCAAGTAAGAGAGTATAGTGGAAATTTGTATAAAATAAAGGTTTATGGTAGCCCTAACGAAGAGCTCGAAGTTACCGAGGAACATCCGTTTTTATGTGTTAGACGAACTAGAAAAGATGAAAGAAATAAAAAATGGAAGTTAGAGTGGGTTAGAGCTAAAGACCTTAGAGAGGGAGACTATTTAGTTACACCAATAAACAAAATTGTTGAGAATAAGGATAGTTATGAAATTGAAATAACTGTAAATAAGAAAAGGATTAAAAGAAAAGTCCCTTTGACAAAAGAATTTTTCAGACTAGTTGGTTATTATCTTGCTGAAGGAAGCATTAGTAAGAAATCTTATCTTCGTTTCTCTTTTGGATTGCACGAGGAACATTTGGTTGAAGATGTTAAACAACTTCTTCGAAAATGTTTTGGAGTAAATAAGTTTTATGAGTTCGTTCATAAGAAATATAAAGGTGTAGATGTAGTTGTAGCATCATCAGAACTATGCAGAATTTTTGAGATTTTTGGAACTAGTAGCGAAAGCAAAAAGATACCGCATTGGATGATGTTAGAAAATCCAGAAAAGCAAAAAGAATTAATAATTGGATTGTTCAGAGGAGATGGCAACTATTATAAAAAGAGGGTAAAGAATGGATGGCTGAAAGAGATTTTTAGAATAAATACTACTTCATTTATATTAGCTAAACAAGTTCGGGAAATCCTTCTAAGGTTAGGTATAGCTAGCTTTATTAATGTCAGAGATAGAAGGAAAGAGAAAAGAAAGATAATGTATACTATTGGCATAGGTGGCGAGTTTTTGAAACCTTTTGGAGATTTGGTAGGAATTAAAGTAGAAGAAAAAATTAATGGAAAGAAAAGAGCAAGCATGTTTTATGTAGATAAGGATTATATATATGCGCCAATAAGAAAAATAAGCAAGAGATTCGTTAATAATATAAAGGTTTATAATTTTGGTGTTTTAGAAGATGAAAGTTATGTAGCAAACGGATTTGCGGTCCATAATTGTACAGCACCTATTTACTCTTTAGGTTCTTTACATGCTGCTGTTGTTGAAGCTTTTGTTGGTAAGAATGCGAAATTAACTTATGTAACTCTGCAAAACTGGTCTAAGAATGTTTATAATTTAGTTACCAAAAGAGCTATTGGCGAAGAAGATTCTCAGATAAATTGGATATCTTTAGAAATGGGAAGCAAGAAAACAATGCTTTATCCTTCATTAATTCTTAAAGACAGAGCTAAAGGTAAGATTTACACTGTATCTATTCCATCTGACGGTCAAATTATTGATAGTGGTGGAAGGCTTTTCATGTTAGGGAAAGATTCTAAAGCAGAAATTGTTAGCAAAGGGATTTCAATAGGTCTAAGAGAATTTTCAAAAGCAGTCAATAGAACTGATGTTAGGATTTTTGAAGGAGCAAAAAATGCTAATGTTAAAAGTAGTTGCGAGGCCTTAATCATTGGGAAAGGATTTTCCGAATCTATTCCAAGATTCATAATAGAAGAAAAAGACGCTCATTATAACCATGAAGCCAAAATGGATATAATAGACAAGGAAAGGTTACTTTACTTGAAGAGCAAGGGAATTAACGAAAAAGATGCAATAAAAATGTTAGTTTTTGGTTTTCTTGCAGATATAGAAAAAGAAGTTCCAAGCTTTTTCATGTTAGAAATAAGGAAGCTTCTTGATATAGAGCTAGAAGAGTATGGAGGATTTGGTTAAGTTATTCAAGAGATATTACAAAGAGGATTTTGAGAAGTTGCAGAGAGATTTTCGTAGCATTGAAGCTAAAGATAGTTATACTGAAAAAATAGAAAAAGAAGGGATTTTTATAAGAGAAATAAAGGCTAGCAAAGGATCAAATATAAACATAATTGTAAAAGTTGATGAAAACAAAATAGCTGTTATAGTTTTAAGGGTTTTTATTCCAGAAAATTCAACGGTAAACGTTAATGTTATAGGCAAATCTGAAGGGGAGCTGTACTTTTATTCTGAAGCTATACATGAGAAAAAATCAGTTTCTTATTTATCTGAAAGGTTTATCATTGTTGGAAAAATGGTAAACATATCAAAAATTATTATTCCTGAAGCTTCTGAATATTCAGAGGGAAATTTAGAGCAAATAATAATAAACAAGGAAGGTTCTAATGTAGTAACTATACCTATATTAGACGTCAGGAATAACACATCAAAAGGTATGCACGCTTCTAAGAATATTAAACTAAGCGAAGAAGAGATATTCTATTTGAAGCATTTTGGAATTCAAGGTGATAAGATATTTAATTTGATTGAAGAGAGTATGTTTCCTGAATTGTTTGCAATCTAGTGCTGTTTTAAAATATTTTCTATTTCTTCGAAAAATCTCTCAATTTCTTCTTTTGTGTTGTAAACATATAGGCTTGCTCTTACAGTACCGCCTTTCTCAAAAATTTTCAAGTATTTCATTAAAGGATGCGCGCAATGATAACCAGACCTAACGGCAATGTTTTTTAAATCTAAAGCTTTTGCTACAAAGTGGGGATGTAAATCTTTGAAAAAGAGCGAAAAAACGGCTCCTCTATTTTTAGTATCGTTAGGACCAATAAGCTCTATTTTATCATCAAACTTATCTCTAGTTTCATTAAATCTTTTCAAGAAAAATTCAATCAAACTTCTTTCATAAGTTTCGACATTCTCCATTCCTAGGTTTTTCAAATATTCTATAGCTTCCATAAAAGCTATTCCATCGCATATGTTAGGAGTGCCTGCTTCAAACTTCCATGGCAATTCATTCCAGTATGCTTCGTTAAAATCGACATCGCTTATCATATCCCCTCCATACAAGAAAGGATCCATTTTTTCTAACACTTCTTTTTTGCCATATAAGACACCAATCCCAGATGGACCTAACATTTTATGAGCACTAAAAGCTAGAAAATCTGCATCTATTTTTCTAACATCAGTTTTCATATGGGGAACGCTTTGTGCACCATCAACAACTACTATAGCTCCTTTCTCATGAGCAATTTTTATTATTTCTTCAACTTCATTAATTGTGCCTAAAACGTTAGACATGTTAGTAATAGCTACTATTTTTGTCTTTTCATCAATCTTCTTTTCAACTTCGTTCAAATCCAATCTGTAATCTTTTGTTAATCCAATATATTCTAAAGTGGCTCCAGTTTTTTTAGACACGAATTGCCAAGGTACCAAATTGGAATGGTGCTCCATGACAGATAAGACTATCTTGTCGCCTTTCTTCAAGTTATTCAAAGCAAAAGAATAAGCTATCAGGTTAATTGCTTCTGTTGTATTTTTAGTAAATATTATTTCACTCCACTCTTTTGCATTTATGAAATTAGCTACAATCTTATGAGAATCTTCATACATTTCTGAAGATTTTATACTTAAGTTGTAAACCCCTCTATGGATGTTTGAATAATATTTTTCATAAACTTCCTTAATTTTTTCTATAACTTGTTTTGGTTTTTGAGTGGAAGCAGCATTGTCGAAGTATATTAAATTTGGATTATTTTTGAAAATTGGAAAATCGTCTCTTATTTTTTTTATGTCTATCATGAAACAATATGACATGTTATTTTAAATGCATTTATAAATGTGAAAAACATTTAATTTCCTCTTAGAAATCTTATTATGGATTATAGAATAAATAAACTCTGCGGAAGAGACGACTATTCAGTCAAATTTAATGGAAAAATAGGTAGCGAAATTGCTAATAAAATTTTAGAAGTTTTGAAAGATTTTGAAGTCAAATCAAAGAGTAGCGACTCTATATGGCTTCAGAAAGGAGACAAAAGAATTTTTGTTTTTTTCTATGGTGAGATATTGTTCACGAACTTTACAAAAGATGAGGTAACATCAATAGTAAATTCTATAGTAGGATGATTATTTTTCAATTTTTAAAATCTTTACATTTTTATACTCGAAAACTTTTTCAAATCCAAAATTTTCAAGTTGTAAGGCGTAAGGTGGCAGGGTTATTTCATTATTCACAACAACAAACTTTACATTAAAATTCTCGACGACTTTCTGAAAATGATGTAAATCACCAGCGAATGGCAAAACATAAGCTTTAGTGAAATAATGTAAAACAGGATAATTCTCTCCGATAATAAAATCTCCTTCTTTAACAAAACTCTTCAAGAAATTTGCAGCTTTAATAATGCTGTCATCTTCTTGAATGTTTAAATAATTCCAGGAAACATTTAACTCTAAAACAGAAACAATTAAAACAACAAGCAAGAAAAGTTTTTTATCTTTAATAGCATTCTTTAAGCTAATTGCTGAAGCCAAAAAGAAAATTGGAAAATATGGAACAAGATATCTGAACTCTTTTCTTGCTAGAATAGAAAATGCTATGAAAATTAACAAGAATGTTAATAACAAAAGCTTATTTTCTTTTTTCCAATTTAACAAGAAGAAAATAGAAAAGAAAATTGGAAGGCCTAAAATGGGAAGCAAGTTAACAAAATAATAATAAAACGGATAGTGAAAGTATTTTTTTCCATAAACTTCCTTCAAAGAAACTATCAAAGCGCCTAAGAAATTTCCATATCTCAAATGGCTAAAAACAAACCAAGGCAACAATAAGATTAAAACAACAATAGAAAACTCAAAAATCATTTTGAAATCTTTTTTCTTCAACCAAACAAAAAAGAAAGGAAATAGAATTAACAAATTCGGATATCTTGTGAGTAAAGATAGAGCAACTGTTATTCCAAGTGGCAAGATAAACCTTCGATCTTTAAGAAGTTTTAGTAAGAACAAAAAAGAAAGTAAGAAGAGAAAAGATGATAAACTTTCTGTTAGTATCTTTGATGAAAAGAAGAGAAAATGGTGAGAAGATGCAACGAAAAGAGATGAAGCTAATCCAACATATTCATCTTTGAGTTTTTTACCAACTATGTAGGTTAGAAAAGTAGTTAAAGCGGCAAATAGAGGAGAGAGAATTCTTTGAAGGTTTTCACCAAACCAATAAAGGAAAGATAGCAAGAAAGGAAAAAAAGGTTGCCTGAAACTCTCATCAATTACCAAAGTGTAATTGTAAAATTCGAAAAGTCTCTCTGGATATGGATAATTCATTCCAAAATAAGCTCTAGTTGCCAAATTTCTTGCTAAGCTTAGATAAACTGCTTCATCCCACCAGTAAGTTTTTTGATTTAATGAAAAACTATACGTAAGAAAAAACACAAATAGCGAGACAATTAATGCTATTACTAAGCCCCTTTCCATTAAACCTATTTTGAAATCAAAAATTAAGAGTTAAGATTTTGTGCGGAGATAAAGTGTTGATATTCTAAATATCAAGAGGTATTTAAATACTTGATATTCCAAATATCAACATGGAATTGGAAATTTTATCAAAACAAAACCCTTGGTGGAAAGATAAAGCTGAAATTGAAAACGATGAAGATATTAGAAAATGGAAAGAAGGAAAAAGAAAATGGATACCTTCTGAAATAAATGAGATTAGCTTAAAGCTCTTTTCTCTCGACTTCGTTTTCGGTCCAAGGCAAGTAGGTAAGACAACTCTTCTAAAACTTTTAATCAAAAAACTTTTGGATGAAGGAGTAGGAAAAAGAGAGAATTTTCTATTTTAGATGTGATAAGTTGACAGATTATAAAGAGCTTGATGAGGTTTTGAAAACTTATTTTGAATTTAGGAAATCAAAAAACATCTCAAGCTCATTCATTTTTTTTTGATGAAGTTACCTTTCCAAAAGAATGGTTCAGAACTATAAAGTTTTACATAGATACAGGAGATTTCAAAAACGATGTTTTAGTTCTAACTGGATCTTTGAGTATGTATTTAAAGAAAGAAGTTGAATTGTTTCCTGGAAGGAGAGGTTTCGGTAGAGATATTGTTATTATGCCTTTAACTTTTAGAGAGTTTATCAAAGTTTTTTCTCCAGAAATTTATGAGAAAATTCCAAAGATTGAGAGAATTGAAAAGGAGGAAATTTTCAAAAAAGCTTATGAAGCGTTGCCATACTTCGATAAAATACAAGAGCTATTTAAAAAGTATCTGAAGATTGGTGGATTTCCACTAGCAGTAAAGAACGAAGAAATAACACAAGATGTTAAAGAATCTTATTGGGCTTGGATAAAAAGTGATTTGGCAAAAATTGATAGAAGTGAGGAAAATTTCAAAAGAATAGCAAAAGCAATATTAGAAAAGACACCATCAGCTATAAGTTTGAACAGTATAGCGAAAGAATTCGATATATCAACTCACAAGACTGTTTTCGAGTATTTGGATGTTATGGAAAAAATGTTTATAGTTAAAATCTTGTACCATATTGATCTTGACAAAATTATACCAAATCTTAAGAAAAACAGAAAAGTTTGTTTCACAGATCCATTTTTCTTTTATTTATTCTCAGATATTTGTCTAATAAAGTTACCAGATGAAAGCGTTTTAGTAGAAAATGTAGTAGCTTCTCACTTGTCAAGAAAATTTGATGCATTCTATTGGAAAAAACAAAGAGAAATTGATGTGGTTATAAGAAGCGAGGAAATAATAGGTTTTGAAGTTAAGTGGAGCGAAAAAGTAGATGATTTTTCAAAAATTAAAATCGGAAAAATGAAAAACGTTTTTTGTTTAACAAAAGATTTGATAGACAAATAGAAAAATCTACTACCGACATCTTTATTCTTAGCTATAATGTGAATTGAATTTATTTTTTTATTTAAAATAAACTTATGCTGAACTATTGGGACTATGTAACTTTTGTAACATCGGCAATTTCATTTTTCGCCTTCTTTACTTACTTGCTAGTCTATTTAGAAAATAGAAAAAAAGTTTTTAAGGATCCACCTTTGCCAAAAAAGCTACCAAAAGTTAGCATACTTGTGCCAGCTTACAATGAAGAGAAAACTATTGCAAAAACATTAAAATCTTTGCTTAGACTAAACTATCCAAAAAATTTGCTTGAAATTATCGCAATAAACGACGGAAGCACCGACAATACTCTAAAAATAATGAAGAAGTTTGAGAAATATGGAGTAAAAGTTATAGATAAGCCGAATGGCGGAAAGGCATCAGCATTGAATGCTGGATTAAAAGTTGCTAAAGGAGATATTATTGTTTGCATGGATGCCGATTCTATAGTTTCAAGAAATGCGCTAAAAAATACGGTTGGATATTTTAATGATCCTAATGTTGCTGCTGTTGCAAGTAGTTTAAAAGTTTATAAACCGAGAACTCTTTGGCAGAAAGTACAATATGTAGAGTATATTTATAATGTTTTTTTAAGAAAAGTTTTATCTTTGATGGATTCTCTTTTTGTTGTTCCAGGACCATTTGGTTTATACAGAAGGAGTGTTTTAGAAAAATTGGGTGGATGGGAGGAAGGCAACATAACAGAGGATATGGAGCTTACTATGAGATTACAAAAGGCAGGATATAAAATAGAGACTTCGCTAAATTCTGTTGTTTATACTAAAACTCCAGATACATTTAAAAGATTGATACGACAGAGAGTTAGGTGGTACAGAGGATTTTTAATTAATGCAAAAAAATATAGGGATATGTTTTTTAATCCTAAATTTGGTAATTTGGGTGTTTTTACGTTACCACTTTATATAATTTTTGTTTTAGTTCTTTTTGTAGCAGTTGGTTCAACCTTTTACGCTTTATATAATACTGCACACGATTTTATTTTTATAAATTTGAAAGCAGGAATAGAAACTCCAGATATCAGTTTAAAAAACATAGAGCCGCCACATTTGTTTATTGCGGTTCCTCACGTCTTTTGGTTAACAAATTTTGTTATATATGTTTATCTATTCTATATAAGTCTACAAATGAGCAGAGAAAGGAATTTTATAAGAGGTTTTTTAATATATTTTGTTAGCATACTTTTCTATCCATTTGTGTTAGCCTATGCGTGGACATTAAGTATATTAAAAGAATTAAGAGGGGCAAAGATAAAATGGGAAAGATAAGCACTAAAATTTATTTAAAAGCGGCTGTATTGACTTTTCTTGTTTTTATTAGCGGAGTTTTGATAGGTTTGTATTTGGATGAGAAGAGAGTATCTTTTATAAAATCAAGAATGGATGAATTGGAAATAAGCTTTTCTAACTTGGCGTTAGAAGAAGAATTTTACAGAAGTGTTGCAATCAACAAAGAGACACTTTGTCCAATTTACATTTCTAAAGCTAATGATTTGGCAGTACAAGCAGGAAAAATGGGTAGTTATCTTGAAACATTTAGAGAAGTAAGCAGGTTCAGTAGAGGCGAGATAGAAAAATTAAAAGACAAATACTTCGTTTTAAATTTGCATTTGTGGTTGTATATAAGAAAATTGAGAGAGGAATGTAATTACAATGCTACAACAATTTTGTTTTTTTATACTTCTGTTAGAGGGTGCGAAGATTGCATATCTCAGGGAATCGTTTTGGATAGATTAAAGAAGAGTGAACCAGAAAAGTATATGATTTTTGCGATAGATGTCGATTCCAAACTTGGAATAGTGGATGCTCTAAAGACATATTTTAATGTTACAAAAGTTCCTACTTTAGTAATAAATGAAAGACACAAATTAGAAGGCTTTGTTTCGAAAAAAGAGTTAGAAGAAATGACTAGATGATTTATTTAATTTTTTGTAAATATATTCAATGACATACAGGCGTGTTCCAAGAGAAGTCAGAATAAAACTAACTAGAATGAGAATAATACTTTTTTTAATAGTGATGGCATTTATAGCAATTATATACTTGTCCTATCCACACTTACAAAAATGGTATCAATCTACTAAACCAATGACTGAGATAAACTATTTTGGAGTACCTATGAGATTCAGAGAAGATGTAAGACTAGCAAAAAACATAGAAGTCTATCCAAATGAAACTTACATCAAATCAATTTTCAGAAGTAGAGAAATTAATGGCATAACCATTGGTATATTGAACTTCACAAATGAAACAAACATTATTGGGGTAGAGGCAGTGGAAATAACTTTCAAATTATCTTCCTTCTATTCTTTAGCATCTTTGCCAGTAGCTATAAAAGGAAAAGAAATTGGAAGCTTATATGAAATTTCTGGAAATTCGACAAATCCAGTGATAATCATAATTCCACCAACAATAGCAAATGAAACTTTGGTAAGAGCTGAAAATTACACTGTTTTCATTTCCGGAAAAACATTGAAAGATTTGGACTTAGCGACAATAAAATTCATAGCAGTTGTTTTAGGGATATGAAATATCGACCAAATTCGATAAAATTCCAGTTTTTTATCGATTACAGTAGATAAATTACAATAGTTTCAACTTTCCAGTTATTTTATCTATAATCTTTTCCTCTATTGGCCCAACTCCAATACAAGTTACTGTACCTTTCTCTAGTTGAGTTAAGCCAGCATCAGAAATTTTGACATACTTTATCTTCTTTTCTTTAAGTTTCTTTTCTATTTTTTCTAATTCTTTCAAATCCTTAACTTTAAGGACAATCTTTTTTGCTCCTTCTTTTCTCCATTTCTCTAAAGTTTCTCTATCTACTTGTAAGGCAGCTTCTAGGCTGGCATGGGCAACATGTGTTGCGAGCTTACCTTTACCCCAATCAAGATCCTTTCTAACAATTATAACTTGCTTCAGCATAGATTTTTTTGATTTGGAGATTTTTAACTTAGGAAACCAATTTAACTTTATGAAGAATGTTGCAGAGAAAAGCTACTTTTTGGTTGGTAAAAAATGCTTTTTCCATAGATATTGTGATGGCGGCTTTAGAACAAAGTGGACTGGCTTATGGAGGCTGACTAGGAAATATCTAGAATACTATGCGATAAAAATTAACGAAGAATGGCTCTCTCCAAGCAATATTCAAACATTTGTAGAAGAAAAGGAAACAGTTAAACATATTTATTCATTGAAAGATTTTGTTGTTGAAGAAGAAGTTTTTGTTCCAGAGAACGAGCCAATATTGATAATTGTTTTGAATGTAAAGAATAATTCAAATGAGACAAAAGACTTGAAGATTGAATTTGAGATTGCTGCAAACATCAGAGATTGGAATGAAGATTGGTATGAGAGAGATTACGAGATAACTTATAGAAAAAATCATTTTGTTATAAAATCGGAAAAAGGAAAGCTAGCTTTCGTCTCTTCTACTAATGGCAACTTTATTGGATACCATTTCTACAAAACTCATTATCCAGAGGGAAAATTGCAGAAATGTTTTGTTACAAAAAACTTTTTGATTGAAGATAGAGTCAATTCTAACGAGGAAAAGAAGTTTAGTTTTCTTTTTGCTTGCGATAAAGATGAAATTTTTGAATTAGAAGCATTGCTCAAAAATTACGATTATTTAGTTGGAGAAAAAAGAGCTATCTACAAAAAACTTTTAGAAGAAAATAATTTCTTTTCGTCAATTGACTTCTTAAACGATCTTTTCAGAATAGCAGTTTTCAATTTGAAGAAATCTATAGTGGATTTTAACAACCAAAAAGTTTTTATTGCGGGATATCCTTGGTTCACTCAAGTTTGGGGAAGAGATTCTTTACTTTCTATAGCACTTAATCAATTTGATGAAGAAGCTTGTAGAAACACTTTAAAGTTGTTAGCAAAGTATCAATCTGAAGAAGGAAAAATACCAAACATTATTTTGTTGGATGGAAAAGTTGATTACAATTCTTCAGATGCAACTCCTCTTTTCCCAATAGCTTTGGATTCTTATTTGAAAAGATTCGGCAATGTTAGTTTGGTTTTGGATTTGAAAGATACACTTTACAAAATTTTTGATTTTTACAAAAGGAACAAAAACGAAGATGGTTTTGTTTATTCTCCTAAAAACTCAACATGGATGGATAGTTTAGAGAGAGAAGGTTATTGTATTGAAGTTCAAGTTTTTTGGCAAAAAGCTTTGGAAATTCTTTCTGATCTATTTGAAATTTTAGAAGATGATAAAAGTGCTAAGGAAGCAACTCAATTAGCAAAAACTTTAAAGACAAACATTCTAAAAAAATTTGCAAAAGGTAAGTATTTTGTAGATAGAATAGGAAGTGACATTGAAACGATAAATCCACTATTTTTATTTGTTTTTGGTTTAGTCGAGAGAAGAGATTTGTTGAATTACATAGAAGAAAATTTTGAAACAGAAGTTGGTTTATCAACTATCAACAAAAATTCTGCTCACTATAAGCCAAGTTCTTACCACTCTGGTTGTACTTGGAGTCATTTGCTAGCCTTGCTTTCTTCTGTTCAATTCAAAAAAATGAGAGTAGATAAAGCTCTGGAGAATTTGAGAAAAATTTATGTTAAAACTCAAGAGCATGCATTAAACTGTATACCAGAAGTTTGGGATTCAGAAAATGGAAGTTTGTATGTTGATAAGCCAGTTGGAAGGGAAATTTCCTCTTTTATTCAAGCTTGGAGCGCAGCAGCTGTAATAAGAGCTATAGACGAGATGTTAGGAATTGAAATAGATGCTTTAAAGAATGTTATAAAAGTTTCTCCAAAAATGGAAGGAGAATTTAAGAGAGTTCTAAAAATTGGAGAAGATGTTGTTGAACTTCAAATAACTTTCAAAGAAGCAAAGGTTGATGTTTTATATAAAAGCAAGCTAAATAAAAATTACAAGATAATTGCCTTGCCAGAAATCTAAATTTTGTAGAATTTCTTGTACTTATTAGGGTACATCAGAATTTGAGAAAGCTTTTTTATTGGAAGAGACAATTTCTTTGCGGAAACTTTTTCTATTGAAAATCCTTCGTACTTCTTATTTTCAACAATTTTCAACCAACCATTTTGCATGAAAACGTGGTGAGGAAATCCTTTATTTTTAACAATATTGTAATCATGTCCAGCGTCTTCTGGAACTATTCCCAAAACTAAACAATCTTTTCCAGTTGATATTAAACGGTGAATAAACCTTGGATGTATTAACACTGAAGTCCCTTCTTTCATCTCAACGATTATTGATTTTTTCTTGTTTAGATCAGAAAGCAATAGATAGCATTCGTTTTTCAAAACAGTATAAAACTCTCCTCTATTTTTTTCATGTTTATGTCCATAGGTTAGAAATGTTTCACCATCTTTTGTCAAAGAAAACAAACCAAATTTTAAGAGAGTCACATCAAAATTTAGCTTATATTCATCCTTAATTTTCTTGTATCTTTCTATACCTCTCCATAAGTTATAGACATAGTAAACTGTCCTATCACCAAAAAACTCCAAAGCTTTTTTTGCATTTTTCAAATCGAGAATTACTTTATCTTTTATCAACTCACTCATCTTTCTTTCCCAAAAAACTGGCATTTCTTTAAATTCTAGCTCGAGAAATTGCTCTCCTTTAATTTTCATTTCCTCAATCTCCATTTTTAACTTTGTTTTCTGTTTTAATAATTCTCTTCTAAAATTGATTATGAGAGAAGATGTGTCTCCACCAAAAGGATTTAGGGATTTTCCGCCAGAGGATGAAATTTTGAAAAAAGAAATTTTTTCTAGAATTGAGAAGATTTTTCAAAGGTACGGTTTTGATCCTATAGAAACACCAATGGTAGAAAAGTGGGAGACTTTGGCAGGAAAATATGGTGAGGAAGCAGAAAACAGATTAATTTGGAGGTTTAAATTGCCTTATAGCGAAAAAGAATTTGGTTTAAGATATGATTTGACAGTTCCGTTGGCAAGGTTTGTAGCTAGATTTAATCCAAGATTTCCTTTCAAAAGATATCAAATAGGGAGAGTTTTCAGATACGAAGACCCACAAAAAGGAAGATACAGAGAATTTTGGCAGTGTGATGTCGATATTGTTGGAGAGTCTTCTCCACTGGCCGACGCTGAGATTTTAAATATTGTTATAGACGTTTTTGAGGAATTCGGTTTCAAGAATTACACGATTAAAGTTAATGACAGAAGGATTTTGAGAGAAATTTTTGAGAAGTTTCTTGGAATTAGTGATTATTCTACGATTCTCAAAATCTACAGAATAATTGATAAGTTGGATAAGATTGGTAAAGAAAAAGTTCTTTTACTTTTGAAAGAGTTGAATCTTGGAGAAAAACTCTTGAAGCAAATAGAAAGTTTTATAGATGCGTCTAAGTTAAGCAACGAGGAAATATTTAGATATTTAGAATCTTTTGATTCAAGTGAGATAAAAGTTGCAATAGAAAGCTTGAAAACTATTTTGGAATTCTCTAAGAAAAAAGATAGAATAAAGATAGATTTGTCTCTTGTCAGAGGTTTAGATTATTATACAGGCATGATTTATGAGGCTGTTGTTGAAGAACCGAAGATTGGAAGTTTGTCTGGAGGAGGAAGATATGATAATCTAATTGGGATTTTTACTGGCAATAAAATTCCTGCGGTTGGAGGCTCCATAGGAGTAGAAAGACTTATAGATGCGGGTTTAGAGTTGGGAATTTTCAAAAAAGAAAAGAAAACTTATTCTAAGGTTGGAATCGTTTACACTAAAGATGTTGACGTTAAAAGAGTTTGGGAAATTGCTGATTATTTGAGAAACAAAGGAATTAATACTTTTGTTCCATTTGAGAGCTACTCTGGGATTTTAGATGGAGTAAAAGATTTGGATAAAAGAGGAGTACAATTTGCATTAATTGTTGGTAAGAAAGAGATTGAGGAAGGAAAATTGACTTTGCAAAATTTGTTGACGAGAGAAAGACAGGTTGTTAAATTGGAAGAAATAGATAAAATAGTCAAAGGTTAATTCTTTCTTTCAAATCTAAAAAATGGGCCGGTAGATCAATGGTAGATCGCCGCCCTCGCAAGGCGGAGGCTCCGGGTTCGAATCCCGGCCGGTCCAAAATCTTGGAGTTCAAAAGAAGAAAATTTGGAAATTTTTGAATTAGATACTTAATAGCGAAATAATGAGAAAATTTTTTGAGAAAAATTTTAGGAGATTTCAAGAGAGAAATCCTCATGAAACTTTGGTTTTTAGACTTAGGATTTTTGTAATTTTGAGTTAAATTCTGATTGCTTTGAGCAAAATTTTCTATATAAACAAATTTCTCCCTTGTTTACTTTTCAATTCCACTTGGACAAAACAAATTTTGTAGAATTTTCAATAAGTACTTTGGAATCTTTGCACTTCTCACAGTTTTCTTTACTGATGTTTTTATGTGAGGATTCTATTCGATTTATATATTCACTTGGTTTGGGTTTTATTTTTGTTTGGCTATTATCTACGAAAAATCAGTTATCTTTTTTCGATAAGTATACTAATCTTGTAAAGAAAACAATAATAACAGCAGCTATCTAAATTTTGTTGTTTGATTTTTGGAGTGGTATAATAGGAACTACTTTAATGGGTTGGAATGGATTTCCAGCTTCCATAGATTCTTGGATAAAATCCGCTATTGGTCAAATACCATTTACACTATATCATTTGCTTTCAATTATTTTTGTTCCTCCATTGGTAGCTCTTGGAAAATTTGTTTCGAGAGTAAAAATAGCAATCCCGGTCATAGTGTAAAATAGGCTTAGAGTAGGATATAGGTCGAGAAATAAGTTTCGGTTCAATCTATTTGAGGTAGAGGTCTAGAAATATTTTCACAAATAATGGCCTTTTTTAAATCTCCAGATGCTACCAGGAACACACCATACCTATTTGTTTTACAAATTTCATCCGAATTTTTTCTTATTAAATCAAAACTACAAACTGTATTTCCATTTTCATCTAAAACTTTTACATCCTTCAAATCGCTATAAGCAGATATTATTATGACATCTTTATTACAATACGAAAAGAATTGGTTGCTTGGAATTTCTCTATATTCTCTATTTAATTTGTAGTACCAGTGAGTTGCTAATCCTGCAAATATCAATGCTGAGATACCAACTAAAAAAACTCCAATCTTTAAAATATCTAGTTGTTTTCCCTTCATGATTGTATATATTTTATAGGCTTAAAAATTATTTCAATCTTTCTAATATTATTGCTGGACAAACTTTTGTTATCATTTTATTTTTTTCTAACCTTTTTACAAACTCGCTAAGTTCTTCGTTTGTTCTAAAAACCACCTTAGCTAAAATCATGTGATCTCCTGTTGAAGTGTACAACTCTTTAACTTCTTTGTCTTCCTTTAACATTTCTATAATTTTAACAAAATGTTCTGGCAACACATCAATACCTATTATAGCTACATAATTGTATCCAAGTTTTTTGTAATCAATATCTAAACTGAACCTAATTATTCCAAATTTTAGAAGTTTCCTAACTTTCTTTCTTATCGCAGCTTCGCTAACTTTGAATTTTTTAGCTATTTCAGTAAATGGTTTTCTGCAATCTTTTTCTAATTCTCTAATTAGATCAATGTCCGATATTCGAACCATAATATTTATAAATTCGAACCTTTAAATATTTATTGGTTGTGTTTATGGAAATGGAGAAAGAAGTTCATAGATTACCTTTAATCGGAGAAAAAGCTCCTTCATTCAAAGCAAAAACAACACATGGAATGATAAACTTCCCAGATGATTATAAAGGAAAGTGGGTAGTTTTGTTCAGTCATCCAGCAGACTTTACTCCAGTGTGTACAACAGAGTTCTATGCATTTCAAAAGAGATATGAAGAATTCAAAAAGTTGAATACAGAGCTTATTGGTTTAAGCATTGATCAAGTTTTCAGTCATATAAAGTGGGTAGAGTGGATTAAAGAAAAGCTAGGGATAGAAATAAAGTTCCCAATAATTGCTGACGATTTAGGAAATGTAGCGAAGTTATATGGCATGATTCATCCAGGAAAAGGAACTAATACAGTTAGATCAGTTTTCATCATAGATCCAAATTGAATAATAAGGGCAATTCTCTACTATCCACAAGAAGTTGGTAGAAACATTGATGAAATTTTAAGAGTTGTAAGGGCCCTTCAAGTTTCAGATAATAATGGAGTTGCAATGCCAGCCAATTGGCCAAACAACGAATTGATCGGTTCAAAAGTGATAATACCACCAGCATCTAGTGAGAAAGAAGCTAAAGAAAGATTAGAAAAGGCTAAAAGTAAAGAGATAGAAGCATTTGACTGGTGGTTTGCATATAAAGAAGTAAAGGTAGAGTAAATTGAGATGGGTTTGTCAAGTTTGCGGATACGTTTATGATGAAGAAAAAGAGGGAAGGAAATTCGAAGATTTACCAGAAAAGTGGCAATGCCCAGTTTGTGGGGCACCAAAAAGTATGTTTGAACCGGAGGATTGAGATGTATGGCATTGAATGAAATAATAAGAAGTGAAGATTGGAAAAAAGAAAAGCATGTTCCAGTAATAGAAGTAATTGATAAAAAAGAAGGAATGATTGTAGTAAAAGTAACAGTCGGTAAAGAAATTCCTCATCCAAATACAACAGAACATCACATAAGATTTATCGATCTTTACTTTTTACCAGAAGGAGAACAGTTTGCATTTCATATAGGTAGACAAGAATTTAACTCTCATGGGGAATCAACAAAAGGTCCAAATATGAGCGGAGTATACACAGAACCAATAGCTTACTTTACATTCAAAACAGACAAAAAAGGAAAGCTTGTAGCATTTTCCTACTGTAACATACATGGACTATGGTCGAGCGAAGAAAAAATATAGATTTAGAAAACTTGGAGAGGAAAGTGAATGAAGCAATAAGACTTTTCAATAAATATAGGGCTCCAGAGGCAAACGCGAAACTAATAAAGTTTGACAATAGAAAAATTGTTGTAGACTTTACTGGAATTTTCTGTAGAACTTGTGGATTTTATGATTACTTTGATGATCTAAAAATATTTCTAGAAGAAAGAGGAATAAAATCAAAGGTTTCAAAAATTGAAGAAAAAGAAAATGGGGCAATAGTTATATTTAGTTTTTAAGTTTTTAATTCAGATTCGTACACATTTATATTACAAGTTGTAGTCATCACTCAATTCCAATACCTCACTTTTTTAATTATGTATTTAATCTTTAGCCTTCTATTAAAGACTTTTTGAATGGACTTTCGGAAGACACTAATACTAAGTTGGCTTTTCTAACCACCACTGATGGTGAAAATTATCGCATGAAGTACATAGCCTAATTTAACCCTGCAGTGTGGATAAACTTTAAAAATATTTTGGAAAACCTTTTTAAATTGACTTTAAATAATCTTATGAGAATTGCCTTTTTCTCGTGGGAGTCTTTGCACTCTATTCCTGTTGGAGGATTATCTGTACACGTTACAGAATTAGCAGCAGCATTACAGAGAAAGGGGCACGAAGTTCACGTTTTTACAAGAATAGGAGATAATCAGTCAATTTATCAGAACATAGATGGAGTTCATTATCATAGATGTCCATTTGCATTTTCTTCCGATTTTGTATACGAAATGACAAACAATATGTGTAAATCGATGATTTATTATTTTAACGAGACTGAAAATTACATAGGCAATTTTGACATAATTCATGGTCATGATTGGCATGTTGTTTTGGCATTGGACGAATTAAAAAAGAAAAAAGGAAAAAAAGTAGTTTTCACTCTTCATTCAACCCAATACGGAAGAGATGGAAATCATTTTCACAATGGTAAAGCCCAAGATATTTCTAACATAGAATGGTATGGTACTTATATTGCTGATAGGCTTATTGTTTGTTCCCATGCAATGAAAGATGAAGTCATGCGTTTGTATAGAGTACCAGAATGGAAAATAAGAGTTATACCAAATGGAATTTGGGCTGATAGGTTTGATGGCATAGAAATTGATGCTTGGAATGAAGTAAAGAAACATTTTGGTTTTGGAGTTTATGATCCGATGATTGTTTATGTTGGTAGGATGACATATCAAAAAGGTGTTGATTTACTGATAGAAGCTATTCCAGATGTTCTGAAAGATTTTCCAAACGCCAAATTCGTTTTTATTGGAGATGGCTACATGAGAAGTCAATTGGAAAGAAGAGTTAGTGAGTTAAATCTTTGGCATGCTGTTAGATTTACTGGTTATGTTCCTGATGATTGGAAATTGAAAATAATTAAAGCTAGTGATGTTGTTGTAGTTCCAAGTAGAAATGAACCATTTGGTATAGTTGTTTTAGAAGCTTGGGCTGCTGGGAAACCAGTTATAGCCACTCATGGTACCGGAGCAGGAGAATTAATATGGCACGATGTAACTGGCTATAGAGTTTATCAAGCTCCAAATTCTATAGCATGGGGAATAAAAGAAATTTTGAAGAATCCAGAGCATGCAAGATGGATGGGTGAAAAAGGAAGATATGCTGCGAAAACTGTTTTTAATTGGGATAATATTGCTGAGCAAACAATAAAAGTTTATGAGGAGTTGTTAAAATGAAAGTAAAAAAGATTTTGTTGCCAAAATGGGTTCCTTGGTTTGTTTTGGTTATTGCATTTTTTACAGTTTTGCTATCCTATTCTGAGTTAAAAACTAAACAAAATCCTAATTTTACTAGCTTCATAATAACCATAATTATGTTTGTTTTTATTCTCTTTGTTTTGTTTTTAGTTTCCTATAGACAAATTCCTTATTTGCTCTTGACGGAGGTGAAAAAATGAAATGTTGGTTCTGTAGTGAAGGAAGCAGTAGCAGTGTCTATGGGAGGAAAAGCTGTTTGCAGAGAACATGCTAATGTTATTTACAGAATATGCTTTGCGAAATCAGATACAAGCATAGGCTATGCAACTTATGAATGGGTTCACAATGTAGTTTTAGCACCAGATGAATGGATAGAATGGGAAAGCTGGGAAGGAGGAAAGAAAGTTGTTAGAACTTAAACAACTTTAACTCCAGGCATTATCCACTTATCACTTCTCCATTCTTTTGATCTTTCTATTATTTTTATTGGAGTACTACTCAAAGCTTCTTTTGCCTCCTTCATTTCTAAACCAAGAGTAACTAGATAAGAAATCAAAACTTTTGGGTCCTTTATTTGCCAGTGCGAAAGAGCTCCAGAAGAAATTATTAAAGGAAACTTAAACTTTTTGTACAATCTTATAATCTCCATATGATTTGCTAGAACATTTTTTCTAACTAACCCTTCTGAGTTCAAGACTTCTCTAAAGTTTATTTCTATTGCAACTTCATTCTCTTTTGCTAATCTTGCCAAAACATGATTTATACCACAATCTTTTCTCTCGTAATCGGGATGAGTTAAAATATCTACGCCTCTATTTTCAACAGCAATTCTATTCATGAAATTCGTTCCACCTCTCACTAAAAGTAAATCGAATTCTCTTCTCCTATTCAAAAGTTTCTTTAATTCCATCTTGTTAGTTACCTCAAAGCCAATGTAGATTTCAAAGTTGTATTCTTTGCTGACTCTGTTTATCTCAGCCTTTAACAAATCCTCTTCTTCCCTTTTCAGAGGATAAGAAATAAAGCCAATTCCCTTATAACCCAACTCTTTTGCAGTTTTTATAATTTCTTCTAGAGTAGATTCCCCAGAACTAAAAGTGCTGTGTATGTGCAAATCATACATCATTTAATTCTTTTTTCTCTAATCAAATAAATCAAAATTCCTATTAAAAGCCACATACTGCCAACAATCTTAGCGTTGTTTTCAAGAAATAACATTAAAACAAAACAACTTATTGCTCCAGCTATTGGTATTAGTGGATGAAATGGTAACTCGAAGGTTGGCTTTTTCTTTATTTTCGTCTTTAGTTTTATCAAACTCAAATTTGTAAAGATAAAATTGAACAAAGACCCAAAACTAACGATTGAAACAACGAAATGTATGCTGCCAGACAAAACTATTAAAACACTTAAGATAGATGAGATTATTATCGAAGTTATAGGTGTTCCAAATCTTTCGCTAACTTTTGCGAATGTTTTAGGTAATAAATTATCTCGAGAAAGGGCAAACAATGTTCTAGATGAGCTGTAAATGCTTGTTAAAGCTACGCTGGCGGTAGCAACTAGGGAGCCAAATGTTACAAACAAACTAGCATATTCATTGTTTGTTATTTTTTGTATAACATAAGATAGAGGATGGTCTACGCTTCCAAGAATTTTCCAATCAACCGAGCCAACACTAACTATAGCAACTCCAATGTAGATTAAAGAGCAAATTAAGAGAGAGAGGATTATTGCTAGGGGAATATCTTTTTTTGGATTTTTTGCTTCCTCAGACGCCATTGCAACTGTTTGAAAGCCAAGGAATGCAAAGAAAACAAGGGAGCTGGCAGTCAAAGTAGATGAAAAACCGTTTGGGAAAAATGGAACAAACTTGGTTTCATCGAAATTTTTAAAAATGTGAAAAATGCCAACAAAAATTAAAAACGATAGTGCAGATAGCTTTATCAAAACTAGAATTGATGAGAGTATAGAAGTTGTTTTTACCCCAACAATGTTTGGTATAGTTAACAAGATAATTAAAGCTATTGATGGTACTATAAGAAAACTTTTTGAGATAAATGGGAAGAAAAAAGAAATTAAGTATGCCGAAAAACCCAAAGAAACTGCTGATATTGAGACAACGTTATCAAAATATCTCATCCATCCAACCAAAAATCCAAAGAACTTTCCAAACGCTCTTTTTGTATAAGCATATGAGCTTCCAGTCTCTGTTATTATGGAAGAAAGTTCAGCAGTTGTTAGAGCAGTTAATAAGGCGACTAAGCCTGCAATCCAAAAAGACAATATAACAGAAGGACCAGCAATACCTGCGGCTATTCCACTGACGACAAAAATGCCTGCACCAATTATCTGAGATATTCCAACAACAACTAGGTCAAATAAACCAAGTTCCTTCTTTAAATTACTCATTAATAAATTTTAATTTATGCTCTTAAACCTCTGGATTTTTTCCCAGCTGATGTTAATCCTCTGAAAACCCTTCTTCTATGCTTTCCACTTGTTATCCAATTTATTTTTGGATCAGCTTTTATGTTTGGATGATGAGGATCGACTAGAATAACTTCAAACCATTTGTATTGACCATCTTCACCAACATAATAGCTGTTTAATACCTCTAAATTTGGGAACTTTCGTGCAGCCCTTTCTTCTGCAATCCATCTATCCGATTTTCTTGCCGTAAATTTTAATAGTCCTGCAGAAGAAGGTTTCCTACCACCACTTCTTTCGTATAACCTTCTAGGCTTACCACCCTTTCTAACTCTAACTCTTACTATTACAAAACCTTGCTTGGCTTTGTATCCAAGAGCTCTCGCTCTATCTAGACGAGTAGGTTTTTCTATTCTTACTACAGCTGGCTGTCTCCTCCACTCTATTAATCTCTTCTTTTCCAACTTCTCTGTTTCTTCTGTCTTAGTTTTCCACATTTCTCTTAAAGCTTTATATAGATTCAGCATAAAAACACTGTTGGTATTTAAATTTAAATCGTTAAAATCGAATTGATTTTTAGTGATAATATGCATCCGTTAGCAAAAGCTCTTATAGGTGTACTAATTGTAGTGTTATCAGTAGCGTACATTATTGTAGGGATTCCAGGATTAGTTAAACCAGCATGGCAAGACGTCTTGACAGTATTGAACGGTGGTCTACCGCTTTTATTTATATTGATAGGAATCTTCATAGCATGGCTAGAATGGGACGAGTGGAAGATAGAAAGAGAACTAGCAATGGAGGAGAAAAAACTAGAAGAAGAAAGGAAAAGAAGGAAAAGGAAATAGTTCGCTTATTTTTTATTTTTTTATTGTTTAATATATATATGGAAATTTCGCATGAAGATTTCAAAAAAGTTGAATTAAGAATAGGAAAAGTAATTCAAGTAGAAGATATCTTGCAATCAAATAAACTTCTGAGGTTAACTGTAGATTTTGGAGATGAGAAGAAGATAGCTGTTGCGGGAATAAAACAGCAATATAGACCAGAAGACCTTTTGAATAAAAAGTTTGTATTTGTAACGAACCTTCAAAAGAGAAAAATAATGGGAATAGAATCTCAATGCATGATTCTAGCAGCAGAAGACAACGGAACTATTGCATTGCTTCAACCTACAAAAGATGTTAAAGAAGGAAGTATAATTAGATGAATGGAAGAAAAAACAAAACAATACATTTTAAAGCTAGCAAGAAGAGCAGTTGAAACTTATGTAAGGACAGGAAGGATGATCTCTAGACCGAAAGATTATCCAAGAGAGCTAGACGAAAAAAGAGGAGTTTTTGTAACAATAAACAAAATTTTTTATGGAACAGCGGAATTAAGAGGTTGTATAGGTCTACCATATCCAACAAAACCTTTAATAGATGGAATAATAGAGGCAGCAATTTCTGCAACAAGAGATCCAAGATTCCCACCTTTATCAGAAGACGAATTAGATAAAATAAAGATTGAGGTCTCTATATTGACAGAACCTAAGAAACTTGAAGGAAGTGTTAAGGAAGCTGTTGATAAAATAGTTCCATTCAAGCATGGAGTAATAATAAAGAAAGGCTTTAAGACTGCGTTATTCTTACCTCAAGTTTGGGACGAATTAACAAAAAAAGAAGTTTTTCTTTCTCAACTTTGTCTAAAAGCAGGTTTGCCAGCTGACGAATGGAAAAAGGAAGGAACAGAATTTTACGTATTTGAGGCAGAAGTCGTTAAAGAGTAAGAGTTATAAAACCATTTAATAATCTCTATGCTACCCCTTGAGATATAAGGTGAAGTCTATTCCAGCTTTTATATCTTTAATTTTCATCAATTTACTTTTTTTAAAAAATAAATGCTCCCAACAAAAACTATAGGAAATGGATGTATTGGTTTGGATAGTTTCTGCACTGATATTAGTTAGTTTAATAGGATTAGCTGGAGTATTTTCGTTATTTATTAAAAGAAAAACTTTAGAGAAAATAGTTTTCCCACTAGTATCTTTTGCTGCAGGATCACTCGTGGGGAGTGCTTTGTATCATTTGTTTGCAGAGGGTTTGGAAAGAATCGGAACATTACAGGCTATAAATTGGTTTGTTATTGGTTTTATTGTTTTCTTCATTCTCGAGAGAATATTGAGATGGCACCATTGTCATAATTTAAAATGTAAAGTTCATCCATTTAGCTATCTTATATTTGTTGGGGACGCAATTCACAATATCATTGATGGTCTAATCATTGCTTCTACATTTTTAGTTGACATAAGATTAGGAATTTTAACAACATTCCTAATAATAGCCCATGAGGTTCCGCAAGAGCTCGGAAATTTTGCTACAGCGTTATACGGAGGAATGAAAAGAAACAAATCAATAGTCTTCACATTTTTATCACAAACAACTTGTATTATCGGCGGTTTCTTTGGATATTACTTTTTGTCTAAAGAGACAATTTTACATTTGCTACCATTTACTGCAGGTGGTTTCATTTATATTGCGACTTCAGATTTAATACCAAAACTTCATAGGGAACTAAACATTAAAAAGTCTATAATTTCATTCACGCTCTTCCTGTTTGGTTTAGCTTTTGTGATTGGATTAAAATTTCTAGAAGTCGCATAAAAAATAATTGCTGTACCCACTATTTCAATTTCATATTTTATATCGCTGGGGGTGGGATTTGAACCCACACGGGCGTAAAGCCCACCGGCTTTCTTCATTTTAATCAGTCCTTGAGTCTAAAAACTCAAGGCCGGCGCCATACCTGGTTAGGCGACCCCAGCACTAAAAATAATTATGTAATCTTGCTTTTAAGTTCTATACTTGTCATACATTCTACGTTCACAAATTTAGCAAATTTTATAAGATTTAAGTCGTTGGTTATTAATATTAAGTTGTTTTCTTTCGCTATGCTTAAATGAATAGCATCCTTAAAGTCTAATCTATTCAAGCACCACTTAAGTACATTTTCGTCAATTTTTGCTTTTTCTATCAATTTGACTTTCATGCTTTTTATTTCATCTTTAACGAAATCTTCTATACTTCTTCTACTAATATTCATTTCTCTTTTTAACACATTTACTAATTCTATTAAAGTAAAAAATGATGAAATTGGGGTGATTTGTGTATTATTGAAAAAAATAAACTTTATTTCTTTATTGGTGCCACTAATTTTTTCCTCTATCTTTTTCTTTAAGTAGGAGTAAAGAACGTTTGTATCTAGGTATACTTGCACCTCTTTCACCTTATGCAGATGCATATTTTCTGACAATGTCTACTACTTGCCTTATCTCGAATCTTGGTCTCCACTTGTAGTCTGGCAAAGGAGAAAATCTAATTGAACCCTTATCTCCGTTTATAGTTACTTGATATCTTCCTCCATTCAAAAACTTTATAGCAGGTCTAATTGAAATTACTCTTAAACAATCTTTGAATTTTGTCATATATTCTAGAAATCTTTTGTTTGTTTCTAGATTACTACCTCTCATTGTTTGATAGAATAACCCATCAACATTTTTAAACATAGCTTGCGTTACTTCCAAACTATGTTTTTGGTATATTTGTTGTAGTCCGCTTGCAGAGACCTTTACTCTCTTAAATTTAATTCCAGTAATTTCTGTAAGTTTTTCTACGATCCTTTCTGTAATTTTATCCGGACCTCTGCAGATTTCTAAAAGCTTATTGTTGACATTGAAAAAACCTGTTATCTTTTTTATAACCTTTGAATTATCATTTTGTTTTAAAACTGATATGACTTCTTCTACTTCGTCTTTCTCCAAAACTCTTGAAAGATGCTCTTCTATGCTTTCTTCGAAAAAGTAATTTATTATTATTTCCTCTGGTTGATATTTGTTTAAAGTTGCTGAAAACCACTCCTTTTCTCCCCTCCCATTTTCGTTTATCTCTTTTATTATCTGGAATTTTGGTTTAACATTTTCAGCTATGAACAATGTTATAGCAGGCATTTTTAATCACCTACATATATTTTTTATTTTATACACACTAATTTAATATTATAAAGGGTATTTAATATCTTTTCGGGGGAGAGCACCTGAGACTGTATGCAATTTATCTCTAGTCTAAATATGTTCCACATAAAGCGTTTCGTATTTAATAAAGCGTAAAGTTTAATGTATATAAATTGTCTTAACCGGACTTAAAGAAGCTAAATCTTCTAAAGGTCGTCCCATAATAGGGTGTTTGAAATAAAGTTAGAAGTAAGTTATAGTATCTTACACTATCTTATGACAAAGCTTATATACGAGTGCAATCCTCCATAAGAATTCTCTTTCAATTATAATTCCGTTTTCCTGCTTTATGTTTTTGTCTCATATATTATCCTCTTCTACCTGTGACTGGGATAACACATACGTCCATTCATGGATTATACCATACTATCTAGAGTTGCTTTCATCAATTCTATCCGTATTTACAGGGAATATACTCTACTACTACAGCGAATAAGTATAAACTTCGTTAAATGGCTCTGGAGAAGGAATTGAAAAAGTTGGGGAGTTTGCTTAAAATAGGCTATCGGCTTAAAGTTGTTTGGTCACCGAACAATAGTTCAAGCTTATCTGCCATTCATCTATTAGCGTTAAGGTATAGTTTATTGGAAAGTATTTAAGCTTTATTTGTTAATATAACAATATAGGATGAGATAGTATGGTAGGAGTAATCATCCGCTTATACCACCAAGGTAAGATTATAGAAAAAGAGTTGATTTCGAAGAGCCCAAAACCTATCTGCAGATATGTTGTCAGAGAAGAGCTAAGTGAAAAGGATCTAGCGATGCTTCCAGAGAATGCGAGAAAACACTTTTTAGAGAGACCTGATACAAGAGTCTATTTTTATAACTGCAACTTTAATGTAGGAGATTATGTGTATGTATATTTAGTAACAGATCCCAAAAAAATTATCCCAACAATTTATTTTGTGAAACAACAGGACTTATGGTGTAATGTTTTGTTGGTTTTTTATAATAAAATCTGACATCTATACAGAAAGTTAACAAACTGGTCATAGCAAAGAAAAAGTTACTTAGAGTGAGGGAAAATCATTCAACAGTATCATCAGAAAGACTACTGAAAATATTGCGCAACCCTGCTAGCTCACAAACAACTTCGAATTTTCCTAAAAATTTTGGAGAGAGTTATACACAACATCTTGACATCGTAAACTTTGTTTAATCATTTTATATTTTCTAGAAAAAACTTAAAGATAGACAATAAACTAAAGAATGGAATATTTTACACTTGATGACTTTGATGTTAAAGGAAAAGTAGTTATCGTAAGAGTTGATATTAATTCATACTACGATGTTCCTTCAAAGAAGCTTCTTGATTCACCAAGAATAAAAGCTCATTCGAAGACTATAAAAGAGCTTCAAGAAAAAGGCGCAAAGGTTGTTGTTTTGGCACATCAAGGAAGGAAAGGAGACGAAGATTTTATTAGCTTGGAAAAACATGCCGAACTTTTAAACAAGTATTTAGAAAGGCCGATTGAGTTTATTGATGATATTGTTGGAGAAAAAGCGAAGAAAAAAATTAAAGAACTAAAAGAAGGAGAAGCAATACTTTTAGACAATGTTAGATTTTTAGACGATGAAACAAAAGAGAAGAGCATAGAAGAGCATGCTAACTCAACAATAGTTAAAGAGTTAGCACCGCTTGCAAACTACTTTGTGCTAGACGGATTTTCTGTTGCTCATAGAAGCCATGCAAGTGTTGTTGGTTTTTCAACACTTTTGCCATCAATGGCAGGTAGAGTGATGGAAAAAGAATTGAATGCTATAAGCAGAGCATTTTTCGATTTTGGAGACAAATTCAAGATAGTTGGTAAACTATTGATACACGACTTACCAAGATTTCAATTAAAATGGGATGTATTCATTTTAGCTGGTGCAAAAGTTGATGATTGTTTGAAAGTTATGGAGAGATTATTGTCTTCGAAAAATTTGGAGATTAAAAAAGTTTTGCTAGGTGGATTAACTGCTAATCTTTTCTTGCACGCCTCTGGCATAGATATTAATGATGATAACAGAAAAGTTTTACAAGACATGGGATATTTGCAATTAGAAGAGCGAGCCAAGAAGTTGCTAAATGATCACAAAGATAATATCCTTCTACCAGAAGATGTTGCAATAGAAGAAGACGGAAATAGAGTTGAGTATGATGTTAACAATATTCCTAAAAAAGGTTTGATTTTGGATGTCGGTAAAAAAACGATTGAGAAATTTAAGGAAATTTTGAGAGATGCTAAGTATATAATTGTCAAAGGACCATTAGGAATGTACGAAAGACAACCATTTTCAATAGGAACAAAAGAAATTCTTGAGACTTTATCTAACTTGAAGTCTTTTACATTGATAGGAGGCGGAGATACATCTACAGCTTTAGAAGTTTTTGGAATACCTGAAGAAAAATTCTCTTATGTGAGCTTGGCAGGAGGAGCTTTAATAGATTACTTATCAGGAAAAGAATTACCTGGAGTCAAGGCCTTAGAAATTTCCTATAAAAAATTCAAGAAATGATTTCCTATCTGGATGAAAAAACTTTAGCAATTTTTTCTAGGAACTTTCTTTTGTTTTTTGCAAACACAAAAGCGCTTGCTATTAAAACACCTTGTGTACCAAAATCTAAGGCAGATTTTACATCTTCTTCATTAGTTATTCCTGCTCCACAAAGCTTAACAATTTTTGGATTAATTCTCTCAACAAGCTCTACAAAATCCCTAAGAGATTCTGCCTTGTATTTTGACACAGCTTTTCCTGTAGCTATTAGTTCTGGCGGCTCATAACTCAAAGAATATGGTGATAGCTTTGCAATATTTTCAGCTTCTTTCAAGTCGGATGCTAAAGCAAATATTTTGATTCCATACTTTTTTGAGATTTTTATAATTCTTTCAATTTTTTCTATTGGAACTTTTTTCTCAGAGTGATTAATTAAGGAACCATAGACACCATATTCCTTTAGTGAATTGAAAGAGACACTTCCAGTAAATCTTCCTTCTTCTACATCATCAACATGCTGAGCTATTATAGGTATATTAACATTCTTTACTATAAGTGGAATATCTAAAAACTGTGGTGCGACGAAAATGTCAATTTTATATCTTTTTGAAATTTCTTCAGCAATCTTTGCAAGTTTTAGAGATTTTTTACCGCTAGCTTCTTTGTATGCTTTAAAATTCAAAACTATCATTTGTGAACAATCCTCCTAATTTCTTTAAGTAGGTTTACTGCCTCTTCATCTTTTCTCATCCAGATATTTCTTCCAATTGCTACACCAGCTGCACCAACGCTCATTACATCTTCTACAATTTTCAAAACATCTTTCTCTTCCGAAATTTTTGGACCACCTGCAACTAAAACTGGAACAAAACAGTCTTTAACAACTTTAGAAAAACTTTCTTTATCTCCAGTATAATAAGTTTTAACTACATCAAAACCGATTTCTGCTCCAACTCTAGCTGCATATCTTATAGCATCTGGATCATATTTTGATTTAAGTTTTTTACCGCGAGGGTAAGCAAAACCAAAAATTGGCATTTTGTATTTGTTGGCATCTTGCTTTATTTCTTCAAAAATTTTAAACATCTCAGCCTCTCTATCAGAACCAAAGTAGATTGTGCAAGCAATTGCTTTCGCACCAATATCTCTAGCTTCTTTAACGCTTGTCACAATTTGTTGAATTTGATTTTCATCAGTACTCAAACTTGTTCTTGCAGTCAATTTAACAATTATTGGCAATTTCCCAACCACCCTCTTAATCTTTTTTGCAACACCAATATGAACTATTATTCCATCAACTTTTCCTTCCACAGCAATTCTTGCTATTCTTTCTGGTGACAAATCTATTCCTTCATAAACACTCGGCCCATGCTCTACAGCGTGGTCAAAAGCTAAAAGTAACGCCTTTCCATCTTTCATTATTTCTTTAAGCTTTTTCTCTTTTGATTCGAACATTTTTCTCACTCATGAATTCTAAGACTTCTTTTTCGTTTGGAAAATATCCTTTGCCTTTACTAATCTTAAGTGCAGCATATGCATTTGAGAATTTTATAGAATAATCTATATCTTTTGTTTTTGAGAAAGAATGGGAAAAGGCTGCAGTGAAAGAATCCCCCGCTCCCGTCGTGTCAATAACTTTAACTTTATAAGCCTCAAAAATTTTTAGCTTATCATTAAAAACAACTGCACCTTTCTTACCCATTGTAACTATAACTGTTGCTTTTGAAATTTTTTTCAATTTTTTACAAGCTTCTAGAGGATTTTTTGTTTGAGTTAATTTCATGGCTTCTTTTTTATTCATTATGACAAACTCAGATTTCTTCATAAATTCTAGCAAGTTTTCTCTCTGATAATCGACCATTGCAACGCTTGGATTACAAATTATCTTAATTCCATGAGTTTTAGAAACTTCTATAGCTTTTCTTAAAAATTTAATATTCTCATTGCTTGTCATGCTTGTAAAAATAAACCAATCGCATTTTTTTAAAACACTAACATCTAAATCCTTTTCTGATAAAAGATTGTTTGCCCCTCTATAAGTTAATATTGTCTTTTCTTCTCCATAAAGGAAAATTAATGAGAAGCCCGTCATAGAATTTTCTTTTTTAACATTTTTTGTTGATATTTTGCTTTTTTTCATTTCCTTTAAAATCATTTCTCCATAACTATCATTACCGACTTTTCCAAAAAATTCTACTTTATTTCCGAGAATTGAAAGAACTTTTGCAACGTTAAAGCCAGAACCACCAACATCCAAAGAAATCTTTTCAATTTGGGTTTTGTAATCAAACGGAAAAGCAAGCAAATCTTTAATTAGGAAAAAATTTTTCGAAGGATAGATTGTTATGTCGATAACTAACGATCCAACAACACAAGCCTTCATTACTCTATTTTTTCTCTTCAAATAAATTTCTTCTACTTTCTAACAACAATCTAGTTTTGAAGTCTGCTAATATTCCCATGAAGTTTGCAAAAGCTTCTTCTGGAGTACCAAAACTGCTGAAATACTTGTGAACATCACCATCGGCCCACCATTTATTACAAATATAATAATAATGGTCGCTTTGTTGTAATAATCTCCAAATCTTTATCAAATCCTCATTTTTACTTTTCTTAACAATCTTTTCTAGATTTTTAACTTCTTCAAAGGCAATTTGCTGCATTTTATTTCCCAGCCATGCGGATACGTCTCTTTCCATATCTGCCCAAGAAACTGTTGAAAATTCAAAAACATCAATTTCTCCGATTGGTTGGTATTTTTCTATGGCTTCGCTTGCTTTTAAAAACTCTAGATTATCGTATTTAAGAACCATGTATGGTAAAGCCTTCAAAAACCAAAATATTCCACTTTCTTCTGGCTGATGTTCTCCAAAAGTTTCATAATCTATGAAAATATTGATAACCTGGCCAGGCGTAGCACTTAGCCAAGCAGCATATTTTTCAGCTGTTAAAGGCCATTGGTCCCAATTTCTTGCGGAGAATCTATAACCAATATCGTCGCTTAATCTATAATTTCTTAACAAAACTCTTATTCTTTTATCTGGTGTAGGGTCATTTGGATAACAATATTTTCTCACATAAACATAGTTTGGATTCCTCCATTGTAATATTCTTTCTGCACCTTCGGTAAATATTGCCTTAAAGCCTAAATTTTCAACTATTTTTGCAATTCTATTATTATAAATCATCTCTGTATTTACAAAAACTTTTGGTTCTATGTTGAAATAATCTTTTAACATTTGTCTATGCATTTCAACCTGTTCTACGAATTCTTCTTCACTCTCATACAAACTAGCTAACGAATGAAAATAAGTCTCCCCGTAAAACTCAACTTCTTTTTTCTCAGCAAGTTGCTTAAAAGTTGATAAAACATCCTTATTAAATTTTTCTGCACTTTCTACGAATGTTCCAGTTAAACTAAAACCAACTTTGAATTTTCTTTTTTCATGTTTTAAATTGTCTAAAATTTCCAAAATTATTCTATTTGTAGGTAAATAACATTTGTTAGCTACTCTATCAAAAATCCATTTGTTCAACCCATTATTAAAGTAGGCATCATAAAGCTTTCTATCTTCTATAAATCCATTTGATTGAAAATGTGCAATTCTAATAGGTTGATGAACTTGAAATGAAAGAGTTACGGATGGCATAAGTTTTATTTCTTTTATATTAAAAATTTTTGATTTTAGATGATTAAATTAATTTAAACTCAGCTCCAACTAAAGCAAAAATTAGTATCTTAAAAAATCTACCAATAAACGTTGCCAATATAAATTTTTTTATTTCATAGTTAGCCAAACCTGCTAATATGCCTACTGCATCGAATGGTACAGGAAAGAAAGCAGCCAGAGATATCGTGATGAAACCATTTTTCTTAAAGAATTTTTCGAATATCGTCACAATTCTATTTCTTTTACTTTCTATTAGTTTGTTTCCCCCCAAACCAACAAAATATCCTGTTAGTTCTCCTATTGCCATTCCTGCAGCAGAAAAAATTGCGATTAAAAAAGGATTCATCCCAAGCGAAGATGCTAGTATCACAATAAGATATAGTGGTGTGGGTAAGAATATGGTAGATGCCGAAATTGCGCTAATTATGAATATTCCTATATATCCAAAATACAAAATTAAAGGGTAAATTAACGACTCAAACATAATTTATCCTATATAGTTTTTATCTTCCTTTTTGGTTGGAACGACAATGGGGAACGGAAGTGGGGAAGGAAGCCTTAATTCATCCGCCAATATTATAGCTAAAGTTAGGCATTTTTTAAAAAGAAAATTTTTTATTTCTATATCTATATCTTCTGGCAACCTTTGGTCTTTTTTCCACATTTTTAGGCCATCTTTTATATTTTTTCCATCATATAGCAATTTTCCAAACATTCTTATATTTCCGAAACCTTCTTTATACTCAACTAGAAATTCAAATTCTACCTCCAAAACCCTCTTCTTATTTAAGATTTCTATTTCTTTTTCTTCTACAGATATTATTTTAGCTGATGAGGTTATATCTAACTTGCCAGAAATTTCTTTCACTTTGTTTGCTTCTATTTTATCAAAGTTATATCCTATTATCATCTTTATACCTTACTTTCTAATTATTTAAGCATAATTTTCTAAGTTTTTTGATGAGGGAGACATTAATTCTTTTAATTTTTTTTGTTATTACTTTGCTTTTTTCAATTTATCTTGGAATTTTAACCAAAAAATCTATAGAGAAAGGGGAAATTGAACCAGTATTTAAAGATCCGAAGGATTACAGAAACTCGATATATCTTTTACTTCTTGTTTTAGCAGGAACTATAGTACTACTATTTTTTATGAAAACGAAGTTTGAGATGATAAGATTAATGGAAAATGTGGCTCTTTTCTTTTTAATTTCTACTACCTTTTCCTATTTTCTTCCTACCATTTTGTCCATAGTTATATCTATATCCCTGCTAATATTATCGGAAGTAAAGAGATCTCAAATTATTAAAAACATATGTTTGTTTTTGTCTGTTTCATCCGCCTCGGCGTTGGTAGGTTCATCTTTAGACTACAAGGTAACTCTTTTATTTTTTCTACTTCTTTCTTTTTATGACTTTATTTCAGTTTTTATTACAAAACACATGGTTTTTATCGCAGAGAAATTGCTCTCAAGACCAACAGCATTAATTTCAGTTTTTCCTTATAAGAAAGAAAGGAGAGTAACATTTACAAGAGGTAAGAAGAAAATAAAAATTATAGCGCTTGGTGCAGGAGATTATTTTGTACCAGCTGTGTTGTGTGTCTCTCTTTTAGAACTAGGTATTAAATTTTCTCTATTGTGTGTAGGTTTTAATACTATAATGCTTTTCATAATTTTTTACTTGATTAACATTAGGGAAGTTGCTAGACCATTGCCTGCAATACCATTTTTGTTTTTATCGTCGATTTTATCATTAGCCACAGGTTTTTTACTTTTTAGATAAATTTAAAGAAAATTAAAATCAATATTGATAAAATAAAATATTATTTAAAGACATAGCCCCGTCGTCTAGCGGCCAAGGATACCGGGCTTTGGTCTATAACCAAAGCTTTGACAAAAGATGATAGGAAGAAACCCGGGGACGGCGGTTCGAATCCGCCCGGGGCTATCATGCAACAAATAATTTATGTCTTTCTTCTTTGTTTTGTATTTCTTGAAGTATTCTTTTTACAATCATTTTTTTAGGGTCCGGCAACATTTCAATTCTGTTTTTAATATCTTCGAATGATTCGAATGGTTTTCTTTTTCTTTCTTGCAGTATGTTAAAGAGATGTTTTTTGCCCAAACCCGGTAAGAGTTCTAGGGAATGCATTCTTGTGGTTATCGGACCACTTGTATTAAAGAAATTTACAAATCTTTTTTCATTTTTCTCAACAATTTCGCTAACAACCTCTTCTAAAATATTTTTCGCAAAGCTTGTTAAATCTTCATACGTTATTCTTCTTTTTATATATTCTACTTCTTCTCTTTTTCCACTTCCAATGTAGATCCTATCTTTTGGTTTAGGTTGTATACCCTTTTTTATAACAACCTCTAGTAACATAAAGTAAGATTCTCCTATACCTTGAACTGTTGGTTCTGCTCTCTTGTCTGTGGCTTTTCCCATTGGCAGAAAATCTAGAACTATCAAGTATTCTTCTTTTTTTATCAAATCTCTCACCTAAAGAAACTTTTTAACAGTTTCAATTATTGTGTTTAATTCCGAATCTTCAAAAAGAGTGTAGTCTTTATAAAGAACTGTTCTTAACTCTTCTTTTGTGGTAGGAAGAAAGTTACAAATTTGAATTATTTGCTCTTCTTTTAGTTTTTTTATTTTAGTTAGTTCTTCTTTCATTTTCTTTACGCTTTTTAAATCCAATTTAGTAAACTTTGATAAGTGTTCTAGTGCGTTATTTTGTTCGTAGGTAAGACTTTTAGTTTTTTTACTTTTATTTTCCATTATTTCTTTAGCTTCAGCAAATGTTACTGGTTGCTCAGCTATTATCTCCATGATTATATTATTTGATTGTTAATTTAAAACTAAAAATTCAAAGGTTTAAGGTGTTCCGGTCTAGAAATTACTTTCTTTATTTTTTTACCGACTTTTACTTTAACAACATATGCTCTTCCTCTTTTTTCTATGATCTCACCTACCATTCCTTTAAACCTTGAAAAAGGCATTCCTTTGAAGCTAGTCGGTTCTTGATCTATAATTACTTTTTCTCCTATGTTAAACTTTTGTATAAATTTGGTTATAAGAGGCCTATACCTAGCTTCTCTTGCTAGCTTTTTTCTTGTTTTCACCCTAAAGCCTTGAGACTTTTTAACCATTATAATCACTTTATTTATACAACTAAATCCTTTTTCAATTGCTCATAACAATTCGGATCAAACAGTTTGACTATTTCTAGTGCAAACTCTATTGCGGTTCCCGGTCCTTGAGAGGTTATTATGTTACCATCTACAACAACTTTTTCATCAACATAATTTCTTATTTTATCTTTCATTTTCGGAGAACAAGTGGCTTTCTTGCCTTCCAATATACCAATTCTCTCTAATATTGTTGGTGCTGCACATATGGCTGCTATCAGCTTTCCTTTACTATTAAAGTGTTTAATAAAGTTTATTACTTGTTGGTTATTCTCCAAATTTTTATAGCCAGGATTTCCTCCAGGTAGAACTATTCCGTCATAATCTTCTGGCTTAACATCAGTAATTATCTTATCACAAAGGATTTTTATACCATTTCTTCCAGAAACAATTTCATCTTCTATGCCCACAACATCAACCTTTATATTAGCTCTTCTAAGAATATCTATCACAGCTACTGCTTCAATTTCTTCGAATCCTTCAGCCAAAGGAACAATCAACCTCATTCACTCACCCCTGTGGATTTTGATTACATCCAATAAAATCTTTTTTGGAGTGTTATTTAAAATTTCGCTAATGTTGGGTTTTGTTCTACCATTATCTCCAGTTATTAGTTCTTTTATGTAAAGGCCGGCAGAAGTCCTTATTATCAATTCTAAGGTTCTTTTGTTTATCAACCTGTATGAAATTTTTATTACCTTTCTCTTCCTCTCCCTATCCGACCTTCTAGCTAATACTCTTGTAGGCGTTTTTTGAAATATTATTGCACCATTTAATTGTTTTAGCTCTTTAAGCTTCTCTTTGTCTATTGGTTTTTCGAATATTACTATTGCTCTATACGTTTTTTCAGACCTCTCCGTCTTTAGCTTTCTTATTAGTTGCTTTCCATCTTCTATAATTTTGAGGTTTCTAACTTTGACTTTCTTTGATTTGTTTATTTTTTTCTCAATATCTCTTAAATCAATTTTTCTAATTTTTGGTTTGACAATTTCTATAACGAACGGTCTCCAAGCCAAACATCTAGCATCTATGTCCTCACGCCCTTCTGCATGTATCTTACTTTTCTTTCCTTTTGTTGCCTTTAACAATGGTTTTTCTATTATCATCTGAACAGAAGTCGGATATAATAATCCGGTACCTTTACATTTCTCACATCCTTTACCCTTACAATATGGACAATGCCATGTTGCTTGTGGTATTCTTCTAGAAAGTTTTTGATATTCGCCATAAACAAATAGACTTTTAACTTGCAAACTTATTGTATTCCTTTCTAAATCAACTAAAACTGTTATATCAGGATTATCTCTATTTGCTTTTTTACCAGTTTTCCTTTCTATAGTTTTGCCAATTTCTCTATTAAATGTAGATTTTAGCGATTCATAATATTCGGCCCCAACCTCTTCTATCATTTCTTCTTCTTTTTGTAAAAGTTCAGAAGAGAGTTTCGTTCCAATTAGAAAAGTATCAAATTCATATTCTTTCAACTTTTCTATTATTTTGTCAACCATTTCTTCAATTTTTTCAAAAGTATTGTTGCAAAAATAGCAAGACTTTTTTTCTACCTCAACTCTTCTATTTCTAAAATTTATGCCATGAAAGTTGCTTAAATCTATATCCAGATTTTCACCAGAGTCGAAAAACATTGCCAAAACTTGTCTTATTGTTTCTCCTCTCTCTTTGTTAGATTTTCCAGTTAACAAATTCCCAAAAGCTCTGCCTAAGCAATAATCACAAACATATCCTTTTTTCATTAGCTTAACTACACTTTCTATAACTTTCATAATCCTCTCCTATCCATCTCATAATTTACAATTGCTATTACTTGGGAAGTCAAATATTCTATTCTACCAACAGATACTTTTCTTATTTCATTTCTTAAAAGAAAATTTTCTTCCTTTTTAGGAATTCCTTTGTTATCACCCAAAATAAAAACAGAATCTTTTTTTATTTCAATATTTCCTATATCCTCACCATCCATATGTAAGTAGAAAATGTTATTGCTGCCATACTCTTCAATTTTCTCTTTTATCAATTCTTCAAAGCTTTTTTTATCGATGTATATTCCTGGCTCAGAATTTTTCTTACCAATTGCAAAATTTTTTATTGCTATGTTTATGTGAGATGCTATGTTTCTTTCATCAGGAGAGACATTCTTTAACTCGTTAGTGAAAAAAGTTACTGTCAGTGGTGGAGATGGCGGACCGTTTAAGACAGCATGAAATTTAACATCTTTTCTTAAAGAGTAAGATAAAAAAATTGCTGTTGAAATACATCTGGCTATTAAATCCATTCTACCCGCATTAGGCAAATCATTTAACTTAAACTCTTTAGTTACTCCTCTAGAAAAAAGTATGAATTCCCTCATAATCTCAAACCAAATTGTCTCATTAACTGTTCTAATTGACCTCTTTTCAAACCTTTTATTCCACCCATACTTTTCATGAGCTTTTTCATCTTGAAATATTGATCTAAAAGTTCTCTAACTTCTTCTTCTCTTGTTCCACTCCCCCTAGCAATTCTCCTTATTCTACTATCGTTTATTATTTCTGGATTTTTCCTTTCTTCCGGTGTCATGGATTGCATCATATATTTCCACTTTTTCATTTTCTCTTCCTGTTGTTTTAGTAAATCTTTTGGTAGGCTTAATCCCGGTATCATAGATATTATATTTGATAATGGTCCAATTTTTCTTACAGACTCTATTTGTTCTATAAAATCTTCAAGAGTAAATTCACCTTCTACAATTTTTTCAACTTTTTCTAGTTTAACTACTTCTTTTGCTTTTTCCAGCAAAGTCTCTAAATCTCCAAGACCAAGCATTCTAGAAACAAACCTCTTGGGGTCGTATTTCTCAAAAGCGTCAAATTTTTCTCCAACACCAATAAACTTTACTTTTGCGCCTGTCACACTACAAGCAGCTATAGCTGCTCCTCCTTTTGCTGAAGAATCCATCTTAGTTATTATAATTCCAGTTATTCCAACAAGTTTGTTAAATTCTTCAGCTTGTTTTCTTGCTATTTTTCCTATGTCTGCGGGCAAAACTAACAAAACTTCATCTGGCTTTATTATCTCTCCTAATTTCTTGAGTTCGTATGCTAATTCTTCATCCAAAGCGTCTCTACCTGCAGTGTCATAAATGATATAATCATAATCTTTGAATTTTTCCAAACTTTCTTTTGCTACCTCAAAAGCATCCTTACCAATAAAAAATTTTACATTTATTTTTTCTGCAATTTGTTTTAGTTGCTCTGGGGCAGCAGGTCTATGATAATCCAACCCAACTAGGACAACCTTCCCTCTCTTTTTTAGATAATATGCAAGTTTCCCAGCTGTTGTTGTTTTTCCACTTCCAAAAAGACCAACCAACATTATCTTTTTTCCTCTTATGTCTGTTACCTCTTTTCCAAGAATTGAAACTAATTCATCATAAACTACCTTTATTAAATATTCTTTAAGCGTCAATCCTTCTGGAATTTTTTCACTTAAAACCTTATTCTTCACAGTTTCAATAAATTTGTTTGTTATCTCAACGTCTACGTCAGACTGAAGAAAAATTGCTTTCAGTTCCTTCAAGAACTCTTCTACGACCTTTTCATCAACAACACTTTTACCAATTATTTTTCTTATTACATTTTTCAATCCTTCTGAAAAAGTCTCTAACATAAATCAACTTAACCTTTTAACAATTTATTCTCTTTCAAAATTTAGTATGTTGTTGATGAACTCATCTTTATCAAAATATTTTATATTTTCATAATTTTGCCCATCGCAAACAAAAAGTATTGGTTTTTTAAGCAAATAAGAAACAGAAAGTATAGCCCCACCCTTCTCATTAACATCTAGCTTTGTGAAAATTACAGCATCAATTCCAATTTCATTGTAGAATTTTGCTTGGTTAACAGCATCGTTTCCCGTCAAGCTATCTATAACCAATACTTTCAAATCAGGCCTATTTACTCTTACAATTTTCTTTAATTCTTCCATTAAATTTTCGTTTGTATAGCTTCTTCCAGCAGTGTCAGCAAGAATGACATCTATTTTCTTGGCTTCCGCATATTTTTTAGCGTCAAAAATTACAGCAGCGGGATCCGCGCCATATTTTTGCTTTACAATAGGTACTCCAATTCTTTTTGCGTGTTCTTCTAATTGTTCTATAGAGGCAGCCCTAAAAGTATCTCCAGCAGCTAACACACATGTAAAACCCCTTTTAATTAAATAGTTTGCAACTTTAGCAATTGTTGTTGTTTTGCCAGATCCATTAAATCCAAAGAAAACTATTAGATAGTGTTTTTTGTTTTTTATCTCATTTTCTAAATTAATTTGTGGTAAACTTAGAATTTCGCTTAAACTTTTCCTCATCGCCTCAATAACAACCTCTTTTTCCTTACCTCTTTTTATTTCTTTTCCGTCTAGTTCTTTGATCAAATCATTCTTAATTTTTTCTGCGACTTCGAACGCTACATCAGCTTCAATAAGTTCAAATTCTAAATCACTTAGTAAAGGTTCTATGTCTTCTCTCTTTAACTTTTTCTCCAAAACCTTTTTTACAATTTTTTCCTTAATTCTAGAAAGCAGACTTTTATTTTTCCTAACTTCTTTAACTTCTTCTCTTATTTCAGGTATTTTTTCTTCTACTTTTTCCTCAATAACCAATTCCGGTTTTTTTAGTATTTTTTCTTTTTCTTCTTCTATTTCTTTTTGTTTTCTTACTATTTTTTCTGCTATTTCCTTAAACTTTTTCTTCAAAAAGTCGAACATTTATCTACCCGCCTTTCTTATGATATCTTCCAGTTTTTTTTGCTGCGAAATAATGATTTCTATATCATCTTCTAACTCTTTCATAGCTTTTTTAAGTGTATCTATCCTTTTTTTAAGGATATCTAAAACGTCATCTTTGCTTAACTCTAGGAAGACTCGTGCTCCTATATTAACTAGAAAGTTTTCTTCTTTCAATACCCCTTTACAATAAACTCCGCTTTCAAGCGAAAAAATAGTTTCAACATCTTTTTTAAGTTCACTTAATGATGAAATAGTGTTTTCAGTTTCTTTTATACTATCTAATATTTTTTCCCTTTCTTTCAAAAGGGCTTCCATTCTAGCTTGTAAATATGAGTATTGAATTATGGCTTCTCTTTCTTCTTCTTTCATAAAACTTTTTCAATTCTAACTATTTACTTTTATTACACATTAATTCCAAACTCTTCCCTTGCCACTTTTTTCAAAATTTTTATTATTTCTTCTAACTGTGATTTCTTTATAGCTACAGCTCCTACACTCCTAAATTTACTCTCTGTTCTAATTAGATTGTCGTGTTTGGTTTGATTAATTCTAACAAAAGGTTCCTCACCTCTATATCTTGGTTGTTTGAAGACATCTATCCAAATAAATTCTATTGGTGAGACTTGAATTTTAGCAATAAACTTGCTTGGTCCCACCGAATAAAAAACTTTCGCAGGTCCCTTCTCATCATAGTCTATTTTCTTCTCTAATAACATTTTCTCACAAAGCTTTGTTACTGTGTGTCTATTAAGGTTTAATGCTTTTGCTATTTCAGCTATTGTCATTCCCCTATCACTCTTTTCAAGAAGCTCATATATTCTTCTTGCATTTTCAGTATCGTATTCAACTTCTTTTGATGTTTTTATTTGATCTGCCATAGGTGTTATTCATTTTAGTATATATATAAATTTTTTCTCTACTGATGATAAGCTTATAAATTTAAGAAAGAGAATCATAATTGGTTGGCGGCCAGATCGGGAGGGAAACACCCGGTCTCGTTCCGATCCCGGAAGTTAAGCCTCCCGGAGGTGTGGAAAGTACTGCTCCGCATGGAGCGGGAAATCCACGTCGCCGCCAACCGAATTTATTTCTGCAAAAATTTTAATTCTATGGTAAACTTAAAATTATAGATGCCCTCGTCGTCTAGTGGTCTAGGATGCAGGCCTGTCACGCCTGAGACCCGGGTTCGAATCCCGGCGGGGGCGTTTTTATAATAATCGAATAATACAACCATTTAAGTTTTTCTAGTAAACATACATATGTACATTCGGCAATATTATTCGAGTCATATTAGAAGAGACGATACTTTGGGAAGCATAAGGCTATATTTAGACAAACGAGAAGATAGGTTCTCAAAGAAATATAATGATTATACTAAAGTTTACATATCTGGTAAGGATGTTGCTACTGGAATAGCATTAGTTGGAGTGGGAGCGGGATTAATATTTCTAAGTGCCACATTAGGTGCATTAATTGGTGCTCTTTTTGGGGAAATTTTAGATCACACACCATATCTTAATACTGCTATCTCAGAAACATTGAACGTAATCTTTCAAACAAACTATTTTAATGGTAATTTAGACAAACTTGGTGCTACCCTAGGATTTGTTAGCGGATTTTTCAAAAACTACAATTTAAAATTGGAAGAATGAAAAAAGTTTTTTACTGTGTCGTTTATCATCCATAACTTACTGTAATTTGTCCTTGTTATATCGCTGTATTTATCCAAAGCAAAAAATACTGCTAACTTGCTATATCTTCTTGCTTTTCCCATATTGAAATTCTCATAAACTTCTTTTCCAATAGCCATATATCCAGGAGTTTCTATTGGAGTTGAATCTATTCCATTAAATTTTATTCTATTCCATATGGTGTCAATTCCAAAGATAAATCTCTTTTAAAGTCAGTAATTCCAGCCTTGCTCGCATAATAATGAACCGGTTGCAAAAATCAAACAATAGTTCCGGCGATTGAAGTTATGTTTATTATTTTTCAATATTTTTGTTTTATCATCGTTTCAACAACATCCTTTATACAATTTGGAGTTTCTTTAAGATTTACTAAGATTTACATTGATAAACTTATATTACAATTGATTTCTCCCATCTCAACAAAAGTATCCAAGACGTATAGAATGCAACATTGTTTACTAGTATATCTACCCTTTCAAAATACTTTAGAGTTTATAAATTATTTTTAGATCTTCACTTATAATTTGGAGTTAAAACTTCCTGTAGCATTTTCCATCCTTTCCAATATAGAAGCCTTCAGGACAAGTTACGCAGATATTATTATAAGTTTGATAACCTGGAGGACATTCTAAACAAGTTTTGTTATCTGAAGCCAATCCAGTACCATTTGGGCAAGCATTAATACATTTGTTATTATAAGTGAAAGGATATTCTTTTGGACATTCTAAACAAAGATAATTTTTGTTTCCAGTTCCTGTACCCCCAGGACATTTAGAATAACAAGAACCATTGTAGTAAAATGGATATTCTTTTTTGCATGGGTTCTTACAATAGTATTTTACCGTTGAAGTGTTTAGTGCATTTAAGCAATCATCGACAATTCTACCAACTTTGTATGTTGTATCGAACGGTATCCAAATTCCATCTTCTGCTTCAAAATACTGAAATTCTTTTTCATTTGAATAAAAAGAGAGCTCGTTAATTATTTCTTCAACATTATTTGTTGGAAAGAAAAGTTCACTCCAAGCATGTCGACAACCTTCAACATATCTTACTCTAACAACGCTCCCTATAGAAGCACTCATAGACGCAAAAAGTATTGCTTGGTCATCACACTTTCCAGCTTTTAATTGAATGGTTTCGTTTGGAGGCATAGCTTCAGAATAACTTCCAGGCAAGTATCTTATGTTTTCTTTTATCCATTTGTAAATTTGAAAATTGTATAGAAGGTAAGGAAAAACCGAAGCTCCATAGTTAGGCAATAGTGAAATTGTAAAACTTTTCAAATTCTCTGCATCTATTTTTTCTTCACACTCATAATTTACAAAAGCATTTGTAAGTTTATCGTATAAATAGCTAACGTTCGGTTGATAATAAATACATTTTCCAGTTCTATTTTCATAACATTCTAAATATCCAATTTCACACTTTTGATAACAAACGCCTCTACAAAATATAGGATAGTTTTTAGGACAGTTCGAAGATTTGTATGAAATTAGTGTTGATTCAACTTTCTTTAAACTTTCGTTTTCTATTTTAAATTCTAAAGTCGGAGAGAATTCTTTTACAGTTTGATTAAATTTGTATTCTTCTTGAGTTGGAAATAAATTGTTAAAGTTATGAAATAGAAAGATCAAAGATAATAGTAAGAAAGAGGCAAAAGTTATTAAAATGAATGTTTTATTCATCATTTTATCCCTTTACAATTAATCCAAGTTCTCTAGCCTTTTCTAAAGCTTTTCTATACTCTTCTTTTGTTATCCTTCTGTTTACTTTTTCGTTTTCTAATGCTTTGAAGTAAGGGTAGTATTGATTCATAACATTCACTATACAATTTTGTCCTAAATTTTTTGAGATCCATTCTAAAATTGGAAAAGTACAACATTCAATGTGGTTTGGTAAAATTAAGTGCCTAACAACAACTTCAGCTTGTTTGTTAGCTATTAAATGATTTCTTGTAACCACATTCCAATAATTTTTTGTTCTCGCAAGTTCTTTGGAACAATCTCCTGGACCAAACTTAAAGTCAGTCAAATAAACATCAATAAAACCATCTAAAAGTTTCATAGAAAGCTCGCTCATATACATATTACTATTCCATATTACTGGAACATTGTCATTCACATACTCGAAAACTTCGAAAATATTATGTAGAAACATGGTAGGTTCTGCACCAACTAAATTAACATTTCTGCAGCCTTCTCTCCTTCTCCTTTCTATAATCTTTGCTAATGTTTTAGGATCTATTGTTTCTCCGTCTTCTAAGCGAAAACTTATAGTATAGTTTTGACAGAAAATGCAAAACATGTTGCAAGACCAAAAGAAAATTGTGTGAGAAGGAGTAATAAAGCTTTCTTCTCCCATATGTATAAATTCTGAGGATATTCTAAGTTTATCATCAAGCTGACAAACTCCTTTTTGTCCTTTAGTTCTATCAACTTTGCAATTCCATTCACAAAGTTGACATTTTTTTACAATTTCTTTTGCTATAAGTTTTTTAAGAGTTAGAAGATTAGTTTCGTAAAACTTTGTTTTTTTGATTTCACTTTCTTTAAACTCTTTCATTAAACTATCATGTAGCCTCCAAAGTTCTTCTAAGCTCGCATCTTTTGGTATTTCTACTTCTAAACTTTTTAAGAGGAGAAATTTTGCAGGAATCTCATTTTTTACTATATTGACGTATCTACTCAATACCCTTTTCACATCATTGTCTTCAAGTGCTTGAAGCGCGTCAGGTCTTAAGTAAAATAGGTCAAGATATATTTTTTCAATCATATTAATTTTATGTCTAGTGAGAATTTTTTGTTTTTTAAAAAATTGTACGAAGAATACAAGAAGTTTTCAAAAGATTTTCTAATAGAGAATTATAGGTATTGGATTGGAAGCAAAAAAATGAGAAGATATAAACTAGAGGAGGCGTCCAAATTTAGAGTAGAAACTTTTTTTTCATTTTTGGATATTATCAGATTTCTTTATTATTATGGAGACATAATCAAGGTTATAAGGAAATACAATGATGATGTTTGGTTTGGCTATGAGATATTGAAGTTTCTTTTAGAAAAGAATTTGGTTAAAGTTAGCGGAAACAAAATAATATTTATAGATAGTTATGGAGATTTTTTCATAAAGCCTATAAGCGATTTAACAATATTAAAAAAACTAAGGAAGAGTGTTAAAAGAAAAATAAATCTTAATAAACCTTTAGTTTATAATTTTAATCCTCATTCAAAATTTAAGTGGAAATCTAAATACGACCAAATACCAATAACAACCAAGTCAGCAATATTTATTCTCTCGAAAATTTCGTATTATTTTCCTGCCAGACTAAATTTTGCTTTTGTTGGTGATGACGATTTTCTTTCTGTAGCATTCAATCTTATTTTTAATTCAAATACTTTTTCAATAGATAAAGATAAGTTTGTGATTAGCGAGATTGATAAAATATGCAGTAAATTTGGTGCTAAGGTTATTACTTTAGAGCACGATATAAGAAAGTTAAAAAAGATAGATACTTTTTATGGTTGTTACACCAATCCTCCTTATAACATTTCTGGTTCTCTTAAGTTTGTAAGGTTTTCGACGAATCTTTTATCTAAAGATGGTGGAGCTATATTTTTAATTTTAGGAAGTGATGCAATAAAAAGAAGAGGAGTTTTCTTTCAAAAAGAAATTAGCAATTATGGTTTAATATTAAGAGAGTTAACTCCCTCTATCATATCTTACGAATTTAATCCACATCACAAGGAAGATGTAATAATACAAAAGAAGATGAAATCAATTGGAATAAAAATAGAGAAAAAAGAAACAATGTTTGCCGCTTTTTATGTTTTGGAATATGTTGGGAAGTTTAGAAATTTTAAACTACCATCAGGAATTTATTCTTATGTTTGATAAAAAATTTAAAGTGAAACTTTAACAACAAATTAGGAGACTTTGGGAGGATGGGTAGTAGATTGTAAAATGAAGGTAAAACATTTGAATGCAAAATTGGAAAATTGTAATATAGAAGAAAGTTTGTTTAGTGATGAGCTTTTTGTTAAAAAAGTTCTCGATGAAATAGTTAATAAATTGAACATGACTTTTATTAAGGAGATCTCTTTCAAGTTTAACCCTAAAGGATTAAGCGTTATTTATTTGATTGCAGAAAGCCACATAGCAATACATACATGGCCAGAGTTAAGGTTGATAGATTTAGAAATCGTAACTTGCAAGGAAGATTCTGATGTTATGGAAAGTTTAGAAATTGCTGTAAATTACTTTAAACCAAAAAATGTGGAAAAAAACTATTGGGAATATAGTTTTTAGTGTGTTAGAGGTTTGTGTATAAAATATATTGTATTTAGCTCAAGTGAAATCCGAATGCTTTATTTTCATTTCCTCTTCGCTTATTTTCTCAATTCTTGTAATAATGTAAAGGTAAGCTTCTAACGAAAATAAAGTTCTTAACTCAAAGATAGATTTTTTAGGATCTGTAGGATAGTAGCTTGTTATAAGTCCATCTAAATTTTCTTCAATCCTGCCTGGAATTAAAACCAATGCGTCTGCTATCTTCGCTAATTCTTTATTTTTATTAGATGTTATAATTCCTATATTTGCGCCCTTTTCTTTTGCAATAGAAGCGTATCTGTAAAATTTTTCTCTACCAGAACCAGAAATAATTAGTAATAGATCTTTTTCCCTAACGCTTACGTTTCCAGCATCTGTATAAAAACTAACGTCTCTCTCATCATTTTCTTTCGCACAGTGTCTGAATCTTGTAACAAAAAATTTACCTACTATTCCCGAAAAACCTTCTCCAACAACCACAGTTTTACCACTTAGAGGATTGTGTAGAGACCTGGGTTTAGGTGTTATATTGTATAAGTTTTCAAATTCTTTTTGGTTGGGAGAAAATTCCCTAATCGATTCGCAAAGTTTAAGGTAAATATCTTTAGCTTTTCCTTCTTGGATGCTTCCTACAAACGACATCAATGTTAATAACAACCTAAGTTCGAATAAAGTGCCTAGTGGTGTTAAAGGGGAATCAGATTCTCCTATTATTACTTTACCTAATCTTTCTGTTGAGACATCTACTTTGGTTCGACCTTTTATGTTAATAACATAGTCAGAAAGTAATCCAATTTCTGAAGTAGGATAGGACGTAAAGCTTATTATTTTTGCACCAACTTTTCTTCCTATTCTTCCTACTTCTTTTGGCAGTTCTGAAGTTCCGCTACCTGAGAAAAGTAGAATTAAATCACTTGAAGTTAACTTGTAAGGAATTGTGTTTGGATCGAAAGAATTATACCCTAAATTTCTTAAATAGGAACTAAAAATTTCAGCAACATAGCCTGTTCTTCCAACACCAACGCATATAATTCTTTTGTTTTTATGTTTTCTAAGCTCTTCTTTGAGAAAAGAGAACTTTTCTTCTTCTAAGTCTAGTTCGCAAACGAGATCACAAAGACTTTTATAAGCTTTTGGCAATTCTTCAAACGAATACATATAATTATTGAAAATTTAATTAGAAATGTTGTTATCTAAAATATGTCGAAAAGATTTAGATCTATCCTAGAAAAGAATTTTGAGAATTTCGAAAATGTTTTACCTAAAGGCTATCAAAAAATTGGAGATATAGTAATAATTTCTCTTCATCCAAGTCTTATAAAGTACGAGAAAAAAATAGGAGAAATTATCCTTAAAAATATACCAAATGTTAGAGTTGTTTGTAGAAAAACAGGTCCAGTAGAAGGAGAAATAAAAAAACCTCAATTGAAAGTAATAGCAGGAGATAAAAATACAGAAACTATTCATAAAGAGGGTAAATGCATTTACAAGATGGATGTTAGAAAGATAATGTTTTCAAAAGGAAACATAAACGAAAGACATAGGCTTCAAAAGCAAGTGAAGGAAGGAGAGGTTGTTGTTGACCTTTTTGCCGGTATTGGGTATTTTTCAATTGGAATAGCAAAATTTTGCAATCCAAAAATAATTTATGCTATTGATATTAATCCAATTGCGATAGAGTATTTGAGGGAAAACATAAAATTAAATAAAGTCGAGGGAAAAATAGTTCCTATACTTGGGGATTGTAGAGAAGTTGTTAGAAAATTGGGTAAAGTTGCAGATAGAGTTATAATGGGGTTTCTGCCAGGAACTTATAGATTTTTAGATTCTGCTTTTTCTGTTCTAAAGGAAGAAGGGGGAATAATTCACTATCACGATGCATTTAAAGAAGAAGAGTTATTCGAAAAACCAATAGAAATACTTAAAAATGCTGCTGAAAGAAATGGGTATAAGCTTTCTGAAATATTGTATAAAGGAATAGTAAAATCTTACGCCCCAAGAATATATCATATTGTCATAGATGCAAAATTTTCTAAATAATTTTCGCATCTATACAAACTTTATATAGCCTAACACCAAACCTCCCAACTATTCTTTTGTATAAGATTTCAACTTTTCTTCCTAATTTTTCAACCTCTTTTATCAAAATCTCTATAGCATCTTGAAAAAGTCTTTCTTCAGAGGAGATGAAATAAAAGTGTAATATGCCATTTTGCTTTAAGCATTTAATTGCAGTTTCTAAATGCTTCCAACCTTCTGTTGCAAAAGGCATTATAACTCTGTCACAAATGCCAAAATAATCCTTACATTTTTCTTCTACATCACCAAGTATTGGAATTATTTTATCCGATAATTTATTTATTCTTATATTTTCCTGCATGTAGTAAAATGCATCTGGATTTATTTCTATTGCTATTATTTTTCCCACGTTTGGTTGCTTCTTACAAATTGCTATCCCATAAACTCCTGTACCTGCAAACATTAACATTACAATTTCATTTGGTTTTACTTGGGATGCTATTCTTTGCCTTTCAGTTGATTCGCGAGGAGAAAAATAGGCCTTTCTAGGATCGACCTTAATAATATATCCATATTCTTTGTGGATTACTTCTGTATTTTCGTCGCCAGCTATCAACTCTAGATTGTAAAGTCTGTATTGTCCTATTCTTCCAGACAACTTTTTTAAAACACTTTTGACGTTTTTGTTAAGCTTCATTATAGCTTCTGCTATTAACTTATCCTTAGACTCGAGCTCTCTTCTAATTTTAACTATTGCTACAGCTTTTCCTTTAGAACCTATTATATCGAAGCTTCTGGGAACAAATTTTAATTCTTCTTCGCTTAGCTTATCTTTTAGTAATTCTCTTAGATCCATAAAAAATTTTTAATTTTGCTTATAACTTGTTTGGAGAAACTTTTTTATAGCTTATGTAAAAAATTAAATGAGGCTATTGCTAGAGCTTACGTCCACTAAAGATTGCGAGTATGATCTTAAATACTATCATAAACTTCAGGGATTTATTTATTCTCTTTTAAGAGACACACCATATTCTGTTTTGCATGATAAGAAAGGCTACAAATTTTTCTGTTTTTCAAATATTTTTCCTGTACCAGAGGATGGAAAGATAAAAATGGGAGATAAAAAGAAACTATTGATTTCAAGTCCAGATAAACTTTTCATAAATTTTTTGGAAGAAAGAATAAAGGAGAGAAAAGAAATTAACATAGGGGAAATGCAATTTGAATTGAATAATGTAAAGAGATTGAATGTTAAGTTAAGAAAGAATTTTGAGCTAATTACAGCTACCCCTATTATAATTAGGATTCCTGAGAAGAATTATGAAAAGTATAAAATTCCAATGGAATTTAGGAAGAAAAGATATGTTTATTGGAGATCAATGTATTCTTTTGAAGCTTTCATCAAACAACTTGAGGAAAATTTGATTAAAAAATACAACGAGTTTTATAAAGCGAGTTTTTCTATTGACAGAATTTTTGAAATTTTTAGATTTAGAAAAGAAGTAGCAATACCTCTTATAATTAATGGAAGAGAGCAAATTGTAATTGGTTCTACTTGGAGTTTCATTTTTACTTATCTAACTAAAGAACAAAAGGAAATACTGGAGTTTGGAATTGATTGTGGATTTGGGGAAAGAAATAGTTTGGGGTTCGGATTTGTTAATGTGAAGTAAATCATAACCTACACTAGTCTGATTTTAGCTTTACTTACACTACCTTTAGGAAATGTTGGGAAAAATAATCATAACCTACACTAGTCTGATTTTAGCCCACTCGCCTCAGCGAACAAGTCGGCCTTAAATTCATTTTAATGAATATAGTGAATATTTTTTTCTAATGAAGTCATAAAAAGTTAAGGCGTTTATAAAGCTTCGCGATCGAGTTACGACTGTATAACAAAGCTTTAAAAATATAGGTAAATTATATATTATGTTTGAAAAATTTTTTAGATGGTCCTTTGCTATAGGAAAATCTATAATAGAGGCAAAATGTGGTGAAGAAAAGGGAAAGGATCTCCTAAGAAAACTTATTTTTGATATAAGAGGAGAGGATACTCCTGGAAGATTTCTTGAAAGACTTAGTAAAAGATTGGCGGAATATAGAACTAACACAAATATTCAAGCGAACGTTGAAATTTTGCCAGAAATTATGGAAAAGGAAGAATGGCACGCAGACAAATTTTTTTATCTCAAGGCTTCTATACTTGCTGGTTTGTTGAATGCTTTAGCCGTAGGAGGTGAAAAAGGTGAATAAAGTCGTTCAGATTTCAGTTATTGCAAAAGTTGCCGGAAATGTTAACGCAGATGAAGTTATAGGAACGAGAATAACTCTGAAGAAAATGTATTCTTCATCGGGTGAAGTATTACCGTTTGTCTCAGCAAGGGCAATAAAATTTGCAATAAGGCAGGCATTAAAAGAAAAGGGCCTTCCAGTAGATCCATTTATTATAAGTGGAGAAGCTGAGGAAGCTCTAAGATTAAGCGATTCTGCTAATCCATTTAAGTATGTGGACAATGATCTTTTTGGATATATGAAGACAATAGGGAGAGAAGGGGCTCTAAAAAGACAAGCACCAGTAGCACTCTCTTACTTTAAGGCATTAAAAGATACTCCGGTAAAAGCGGAATTTGGTGCCAGGTTTGCTAGACCTTGGAGCGAAAAAGAGGAGGCACCAGCTCCATTTGAAGTTGAAGTAGCAGAGTTCATCGGAAGAATTAATTGTATAATGTATGATTACATAGGAGATTTTTCCCAAGATAGAAAAATAGCAGAAAGCTTAAATGCTAAGGAATTTTTAGAGAAAATTCCAGAGAAACTCTCACCAGAAGAAAGAAAGAAAAGAATTAAAGCGTTCGCTGAAGTTTTCCTCACACCTACGTATGTATTGCCAAAAAGAACAAACTCCTTAAATATTCCTGAATATTATACTGCTTTAATTGTGCTCTCAGAAAAAGGTCCACTACCAATCTTTCAGTATTTGGATTGGGATTTCGAGAAAGGAAAGGTTAATATCGAAAAACTTAATAAATTGATCGAAAGGAGAGAAATAAAAGAAAATTCAAAAAAAATACTAGTTATAGATTACGAGGGTAAAGTTGAAGAAGTTTCAGAGGGAATTGAAAAAACTTCTGTAACGAGTGCAATCGAGGAAATAACAAATTTCCTTTAGTGTCTTTATGAGAGCACTGATAATAGAAATTTCATTCAGCGAAGCATTTTTTAAAGTTCATTATACAAGGGGCTTCAGATTAACTTACCCTATTCCCTTACCTACAAGTGTTGCCGGAATTTTTGGCGCATTTCTTGGAGTAAAAAGAGAAGAATTAAGTAAAAAATTCAATGGAATGTTTTTTGGAGCTAAAATGGTGAAATATGAAAGCATTATCAGTGAAAATGCAACATTTATTCAATATAAAGGTAAAGGACCCGAAAAAGGTGTAACACAAATCAGCATCATTAACAATCCAACCTTTTTAATTGCCGCAGCTTCTGAGGAGGAAAAAATAGTAGAGATTGAAGAAGGAATAAAAAATGGTGTGAAATTTCTGCCTTACGGCGGGCAAAATGATTTTTTTACACTGGATTGGAAAGTTAAGGAATGTGATGAAGTTGAGGAATCAGATGAAATAACTAACTACGCTCCTCAGGATTGGGTTATAGCACCAATTTTGGAAAGTAGTTCTGAGGTTCAAATCTTACCTGTGAGGCATAATCTTTCTGAAAATTTAAACTTTTATTTCGTAATAAAAGGGAGATTAAAGCTAAAGAAAAAGATTTTAACCACAAAAAATGAAAAAATAGGTTTATATAAATTAGAAGATTTTCCAGGTGCTTCAGATGGACAAGTGGGCGCTTCCTACTGAAAAATGGAGTCATGAAGGAAAGACTTTAGCACAACATATACAAGAGGTTAAAGATTTTCTTCGCAGTTTCCTAGAATTCTACGAGTTTGAAAAGAAATACTTTGAAATAGGAGAGTTTTTCGCCAACTATCATGATGCTGGGAAATTACACAAAGATTGGGAAGTTGGGAAGAAAAGAGGGCACTCACACCTTTCTTATCAATATCTTCTAGAAAAGAAAATCGAATTTAATGGAGAGCATCTTAATTCACTCTTACAATTTTTAATTCTTAAGCATCATTCTATGCTTTCTTCACAACCAACAACAAACCCCAACCTAACGATCGAAATAAATGGAAAAAAACTGCCACTAAGATGGTTCTTAGAGGAGATGATTTTTCATCAATTACAAAACGCTTTCAAGAACATTAGCAGAGAGGAGATAATAAACATCGTTGATACCTTTGGATTATTTAAAATAGCTGATATATGTTCGGCACATCTCAAAAATGAAAGAAAAGAGGATGTTGAAAAGTATACAAGGTTAGTAATGCCAATAGCTAATGAAGAGGTGGTAAGAAAGATTTTAAAAAAAGTAGATGAAAAAAGATGGAGCGAACAATTGACACTTAAAACTTTACCGGAATTAGGAATTATAAGAGCATATACCGGATGGGGAAAGACTTCGGCAGGCTTATTATTTTTTGAGAATAAAAGACCATTTAAAATTTTTTATTTAATGCCCACTATCACTGCAATAAACAGCTTCTTTACGAAGCTTCAAAGTGCAGTAGGAAAAGATAAAGTTTCAAAATACTTTTATCTTTTTGATGTAGAAATAAAAGAAGATGAGGAAACTTTTTCAAATCTCTTTTTTTATGAAAATTTCATGACACCTTACGTAATTACAACTGTTGATCAATTTTTACTCTCATTTCTACAAGTGGGAAAATATTATACAAAGAGAGTGATGTTTAGGAATGCAGGATTGATTGTGGATGAAATTCATTTACTTAATCCACTGATGCTCAAGCTACTGATTTATTTTATTAAGCAATATAGAAGACTTTATAACTTTAAAGTTCTTTTCATGTCGGCAACTTTGCCCTCATATTTGGTAAGGTATTTAAGCGAAGAACTTGAGTTAGAAAAGGCCTCATTTAAAGATTTTTCTCTAGGATATGAAAATAAAAGAAGGATAATGTGGAGATATTTTGAAGATAAGATAGATAATCACATGGAAGAAATGGTTAAGGAAAAAAGCAGCGGAAAAAAAGTTTTGGTTATTGTAAATACAGTAGAAAAGGCAATTAAATTAGGAAGAAAGCTTGAAGAAGAATTTAAATTAAAGTACGGCGAAGATTTCATAGTCATTCATGCAAGATTTATGTACTTAGATAGAAGAGAAAAAGAAGAATGGATAGAAATTCACAAGAAAAATCCACATATCCTAATAACTACTCAAGTTTGTGAGGTTTCTTTGGACATTTCTTATGATTTTTTGTTTACTGAGTTAGCTCCTGTACCTGCACTTATTCAACGCTTTGGGAGAATTAATAGATATGGAGAAAAAACTGATAATATAAATTGTTATATATTCGATATTGACGAGAGTGATAAAGAGAAGATTAGAAAAGGTAAATATCCCTATTCAGAAAAGGAGCTAGATTACACAAGGAGAATTTTAAAAGAGTTGGAAGGAGATAAACTAGAAAATGAAAAATTGTTAATTGAAAAGTTGGATGAGCTTATAACCCACGAGCAATTTCAAAAAGAGTTAGAGGATATTTACAGGAAAAAGATTAACATAGAGGCCTGGGAACGATTACTCAGATTTTTCTATTCTTTTGAAGTAAATGAAGAGGAGATAAAAAATATGCTAGAATATAGAGAAGGGTTTACAACGATGATAATTCCCTGGTATGAAATAATTGAAGATGAGGAATTAAGGGTTTATGTCAAAGATTTAATTGAAAAAGATATCTCTACATTTAGTTTTGAAGAAAGAAAAAAGTATTTTGCTTGTATAAAAGAGATTGCTGTACCAATACCAATTTGGTGGATAAAACTGAAGGAACCACAGGTAGAGAAAGGATTTCCAATCGTTGATATAAAAGGAAGATTCTACAATAGAAAATATGGTATGTATGAATCAAAAGGTGAGGATATAATATGGTAAATTATAAGGAATTATTATTCAAATTTCTTGAAGACGAAAATAATAGAAAATATTGTGTTTCAATCTTGCAAAGAATTTTGATGTCCAATAAAAGGAAAGGAAAATTTATAGTGACAATTGATAAAAACAAAAAGAGATTGGAATTAAAGCCAGAAGAACTGGAAAGAAAAATAGAAGTGATTTGCGAATTTGTAGTAGAGAAAACCTTGGTAGAAGGGTATAATGCTTTATCCGTACCATTTATGATAAGTAGAGATCAAGCTCCGAATTTCTCTATTTTTGATGAAAAACCTAAAGAAGATGAATTGTGGTGGTGGATTTATCACTTGCTTACAGGTATTCATTTTGGTAACATTGTTATAAACTTAGTAAATGTCTCAGAGGAAATAAGGAATGAGTTCAGAGAATTTCTGGTGAATAAAAAATTTGTGATGATTGGTGGGAAGTCGGGATTAAATACAAAAGAGATACTTTTACAAGTAGGAGCACCAGCAAGAATACCATTAGTAGAACAGGAATTTATTTTGGGATTCCTTTTTCTTACCTATTTTGCAATTTTTTGGACCTCTCGAAAAGGAAAAGAAAGCATCGAAGAATTAAAAAAGAATCTTGAAACTACAATTACAAGCGATGCATCACTTCTCATTTTTGTTCTTCCTAGAGAAAAGAAAAGAGTTTACGTTTTTCCAAGGTTGAATCGTTTATTAATAAACTGGTACGAAGACCTATTTTCCTTAAAAGAAGGAGAATCACTTATTCCTAGAATTTCTACCTTTGTGTTTTCGTTTTACATTCAAGACAAAAAGTATAGAGAAACAACATGTGGTTTACTTAACAAATTCCTTTACTATTTCTTATTGGGGCATATCAATGGGGAAATCCTCTCTAAATTGGTGGAGATAAAAGCAGCATATGAATTGAAAGAGGCTAAAAAAAGGAAAGGGAGCAGATTTCATGGGGTTCCAAAAAAGGCCGCAGAATTCTTCTTTTCAAAAATCTGAAGAGTTAGAGTTCGATCCAGAAATGTTAATAGGTGGAACAAAAGTCAATTATTTTATTCATTGCAAAACTCAACTTTGGCTATTTTCACAATTTATACTACAAGAGAAAGAATCAGAACTAGTGTTAATAGGCAAGATTTTAGAGTCATTATTTTTCAAAGAAATGAAAATGAAGAATATTCTTATAGACTCTAAAATTTCGATAGATCTTATTAGAAGAGGAGAAAAGATCATAATTCAAGATATAAAAAAGTCATCAAAATTTGAAAAGGCCCATTATTACCAAGTTCTATATTACATGTGGTATCTCAAAAATGTTAAAGGCATCACAAATCTTGAGGGTATAATAAGTTATCCAAATGAAAGAAAAACTATCAAAGTCGAACTAACCGAAGAAAAAGAAAGGGAAATTGAAAAAATTCTAAAAGAAATCAATGAAATAATTTCTAGACCAAAACCTCCTCTGCCAGTTTACAAAAAATATTGTAGAAAATGTGCCTATTTTGAGTTCTGCTTTGGGGATACTTAAAATTATGATTAAAATTAAATTTTATGGTTAAAGTAAACTTGTTTATAACAAGAAATGGAATTCTTAAAAGAAGTCAAAACACAGTTTATTTAGTCTTTAAAAATGAGAAAGGGGAATTAGAGAAAAAAGCCTTGCCAATAGAAAAAATTTATGCAATTTACGCTCATGGCAGAATAACGATTCGTTCTGGTGCCTTAAGCTATTTAATGAAACATGGAATTCCTGTTCATTTTTTCAATAAGTTTGGTTTTTATGAAGGCAGTTTTTATCCGAGAGAAACTTTGGTTTCCGGCAGTTTGCTAGTAAAACAAGTCGAGTATTATCTTGATAAAAACAAAAGACTAGATCTAGCTAGAAAATTTGTTAAAGGAGCAGCTCAAAATATTTTAGTAAATTTAAAATATTACGAGAGAGAAAATGCGAATTTAAACGAAGATATAGAGGCAATTAGAGAACTTCTTTCAAAGTTACCAGCAGTCAACTCTATAGAAGAGTTGATGGCTATAGAAGGAAATATAAGAGAAATTTATTATCAATCTTGGAACAAGTTTTTGTCAGAGAAATTTAAATTTGAAAAGAGAAGTAGACGACCGCCAGAAAATATGATTAATGCATTAATAAGCTTTGGAAATTCATTAGTTTATTCTGTTTGCTTAACGGAAATTTATAATACCCAATTAAATCCAACGATTAGTTATTTGCATGAACCCTTTGAGAGAAGATTTTCCCTTGCTCTAGACTTGGCAGAAATATTTAAGCCCTTATTAGCTGATAGGACAATCTTCAAACTCATCAAGCAAGATAAAATCGATGAGAGCTATTTCCAAAAAGAACTTAATTATTGTATTTTAAATGAAAAAGGCAAAAAGACTTTTCTACAAGCTTTTGATGAAAAATTGAAAACAACAATAAAACATAGGAAACTTAAGAGAAGTGTAAGCTATCAACGATTGATAAGATTAGAATGCTACAAACTGATTAAGCACTTGCTTGGAATTAAAGAATACGAGCCTTTTGTGATTTGGTGGTAGGATGTATGTCATAGTTGTTTATGATGTAAATGTTCAAAGAGTTAACAAAGTTTGTCAGTTTTTGAGAATGTTTTTACATTGGGTTCAGAACTCAGTTTTTGAAGGAGAATTAACAGAGAGTGAGTTGATGAGAGTTGAAATGGGATTAAAAGAAATAATTAATGAAAATGAAGATTCAATAACAATTTACATTTTTCCGAATGAGAAAGTTCTAGAAAGAAGGTTCATAGGTATAAGAAAAAACGAGCCAACTTTTGTATTATAGGTGGGGTGTCTTTGCTCTCAATAGTCGTGAAGTTTTATAAATACTTTAGCTTTTTATAACTTCACGACTAATTCTTTTATTAAAATAGGGCAAGAGGCAGATAAAGGCGGCGTCATGGCGGGTTAAAATCAGACTAATGTAGGATTGAAAGAAATTTTGCTTTTTTTGGCTAGAGATAAGTGAAATTATCTTTAGTGTTAAAATCAGACTAATGTAGGATTGAAAGAAACATAACTTACTTTTATTCAACAAATTTTGTTTTCAAGTTAAAATCAGACTAATGTAGGATTGAAAGGCTTTTTTTATTTTTTCAATGGCTTGCTCCCGATTCATGTTAAAATCAGACTAATGTAGGATTGAAAGAAAACAATATTAAAGACAATTCAACATTTGCACGTAGGTTAAAAGTTAAAATCAGACTAATGTAGGATTGAAAGAAGGTTTTAATTTTAAAGGTTGTGGATACATAATTATTGTTTCAATTAATTATATTTAAATTTTTGTTACGTTAAAATCAGACTAATGTAGGATTGAAAGACATTCCAAAACAAAAACCCAAAAGAAATATAAATAAGTTAAAATCAGACTAATGTAGGATTGAAAGACATTCCAAAACAAAAACCCAAAAGAAATATAAATAAGTTAAAATCAGACTAATGTAGGATTGAAAGTATATACTATAGTATTTACTTATTTAAATACTTTTCGGTTAAAATCAGACTAATGTAGGATTGAAAGCCTTTTGTGACCCAGAACCCAATTTCGAGACGTTCGAGTTAAAATCAGACTAATGTAGGATTGAAAGTTTGTATTTTTGTCAAAGTCGTGCGCAAAAATTCTTTTTGTTAAAATCAGACTAATGTAGGATTGAAAGATATTTTAGAAATTATATTTTTTGTTTTCATAAAAATTGTTAAAATCAGACTAATGTAGGATTGAAAGTTATTAATAAAAAATAAGTTAGTGGTGAGATACACAAGTTAAAATCAGACTAATGTAGGATTGAAAGTCAATACAACACGCAAAGGGATTAGACTTCACAATAGCAATTCCTTTTCTCAGTTAAAATCAGACTAATGTAGGATTGAAAGAATTGTTCAATAACTTTTGATGGGTCTAGCTCTTGAGTTAAAATCAGACTAATGTAGGATTGAAAGCATAACTTCTGGATTCCCTGTTTTGATGAATTGTTCGTTAAAATCAGACTAATGTAGGATTGAAAGGAGGAGGTGAAATGATGCCGTTAATAGACTGGAATAGTTAAAATCAGACTAATGTAGGATTGAAAGAATTTCTGCCAATATGTGATATCCTCGCCCTTATCTGTGTTAAAATCAGACTAATGTAGGATTGAAAGCCGAGCAACTTCATGATGTTTTCATACCTTTCTATTGGGGTTAAAATCAGACTAATGTAGGATTGAAAGGTTGTGTTTGATGAGGGCGGAAACTTCCTTTATGTTGAGGGTTAAAATCAGACTAATGTAGGATTGAAATTCAACCGAAACAATAATAATAGATGAAATTAAGGAATGAATAAACTAGTTTGAATTATAAACTCATATTTTGCTTTTCAGATATTAATTATTCGTGGTTTCAGTTTTTGAAACTTTTGAATCATAAGAAGTTTCTTGTAAAGAACATAAAACAATTTTTGGTTTTTACTACGAAGATATTTCGCAAATTTTTATTATAAAAATTGTATTGAAAAAATATCAAGAAACAAACTACATAAATTTGTTTATATTTCACTTGTCGACATAAATCGACAGTTTTTACTGAAAAATTTAAACCCTATAGATAAAAATTAGAAAGTAAAAAGAATTTAAGAAACTAGATTTATTATCTCTAGTACCTTTAGTTCTAAATTTAGCTGTCGAGTTTAACCGACACTTCTTATCGATGTATGGGTATCTCTAAGAGGGTAAAAGTTGAATGAAAACGACTAAAGATAAATTGTGTAGAATCCCAGGTACTCTCCCCCGAAAGGATTTTTATATAGCTTTTACAATATTAAATTAGTGAATAGAAAAAAATGTGATAACATGAGTAAGATTTCAAAAATTTTCACCCCTACTGAGAGCGGAATAGTAAGAAATCCGATGTTTTGGAGATTATTAGGTCTTTTAACGGGCGATAAAGATACAGGAATAGCCTCTTTTTGTAGCACTAGCAATTTGCTAATTGAAAATTGCTTAAAAATAGGGAGGTTGCTGTTCTCTGATAGTTGCATTAATGAAATTAAAACAAAATTTAAGAGCAACTGCAAACCTCTAAGAAGAATAAGATTCAAAGGAACAGCGAAGAAAATAATAGAAAAAGTTTATAAAAATCTTCCTCATTTCTTAAGAGAAATTGACGATAAAAGTTTCCTTTCAGTTTCTAACTGGACTTTATGAGGCAGACGGAACTGTAAGTTACAGACCTTCTGGAAGAAAAAAATATTTGGAAGTAGAAATAAAATTCGCAAGAGATGAGGGCAGTATAGCAAAGATTGTTGCTAAAAGACTGAAAGAGTTTATAAGTAAGGTAATACTTGTTCTAGATAACAAGAGTAATGTGTGGAGGTTACGAATTTACAAAGAGTTAGATGTTCTCAAATTTTTTGAGTTAGTAGATCCTTTGATAAGAAATCCAAAAAAGCCATCTAGTTTTACTGAGACTAGAACTCGAAATTCTTCCATAACTTGTCAAACTTTTTCTGAAATAAAAAAGAAATGGAAGAGCTTGTATACCCTCTACGATGATCTTTTAAAAAACCCATCTAAGATAGCTAATTTGTATCTTCTTCTTTCCAAGAAGAGAGGGACCATTATAAAATCCTTATCATATAAGAATCGCCAAAAAGTTTATCTACTCCTCTATAAAAAGTTTAGGTCAGTTAAAGAAAGGCAGAAAATTGCAACTTTTTTACGTACTTTTTTGGGTAAATTAACTTAGTTTCTCTTTTCTAACTTTTGCTCTATTTCATAAACAAGCTTTCTTGTTTTTGCCACGACATCAGGATTTACCGATACAGAATCGATGCCATATTTAACTAAAAACTCTGTCATTTCTGGGTATACTGATGGCGCCTGACCGCAAATTGATACCGTAGCATTTTTTCTATGAGCTTTTCTAATGAGCTCTTTTATTGCTCTCAAAACGGCTTCATTTCTTTCGTCGAAATATCCCATGTTTGCTAAAATACCAGAATCTCTATCAATTCCTAATACTAATTGAGTCAAATCATTACTACCTATGGAGAAACCATCACAATATTTAGCAAATTTATCTGCTAAGAAAACTATACTTGGAACTTCGGCCATTAACCAGACTTTGAATGTTTCACTTCTTTTCAATCCTTCTTCTTCCATCATTTTCAAAACTTTTTCAACTTCCCATGTTGTTCTAACAAAAGGCAGCATAACCCAAACGTTGTCTAACTTATATTCTTCTCGGACTTTTCTGATCGCTCTGCATTCCAATCTAAAGGCTTTTTCAAATTGTGGAGAAATATAACGAGAGACTCCACGCCAACCTAACATTGGATTGGCTTCTATAGGTTCATACTTTTCTCCACCAATTAATTGCCTGTATTCGTTCGTTTTGAAATCACTAAACCTTACAATAACAAATCTTGGATAAATTGCTTTAGCTACCATTGCTATTCCTTCAGCAAGCTTATCAATATACTTTTGCTCTTCTCCTTTCTCAATCAAGTAATTAGGATGCTCTTTAATCCATTCAGCAATTATGAACTCAATTCTCATCAAACCAATTCCATCAAAAGGCAAGTCTTTATATCTTTCAATCTCTGTTGGTACTCCAAGATTCATCAATATTTTTGTTTTCGTTTTTAGCTTTGCAGCTTCTTCTGGTGAAACTTCTAAAACTTTTTCTCTTTCTAACAATTCTCTAATTTCCCCATCGTAAACTAACCCACTTCTCGAATCGAGAGTTATCATCATTCCGTCTTTCAAAACTTCTAATGCATTAGAAGCTCCAACTATGCAAGGAATACCAAGTTCTCTCGATACTATCGCAGCATGAGACGTCATACCACCTTCAGTTGTTATTATTCCACTAGCAATTCTCATGAATGGAACCCAGTCTGGAGAAGTCATCTTTGTAACAAGTATATCTCCTTTTTCAAGTTTTTGTCTCGCTTCTTCTATTGTCAAGCAAACTTTAACTTTTCCAATAGCTACTCCAGGGGAAGCTGGCAAGCCTTTTAAAATTGGTGGCCTTTCAACAATTATTTTTGATTCCTTCTTTTCATAAAATACAGTTACTGGCCTAGATTGCACCAAATAAACTTTTCCATTTTCACTAGCCCATTCAAAATCTTGTGGAAATTGGTAATGTTCTTCCAACTTTCTTGCTAAACTCCAAAGCTGTTTTATTTCATCTTCGCTTAAACACAAAACTTTTCTCATATTTTCGGGAACTTCTATTTCTTCCAATTCTCCGCCTTCTTTCGTTATTTTCATTTTCTCTTTAGTACCAACATGACTTTCCAAAACTTTTCCACTTTCCTTATCGATAACATAAGTATCAGGATTAACTTCTCCACTAACAATAGCTTCTCCTTGACCATAAGAAGCTTCTACAACAATTTTGTCTTTCTCTCCAGTAACAGGATGAATTGTAAAACCTATGCCAGCTTTGTATTTTCCTTGTAAATATTCTTCTTTGCTCAAAACTCCGAGCTGTTTTTGAACTACAACCGCAATATAAACTTTTTCATGTTTGAAGCCTTTTTGTTGTCTATAGAATGTTGCTCTTGCGGTAAACAAACTCGCCCAACATTTTTGAACGGCTTTAACAACATTTTCCTTAGTTTTTATGTTTATCAAAGTTAGTTGCTGACCGGCGAAACTGGCTGTATTATGTGTAAAAATACCGTTTGCATTAAAGTTTTCTGCAAAAGGTACAACAAAATCATAAACAAATCCCTCATACTCTACTTCCTCTACTTTAACGATTTTATCCCAATACACATCTTTAAATAAAATTTCCTCTATTTCGTCTTCCACTCCAAATTTTTGTGCTTTAGTCAATAATAGCTTCTGACCGCCTTTAACTACTCCAGTATTCCAAGGAAGGAAACCTTTTAAAAACCTACCATTCTCATCTCTTTCTGATATCTCTACCTCTTCTCCCTCTATTGTTTGTTCTTCGTAAAAAGTTCTATGGCAATTTAAACACCTATACCTTTTTTTGTTTTTGTAAGGGGAAGTTATTTCCAGTTTTCCTTTACAGATCGGACAAAAACGTACTTTTATTTTTCTTCCAAATTTATCTAGTAGAAGCTCCTTCGCATTCAACTTATAACTTTCAATTTCATCGTGCTCTACTTTATCCTCTATTTCAATTTTTTTAGCGGAAAACTTAGAGACCTCTAGAGCAAGTTTATATGAGTATTTTTTAGGAATAATAATCTTGTATGCTTTCTTTTTTCCTTCTCTTTTTCCAATAAAGGTCAAATAGCCTAAAGAAGATAAGAAATAAAGAAGCTCATACGCCAAACTTTCAAATTTCGTTACAAATTCGAACCTTTCCCCAGATAGACAGCCGTCTCCGTCGAAATATCCTGCAATTAAGGAAATTTTTAAATTTCTTTTTAAATTGAACAAAAGACCATTTATGCTTTTTACATTTTTCCCTTTACCTTTTCCTAATTTTTCCTTAACTGTTAGGAGTTTTATTAATCTAGCTAATGGTGCAGATTCGACCCTAACATCTAAACCATTATCCTTTGGATTTAGTCCAAGCTCTTTAAATGCTTCTATACATTTTTTTCTGATTTTTTCGTCTTTCGACGTAATTATAATTTGATTTTTATAGATAGTGCCATCAGCTATTATTACTCCCAACAGATATGCAAAATTTTCAGTTATTTTTATTTTAGATGGAATCGCATTCTCTTGCAAAATTTTATTTGAAACGTAAATCTTACCATCAATAACATTGAATTTAATTTTGTTTTTTCTAAAGAATTCTCCTACATCAATTTCATCAACAGTTTCCTCTACCGAAAATCTTCTTAAACATGGAATTAAACAATCTATTCCTTCCTCTAGAAATGTCGGAAATATATTTAAATCTTTATCAAGAACTATCAAAGAATGATCCTTTGATAATAGGATTTCTCTTCCGCTTCTTAGTTTAACTTTATAAAGTTTATCCTTTATATAATGCTTGTATACTCCAGCTTTTCTCCATTTCACTTCTCCTTTTTCAAAAGAGAGTACCTCTAAACTCTTGCCATTAGCCAGCTCACATATTTTGCTTATCCTATCAACAACAATTTCACCATTAATTTTCACGATAGTATACGAATCTGTAATAGACGGAACATCTTCAGCGGTGGCAGAACTTCTTACAGCAACATACTCTTCTTCTTTTCCAAACTCTTTTGACAGCTTTTCATAAGCTTCTATTATTTCCCTTTCTATTTCTTCTGGCATTTTTGCATTTTCAATTAATTCTCTAATCTTTTTTGTATTTTCTTCAAGATTTGTTGGATTGTTGAAATCTGTTTCTTTCAAAATCTTCAAAATTTTCCCTTTTAATTTAGTTTTCCTCAAAAACTCTTTGTATGCTTCAGCGGTAACAACAAAGGCTTGCGGGACAGGTAATCCTGCATTATACATTTCTCCTAAATTAGCAGCTTTTCCTCCAACTAGAGGCAAATCATTTTTTGATAATTCTTTCAGCCATTTTATGAATTTCATAAAAAGTTATTCTTTTCCAATTAAAAAAGTTTATGAGAGTTGGAGTGCTTTTTAGTGGAGGAAAGGATTCAACTTTAGCCCTAATTAAAGCCAGCAGAGAGCATAAGATAGAATGCTTAATTTCTATGATATCAGAAAATCCAGAGAGTTACATGTTTCATGTACCCAACACTTCATTAACTAAATACCAAGCAGAAGCAATGGAAATTCCTATAATTCAAAAATTCACCAAAGGAGAAAAAGAGATAGAATTAACTGATTTAAAAAAAGCTATTAAAGAAGCAAAAGAAAAGTTTGGAATCGAGGGCATTGTTACCGGCGCAATTAAGTCGAATTATCAGTATTCTAGAATAAAAAAGATTTGTGATGAGTTAAGACTTGAATTAATTTCTCCACTTTGGCAAATGGATGAGGAAGAAGAATTGAAAGAAGTTTTAAGAGAAGGAATCAAAGCAATAATTGTTTCAGTCTCTGCTTATCCTTTGACAAAAGATTTTCTTGGGAAAGAAATAGATGAAGCGATTGTTAAAAAGTTCATTGGGTTTAGAGAAAAGTTTGGTTTTAATCCTTCTGGCGAGGGAGGGGAATACGAGACTTTTGTGATAGATGCGCCAATTTTTAAGAAAAGAATTTCTATTGAAGATTTTGAGATTGTCTGGAAAGAAAATTCAGGATATTTAGAAATCAAAAAAATAAGATTAGTGGATAAAATTTAACGCCGGGGGTGGGATTCGAACCCACAAGGGCGTTAAAGCCCACCGGTTTTCTTCATATCTCAGATCTCGATAATTCGAGACCGGTGCCATACCAGTTAGGCGACCCCGGCCCATAATAATTTATTATTAGCAAAGTTTAGAAAACTTCAGTTCCAGAATGTTTGCCTTCTATTGCTTTTACTATTTCTCTTGGATTTCTACCATCAATTACTATAAGTTTTATTTTCTTTTCTTTCAAGAGTTTTGCAGCTTTCAAATCAAAAAGTCTATATTCTCCAGGTCTTTGCGGATTCTTAGAAATTATCTTGATGAACTCATCATAGCTTAATCTCTCAAATTTCTTTGCATCTTTAAAATTATTTGGATCTTTATCGTATATTCCATCTACATTGGTAGCATTAATGACCATATCGGCATTAACTAAAGAAGCAAAATAAGCTGAATCAAAATCTGTAGAGCAGCCAACATCATACCCCGCGCAAACAACAACTTTCTTCCCAAAATACTTTTTAACTTCTTTTGAAGCTTCCTTCAAACTCTTCCATTTAACAAGATAGGAATTTTTTATGAATGTGGAAAATGTTGCAGCGTTTATATGGGTTGCCATTATTCCTATAAAATCTAGCATTTCGTTGCTTGCTTTAGCTTTTCTAGCTATACTTTGGTAAGTTCTTGCAGTTGTTCCACCACCACAAACAACGATAACTTTATGCTTTTTAGAAATTTTGTTAATTACATATGCATACTTCTTAAAATTTTCGTATTTTAATTCTTTTGTAAGTAATGATCCACCAATTGAAATTATAATCTTCATGTTATTATGTTATTCTATTATCTGAAAAAAATAAAAACTAAACTTTACTACAATCTTTATAACCATTTGCTCAACCATTTTAGAGTAATCCTAATAACACTTTTCTTTGCTTTTTCTCCACTGAATGTATGGTTCAAATCTTTAACTATTACTATCTTTTTTGGTGACTTAATCTTTCTATAGAACTTCATTCCTTCAGATGGCGGAACTATGTCGTCTAACTCTCCGTAAATAAGTAGAGTCGGAATTTTTATTCTCCAGGCAAGTTTTGAAAGATTATACTTTAAACTATCTTGCACATACTTCTTTGTTATTTTGTAGTCCCACTCATAAATATAACCTTTTCTCTCAATTTCATAAAACCATGTTTTACTCCAGAATTCTTTTAAATCAGATAGCCTCCCCATCCAAGAAACAAGGCACTTGATTCTTTTATCTTTAGTAGCCTGTAAAAAAGAAACATAAGCGCCTTGGCTATGTCCTATTAAACATACTCTCTTGTTGTCTATTTGGGGGAATTTTTCTGAAACTTGTGTAATAACAGCATCTAAATCTTTCAACATAGAGGTTACAGTTTGATCTTCAAACTTTCCTTCTGAATCTCCACTACCTCTAAAATCAAATCTTAAAACTGCAAATCCGTTTTTTGAAAACTCTCTAGCAGCTCTTACGAAGAACGCATTCCAGGTACCTAATTTATTTGCGCTCCATCCATGCACCAATACAACTAAAGGAATTCTTCCTTTTTTATTCGGTAGATGAAGAACTCCAATTATTTGTTGATTTTCACACTCAAAAGTTAAAGGAATCTCTATTGTTCGCTTCTTCATAATTTCTAATATTTAAGTTCAACTTAAATTATGAAGGTTTTTCAAAAAGAAATAAAAGTAAGGACAAAGGGGGCAAATTATTTTATTGATATTACCAAAGAAGTTGAAGAAATCGTTAAGGAATCAAAAGTTAATAATGGAGTTGCGGCTTTGAATTCACTTCACAATACTGCTTGTTTGATAATACAAGAAAATGATGAAACTATTTTTGAAGATATGAAAAAGTTTTTTGATAAAATTTTGCCTTTAAATGAAAAATATAGTCATAGCTATGAAGGAAGCTTGAATGCAACAGCTCATTTAAAATCAAATTTACTCTCACAATCAATAACAATTCCAATAAAAAATGGAAGTCTTGTCCTTGGAACATGGCAAAGAATAATATTTGTTGAGTTATTTGAACCAAGAGAAAGAACAGTTTTTGTTACAATATTGGGTGAGTGAATGCAGTTAAAAAATATAGAGCTAAGAGAATATCAAAAAAACATAGCTAACACTTGTTTGAAAGGCAATACTTTGGTTGTTTTGCCAACCGGCCTAGGGAAAACTATAATTGCAATTTACGTTGCAGTTAAAAGAATGGAACAATTTCCAGATGGTAAGGTATTGTTCATGGCTCCTACTAGACCATTAAATGCACAACATGTTAAATCTTTTCTTCAATTTACAGATTTAAGTAGCAACGAAGTTGTTTTAATAACAGGGAAGATAAAGCCAGAAAAAAGAATTGAGTTGTACAAGAAAGCAAGAGTTATAGTTGCTACTCCACAAACAATAGCAAACGATTTAAGAGAAAATAGAATACAACTAGAAAATTTCGTTCTTGCGGTTTTTGATGAGGCACATAGAGCTGTCAAAGATTATTCATATACTGAAGTTGCAAAAGCATATTTGATACAAGCAAAAAACCCATTGATAATCGGTCTGACAGCTTCTCCAGGCGGAGAGGAGGAAAGAATTAATGAAGTGATGAAAAATCTTTTTATCAAGTTTGTTGAGATAAGAACAGAAAGTGATCCAGATGTCAGGCCTTATGTTAAGGAAGTAGAAAGAGAATATGTTTATGTCGAATTGCCACCCGATTTAGAAGAAATAAGAAAGAAATTGCTAGAAGTTTACGATGAAATTTTAGAATGGTTGAAAGAGCACATGTTCATAAAATCTAAAGATGTTTCTAAAAAAGAGCTTTTGAATCTCCAAAATTCATTGATAGCTAGTTATGAGAGGGGGATGGAAAATCCAATAAACATTTGGGGAATGATAAAAGTTTCGCAAGCTTTGAAAGTATTATATGCTATAGAACTTCTTGAAACTCAAGAAATAAGCGTTTTTGCCGAGTATTTGAGAGAGCTTCAAGCTAGTAAAAAGAAAGCAGAAAGACTTTTGATAACTCACAAGAATTTCAGAGAAATATTTAGCAAATTAGACGAAATAGAAAAGAAGTATAAGGTACATCCTAAAATGGAGAAACTGCTTTCGGTAATAAAAGCAATTTTAAAAGAGAATGAAAAAAATAGGGCAATAGTCTTTGCAAATTACAGAGATACTGTTGATAAGATAAAGAATTTTCTTTTAGAGAATGGTATAAAAGCAGAAATGTTAGTTGGACAAGCAAAGAAAAGAGGAAAAGGATTGAGTCAGAAAGAGCAAATTGAAATTGTTAGGAGATTTGCTAATAACGAATTTAATGTTTTGGTTTGTTCTAGCATTGGCGAAGAAGGACTTGATATAGCTTCAGTTAATTATGCTATATTTTACGATGCTGTGCCAAGCGAGATAAGGGCTATACAAAGAAGAGGAAGAGTTGGTAGACAAACTGAAGGAAAGGTAATATTTATTTTGACTAAAGGAAGCAGAGATCAAGCTTATTTCTTTTCTTCTTTAATGAAAGAAAAAAAGATGAAAAGAGTGTTGAAAAATATTAGATTTGCTAAGATAAAAAGTAGCTTAATAGATTGGTTAAAGTGATTTTATGGAAAAGCAGTTAACTCTCTCAAATAATATTGTTTTTGTAGATTATAGAGAGGAGAAGATCGCAAATTTATTGGAAAAAATGGGGTGTAAAATTGTAAGAATGAATTTACCAATAGGAGATTTTGTTGTTAATGATGTAGGCATTGAAAGGAAAAGTTTTGAAGATTTCATATCTTCTATTATAGACGGAAGAATTTTTGAGCAAGCTAATTCATTATCTTCTGCATTCAAAAAACCAATCATTATAGTAGAAGGATTTGGTGTTGTTGAAAGGATTCATGAAAATTCTTTTTATGCAACACTTGCTTATATTGTTTCTAAATCTAATGTCACAATTTTCAGAACAAAAAATGAAGAAGAGACAGCGAAGCTGATTTATTGGATAGCAAGAAAGGAATTCGAGAATAGCGGAAATGTTGGATTCAAAATTAAAGAAAAGAAAGTTAGCGTTCAAAATATTCAAGAAAGAATATTAGCAGCTTTTCCAGGAATATCAACAGTATTAAGCAAAAGGATACTAAAAAAGTTTGGTAGTTTGAAGAAATTTTTCAATGCTAGCGAGAAAGAATTGATGGAAGTTGATGGTATAGGAGAAAAAACTGCCAAAAGGATTAGGAAGATAATAGAGGAGGAGTATAAAGGTGATTGATTGAGAAGTATAATAGTTGGTTTTGATGCAGGTTTAAACTCGGCAATTGCTATACTATCTACTGAAGGAGGGTTGTTAAAACTTTCAACTTTTAGAGGATATAACAAAGGATCTATAATTAGAGAAATTTTAAAGGTTGGAAGACCAATCTTAATTTCCACTGATAAAAAGGAAACACCAAAAGCAGTTAAAGATTTAGCTAGAACTTTTGGTTGTAGAATTTTAAGACCAAAAAGAGACTTGAGTAGGGAAGAAAAAGAGGAGATTGTAAAAGAATATAAAGAAAAAATAGAGGATACTCATCAATTGGATGCTCTTGCTTCAGCTCTTTTCTCTTTCAGAAAAATAAGAAGAAAGATAGAGCTCGTGGAAAGGTATCTTAAGGAAAAAAACTTGTTAGAGTATAAAGACGATGTATTATTTTACCTTTTCAGACTAAAAGGAACGAATTTAGAGCAGATAATAAAAATGCTTTTAGGTGGTAGCGAACAAGAAAAAGAACAAGTTGAAGCAGTAAAAGAAAGAAGTGGAGAAGAAATTTTGGCTGAACTCTTAAAAGAGAGAATAGAATTGCAAAGACAATTAAAAAAACTTAAAGATGAGATATCTTTCTATAAAAAACTTAAATTGAAGTTCGATGAACTATTGGATTACAAAACCAAATTTGAAAAACTAAATTATTATTTCAATTTGTTAAAAGACATAGAAAAAGTAAGAAGCATGCGTTTGCAACCAGTTTTGAAATTAGAGAAAATTGAAAACTTGGACGAAATAGATGCCTATATAGGATTAGAAGGCCGAATAATTTTTTCTAACGACAAGGAAGCTTTCGGTCTTTTAAATAAGTATGGAATTAAATGCTTAATGACTGAAGAGTTTTTTGAAAAGCAAATGAAATATCCAATATTGAGAATTGATAAGAATGAGCTAAAGGAAGTTGGTAACGTTTATGGTATTGAAGAAAAGAAGTTAGATTCTATGTTGAAAGAAGTGTTAAAGGAGGAATTGAAAAGATGGATAGAAGAAGAAAGAGAAAAGATCTAATTTTGACATTTCTAGATTTTGTATTGATGCTAAATTTACTTTCGATACCACTTTACGTTTTTATTTTGTTCGGTATTCAGCTAAAATTTCTTAAGAATTTTGAAGCCTCTCTAGTTTCAAGATTACTGAATTTCCTTGGATTAAATTCAAAGGCAGGGGAAAACTTTATAATAATCGATAATAAAATATACGAGATTTCTTGGGATTCGAGTGGGTGGAAAAGCCTATACACACTTTTTGCTTTAATCATATCAACACCAATCTACAACAGAAGAAAACTAAAACCATTGATAATTGGCTTATCTTTACTCTTCTTATTCAATATAACGAGAATTGTAACAACAATATATCTTTCTTATAAGCAAATATACTCCTTTGATTTCTTACATCTTAGTCTGTGGAGATGGGGTTCTATAGGATTCCTGCTTTTTATATGGCTTATATTTTTGTATACCCAAAAAAATAATATTGGAGAAACAAAAAATATAATAGGTTTTGTATATGGTAGAAGAAGAAAACCTTAAATTAAAGTTCTTGGAGCTAGAAAAGAAGTTTGTCGAATTAGAAATGAATGTTTCTAAAATAAATGAGAGCTTAAAGAAGCTAGAAGCTACAAAATTAAACGAGGTATTGGAAAGATTTGAGGAAATAGAGGATTTGGTGATGATTGAGAATGCTGCTGTAGTCGAGTTGAAGGAATTATTAGAGGCATCTACTACTGATGAAATTAAGAAAGATATAGAAGCAGTTAAGAAGGATTTTGAGGAAAGAATTAATAACATAAATTCTACGCTTTCTTCTTCCTTAAATGAAATTAGAGAAAACCTCGCCAAAATATCTTCAGACACAGAAAAAATAAAGGAATTGGAGCGAAGAATAGAAAAAGTTGAATCCAGCTTGGCTTTTATCCCAAAAATTATAGAAGAAGGAGATTTGATAGAAGGGCTTGGTAGAATAGTAAAAATACATGATGAGACTATCGAATCTATAAAGAGAGAAATAGAGGAAATTAAGGGTTTGAAAGAAAAGATCGAAGAAGAACTTAACAAAAGAATACCATCTTCGCTACTAGAAGATTTTGTTAAACTTGGAAATGAGTTATCTTTATTAAAAGTAAATGTTTCTTCTCTTTCTAAGCAATTAGATGAGATATATAGAGATGTAAAGCTTCTAAAGCCAGAGATGATTAGAGAGGCAATATCAAAAATGACTGAATTAAAAGTTGAAACTGAAGAAAGGGTAAAAGAAGTAAACGATTTAATTGCTTCAATTTCTTCACAAAAAGAAGATATAAAGAAGATTGGTTTAATAGAGGCAAAGATTAATGATGTTTCTAAGCAAATAAACAGTTTTCTTGCTGAGATAGAGTTTTTGAAAAGTTCAATATCAAACTTTTCGACCAAAAAGGAGTTGGAAAAACTTAAAGAAGAAATATCTAGTATTATTTCTAGTTTGGATTCGATGAAAAATCGGTTGGTGAGAAAGGACGATTGGGAAAAGTTTGAAAGAGAAATCGCTTCTTTAAAAGAAGATTTATCAAATATGAAATCTGAAGTTAACAAATCAAACTTAGAAATAGATATAATTAGAAATTCGTTGCGAACCATATCTACAAAAATTGAAGAAAGAAAGGATGTTCTTACTCAAAAAGATATTGAAAACATCTCAAGGAAATTCGTAAATGTTGAAGATTTCTCAGCTTTGTTGATCGACTTCAAAAGATTACAACAAGAATTTGACAAATCTAAACACGATTTAATGAATTCTGTGAACAGAGAAGAAGTTCAATCCATACTGAAAGAAGTATCAGCTTTAAAGGAGGAAATTGAAGGTATTAAAAAAGAAATAATACAACCAACTCTCATACAGCAAATTGTAAATAAGATAACTTTGTTAGAAGCAAAGATAGGTGAGATGGAAAAAAGGTTAGAGGCAAAAATTAGGCCAATAATTCTAGAATAGGTTTGATGGTTTTTATGTCCTACACTTTAATCATAGCTGAAAAGCCAAAAGTAGCAAAGAAGATAGCTGAGAGTTTGGCTGAAGGAAAATTAAAAGTTTTTAAGAGAAACGGGGTTGAATATTATTCCTTTGAAAGAAACGAAAAAACACATATTGTTGTGCCAACAGTCGGTCATCTCTTTAATCTTTCTTCCGTAAGTAAGAAGTGGTTTTATCCTGTTTTTGATTATGAATGGAAACCTTCATTCTTGGTAAGTAAGTTTTCTCATTTTTCAAAGAGATATTTTGAAGTTTTAAAGGAACTTGCTTCAAACGCAAGCGAGGTTATAATAGCCACAGATTATGATACAGAAGGAGAAGTCATAGGATATAACATTCTTAGATTTTTGTTAAACAGAAAAGACGCTAAAAGGATGAAGTTTTCTACTTTAACAAAAGAAGAACTAATCGATTCTTATGAAAACGCAATGAAAACTTTGGATTGGGGACAGTTAGAAGCAGGTTTAGCAAGACACGAAATAGATTGGCTCTGGGGAATAAACTTAACTAGAGCGCTAACTTTATCTTTGAAAAATAATGGAAATAAGGTTTTTTCTATACTTTCTACAGGAAGAGTACAAGGGCCAACATTATCTTTACTTGTAAAAAGAGAAGAGGAAATAGAGAATTTCAAGCCAAAACCATATTGGCAGATTTTTGCCTTTATAAAAATAGGAAAAACTAAGTATCAGGCAATTTATGAAGAAGATAAAATATGGGATAAGGAAAAAGCGCAAAAAGTTTTTTCTCAATCCAACAAAAAAGTCGCAAGAGTTTTGAAAATAAAGAGAAGACAATATGAGCAATTGCCTCCCCCTCCATTTAACACCACAGATTTACAAACAGAAGCATATAATCAATTCGGTTTTTCTCCTATGCAAACAATGAACTTGGCTGAAAGTTTATATCAGAAAGGAATAATAAGTTATCCTAGAACATCAAGCCAAAAGTTGCCATCTTCTATAGGTTTAAAATCCATTTTACAAGCATTGGGTAAATTGCCTTCTTATAACAAAATAGTTAACAAAATACTTTCTGGAAATGAATTGCATGTCGTAGAAGGAAGCAAAGATGATCCTGCACATCCAGCAATATATCCAACTAAAGAAATTCCTAATCCAAATGAGCTAAGTGTCCAAGAAAGAAAATTGTACGATCTTATAGTGAAAAGATTTTTAGCAGCTTTTGGTGAACCATCGATAAGAGAACTCATGCAAGTAATCTTAGATATAAACGTAAACAAATTCATTCTAAAAGGAATTAAAACGGTTAAAGATGGCTGGAAAGAATTTTACTATCCTTATGTTTCGGATAAAGAAATTTTGTTGCCAGAATTGAAAGAGGGAGAAGAATTAGATATTGAAAAAGTTGAAATTTTAGAGAGAAAAACAGAACCTCCACCAAGATATACGCAAGCATCAATTATAAAAGAAATGGAAAAGAGAGGACTCGGAACTAAGGCAACTAGAAGCGAGATTTTGAGGACGCTGTATGACAGAAATTATATTATGGGTAAATCGATAAAAGTCACACCTTTAGGGAAGGCAGTAGTAAAAATTTTAGAGCAATACTCTCCGAAAATAATTTCCGAGGAACTTACAAGAAAGCTTGAAGAAGAAATGGAAAATGTTTACAATGGTAAGAAAAAAAGAGAAGAAATAGTTGAAGAAGCAAAGAAACTACTTGAAGAGATTTTGAGAGACTTCAAAAAATTTGAAGAAAAAATTGGCAAGGAACTTTCAAATGCTATAATGAGCAGTAGAAATGAAAAAAGGATTTTGGGAAAGTGTCCTACTTGTAGAGGAGATTTGATAATAATTAGTTATGGTGGCAAAGCATTTGTTGGTTGTTCAAACTATCCAAAATGTAAGAAGATATATCCCTTGTCGAGAAATGCGAGAATAGAAGCTACAAGGAAAGTTTGCGAAGAATGTAATACACCAATTATAAGAGTTGTTAGAAAAGGAAAAAGAGCATTTTCTATGTGTTTAGATCCAAATTGCCCAACAAAAGGCTAACTTGGGAGAAAATGGTAATAATAAGAAGTGAATTTTTTAGAAGAAACCCCAAAGTAGTTGCAATAGATCTTTTAGGAAAAATACTTGTCAGAAAAATTGATGACAAAACTCTCGAAGGAATGATTGTTGAAACGGAAGCTTATTTTGGTCAAGATGATCCAGCATCAAGAGCTTTCCAGGGAAAGAAAAATTATAACAAAGAAATGTGGGAAGAGCCGGGAAAAATTTTCATTTATAATGTTCACAATAATTGGATGTTCAATATTGTTGCTCATGAGGACAATAAAGTTGGAGCAGTTTTAATAAGAGCAGTACATCCTCTGAAGGGTATTGAAGAAATGATGAAAAACAGAATAGTAAAAGATATAAGAGAATTGACGAGTGGTCCTGGAAAATTGACTAAGGCTTTTAAGATAGATAAATCTTTTAACGGAAAGTTCCTTTCACCAGAAAACTCAATATACATTGAAGATAGAGGAATTAAGGTAGAATTTGATTCATCTCATAGAATTGGTGTTAGAAAAGATTTAAAAGAAAAACTCAGATTTTTTGTTGTTAATGATGAATTTGTTTCTAGATAATTTTGAATTTTCCTCTAAACAACTCTAATATTCCTTTCTTCATTCCTTCGAAGAATCCCATTTTTTCCACTATTTCTACTCCAAAAAGCTTGTTTGCCATTCTTTTTATTGCCAAACTCGCTTTAGTATTTGGAAAAATTTCGATGAAAGGCTTTCCTAGTGAGAGAGCATGTTCAACATTTTCATCGTAAGGAACAACTTCAACAACTTTCATTCCAGTTATAGCTTCGACATCTTTTTTGCTAAGTTCATAATGTTTCCCTTTAACCATATTTAATACAATTCCTAAAGGATAGACATTTAATTCACCTAAAACTTTTTTCATTCTAAGAACATCAGCTATAGATGTCATAAATGGTGTAGCTACAATTAACACACTATCAACGGAATTTAAAACACTAATCGCCTCTTTTCCAAATCCTGGTGCAGAATCTAAGAATACAAATTCCGAATTTATACTTCTTATTGCTCTATTTAAACTCATGAAATCTATGTAGCTCAAATCCTCTAATCTCAACGAAGCAGGTATAATATTTAGTGTTTTATACTTGTATGTTGCTTCCCAAATTTCTGCTTCCCCTCTTAGAACATTGTTTAGAGTTTTATTGAAGCTAAAAAAACCAAAGTTGAAGTTTATGTGAGAAGTTGTTACATTACAATCAACAAGAGTAACACTCTTACCCACTTGAGAAAGATAATAGCTTAAGTTTGATGCAATAGTAGTTTTACCAACTCCGCCTTTTCCAGAAACTACCCCTATTATCATATTCAAATTAAGCTTTCGTATATTTTTAACGTTTCTTTTGCCGTTTTTTCTATAGTAAAATTCTCTAAAACCCTCTTTCTCCCATTTTCTCCCCATTTCTTAGCCTCTTCGAAATTCTCTAAAACCACTTTTATTCCCCAAGCAATATCATTAGGATCTTCTCCATTTATATGAACACCACATCTATTTTCCCCATTTGGAATTACTTGTTCTCTTAGGCCACTAACTCCTCTAGCTCCAACAACTACCGGCTTCTCCATGCTCATTGCTTCTAGGGAGACTATTCCAAAAGGCTCGCTTATACTTGGAAAAACGCAAACATCAGCCATAGCATAATGTGCAATTCTTTCTTCTTCACTCACCCACTCACTTCTAATCTCTACTTTGTCGCCTATTCTTAAGGATTGTTTAAGCTGTATTAAATCAGTATAGCTTTCTCCCTTACCAAGAATAACAAGTTTAACATTAGGAAAACTCTTCAAGATTTCCGGCATTGCTCTTATTAAATTAGCCACTCCTTTAACCCAAGTTAATCTTCCTATGAAGAAGATAACTTTTTCGTCTTTTATCTTATACCTTTCTCTTAGTTTTTCGACTAGTTCCCAATTAACGTTTTTCAAGGAATATTTTTCTGCATCAATTCCATTGTAAACGACATTGATTTTTTCTTTAGGATATCCTAAACTTTCTAGAAATTCCTTCATTGAATAAGAAACTGTTATTATTTTGTCAGCTTTTCTTGCAGATTCTCTTTCTATTTCCTTTACGACTTCAGACCCTCCACCTAATGATCTTTGCTCTTCTAGAGAATGAACGTGAAATACAGCGGGTAAATTAGTATTGTTCTTAACCATTATTCCAGCAAATCCTGCTAACCAGTCGTGAAAAGATATTATATCAAACTTTCTTTGCTCTTTTTTGATTAGCTGATTAACAAGTTTTGATGCAGAAAGGTAATTGAAGGCAAATATATCAGAGAAAAATTTAATGTGATGACCCCATCTTTTCAAATCTTCTCTAACAAAAATTGGAAATATTTCACTGCTATCTAAAATCATTGGTCTATGGATTTCTATTCCATTCCAATAATCTTTTGTTGGTAGAAATCCATCATTCAATGTAAATACTGTAACCTCATGCCCCATTTCAACAAACTTTTTTGTAATTTCTATAGCGTAAGTTCCTAAACCACCAACTAATCTAGGCCAAAACTCCCAACAAAAAAAGGCAATTCTCATTTACATTTTTAGAGCTTGTAAATAAACTTTTGATATATATTCTCTTGCTACATTCTTCATGTCTACCTCCGTATTAAAAGCATTCCATATCAATTTTTTCCACTTCTCTTTTTTGTTAAAAATTCTTATAGATTTCTCCAATTTTCTTCTGAATGCTTCAGTTGAATACTCTTCTTTCCATACAAGAAAACCATTACCAGTTTCTAAAATCTCATCAAACTCTTTTATAACTTCAGCTAAACCACCCGTTCTTGTTCCTAAGCATGGAGTTGCATTAACCATTGACATCATATAGCCAGTACCACAAGGCTCTTTATTAGGTAGGGATGGATAGAGTAAAAGATCAGCACCAGCGTACATCATTTTCGCAAGTTCTTCATCAAAGGAATAAATAAAGGCAAATCCTTCTAACTTTTTGTGTAATTCGAAAAATTTTCTAGCCCAATCTTGACCAACATTGTCATTTGGGTGAGCGACGCCAAGAACAACAAATTGAAGCCCGTAATTATTGTGGAATTCTTCTATAAGAGGCATTATTGTATCAAATCCCTTTTGGCTGCTTAGTCTTCTCGGCATTATGACTATCATATTATCTTCTTTCAATCTCTTCCCTGTTCTAGCTTTTATTTCTTTAATTAATTTTTCTTTCTCTTTCAATTTCAGCTCTAAAATGTTATCAATAGTAGCATTTTTGTATGTCTTCGACCTCCAATAATCAACGTCAATCCCATTTAAAATTCCAAATACGTTTTTTCTAACGAAGACATCTCTCATTCCCTCTCCTTCAACTTTTAAGTTGATAGCGTAATCTTCACTTACAGTATTTACTATATCGCAATTTTCTATTCCAGCGTATAACAAGTTTATATTTCCGTTCCAAATCAACTTTTCTAAAGAGAAAGAATGAAGGTTAAGTAAGTTTTTTCTTTCAATAGAGTGAATTTGCTGATAAGCAAAGCCCGCATTATGTATTGTAAATACGAATTTTGCCTTGGAGAAATCTATGTAAGATGGATCATCTTTAGCGTATATTGCTACAAGGCTCGTTAAAGCGTCATTCAAATGTATTATATCAGGCTTAATGTTTAACAATTTCATAGCTTCTAGAATACCTTTAGCAAAGAATATAGAAAATTTTAATAAGTCACCTATATATAAAGCTTCTGTTAGTTCATCGTTAAAAAGAAAAACGAATTTTACTCCATATTTTTCTGTTGTAAAAATTTTCGTTTTATATTTTTTGTCAATTATCACATCAATCTCACCAGCTTCCTTTAGGTTAAGATCGGAGAAATCAATTTCTTTTTTATAGGAATCTATTACTATATACTTATAAAGACAAGACCCCACAATTACTTTTAAACCTAACTCGCCTAAAGCCTTTGTCAATTCTTCAGCTACTTGACCCAACCCTCCAGCTCTGGATTTAAATGTCTTTAGCTCAGGAGAAACAAATAGAATTGTTTTATCTTTTAATTCATCCATAAAGAAAAATTGTCCGTCCTAAATAAATTTTTTGATAAAATTCTCAACAATCTTTTTGTTTTTATCTAACTTTTCTTTGCTTTCCCCCTCAACATAAACTCTGATAACAGGTTCAGTATTGGATGCTCTAATTAAGAACCAATTTTTATCGTCCAATATAACTTTAACTCCATCTATTGTTATAGTTTCAAATTCTTTTGATATTTCCTCTTTAAGTTTTTCAACTATATGATATTTTTTATCTTCAGGAACGCTTATTTTAAAACTTTCATGAGGTAACTCTGGATATTCTTCTAATAACTCGCTTATTGTTTTTTCTTCTTTTTTAAGTATTTTTATCATTAAAGCAAAAGCATAAAAAGCATCTTCCACGAAGTTTGTAGCTTTAAAGTAGAAGTGAGACGAAGTCTCACCACCAATATCTGCATTTTCCTTTCTCATTTCATTTATTATGTAAACTCTACCAACTTTACTTTCCACATGTCTTATTCCCAATTTTTCGAGCATATTTCTGAATAACGGTGGGAATGAAACTTCGTAGACAACTTTCTTTGGTCTTAAAAACTTAGAAAAAATATAAAGAATTCTATCCCCTCTAATTAATTTCCCCTTTTCATCTAAAAATACAATTCTATCTGCATCTCCATCAAAAGCTATTCCTAATGAGCAGTTGTTTTTCTTTATAAGCTCGCTTAGTTTTTTTAAGTTCTCTTCAGTAGGTTCTGGTGGATGGGAAGGAAAATTTCCATCAATCTCTTTGTTGATTTCTATAGCGTTTATTCTGTTTTTTATAACATCTGAAAATACTACGCTGCCACATCCATTAGAATAATCTATACAAATTCTTTTATCAAAGCTTTCTATAAAATCTTCTAGGAATTTTTTATGTAGATTTTTCATTTCGGATGCATCTATTAATTTACCACTTTTATTTCCATTCTCTATATTTATCGCATTAAAAATCTCTTCTATTTTTTCAAGTCCCATTCCCAAACCAATGAAATTTCCAGTATTATCGTATATTTTTATTCCGTTAAACTCTTTTGGATTATGAGATGCAGTTACATGCAGTCCAAAATCAAAATTGCCACTAGAAATTATAAAATTAAAAGTGGATGTCGATATCGTGCCTAAATCATAAACGTTTACCCCCTCTTCTAACAACCCGTCTATTAACCCTTTTTTTAATGTTGGTGTAGATATTCTTCCATCTCCGCCTACAAGCGCATTATTACCTTTAAAATATCTTGCACAAGCTCTAGCTATTTTATAGGCAATTTTCTCATTAATTTCATTAGGATAAATACCCCTAATATCATAGGCTTTGAATATGCTCATATCATAAATTAAAATTTTCATTAAAAAGAAATTTATGATAGATGTAACTTCTATTGGAGATGTTAATGTAGACATTCTTACAGAAGCTCTTGAGAATTTTGACGAGAATGAACAAAAAATTGTAGAAGACGTTAAATTAAAAGTGGGTGGTGGGGCGGCAAATTTTTCTATATGGTTGAGCAAGCTTGGTATGAAAGTTAGGCTAATAGGTTTAGTAGGGAATGATTATTTTGGAAATTTTATAATAGAAGAATTAAGGAAAGCAAACGTCGACTTAAAATTGAAAAGAGTTAATGAAAGAACTGGTATAACAGTTGGCTTGCAATTTAAAGATGGCAATAAAAAATTAGTAACTTTTAGAGGAACTAACAAGCTTTTGTCTTTAGAACATATAAAAATTTCTGAAATAGAAGGTGAAGTGGTACATTTTGCTGGTTATAATTTGTTAGAAAATTTAAGAAAAGAGTTACCAAAACTTTTTAGAGAAATAAAAAATAAAGATAAAATAATTTCCTTTGACCCTGATTTGAAATCAGGAATTAATTTTGAAAAGAACGAATTTTTTGAAGTAGTAAAATTTGTTGATGTAATGTTTTTAAATGAAAAAGAGGCATCTTTAATTTCAAATAATTTTGACTGGTTTAAAGGTAGAACATTGGTTATAAAGAGAGGAAAAGATGGGGCTATGGCAATTGAAAATGGGGAGAAAATAGAAATTGAGGGAATAAAAGCTGAAGTAAAAAATCCTACTGGAGTGGGGGATGTTTTTAATGCAGCTTTTATTCATCATTACTATTTAGGTTATGATTTAAGGGAATGTTTGGAGTTTGCTAATGAAGAGGCAGTTAAATATCTTCAAAATTTCTAAATTTTTATTCGAAAATCATAAATGAGATTAAAAATTTTATTGCCTAGCTTGAGGGAAAGAAAAAGATACATTTTGTTTAAAATAATTTCTGAGGAACCCATAAACTACACTTCGTTTAAAGAATTAGTTAATTCAACAATTTTAAAGTTTTATGGCGAGTTAACATTTGGTAAGTTTGGTTTTAAGTTTTTAGATGAGAGATGGAATGAAAAAGAGCAAATTGGAGTAGTTAAGTGTAATCATAAATTTGTTCCAAATATAATTTTGGCTTTTGGTTTGTTGCAAAGAATTGGAGATTCGAGAATTAATGTTAAAATTTTAAAAGTTTCTGGAACAATTAAGTCTTTGTTAAAAAATTTAAGGATAAAAGATAAAAAATTAAGTGATTTGAGGTGATAAAATGCCAGAAGAAGGTTTTCCCGAAGCTATGGGATATGATAGAACTATTGCAATGTTCTCTCCAGATGGTAGGCTGTTCCAAGTAGAGTATGCTAAAGAAGCGGTTAAAAGAGGAATAACAGCTTTGGGTATAGTTTTTAATAAAGGAGTAGTTTTGGCTACCGCAAAAGTATTAGATGAGCTTATGGCACCTACATCTATAGAAAAAGTTTTTCAAGTCGATGATCACATCGGAGCAGTAGCTTCAGGATATCTTGCGGATGCAAGAGTTTTGGTGGATTTCGCGAGAATAGTGGCTCAAAGACATCAAATAACTTATGAAGAGCCAATAGATGTGTGGACTTTAGCAAAGGAAGTTGGAAATAGAATGCAACTTTTGACCCAATATGGTGGCTTGAGACCTTATGGAGTTACAATAATTTTTGGAGGAGAGGATCATACAGGAACTCATTTAATAGAAGCAGACCCATCTGGCATGCTTTTTGAATGGTATGCCTATGCTATTGGAAGAGGGGCGCAGACTGCGATGAAAATATTTAGAGAAGAATGGAACCCAAACATAACAAAGAAAGATGCTATAAAATTAGCAATAGACGTACTTGAAAAAACAGAAAAGATAAAAGAAGGAAAGAAGATTGATATAGCAGTTATTGAAAACAAAAAGTTTACCATTTTAGGGGAAGATGACATAAAAAAGATACTAAAGTGAATTCTTATGATTAGTGTTGATAAGGCTGTAGTTGCAAGGTTAAAATCTAAAGGGATGAATTTTGAGATTTTAGTAGATCCAAGAAAAGCTTTTGAGATGAAAAAAGGCGCAAACATAAATATACAAGAAGTATTAGCTTATCCTGCTATATACAAAGATGCAAGAAGAGGAGAAGCTGCAAGAGAGGAAGATTTACAAAAGACTTTTGGAACTACTGATGTATTCAAAATAGCGGAAGAGATAATAAAGAAAGGAGAGTTTTCTTTAACAACCGAGCAAAAGAGAGAGTTGATAGAAGAAAAGAAAAATCAAATAGCAAATTTAATTTCAAAGAGGGCAATAAATCCCCAAACAAATACACCACATCCTCCTCAAAGAATTCTCAATGCTATGGAGATGGCTGGTGTAAATATTGATCCTTTTCTTGATGCGGAAATTCAATTAGAGAGAGTTCTTAAGGCTATAAAACCTATATTACCAATAAAATTTGAGAGAGTTCTTCTGCAATTAAAAATTCCTGCTGAATATTCTGGAAAAGTTTATAGTGTAATAACTAAGGCGGGGGAGGTAAAAAGCGAAGAGTATTTGGGAGACGGAAGTTTGCAAGTACAAATTGAAATATTTAGCGGTGTTCAAGATGAATTCTTTAGAAAGATTGCCGAAATAACAAAAGGAAATTTTGAATCTAAAGTTCTGAAGAAGGTGGAAGTATGACTCAAAGAGAAATTGTTTTACCTGGAACATACATTGGAGAGAGGAAAGGGAGAAAGATCGTTAATTGTTATGTTGAAGGGGAAAAAGTATTTTCAAAAGTGTTAGGTGTACTTAAAATTAGCGAAGAAGAAATAGCTGTAGTCCCGTTGGCAGGCAAGTATTTTCCTAAGGTTGGAGATAGGATTATAGGAAGAATAGAAGAAATAGAAGTTTCTGGATGGTGGGTTGATATAAATTCTCCTTATAGAGCATTCTTACCATTAGGTGAAGCGGTTGAAGAGTTTGTTGATGTTAGAAGAGTTGATTTAAGCAGGTTTTATGATATTGATGATGTAATATTTTGTAAAATAACAAAAGTAACGAAAAATAAAATAATTCAAGTTAGCATGAAAGACATGCTAGCAAGAAAACTTTTTGGTGGGATAACTATAAAAATTACTCCTTACAAAGTTGCTAGAGTTATAGGGAAGGGAGGAAGCATGATAGAAATGATTAAGAAAAAAACTGGTTCCGAAATTTATGTTGGTCAGAATGGAGTAATTTGGATAAAAGGAGGGAATAAAGAAAAGGCCATTGAGGCTATTTTGACAATCGAAAAAGAAGCTCATACAGTTGGATTAACTGAAAAAATAGCAAAAATGTTGGGTGGTTAAATGAAAAAATCAGATGTTAAGCTTATAGTTAATGGCAGAAGAATTGATGGTAGATTGCCAGAAGAAGTTAGAGAAATAAAAATGTCAGTAGGGGAAATTTCTAATGCTGATGGCTCCGCCAGAGTTAGCTTTGGAAATACAGAAGCTATAGTTGCTGTTTATGGGCCTAGGGCACTATTCCCAAAGTTCTTGCAAGAAAGTGACGTCGGTTTGGTTAGAGTGATTTATTCTATGTCTCCCTTTTCTGTCGATGAAAGAAAAAATCCGGCTCCAGATAGAAGAAGCATAGAGATTTCAAAAGTTACAAAGGAAGCTTTGACTGCAGCAATTTTTATTGAAGATTTTCCAAAGGCAGTCGTGGATGTTTATGAAAATATTGTTCAAGCCGATGGTAGCACAAGAGTAACAGCTATAAATGCGGCGTCTTTGGCTTTAGCTTCTGCTGGCATACCAATGAAAGATTTAGTTGCTGCTTGTTCTGTGGGAAAAGTTGATAATACTTTAATAGTTGATTTGAATGGTAAAGAAGATAACTATTCAGAATCAGATATGGCTGTTGCTATGATGCCCTCTAAAGGTTTAATAACTCTTTTACAAATGGACGGAAGGTTAACTAAAGAGGAAGTTTTGGAACTTTTGAAGAAAGCTGAAGAAGTTTGTAAAAAAATATATGAATTACAAAAAAAGACATTGCTCGATAAATTCAAAACAGAAAGGGAGGAAGAGTGAATGGAAGAATTTGTTAAAGAGTATTTAAACCAAGGTAAAAGGATTGATGGAAGGGGTTTTAAAGATTACAGACCTATAGAAATAAAACATTCTGTAGCTTCTAAAGCAGAAGGTTCAGCTTTTGTTAATCTTGGAGGAACAAAAGTTTATGCTGGAGTAAAACTGGATTTAGGGGAACCATTTCCAGATTCTCCTAATGAAGGAATATTGATAGTTAATGCAGAATTTACTCCATTATCTTCTCCAGAAATAGAACCCGGACCTCCAGGAGAAGATGCAATAGAGTTAGCTAGGATCGTAGATAGAATAATTAGAGAATCTCAAGCAATAGAACTTGATAAACTATTTATAGAAGAAGGAAAAGTTTGGATTGTTTATGTTGACATAGCTATATTTGATATGAGAGGCAACATTATGGATGCTTCTATGCTTGCATCTATAAAAGCTTTGCTTCATACTCAAATCCCAAAAATAGAAAACGGAAAAATAATAAGAGGAGAGTTTGTTTCTAAATTGCCTGTAATTTACAAGCCAGTTAGTGTAACTATTGGAAAATATAACAATAGCCTGCTTGTAGATTTAAGTAAAGAAGAGGAAGATGTAATTGATGCTAGACTTGTTATTGGAATTAGAGATGATGATAGGATTTGCGCTATACAAAAGCAAGGAATAGGAACTTTTAGTTTTAAAGATATAGAAAATGCTTTAGATTTAGCAATAGAAAAATCAAAAGAATTAAGGAGGTTGTTGTAATTGTCTATAGAGCATATAACTAAGAAAATAAAGCTTGCTGCAATAGCAAAGATAAGAAGAGCACCAATATGGGCTAGCATAAGAAAGTTTGGATTGAAAAGGGCAAGAACAAGAAGAATAATTACTCATCCTAAAAGATGGAGAAGAACGAGAATTAGAGTGTAAAAGATTTTAACATTGATTGTTTATTTTTATTTCACTACAAACCCCTTGGCAATCATTGCTACAAACCATTATTTTATCAACTAATCCATAGCTCGGATAATAGCCATCTATTGTTAAAGTTTTTTCTAAATAGCTTCCTTTAGTTAAATCTCTGTTTAAAACTAGAGGTAATTGTAAAATTGTTCCATTTTTTAAATAAACAATAGCATTAAAGCTTTTACCCAAATCTGCATATCCAAAATTCAACAATCCAATAGTTATGTTGAATTTGTTCGTTAAGCCATTGTAATACAATTGTTTAATTTCATCTTCGCTTAAAGCTCTGTTGTAAATGTGGACCTCGTCTATAATACCGTTAACATATTTTTGATCCTTAGAATATCTAGAACCTATGACTGCTCCTACTGTGTTACTTCTTCTCGTTGTTTGAGATACAGAGTTTTCGAAGTTACCATTTACATAGATTCTTATCGCACTTCCATCATACAAAGCAACAATATGATACCAATTGTTTACCTGTAATTGAGTATTGCTATTTACTGTCTTTTCACTTGATGTCGAATCAGCAACACCAAATAGTATTTTATTTGAAAGTCTACCATCATTTAGGATATAAAAACCATCCCCCCAATTAATGTCAGCTCTTTGATCAAGTAAAAAATCCCAATCACTAGATCCTGGATTAGAAATTGGTTTATACCATAAAGTAACAGTAAATGGACCATTACCCAATAAACTACCTATATCATTACTACTACCACTTGTAACTCCAGAACCAACATTACCTATGGTTACATAATCATCGCTACCATCAAAACTCAAAGCTTTTCCAATCTTTCCATCAACCCAAGTTGGACAACCAGAAGTAGGTGGATTAGAACATATGTTAGTACCATTATATAATGTTCCATTGTTTCCATAACCAGAATAATCATAAGTTATTGTTCCACTGCCTTCATCCATTGGTAGCCATAATACTAATCCATTCAATAAATTGCAATTTCTTACTTTAACATCAAAAGTATCTCCTGCACAGCTTAATACTTTAGAAGCTTGGCTAGAAATTTCTGTAGTTTGAACTTTTGGTAAATTTGTTAAAAAATAATAAACTATTATTCCACTAGCAATAGTAAAGCCAATTAATAAAACGCTTGCTAGAAAAGTGGAAATTGATTTTAGACTCATAAAATAATATTGTTTTTTTAAATAGCTTTCGTTTTAAAAATTGCTATATATTGCTAGTTTCTAAAATCTAAGATGGAAGAATGGGCATTGAAAAGACCTAAGAAAGCCGAAAATTTGAAAATAATTGAACATATCGGAAGCCTATATGCAACTTTTGATGGAGAGCAATATTGGAGAATAGAGAAATGGGCTTTTGAAATTTTAAAGTTGTGTGATGGAAGGAGAAGCGTTTCAGAAATTGCTAGAATTTTATCAGAAGAGCTTCAAATGAATGCTGAAGATGTTATTAGAGGACTTAAGCCAATATTAGAAGAATTTGAAAGGGTAGGATTCATAAAATACGTTTAGCTTTTATTTTATCATTGGAGATTTCTAAAATTATAGGCTTACCACCATAAACGCGAGTTGAATTAATTGTTAAAACTTTGCCATCATGCTCCTCATAAATACCATCCATTGCCTTTTGAGGTTGATGGCTTCTTATTAATTTATCAACTGATAAGGAATTCAAAACCTTATCTGTAATATCTTTTCCAAATAAAACTCCAGCACCTCTTGGATTAGGATATTCTCCATAACCTTCAAAAGGATCGCTCCATAGTACATCTTCTTCAATTTTTTTATCAGGATATGCTAAGCTTTCTTCACTTTTTATTTTAGATGATATACCACCATGAACAAACAAAAAGGAATTGTATTTTGCTGCAATAAACAAAGAATTGAAGAATGGTTGTAGTTGCTCTTTAAAGTAATCATACCAAACCCCTCTTTTACTAACCACTTCATACTTTAAATCACAAGGTCTAAAGTTTGGGTTACCTTCATCATCATAATCTTCATGATTCCCTTTTAACGCTATTACATTTTCCCTATATTCTCTTATTAACTCTTTTAATCCTTCTATAACTTCTAAGCCAAAGTCTCCTCTATCGGCATAATCTCCAAGGAAAACTAAACATACTTTTGAATCTTTCTCTAATTCTTTCTTAAAAACATTTTTTATTTTTTCAAAAACCTCTAAATCACCATGAATATCTCCAACAACAAATAGTTTATCGCATTCCAAAATTCTAACAAATTTTCCATTTTTCTCAATCATTATTAAAATTTAATTTCATGGATATATTCTAGTTCTTGTTCTTGGGAACATAGTTACTTCTTGTATGTTTTCTTTACCACAAATTTTCATCGTTAATCTTTCTAATCCAATGCTCCAGCCAGCATGCGGAGGAGCACCATACTTAAAAGCGTTTATGTAATACTCGAAATCTTTAGGGTTCAATCCTTTTTTTCTTATTCTTTCTTCTAAAACATTCGATAAATGTATTCTTTGCGTTCCAGAGGATATTTCCAAACCTTTATATATTAAATCAAAAGCCTTAACTATTTTAGGGTTATCTTCTTTTGGCATAGCATAAAATGGCTTTAGCTCTTCCGGCCAATCTTTTAGTATAAAGGCTTCTCCAAAAACTTCAGCTAGTTTCTTTTCTTGCGACTTAGAAAAATCTTCTCCAAACTCTATTTTTTCTCCCATTTTTCTAAGAGCATCTATTGCCTCTTCATATTTCACTCTTTTTAATGGCAATTCAGGAATTTTAAGCTCTTGATTTAAAATTTTAAGTTCCTCTTTGCAATTTTCTTTAACACTTTTTAAAATATAAACGAAAACTTCTTCCAACTCTTTTATCACTGCTTCATCATCAGCAAAAGCCATTTCTATATCCATTTGTCTTATTTCATTCAAGTGGGTTGGTTGATCGAACTTTTCTGCTCTAAAAACTGGAACTATCATGAAAACCTTTTCGAATGATATAGCACCCATTTGCTTGTATAATTGAGGAGACTGGGCAAGATATGCTTTTTTCTCGAAGTACGGTAATTCAAAAAGCTCAGCACCACCTTCACTAGCTGAGGCAATTATTATAGGAGGCTGCATTTCTATAAATCCCTTTTTCAAGAAATGTTCCCTAAAGGATTTTAATATTTCAGTTTGGATCTTAAAAATTGCTCTTCCTTCTTGAGTTCTGAAATATAGAAATCTCCAGTCTAGCCTTGTTTCCAAATTAGTTTTTGTTACTTCTCTTGGGTCTAAAGGTAATTGAGGCTCAGATCTATTTATTATGTTTATTCTTTCTGCTTCAACCTCAAACTCAAATTTCTCTGATCTAGATTTTTTTACTGTTCCTTCAACCTCTATTACATCTTCTAAATGCAAACTTTTAGCTATCTCTTTAAATTTTTCTTCTTTCAAAACTATTTGAGCTAATCCACCATAATCTCTCAATATTATGAAATTTAATTTGCCAATAAGCCTAAAATCGTGAACCCAACCTTTTAATAAAACCTTTTTGCCTTCATTCTCCTTTAGTTGGTTGGAATAAATTCTCATTAATCTTTCTTACCTAGAAAATATTTATTATTGTTTTTGACAAAACAAAATAAAACAAAACACAACCAAATGGCAATATAAGGTTTTCATATTTTTTTATAATGATTTCCAGTATCGTTGAAAATAGCGCCAATATAAAAGAAATTTTAACATCAAAAAATAGAAGAAAGCTAATAAGTGTTGAGATAAAGAATGCTATGCTTCCCTCTATAGATTTATTCTTATTGTAGAAAAGTTTATGAGAACCAAATCTATAACCAATTAATCCTGCTAAACCATCACCTATAACTAGTGGCACACTACCAACTATAAAGAAATCTAAAGGGAAGTGTAGTAAAATGAATAGGGAAAGAGCGAAAAATAATGGTTGTACCAAAAATCCTCTTTCTTCTTTTTTCTTGCAAAATTCTGATATTTCGTAGAATATAGGGAGTTTCATTTTTCTTAATCTAAGCAATTCCGAAACGAAAAATAATAAAGTTAGAGAAAACAATAGAGGAGAGATGTATTTTGTTTCTACTGTTAATCTCAAGAAAATTACCGCAATTCCTAATAGGTGAATTAGTTTTCTGAAGTAAAAACTAGCTCCATTCTTTCTATTTTCGATTCTTCTAAAGAAATAATACCAAAAAGAAGAAACTAAAATTCCAACTAAAGCTCCCCCAACTACATCGCTTAAAGTATGAACTTTTAGAGCAAGTCTTGAGTAACTAACTAGTATTGCTAGAAAAAATAAAGGCAAATAAATCTTTATATCTTTAAAATGTAGCAAAGATATAGTAAATAAAGAGAATGCTACTGTAGAATGGCCAGAAGGGAATGAGTATGTTTCAGGACAATATTCTAGTCCTTCACATATTCTTGGAATTTTAAATATTAACTTTAGGAAAAAAGAAGACAAAGACGAAAGAACAATAGCAGGCAATAAATAATAAAGTATCCATCTTTGTTTTCTTTTGCTTCTTTTTTCTAGAAATGGATATATAATAATAAAAGCTGATGCAAAACCCATCCAATAAGCTACCTCTCCAAAAAAACTTATAACATACCAAAGGTTATTCAATTCCATCTTTTAAATTGATAATAAAAAATAAGAACTTTCGGTTTAAATATTAATGTTAAATAAATTTAATGGAGGAAATCAAGCCGGAGAGACTTCCTTCAAAAGATAATTTTATAGAATGGTATAATTCTTTGCTTCAGTTAGCCGAAATTGCAGACAGAAGGTATCCGGTAAAGGGAACTTTTGTTTGGTTGCCATATGGTTTTAAAATAATGAAGAGATTAACAGAAATTTGGGATAAAATTTTTGAAGAGAATGGAATACAACAGGTTTACTTTCCTTTGTTCGTTCCGTTAGAGTTTGCGAGAATAAATGAAGAGTGGTTCGAAGGATTTAAAACCGATGCTTTTTATGTCGAAGGAGAGAATGCGATCCTAAGACCTACAGGCGAACCAGCAATGTATCCCATTTTTAAATATTGGATAATGGAAGGAAAACTACCAATAAGAGTTTATCAAACTGTTTCCTCATTTAGAAACGAAGGAAAGACGACACACACAATGATAAGAGACAGAGAAATCACATTTTGGCACGAAATCCATACAGCTCATAAAACAAAAGAAGAAGCAAACGAAGAAATGGAAAAACACAGAAAAATTTATGAGTACATATGGAAGGAAGTTTTAAATATTCCGCCAATATGCGTAGAAAAACCTAAGTATGAAATATTTCCTGGAGCAGAGTCTGCTTATGAATTTTACGTGATTTTACCAAATGGTAGGTTGTTAGAGAATGGAAGTGTAAATAATTTAGGTCAAGCTTATGCAAAAAAGTTTGATTTGTTTTACGTTGATGAAGAAGGAAATAAGCAATATGTTTGGCAAGTTTGTACTGGAAATGGGGCAAGGTTTTTAGTAGCAGCTTTTTCTTTACATGGTGATGAAAGAGGATTAGTATTACCACCAAAAATAGCTCCTATTCAAGTAGTTATAATTACGATTCCAAAAGAAGGTAAGTACTATTTAGAAGAAGCAGAAGAGTTGAAGAAAAGGCTTGAAAGTTTCGGAGTTGTAACTTTTATAGATAAAAGTGAGAAGACTCCTGGAGAAAAGTTTAATATTTGGGATATTAAAGGAGTTCCTATAAGGATAGAAATTGGAGAAAAAGAAGTCGAAAAAGGCATATATACTGTTTATAGAAGAGATACTAAGGAAAGAATGGAAGTTAATAAACAAGAAATTGAGAAAGTTGTAAGTGTTTTGTTGAAAGAAGAGATACCAAAAAGTTTGTATAGGAAAGTAGAGATACTATATCAGCAAAAGATAAAGTATTTTGATAGTATTGAAAGCGTCAAAGAATGGATAGAAAAAGGAAATGTTGCAAAAGTTAACTGGTGTGGAAGTAAAGAATGTTTTGATAAGATTAAGGAAGTAGGACCTTCTATAGAGCCAATAGGATTTTTGTATGATGAAAGAAAAATCGGCTTTTGCATAGTTTGTAAGCAGAATACAGATAAATTAACATTGGTTGGAAAAACCTACTAATTTTTTTATTTTTTAAACCATGCTTCCAATCCAACTGTTTTATGTTTCAATACATCTTGTTCAGTGTATCCTAAAGCTTTAAGCACCCTCAGAGCAGCTGGTAGTATTTGATGCTGTATGTAATACTCGGGATCATAATCTTTTTCTGTAACGAATTCTACGGGCATTGCTCTATCAGAAATACTTCCAATACCTTTTGTTATCACAAAAGCTATTATTGATCCTTCAGTAATAATTCTTCCTCTTTCTATTGCTTTCATAGCCGCTTTAACATGTGGACCAATTTGTTCATACTGACTTAAAGGTTTAGTTATTTGTTCGTATATGGTTAATTCTTCGATATCAACTTTTCCTTCCTTAATTCTTTTTATAGTATCATTAACAAATTTAATTGCTTTTTCCGGATTCTTCTCTTTTAGAATAATCTCCAAAACTTTCCTTTGTGTTTCCTTTGCTAATTTGCACCAATCTCTTCTTACTGTTTCGAAACCTCTTATTTCAAGATTTCCGTTAATATCCAATAATGCGTATCTTTTCTTAGCTCCAGTTTCGCCTTTTTCTCTTGCAACAAAAATTCCTCTTATATAAACTCCTCTAAACTCTAACTCTATTATTCCAGGCAGCTCTTCATTAACCTTTTCTACAAAACTTTTAGCTTCTTCTTCCAATTCTTTTAAGTACAGACCTTCCTTTCTAACAAATATGCTATCAGTATCTCCATAAATGATTTCAAATCCGAAACTTTCAGCCATTTGCATTATTTTTCTAATATAAAATCTTCCCCACGCTGCAGTTGCCTCTCCACACTCTCTCTTATACCATCTTGCTCCAACAAAACCAAAATATCCATACATAGCATTGCTAATTATTTTTGTTGCATATTGCTCGTTATCTAAAATTTTATATTCCGGAGAATCCTTAGGAACTTTTTTCATCTTTTCTTTTAGTTCTTTTCTTCTATCAATCAAGAATTTTAAATGTTTTGGGATAAATCCAACCTTCTTTATACAGAAGTGATTTTTTGTTTCCGGCACGCTATTTTTTTCTTTGCATTCTTCATGATTACAATTTAACAATTCTGGAGAAATCGAGTGAGATACTATAATAGTTGGATAAAGCGATTTGAAATCCATCACTGCAATATTTTCATGGATTCCTTTCTTCGGTTCAACTACTATAGCACCTTTATATGGTAGTTCAATCATTCTAACTTCTCTTTCTTCACTCTTCGGAGAGTTTGGTATTAGTACATTATCTTCAACAGCCTTTCTCATCAAATAAGCTTCAACAAGTTGAGAGTAACTATATCTAGAAGCATCAAAAGGAATCTCTCCAGTTAGTTTAGAAATAGAAAATATTTGAGGCAATAATATCTTACTTAACAAATAAGTTAAATTAGCATCCCACATGCTATACTCTGCTATTTTATTTAGTTCTTTTCTTTCCCTCCAAAATTCAACCATTTGTTTGTATTCTAGGTCTTTTTTACCCTCTCCAATTAACTCGCTTGCAACTTCATCTAAAGTTAGAACTTCACTTTTTAAGCTAGCAGAAAGTATCTTATCAATAAAAACATACTCATCTATGTGAACAACACCAAAACATCTTGCGGCGGAAACTCTTCCTCTTCTGACAAATTCGAGTTCCTTATTATCTATTCCAAAACTAAACTTTATTTTAAGTTGTTTTGCCTTTTCTCTCAATTTTAAGAAATCGAATCCATCCCCATTGTAAGTTACTATTATATCTGGCTTTTCTTCTTTTATTATATCTATAAATCTCCTAATTAATTTTTCCTCGCTTGCACAGCTTTCAACGAAATCTTGTTTTTGTTGCCAGTCTGATAAAGCTAGGACTTTTCTCAAATTTTCCGAAGCAATACTTATCATTATAAGTTTTTCTTTATTTTCAACTTCGACCCATTCAGTATCTATTGCAATAACTTTAAGTGTTGGTTCATCATAATCTTCTAATTGTCTTATTTCCTTCGCTTCTATTGTCGTATCAACATCAAACTTATTTTCTACTTTTTCTCCTTCTACTTCTATCCAGCTACAAGGTTTTATTCTATAATCCATTAAAAACCTCTTATAAAATGAAATATTGTATTCGTATGTTTCTTCAACCTCTTCCCATTCTTTTATTGCATCTCTAACATCTTTTAATTTTCTTGGGTTTTGTATAGTTATTTTTATTAATTTTCTTTCTTCCCCCATCCAGTTTTTTGAGACTATATCAACAGAAAGGATTCTTGTTGGCAGATTTTTCAAATTTTCAATTTTTTGCTTTAGTATTTCTTCTTTTCCTTTTTTTGGCATTGCAAAGAAATAAGTATAAAACTCTTTTCTTACCAAAACTCTTTTGCCTTCTTTATTTTTTCCAAATAGAAAAATGATTCCTTTATCATTTTCTACATCATAATCAACGTCAATAAGAAAAATCTTCTCTCTCATAAAACTAATTATTTTTCATGAACAAATCTTATTTTTACTTTTTGAGGATAGGGACAAATTCTATTTATCGGACATTTGTTGCATAGCGGTTTAATTGGCTTACATATAGTTTTTCCAAAATTAACAAGTAAATTATTGACTTTTTTCCAGAGTTTTTTTGGCAATTTTTTTCTTAATTCAGTTTCAGTTTCTTCAGGATTTTTTGTTTTCACAAAATTCCATCTATTAAATATTCTATGTACATGAGTATCAACTGCTATAGCCGGTTTGTTAAAAACATATGAAAGCACTATGTTTGCAGTTTTTCTTCCTACTCCAGGCAACTCTAGAAGCCCTTCCATTTTTTCTGGAACTTTACCGTTATACTTTTCTATAATAATTTTTGCAAGTTTTAAAAGATTTTTAGCTTTAATTCTATAAAAGCCAACTGGGTAAATTTCTTTTGCTAGTTCATCTTCACTAAACTTTAATAAATCTTTAGGTTCTTTAACTTTTTCAAAAATCTTTCTAGATATTTTCTCGCTTAGTTCATCTTTTGTTCTCGCGCTAAGTATAGTGGCAACAAGTATTTGAAATGGATTAAATTTTTCTTCTACAAACTTCTTAATCATTGTTTTTTCTTTAATAAATTTTTCTATAGTTTTCATTACTTGTTCTATATTACTCTCATCTATCATTAAAAACTATAAAAATCGATTAACTAAATTTTTATAAAGAAAAATAAAAATGGTGAGTAAATGTGGCACGTGGATGTGGAGGAAAGAAGAAAAAGAGTAAGGAATAGATCTTAAGGTTTTTAGGCTGTTTCTATTTCTTTTCTTATTTTGTTTTTTAATTCTTCAAAATATTTATCTACTTCTATTTTTCTCTTACCTTCCTTAATTTCTTTTCTCCAGACTTCTAGAAAAAAATTATCTAATTTAAGGAATTCTGCAGCTGTTAATATTTCTTTTTTTAATTGCTCTCCAAGTTCATAAACATCTTTCATTTTTTCCTTATAATGCAAATCTCTAACTATATGATGGTCTAAAATAATTTTTTTAGCATCGATCTCTCTAATTGCTTCTTTTAAATTTTCTTTAGCTTTTAGAAAATTTTTTTCTTGTATTTCCCATCCAACAAAGATTGTTGGATAACCATCAACTATCAAAAAATTCGGATTTTTTTCTTTAACAAATTCTAGAGCATCTTTATCAGCTAGACTTTGAGCATCGCTACCAAACAAAAAAGAATCCTTGCCTTCTTCGATATAAACCATTATAACTTTTCCCACTTTGCTTCCTACATCGCCATGCCAAACAGCTTTTGAAAATGAAATAATAGTGTTACCAAATTCGAAGCTTCGGCCATCCACATATTCCAATTTTGAATTTTCTTTAACTTTACTTTCAAATATTTTGCCTCTAATCCTTCCCGAGAGATTTATGTCTTTGCTAATATCTTTTGCAAGAATGATTTTGTTCTTGTATATTGAGTATAGATTCTCATCCCATGGGTAAGGATGGTGGTCGTAATGGAAATGAGTTACTATTAATATATCGGCAATTTTTCCAATTTCTACTATTATATCTTTACATATTTCTAGCGCTTTAAACTCTTCATTTGTTGGTTTTAATCCATATCTGTTAGGTCCTAAAGCTGCGGCACCATCAATTAGAATGTTTACGTCTTTAGTTTTAACAAAAGTTGCCATACTTCTTACTCCAAAAGAATCAAAAGCTATTGGTATTACCTTCATTTTCTTTTCTCCAAAAACTTTTCTATAATTTCAATAGATTTTTTCTTAGATTCCTCTAAACTCCAATTGCTGTTATCAATAATTATATCATAAATAGATAAGTCAGATAAATCAATACCATACAAACTTTTGTACTTTTTCTCGTTAGCTTCATCAATTTCCTTAACACTTTTTATTGCCGTATTAACATCAACTCCTTCTCTTTCTGCATATCTCTTTACTCTTATTTCAAATGGGACATCATAAAATACCTTAACATTAGCCCATCTTCCAGCAACCCAACCTGTTAATCTACCATCTAAAACAACGTTACCAATTATCGCCAATTTTAACGTTTGTCTATCCGCTTCTATGTCAATTTCATTGCTTCTTATTTTTACGAATTCTTCTAGCGGTATCCCTTTTCTCTTTGCAATTTCTCTGAATATTGAACCTGAAGAATGATATTCTAGTCCAAAATACTCTGCTATTGCCCTCGCGCCAGTTGTTTTACCAGAGCAAGTCAACCCAGAAACAGTTATAGTCAACCCAGAATGTTTATAATTTTTTTCAAATTCTTTCTCATCATTTTCAAAAAATTTTATAAATGTTTTCATTATTAAGTTTTGAAGTAGAAAAATAAAATGATTTAACGATTTATCAACTTTATCTCAACATGAATATCTTGAGGAATACCAACTCTTAATATTTGTTTTAGTGTTCTCTCATCTGCTTGCACGTCTACTATTCTCTTGTGTATTCTCATCTCAAATTTATCGTATGTAGCATTTCCATGACCCGTCCCATCTCCGCATGGAGTTTTTAAAGTGGTTATTCTTAGTATTTTTGTTGGTAAAGGAATAGGCCCTCTATACTCAACTCCAAATTTTTTAGCTATTTCGATTATTTCTCTAGCTATTTCATCTAGCTTTTTTGGATTTCTTCCAACCAACTTTATTCGTGCTACTTGCATATTTTCACCATTGTAATAATACGATAGACTTTATATAAAATTATAAAATATTCAAAATAAAAATGCAAAAGTTGAAAATAAGAAATCTACTTGGCCTTAACTACATCCAATACTATTCCTGCAGCAACAGTGATTCCCATATCTCTTATAGCAAACTTTCCTAAAGCTGGAAATTCTGATTGCTTTTCTATAACAGTAGGCCTTACTGGTACTAATCTAACTTTTGCTACATCTCCCGTTTTCAAAAATTCAGGTTTTTCTTGTATAACATTGCCTGTTCTTGGATCTATTTTTGCGATTAATTCTTCAAATCTAACTGCAACTGTTGCAGTATGTATGTGTAATACAGGAGTATAACCAGGAGCTATTACAGTTGGATGTTGTAATACTACAATTTGAGCTGTAAATTCTTTAGCAACAGTTGGTGGATTATTCGGATGACCAGCTACATCTCCTCTTCTAATATCTGTTTTGCTCACTCCTCTAACATTAAATCCAATATTATCTCCTGGCATTGCTTGTGGTATTGATTGATGGTGCATCTCAATAGACTTAACTTCTCCTTTAACTCCACTTGGTTCGAAAACAACAACATCATTAACTTTTAAAACACCACTTTCAACTTTTCCTACAGGGACTGTTCCTACTCCAGTAATAGAATAAACATCTTGTATCGGTATTCTTAACGGTTTGTCAACAGGTCTTGGAGGCACTTGCAAAGTATCTAAAGCCTCTACTAAAGTAGGCCCATTATACCATGGCATTTTATCGCTTCTTTTTATGATATTTTCTCCGAATTGTGCGGCAACGGGAACGAAATGTATCTTATCAACATTATATCCAATGCTTCTTAGAAGCTTGCTTGTCTCTTCTTTTAATTTTTCATATACTTCTTTTTTGTATTCTGCAAGGTCCATTTTAGAAATAGCTACAATCAATTGGTTAATGCCTAGAACTTTTGCTAAAAACGCATGCTCTTTAGTTTGTTCTTGAACACCTTCCCCAGGTCTAGCAGAAACAACTAGTATTGCTGCATCTGCTTGGGATGCTCCAGTAATCATGTTCTTAACAAAGTCTCTATGTCCCGGAGCATCAATAACAGTAAAGAAATATTTTTGAGTTTCGAAAGGTCTATGCATGATATCAATTGTCATTCCTCTCATTCTCTCTTCTTTCTCTCTATCTACGATATAAGCAAATTCACCACCCTCTATCTTAAATTCCTTTGCCAATTCTTGCAGTTTTCTCATTTCTTCTTCTCTAACGGCCCCGCTTTCATATAGCAATCTTCCAATTATTGTTGACTTACCATGATCTACATGACCAATTACTACAATGTTCATGTGAGGCTTTGCCATCTTCATCCCTCCTTTTAAATTTGTAATTTTATAATTTAAATACTTAACTTAACCATTTAAAAATCTAAGAGACCGGCTCAGCTTCAGCTTTAGGGATCTCTTCAGGCAGACCTTTCCTTTTTCTTATTGATTTTATTGTCTGTTCTCTTAGTTCGTCTGGTAACTTTTCAAAAACTATGTCAACAAGACTATAAAATCCCCTACCGCTAGTTAAAGATTTAAGTTTTGCATCAAATCCAAACAACTCGGAAACGGGTATCTTTGCCATTATTGTCATTGTTTCTCCTTCTTCTTTCATTTCTAGAATGCTACCTCTTCTATTTTCTATTTCCCTCACTACAATTCCCATATTCTCATTCGGAATATCTATTCTCAAGATTTGTTTAGGTTCATATAGCAAGGCACCTGCTAACAACATAGCTTGTCTTATAGCGTACCTTACAGCCGGCATTATCTGACCAGGGCCTCTGTGTACAGGATCTTCATGTAATTCAGCATCTACCAATTTTACTTTAAGCTTCATGCAAGGTTCTCTTGCTAATGGACCATCATCCATAACTTCTTTAAACGCCTCTTTAATCATTTCAATTGCCTCTAACAAGAACTGTACTCCTTTTGTTTGATCGATGAAAACATTTTTATTGTAAATAAGCAATACGTTTCTCGCATCTTCCCCTTTCATACCAGCTTTTTCTAATTTTTGAAATAGTTCCAAATTCTTCTTCTTTACTTCAATCGTGCTTGGTATCTCTCCAGCTCTCATGGCTTCATAAACACCATCTTCTAATGGTTCAACAATGAAATAGAGTTTGTTGTGTTTATTTGGGGATTTTCCTTCTACCATTGGGGAAGGTTTAAGAATTGTTTCTCTATAAACTACTATTGGTGGAGACAACTCAACATCGATTCCCATATCTTTCAACTTGTGTTCTACTTTAATTTCTAGGTGTAATTCACCTAAGCCAGAAACAAGATATTCTCCAGTTTCCTGATTAATCTTAACGATTAGCGTGGGATCTTCTTTTCCAATTTTTCTCAATGCATCAACAAGTTTTGGTAAATCCATAGGATTTTTAGGCTCTATGGATTTTGTAACAACTGGTTCGAAAATGTGTTTTATTTCTGCGAATGGTTCTATCGTATAATCTACATCACAAATCGTTTCTCCAGTAAAAGCTTCGGGTATTCCTACAATAGCTACTACGTTCCCAGCGGTAACTTCATCCACAGGAACTCTGTTTATTCCTTTGAAAACTGCTACCTGTTGAACTTTTTCTTTCTTTTTGGAGTTTACCAGATATATTTCTTTTCCTTTGAATATTTTACCAGAAAATATTCTTGCTGTAGCAACAAAACCTACATGCTCGTCTGGGATCATTTTAGTTACTATTGCGGCTAATCTTCCATTCGAATCACAATTTAACATCTGTTTTCCAATTTCGCTTTCGATATCTCCTTTCCAAATTTTTGGAATTCTATATTTTTGTGCTTCTACAGGAGAAGGAAGATGTCTAATAATCATATCCAAAACAACTTGATGTAAAGGAGCCTTTTTAGCTAATTCTTCTTCTTTTCCTTCTAATGTTAGTTGAATAACTTCTTTCAAAGTTACTCCGCTTTTTTGTAAATAAGGAATAGAAATTGCCCATCTTTTGAAAGCACTACCAATAGCTACGCTACCATCTTTTACACTAACATACCATTTTCCTTTGAATTCTGGTGGACAATATTTGTCAATCAATCCATTAACATCCTTTATTATTCTTTCAAATCTTTCCATCATTTGTTCTGGAGTTAACTTTAATTCCTTTATCAGTCTGTCAGTTTTATTAATAAATAATACTGGTTTAACATACTCTCTTAAAGCCTGTCTAAATACAGTTTCGGTTTGTGGCATTACTCCTTCTACTGCATCTACTAAAACTATTGTTCCATCTGCAGCTCTCATAGCTTTTGTAACGTCGCCACCAAAATCTACGTGACCAGGAGTATCTAGCAAATTTATCAAATAGTCTTGACCTTCATATTCGTGTACCATGCTAACGTTTGCTCCATAAACAGTCAATTGTCTCTTTCTTTCCTCCGGATCAAACCAGGTATACATCACTTTACCAGCCATCTCTTCTGCTAGCATTCCGGCCCCAGCCATTAGGTTGTCAGTTAGAGTTGTATTATGAATGAAGAAGCCATTTGCAAGGAAGTTATGTGTTTCTTCAACTGTAAAATCATAAACAAAATCCTCACCATAAACTTCTCTAACATTAACCACAGGTAAAAGAGCTATTTGATTTTCAACCATCTTTATGAATGGTAGCTCTATTTTAATTGTATCAAAAACTTTGCTAAAAGAAGCATTCAAGTGGAGCCTTTCAAGCTTTTTTTGTTTGTAATCTACTCCAAAACCTATAAAATGAATAAATCTTTCGAGGTCAATCCTTCCAGAAATGTGTAATACAAATTCTCTATATTTTCTATCTTTAATACTTGCAATTTTCTCTCTTATATAAGAGTGACATCCAAACCTTAATAGCAAAAGTTTTATGCCTTCTAATACTTCTCTACTTGCCGAAGAAAGGTAGACGGTTTGATGCACAGAACCATCTGTATCAAAGTATCCTCTTATGAAACTTGAAATGAAATGAAGTGGCAAATTGAATAAAATACAAGGAATTCTGAGATTTTTGGCTTTTGACTTCAACGGATAATCAAACACTTTATTGAGGAAAAACTTTAATGTAAATCCGCCATTCAAATAAACTCGTGGACACTTATTTTTATACTTTTTAAGTACTGGAGATGTTCCAAGAATTTCTCTACAGATTTTAACAACCTTTTCTAAAAGTTTTGGATTATTGTTATCAAACGTTAAATTTACACTTCCGTCTCCAAACAAAAGACCAAGTAAATAGAAGAACTCAATAAATTCTTTTTCATTTTTAGGAAGTTTTAATTTGATAGAGGTTCTCGAACCGTATCTTTTTATTCCTTTTCTATAGGAAATGAATTCGATGTTATCGTAAACTTCTGATAAATCAACTTGGAATTTCTCTGCCAACTTTATTAAGTCGGAAATTCTGTATCTGCCTCCCCACACACCATGATAAAAGGAAAGAGGCTTTATTTTGCTTTTTATTTCTTTGTGAATTTTCATTCTTCCATACTCTATGACAATCTTGTGGAGTTTTTTCTTTAAATTATCGCTAACGTAAGCCAGAAAAGAATAATCTTCGGATAATTTCTTTAGAAAGTAAGTTTTAATCTCTTTTAGGTCTATAGATTTTGAAGGAATAACATTTGGTAAAACTAAAATCTCTCCCCTGTTTAAATCTCTCGCCTCTTTTTCATATATTTTTCCGTTCTTAAAAATCAAAAATTTATGTTCTGGCGTAACTTTAATTCTCCTCCCATCGTTTGTTTCAACTTCTATCAATTTATCAAAATTCTTAATCTTCCATGCATGAGTTATTAATCCTCTTGAAATTACTCCGTCCTTATAGGTTAGTACACTTATAGGTTCTGCAAGTTTATAAATTTCCTCTAAATCCTTCTTTAAAAGTACGCCGTCTTTTTTTGCTATCTCAAAAAGTTCTTTTGCAGTTAGGGTTTTATCTTCTAGGAATATCAATGTATCGCCACTTACACATTTTCCATGGTGAACGTGAGAACTAGTAGCAACGTTTCTTATTCTCTCCGGATGCTTCATACATTCTTTGATTCTTTCAATCATCTCTTTTTTCATAGTCATAAATATCCACCCCTTTCTTAAAAATAATCAAATCTATCTTGCTCCCTCTGCTTCTTTTTCTATTCTCTCTTTTTCTCTTATAGCTTCACTTTTTGTTGGATTATTTTCATAAGCGCCAATAATTTCTTCAACTAACGCATCAACCATATTTGCTTTTTTTCCAAAAGCCTTCCTATATGCCGCTTGCGCTATATGCCTTAGAGCTAAATCAACTCTTCTTTGAGGAGAGGTAACTACAGCTTTTCTAACTATTATTCCACCAACTTGATAAGCAGCAATTTCTTCTCTAATAGCAGCGTTTTCTATAGCTCTAACAAAAATCTCTAAAGGATTTTTCTTTGTAATTTCGTATATTTTATCAAACGCTTTTTCCACAATTTTATAGGTTGTTTGCCATCTTCCAACAACTCTTCCAGAAGTTAAAACATGTTTTTTACCTTTATGGCCTGGAACCATTAAATGGGTAATAAGTCTTTCAACAATATTCATTTTTGATTTATGAAATTGTTGTTTAGCATATCTACCACACGATTTTGGAACTATTTTTGGAGTTAAATTAATATATCTTTCAAGTCCTTTATCTAAAATTTTAACGTCGAAAGACCATTTGCCAAACAGTTTTATCTCCTCACTCATAAAATCTACCTAGCAGGTTTCTGTTTTTTACCTTTGAGGATTTCACTTAGAGCGACTCCATTAACAGCAATAACTCTATATTTTATACCTACCATACTACCTTTTGATCCTCCTTGGCCTCCACCAACTTTTTCTATTAATACTTCATCGTGTTCACTAATCTTATCAATTGCTCCAACTCCTGGAACATGGGCAGTAACTTGTATGTTGTTTTTAATCAATTGGACCCTAACACATTTCGTTAAACCGGAAGCCGGTTTTCTTTGCTCTACAGCTCTCTTTTCTATAACTATTCCTCTAGCCATGGGAGCTCCCTCTAGCGGATCTTTTTTCCATAGCTGCAAAACTCTTCTTTTATATGCTTCGCTAGACCATCTGAACTTTTTTCTTCTTTGCTTTAATTTTCTACCAGCAAATTCTCCAGGCATTACCTTATCACCAAATTATCTATGTTATAGTTTCTTTTCAAAATTTGTCTTAAAGCTTTTATGTTTTTACCATCCTTACCTATTACTATACTTTTTAGATAGTTATCAACACTTATTTCCACTATTTTCTCTTCTTTTTCATTTCTTATTTTTATTTCACGAACACCCTTTATTGAGTTTTTTAGAAATGTCGATAAGTCTTTGGAATATTCAAAAATTATTATTTTCTTTTTTAGCATCTTTTCCAGGTTTCTTACTAAATTGCCATTTTCTTTTATTTTTTTTGATTCTCCCTCATCTATTAAGAAGTATATTCTATCATCCATAATTATGCAATCTTTAACACTAGCTTTGTTAATAGTTTCAAATAGATTAATGGTTTTAATTGTTTCTGTATCAAAAGTTATCTTCATTTCAATTTCCCCTTATTACTATTGTCGTTATAGGATGTGGCCTGCCACAAATAGTGCCCAACTCTTTGCTGCTCCCTTCAAAAATGATAAACTTAACATTACTATTTAGTATAACTTTTCTTATTTTCTCTGGCGCATTTTTAGCAATTATGACGACTTCTGGAGTGTTATTCCTTATGTATTTTAATGATTCTCTATAACCGAAGATTATTCTATTCTCCTTTAATGCTTTTTTCACCATCTCCTCCACTTTCATTTTCTTCTCCCCCTCTAACTAATAGCTCAAACATACCAGTACCTACTGGTGCCGGTTGACCTATCATAACATTTTCGAACAAACCTTTAAATTCATCAACTTCATTTCTTATCGATGCTCTAATTAGATGTTTTATTGTTTCTTCAAACGCAGCTCTTGAAAGTACCGAAAACTTAGCACCAGCCACACCATATCTTCCTATAGAGCTTATTTCTCCACTCCATATCATCACATCTGCCAAAAGCAGCAAATATCTTATATCTGTATCTAATCCTTGTTCTTGCATAGTCTTGTAAGCTTCTTTTATTATGACATTTCTAGCTGCTTCAATTCCAAAAATTTCATAAACCTCAAAAATGTCGTTAGATATCGTTTTATGTTCATTTACTTCGGGGAGTTTCAATACTTCTTTTAGATTTGATCCAACAGTTTGCAAAATCCATTCGTCTCCTTCTTTTTTAACTATTACTGCTGTTACTCCAGGAATACCCTCTACAACGATATTGCAGATATCTTCTTTTATTTTTTGTAAATCTGAAAGACTTACTTCCTTCTCTTTGACTCGAACAATTATTTTGCCTTCTTTAGTGCTTACTTCTGCTTTCTTACCTAAATATTCTTTTATTGCCGTTTCTATCTTTTCCGCTTTTCTTTTGTCAGAAGGTTCTACAATAATGGAAGTTTCTCCTATATCCATTGATATATAACTAGATAGGTCTATAACTCTCTTCTCAACTATTTTAAATGCCACTTTTTCCGCCTCTTCCTTAGTGTTAAATTCTTTTTTCAAATATATCGTCATCATCGGGGTTTCTATGTTTCTTTTTGCATCGAATATCTCTATCAGTCTTGGTAAACCAAATGTAATCTTAACTCCTGCAGCTCCAGCAAGGTGATAAGTTCTCATGGTAAGTTGAGTAGCTGGTTCAGAAATACTTTGAGCAGCCAAAATACCTACAGCTTCACCAGGTTCGGCCATCATATTAAGGTATTCTTTTTCCACTTCTTTTATCAATTTATTTTTATCTTCTTCATTAAGTTTTAGTTCTTTAGAGACCTTTTCCACCTCTTCTAAAATCTTTTTAGGAAGCATTGAAGATCCTCCTTGCTATTTCTCTAACATTTATTCCTTCTCTAGTAATTTTCGATGGGTCTAGACCATCCTCGAATGGAACGAATTGAATTATTCTATTTGCGGCGTCTCTTATTGTTCCGTCGTATGCGATTTTTAAATCTTGAAGAGCGCCGACTAATCTTCTCTCCATATAACCAGAGTGCCTTGTTTTTAAACTTTTATCCATAAGACTTTCTCTGGAGTTCATATTATCGAAGTAGAATTCAAATACGTTTAAACCATCTTTAAAAGCATGCGCAACAAAACCTTTGGATGCCGGACTTATATCATTCATCTTAAAATGAGGAAAAGTCCTCTTATAATATCCTTTTTCTATTCTTTCGCCCATTATCATTTCCTGACCAATTAACCCAACTATTTGTAAGAGATTTACTAAACTTCCTCTAGCACCGCATTTTACCATATCTAAAGCTGGAGATTCTTTAATTCCTCTTTCTAATACACTCATGCTTTCATTCAAACACATAGCTATTCTTTCTTTTATCATATTTTCTAAAGTTTCCTCGGTAGTTCTCCCTATCATAGGAATTAGCTCTCCTTTGTTGAATTTTTCAATCATTTTATTAATATCGCTTTCTGTTTGTTCTATAATCTTCTGTATCTCCTCTTTTACTCTTTTTTCTATACTCAAATCCGTAATCCCAAGAGAAAATCCTTTCATGTCCAGATAGTTAATCCCTAAAAGCTGAATTTTATAAATGAATTCGCTAGCGAACACTCTTCCATAATATTTTTCTATTTTGTCTATTATTTTTCCTCCGTCCGCGCTTATTCCGTTTTTTTCTAATTCACCTTTTATAAGTTTACCATTTTCTATTTTTACAATTCCTGTTTTTCCTTTGTATTCGATAGAGAAATCTTTAGGTAGTAGAATACTAAAGACTTCCTTACCGGTGAATTCATCCTTTTCCGGAATTTCTACATCAGTATCTACGCTTCTTATCAATCTAATTGCATCTCTTCTGCTAAGCTTGTTACCGTCTTTAGTTAACAAGTATAGACCAGTTATCCCATCCCTTATTGGTCCTATTATGGGAGCAGAGTATCTCGGGCTTCTTATGTTTTTTTCCACCGAAGCAAGGATATCTATTTCACTTCTGGCTTCTTCTGTTTGTGGAACATGTAAGTTCATCTCATCTCCATCAAAGTCGGCATTGTATGGAGGACAGACAGCTACATTTAATCTAAAAGTTAGGTATGGCATTACTCTTACTCTATGAGCCATCATGCTCATTCTATGCAGGCTTGGCTGTCTGTTAAAAATAACAATATCTCCGTCCATTAAATGTCTTTCAACTATATAACCAACATCAAGTTCTTTTGCTATTTCCTCTTTGTTTGTTTCTAAGATTCTTTTTCTCTTTCCATCAGGTCTAATAACGTAGTTTGCACCAGGCCAACAATTAGGACCGTTCAAAACAAGTTTTCTACACTCTTCTATATTTCTCTCATCTACTCTTATAGGAATTGTTATATCTTTAGCTATTATTTGTGGAACACCAACTTCATTTATTTTAATTTTAGGGTCGGGGGAAATAACTGTTCTTGCACAGAAGTTAACTCTCTTTCCAAGTAGGTTTCCTCTAAATCTTCCTTCTTTCGTTTTCAATCTTTGGCTTAGAGTTTTTAAAACCCTACCAGATCTATGTCTCGCTGGCGGAACTCCAGACAATTCATTATCAAAATAAGTTGCTACATGATATTGTAGAAGCTCCCATAAATCGTTCAATAAGAATTGTGGTGCTCCCAACTCCAAATTTTCTCTAAGCCTGTCGTTAATTCTTACTATCTCTACCAGCTTATGGGTTAAGTCATCTTCGCTTCTTTCTCCAGTTTCTAATGTTATGGATGGTCTTATAGTTACTGGAGGTATTGGAAGTACTGTTAGAATCAACCATTCAGGTCTTATTTTAAGATTAAGTATCTTCAGGTCCTCATTTGGTATTTTCTCTAGCCTCTCTCTAATCTCCTCCTGATTTAATACTTTGTTACCTTCTATAAATATGTATGGCTTAATTAATTTAATTTCTTTTTGTTGAGTATTACAATATGGGCATTTTTTCAACGCAAGTTTCTCTATTTCTTTCCACGATATCTTACCTTTCTTTTTTGTCTCCTCATCTATCAAAAGTTTTCCGCATTTTCTACATGTTATTTTTAATACAAAATGCAAAAACTTGACATAGTGAGGATGAATAACAGGTTTTACAAGTTCTACTTTACCAAAATGACCTAGACACTCTCCAACATTTCCTCCACAAACCCTACATCTTATTCCAGGTTCTACTGTTCCTAATCTAGGATCCATAACACCTCCTTCTATAGGGTATCCTTCTTCATCGTAGATATCAATTTTAGTTATATCAGCGAACGCCATCTTTCTTATAGTATCAGGATCTAGAATACTGAATTCTATTTTGCTTATCTTTCCTTCATCGTTAATAACCAACTTAGGATATATTAGCAAGCTCTTTAGTTCATCCAATAGTAATTTGAAAGCGTGAGTCATCTCAACATTTGTTATTTCTGCATCATCTTTGCATACAGGACAGAAATATCTGTTTTTTGGTTTTTCGTGAACAGCTACCATTCCACATTTCTTACAAACAGGTAGAATAATTCTATCTGAATCGAATCTTTCTTTTAAAGTTAGCACAGCACCATGAGCCAATAAACAATCCTTTTCCATTTCACCCAATCTTAAACCACCTTCTTTGCTTCTACCTTCTGTTGGTTGTTTCGTTAATAAAGTTACAGGACCTCTTGCTCTTGATTGTAGTTTATTTGAAACTAAGTGATCCAACTTCATATAGAAAGAACAGCCTATGAAAATCTTAGCTTCGAATTTTCTTCCCGTTTTGCCATCATACATTATCTCTTTCCCACTTTCTTCAAATCCTAATTTCTTCAGAACGTTTTTCAACTCTTCTTCATTGGTAGGATTAAAAGCTGGGGCATCTATGTATCTTCCAGATATTGCCGCTACTTTTCCTGCTAAAATTTCTAGAAGTTGACCAACTGTCATTCTAGATGGCAGTCCATGAGGATTGAAAATAATATCAGGAACAATACCACTTTCTGTAAATGGCATGTCTTCATGAGGAACCACTAACCCTATTACTCCTTTTTGTCCATGTCTAGAAGCAAATTTATCGCCTATTTCTGGTTTTTTCAAGTCTCTAACAACAACTTTAACTAATTTTGTACCATCGGTTGTTTGAGTTAAATAAACTCTATCAACTATTCCTTTATCACCATGCCTTACTCTTACAGACGTTTCTCTTAAGTTTTCCATTCCTGCTAAAAATATATCGGCTTTGCCTAAGAATCTTAGAGGAGAAGTTTTTCCTATAAGAACTTGATCTGAATGTACTTCGGTTTCTGGATTTACTATCCCATCTTCTGGAAGGTGTTTGTATTCCTCCTCACCACCATAACCTCTTATTCCTGGTTGTGGTATTCCAATTATATCTTCTTGACCACCAAGATATCTTTTTTCTTCCGTCTCATAAGTTCTATACATATAGCTCCAAAACATACCTCTTTCTACCGAAGACTTATTTAAAACGATAGCATCTTCAATATTGTATCCTTCATAAGTGGCTACTGCTATTACAACATTAACACCATGGGGATAGTTTTCTGTATAGTCTAGAATTTTATGTATGTATGTCTGTACTAGCGGCTTTTGCGGGTAAACTAATACGCTTGATTTGCTGTCAACTCTATTAAGAAAGTTTGCCGCAAATATACCTATAGATTGATCCCCCATTTTAGCTCCATAATTAACTCTATCTCCCCTATTAAATTCTGGATAAGGAACAAATTGGGCGGAAAAACCAAGAATTACTGCAGGATCTATTTCTAAATGTGTGTGTTCTTTGGTTACTTCTTCAGGTCTTATTGCAATATAAGCATTTTCCTCCTCTTCCGCATCCAAATACTCAATAATTCCATTTTTCACTAGATCAGAAAAACTCAATTCACCCCTTCTCACTTTTTCTAATATATCTTTTGTTAATTTTGGAACTCCATTTTCTACAACTATCAGAGGTCTAACTACTCTTCCTGGCGAAGTTAAAATTCTTACTTCATTTAAGTGAGCATGGTATGCAATATTAACAAATGGTGGTATTTTTCCCTCCCTTCTCATTTTTCTAACGCTTTCTACGAATTCTTTAGGGTTTTCAATTTCACCCAAATATTCACCATCTAGAAAAACGCTAGCCCTTGTCATTTTTTCACCTTTACAGAATCTAGTAACTCTAGTATTGGAGTTATATCTTTTTTGTCTATCTTAGGAGTTATCGTCGCACTAATAGCAAGATACTTTCTCAAACCAATATTTGCTCCTTCTGGCGTTTGAGTTACGCATAGTTTACCAAAATGAGTAGGGTGAAGTTCTCTTGCTTCGAAATGTTCTTGGGTAGAAGAAAGTGGTGAGACAATATTTCTCATATGAGTTATAGTTTTGTTCCAACTACTTCTTTCAAGCCTCTGAGTTACCCCAGTTCTTCCACCTATCCAACTTCCAACGGCCATAGCTGAAACTATTTGGTTAGTTAATATTGCGTTTTCTACTACAGCTTGCAAGGGAGGCAATTTTCCTCTTTTTACAAGTTTTTGATAATTGTAGTTCATTCTAACTATTAATCCCCATTTTCCCAAAAGTATAGACCTTAAGAGCAATTCCAACAAGTCTCCAGCCATTTTAATTCTCTTATTTGCATAGTGATCTACATCATCTTCTTCTATTTCGCCCAAGTGAAGTTTTAAAATTTTTTCTATAGCTTTGGCTATAAACATAGCTTTGGCTAGTCTATTTTCCGGCTCCTGTCCAATATGAGGTAGCAAATACTTATCTATCATTCTTATTGCTTGTTTTTTTCTCATAGATTTTTGAGGAATCCTAAGGTATTTACCCAATTCATCTATAGCCTCTTCTCCATTTTTTATCGGAAATTCTAAAATGTTAATTAAAAATGACTCTTGAATTCTTTCATCTAAAGATATGGCTTCTAAGATTTCTTTGTCCTTTTCTAATCCTAAAGCCTTTAGTATTATTACTATAGGAATCCTACGAATGTTAGCAAATGTTATATAAATTTCTCCAGTTCTTTTTCTTTCTATTAAGTGTTTTTGTACAAATCCTTCCCTTTCAGAATGTATTCTTGCTATTTGTGGAACAGAAGAATCTTTAGTTTTTTCTACTATAATTCTGTCAGTTGCTATTTCTTCTACAAGCATTAGAATTCTTTCCGTACCATTTATGATAAAATATCCTCCTGGATCATCAGGATCTTCTCCTATTTCTATAAGCTCTTTTCTACTCATTCTCGATAAAGGGCAAAATTTAGATTTCACCATTATTGGTAGATCGCCTATTTCAACCATTGTTGGTTTACTTTCTATTCCATTTAATACTTGGGTCATTTCAACGTACATTGGTGCTGAATATGTCAAATTCCTTATTCTCGCTTCCATTGGATATATCTTTCTTATAGAGCCATCAGCTTCTTTAACTCTTGGCTCCCCAAGCTCAAATTTACCAAGCTTTATTTCTAACTCCCCAATTTCAGGAAGTTCTGGCTTTATTTTTCCAATACTCTTTATTAATTTTGGTAGCCTTTTTTCGACGAACTCATTAAAGGACTCTATTTGAAAATTTACTAGTCCTTTTTCTCTAAGATAGGACTTCATTAGAATTGTGAAAACATTTTCCATTATTCTTTCACCTCTACAACTACTCTATAGTATATTGATTCTCCCGTTACATCATTATACCTTCTTATTTTTATAACATCTCCTGGTTTTGCATTTAATAATTTTACTTGAGGATCTGTCGACAAAATTCTAGGAAAATTCTTTATACTTCCATACTTCTTTATTAGTTCTTCTTTTTCCTTTTCGCTAACTATTTCGTGTTTTGGTACTAATTCATGCTTAGAAACATCTATTTCTTTCTTCACAATGACACCTCGATGTTATATAATTTCCACACATTTATTTTTAAGCCTTTCGAGCTTTTAAGTTTTTCAAAATAGCTATAGTCTTAAAAAATATTTAAAAGCCCTGGGCGGGATTCGAACCCGCGACCCCCTCATTACCAGTGAGGTGCTCTACCATGCTGAGCTACCAGGGCATTAGATAATTTTTTGTTAGTTTGTTAGAAATATTAACTTATTATTCCTCCGTAGAACTCGTACTTTGAAGCTAGTTCGTTCTCAAACTTCTTGGCTATTTCTTCATTTTCGCATTCGATAATGTCTTTAATTAGGTAGAAGAAATCGTATCTACAAATGTACAATTCTCCTTTACCAAATTTTTCTATTTTTTTCTCTAAATTTTTTGTAAGACTCTTATTGTTATTTAACCAATCAATAATACCACTAATAAGTTTTGCTGCCTCTTTTTTTGTTATTGGTTTATTTATAGGCCACCCACATAAAGCACAAATATCTGAAGTATACTCTTCTTCTACTTTCATTTCGAAGTTTTCTTTACAGCTTTCACAGACAACTAACCCATCTACGATTGAATAATCTTCTGTTTCATTACCACATAAATCGCAAACATCTACTTCGTTTAGGTCCCCACTCGTTGGAAGTTTTTTAGGATCATCCCTTATGGCCCCAAGTAATCAATATTTAAAATTTTAGAATTAAATGTACACTTTCTTGGGGCCGTTTGCATTATATTTATTGTATAGAGTATTTAAAAACTTTACTATTCGTTTTTTAGCTTTACCATTCTACAATTTTGTAAACTTTAGCCCCCACTCTTTCCGCTACTTTCAGTCCTATTGATTGACCTCTTCTGCAACATCTATATCAACATAATTTAGTTGCATTGAGGTTGCTGTCTGCGTCAATTTTGTTGTTTTTCCCTTCCATTTCTATTCTATCTCCTTTGGAAAGTCTTTCTTGAAACTCAACTACTGCAACTCCAATTTTTTGGTAGTAATGAGTGAGTTCTCCTATTAATATTTTCTCTACCACAATAGCAGTTGGATTGGAAAAGTATTTAAAATATAGAATTTTTGTTAAGTTGCAACAAATTCCAAAGATACTAAAATTTAGAGGATAAAAGTTAGTATTATGAAATTGGAAAAGTGACCCCAGCTTTTATCCTTATAGACAGAATAGTGTTGCTTTATGTTAGTGTTACTAATTTAAATAACATTATAAAATAATAAAATAATAATAGATATGGACGAATTTAAAAAGTTTCTTATGGAATTATATACAACTAGAGCAATCTCTATTATAAAAGATTTAATAGAATATTGGAAGATACCCTATATTACTCTTAAGGACGTTTTCTCAATAGCCTACAGTGAGAATGGAGCTTATAAGTATCTTCGTGAAAATTATAATTATAATTTTCCTCCCCTTGTATACGAGAAATTTCGAGAACGCTTCCCTTTAAGTGAAGAATTATCAGAAGGTTTTAAAGAAGTTATTTTAATGTCCAATCTGGATAGACAGATTCGCGAGTTAAGCTCATTAATTAGTATGAAAGAGGCATTATCATTATCGAAGTATAGTAAACTTAGGAAAGACATGAACCTACAAGAACTTTTAAAAATTTTAGATGAAGAATTAGAAGAAATGAGTAAAGATAATGAATATTAACCAAATATTTTGATTTATGCTTGAATCATTGTTTATTTTCTCTAGCCTTTTCTCAACAATTTTCTTGAATTTTTCTTCTTCAACTCTCATAGGCGAAAATGAGTGAAGGTTATTTAAATGAGGTGGTTGGGCGATGAACGTTTTCCAGGAGCGCCCCCGGCGGGATTTGAACCCGCGACCGTCACCTTTCATCCTTTTGTCAAACCTTCTCGATAGAAGGGTGCCGCTCTATCCAAGCTGAGCTTTCCCCAATTTACGGGGGCTCAAGTTGGATAGAGCGGCATCAGAAAACATTTAGATATTTTCTAGTTTTATCTTTTTTAATCTTACTTTCAAAATTAATAAATTTTTGAAGATCTATTTCCGAATAGAAAGTAGGAAATAAAGTTTTAAACTTGCAATTAAAATTTATCTAATGAATTTGACTTTTGAAGAAATCAAAAAAATAGAAGAGAAATGGCAAAAAAAATGGGAAAAAACAAAAGTTTTCGAAGCAAATGTTGATAATAAAAGAAAAAAGTTTTTCGTAACATTTCCATATCCCTACGTAAATGGGGCACCTCATATTGGTCATACATTTTCTTTTTTTAGGGCTGATTCTTTTGCAAGATTCAAAAGACTACAAGGCTTTAACGTTCTTTTTCCTCAAGGCTTTCATGCCACAGGAGAGCCTATATTGGGTGTTATAGAGAGAATTAAACAAAATGACGAAACGCAAATAGAAACTTTTAAACTTTTTGGGGCAAGCGACGAAGATATAAAAAATTTTGTTGAGAAAGGACCAGAATTTGTTGCTAAATACTGGATGAATAGATGGATAGAAGACTTGAGAAGATGCGGAATGAGTATAGATTGGAGAAGAACATTCATAACTGCTATTACTCCTCATTACAACAAATTCATTGAATGGCAATATAATACTTTAAGAAAGAAAGGCTATGTTGTTCAAGGAACTCATCCGGTAATATGGTGCCCACATTGCCAAAGCCCAACTGGGGATCATGATAGGTTGAAAGGAGAAGGGGAAAGTCCGATTCAGTTTTACGTAATAAAATTCAGGCTAGATAGCGGGGAAATTTTACCATGTGCTACTTTAAGACCAGAAACTATTTTCGGTGTTACAAACATTTGGATTAAACCTAATGAAGAATATGTATTAGCAAAAGTAAATGGAGAAAAGTGGATAGTTAGCAAAAAGACTGTAGAAAAATTAAGAGATCAGTTAAGAAGCGTTGAAGAATTAGAAAAAATAAACTCAAGCTCTTTGGTTGGTAAACTAACAGAAAATCCTGTAACAAGAGAGAAAGTACCAATATTGCCTGCGAAATTTATAGATTTAGAATTTGGTACAGGGATTGTTATGTCTGTGCCTGCTCATGCTCCTTACGATTTTATTGCTTTAGAAGATTTGAAAAAGAGTGAAATTGGAAAAGAATTAAACATAGAGAAAATTAAACCAAAGAAGATAATAGAACTGGAAGATTACAAGGGTATTCCGGCCGAAGAAGCTTGTAAAGCTTATAATATAGAAAATCAAGAGCAATTCGAAAAATTAGAATTGGCTACTCAAGAAGTTTACAAGAGAGAGTTTCACAAAGGAAAGATGATTGTAGACAAATTTAAAGACTTACCAGTTAGAGAAGCAAAAGAGAAAACCGTTGAATTATTAAAAGCGATTAATGCTTTAGATTTTATTTGGGAAACCACAGGTTTAGTGGTTTGTAGATGTAATACAAGATGTCACGTAAAGATACTAGAGAATCAATGGTTCTTAAAATTTTCTGATGAGGAATGGAAGAAAAAAGTTAAAGAATGCATAAATATGATGAAGTTTTATCCAGAAGAAATAAGACAACAATTTATAAATACTGTTGATTGGTTAGAAAACAAAGCTTGCGCCCGAAAAACAGGATTAGGAACAAAGTTACCATGGGATAAAGAATGGATTATTGAAACTTTAAGCGATTCAACCATATACATGGCTTTCTATACAATTTTCCATCATTTGAAAAATATACCAGCAGATAAATTGAGTGACGAAGTCTTCGATTTCATATTCTTAGGAAAAGGTAATTGTAATAAAATAGCTAAGAGATATGGAATTAAAGAAAGTCTTTTGAAAAAGATGAGGGAAGAGTTTGAATACTTTTATCCTGTAGATTTAAGGTCATCCGCAAAAGATTTAGTTCAGAATCATTTAACATTTTATCTTTTTCATCATACTGCAATTTGGAATAAAAAATATTGGCCTAAAGCAATAGCTGTAAATGGTTTTGTTAATATTGCGGGAGAAAAAATGAGCAAAAGCAAAGGAAACATAATTCCTCTATTTCGTTTGTTAGAGGAATTCGGGAGCGATTTAACAAGAATAAATATAATCTCTTCAGCTGAAGGATTAAGCGACGCTGATTGGAGAGGAGAAAATGTTAAGGTATTTTTAGAGAGGCTGAATTTTTTATTTTCTCTCATTAAGTCGTTGAAAAGAATGAAATCTAAGAAAAATAGAAATGTTGATAGATTTTTGTTGGCCAAAATAAATAAAATAGGTAAAGACGTTATAAACGCCTACGAAAATCTTAAGTTTAGAACGTCTACTCAACTTTTATTTTTCGAATTTTTAAACGATTTAGAGTGGTATTTTAAAAGGGTAGGGGATATTAAAAACGGTAACGGAAAGATAATGAAAGATGTTTTAAAGAAATTTGTAATATTGGTTTCTCCTCTAATTCCACATTTGTCTGAGGAGTTTTGGAGAATGCTCGGTGGAAAGAAGTTTGTATTTCAAGAAGGTTTACCAAGGTTTAAAAGAGTTGATGAGAAAGCAATTTTAGGTGAAGAATACATAAAATCTTTAATAGAAGACATAAAGCAAGTAAAGAAATTGGCTGGAGGAGCTCCAAAAGAAGTAGATATAATAATTGCTGCCAAATGGAAATTTGATTTGGTTAGAAAAATCGTGAGAGGAGAAAAGGTTGAATTAAAGAGCTTACTAGAAAATTTTGGGCCAGAAGAAAAAGAAATGGTTGCGAAGTTCTATAAGAAGATTGAAAGAGAAAGGGAATCATTAAAAATTCTATCAAGGAAAGAAGAAGTTAAGCTTTTAGAAGAGGCAAGGGAAATTTTGGAGAAAGAGGCTGGAGCAAAGATAATAATTACTTTTGAAGAAAGGAGTGGATTAGAAAAAGCAAAAAAAGCAGAACCTTTCAAGCCGGCTATTTATTTTTCAATCTAACCTAAAATTGCAGCCGTTTCTACTATAGCTCCTAACAATACGAACAAAACTCCAAGAGAAAGCAAGAATAAACAATCTTCTAAAACTGTTTTTATTCCCTTCTCTTTCATTAAGTGATAAGAAATAATTCCTCCAGCCATAGCAGCAAGAAAATAGGCAACAATTTCTAGACTGCCATGCGGTAAATATGATGCTAAAGCTATAGGGAGCGTGTAACTTCCTCCTAAGCTTTTAGTCATCATACTTGCTGCTGTCGCAAGTATGGATGCATTCCAAGCAAGTATTAGTATTGCACCAGATCCATAAACGAAAGAAAAAACAAAAGATAAAAATAAAACACCCACGTTGTTAATGAATATTGTCTGAAAGGTTCCTCCAAACGAAAAATAACCTCTTATTGCCTTTATTTCTTCTATTTGTGTTTTAAAAGTTTTTTCTGCAATTTCCGCTGGCAATAGCAAGTAAAGAATTGAAAAAGTCAAAACCATTCCAGCAAAAATTGCAACAAAAGAAATTATAATCTCTTTGTAAATTGAGAAGAAAATTAGAGAAAAAATTAAGAAAATTCCAATGTATAGAGATATCAAAATTATTAAGCTTTGTAGATTATTTAGAATAAAGGCTGCTATTAAAAATGGTAAGAATGATATTATAGCTAATTTTAATATAGAACCCTTATCTTTTGCGTAGTAAAACAGCATATTTTCAATGTCCATACTTCTTTTGACTTCACTTTTCTTTGCTTCATAAATATTTAGCTTTGTCATGAATGGAGTTAATCCCAATGTAGTTAGTATTACTGCATATAACCCAACATCTTGCTTGAATATGATGAAAGAAATTACAAAAGAAACTAAAGAAACTACTGAAGAAAGGTAGAAGACTTTCCAAGGATTTCTTATTCCTTCTTTTATAGAAACTAAACTTTCTAATACCATATAAATTGATGAAGTTATAATTTTTAATTTTGTTGAAAAAGAGTCTTTTATGAAAGTTGATAAGAAAACAATAGGATATTTACTTATATTTGTGATGGTTCTATCTAGCTTTGCATATGCATTTATACAAGGATATTATACCCCAACTAATAAAGATCAAGAACTACCTAAGGAAAGGAAAATTTCTTTTCTCAGTGAAAACCAAAGAATTTTGGCAATATCTCAAGGCTATACTATAATTTATTTAAACTACACTTCTCCAAATAGTGAAATAAGGTCTTATCTAGATAACTTAACAATAAACTATAAAGTATATCTAGTAGAAAATCAATCTAATGAAGACTATTTAAAAATAGAGAGCTTAAAAGGTTCTAGAGAAATAAAAAACCCCACTTTAAATCAAACAATAGATCTTTTGTGTAAAATTATGATAGATATGCCAATAGATTGCGTATTAAGGGATATAAAATGAAGTTTGAGAGAGAGGAGATAAGGATTTATTTTGAAGATGGTAAAGCATTTTCTCAAAACAAAGAACTAGAGGAAAGTTTTATTGGAGAGGTGAAAGGAAATAAAATCTACTTACATCCCATAGAAGTTTTTTACCTTGCTAACATAAGAAAGGCTAGCGTTTTTGAAGGTAATAAGGAAGTTTCTCTTTCAACTATTTTTCAAAGATTTTATTCTAACCATTTCTTTGTTAGGTATAATGTGTTTAGAGATTGGAAAGATAGAGGACTTTTTATAACATTTCCTGAAAGGATTACAATGAAAAACTTTGGGAAGAGTCCAATCAAAAAATATCCTTCAAATAAAATTTCCCTTCAAATAAATTTTCAGATATTTTTCATGAGAGAAGAATGTTATTCTTTAGCTTTTGGAAGAGAAGCAAGAAAATTTTTTGAGGATTACTGGTTTGGTCAATGGGGTGTTTATAAGAATATTGAAAGAGGGAATTGTTTAACTTTGGATGCTATTGAAACTTTATATCTTTCAAAAAAGGGAGTAGAAGTGATAGATGTATCTTCTAACAAAAAAATGAGCTTCGAAGAGGTACTAAAAGAAGTTGAACAAAGGATACCTTTTGCATCTAGAATGCTAGAAGTTTACGAGGATTGGAGAGATAAAGGTTTTATTTTGAAAACTGGTTTTAAATTTGGAACTCATTTTAGAATTTATTTTCCCGGAGCAAAGCCGGTTGGAACAAAAAAAGAATGGCAACATTCTAAGCATGTCATTCACGTGTTTCCAAAAGAAATTAGCATGCCAATGAGCGAATGGTCAAGAGCAATTAGAGTAGCTCATAGCGTGAGAAAAACTTTTATAATGGCAATTCCAGGAATGAAGAAGGAAGACTATTTAAAAGAGAGAACTCCGATAGATTTTGTTGCGTGGCACAGAAAAGCTGGGAATCAAGTTGAGAAACCAAAAAAAGACGATCCTTCTTTTCTAATAATTTCTCTTAATGAAGATGAAAGTTTAAGCGGGAAGATGCTTGCTAGCGCTTTGGATAGAGCTGACGAGCTTGGACTAAGATTGCTAATTGCTATAAACGATAGGGAAACAAGCGTAACATATTATTTGGCTAATAGAATAGAATTGCCTGGTTCAGAACACAAATATTATGAAATAGAATGGTTTACTCCTTAGTCACTAGTTAGTAAAGATATTTAAGCTTTTCGCTTCAATAATTAATCATGAACAAAAAAATTTTGTTAATTGCGATAGCGTTGCTAATGTTTGAAGTAGCTTTAGCGAATAGCTTTCAAATTATCGAAAAAACTTGCGAAGGAAATTATGTGATTGTAAAAGTGAGAGAATCAGACGGAAGCGTTGGTTATAGAATTTTAGATTATTGTCCTTATGGTTGCAAGTATGGAGTTTGTTTGACTAAAAAAGAAGTACCAGTTATTAACATTAAAGAAATTTATGATGTTAAAGCATGCAATGACAATATTATATTTGCTTCTGTAAGTAACATAGGAGGGACAAAAGGAGATATTAGCTTGAGCGTCATAGGAGAAGCAGCAAAATGGATAAGATATCCAGAAAAAATAAGCATAGATGTTAACGAAACAAAAACAATAGCAATAGTTGCCTCAATTCCTTGTAATGTGACAAGTGGAGTGTATCCCTTTACTTTAGTTGGTAGTGGAGTTATAAACTTTTATGCACCATCAGTCCTTAATGTTGGTAGTTCTAAAATTGTGCCATTACCCATAACAACAACAGTTAGCCCAATAGATGTTAAGTTTGGTTTGGTATTAGTTGCTATGATAATGGTTTTCTTTTTGGCATATAAGTATAGCTTTAGAAAAATTGAAGAAGAGAAGTTTTGAACTTAAATTATTTCTATTCCATCTATCAGAATATCTTTAACAAGTTTATCTTTTTTCTTTTTCAATTCTTCAAAATTCTTTCTCCTAATTCCTCTCTTTTACTATAACACAAAAATCAAAATCAACCCTCTTCGCGTGCTGTCTTTTTCCTCCATTTTATGGTTGATTTTAACCATTTTTATAAATATTTTTATTTTTACGTGCTTTTAGAAAATATAGTTCCATTCAATAATTTCACTTTTCTTATTTTTTCTTTTAACAAAGTTTTTTATGGGAGTTAAGCTCTTTGATAAGAAAACGAATAAATTTTACAAACTAATCCCAACGTCAACTTGGCCAACATTAGAAATTTCTGGAATTCACATGCATAGAATTAAAGATGTGGATCCAAAAACCGATACTGAACTAAAAATAAAATCTTTAGGTAAAATTTATGGCAAGATTTTAGATATTTGCACTGGTTTAGGTTATACAGCAATTTTAGCGGCTAGGAAGAAAAGCGTCGAGAAAGTTGTGACTATTGAAAAAGATGAGAATGTGATAAAAATTGCTAAGCAAAATGAATTTTCTAGAGAGCTTTTTGAAAATCCAAAAATAGAATTGATAATTGGTGATGCATTTGAAGTTGTTAGAAGCTTTGAGAGTGAAAGTTTTAATTTTATAATTCATGATCCTCCGAGATTTTCCTTAGCACCGGAACTTTATTCTCAAGAGTTTTACAATCAACTTTTCAGAGTTTTGAAGAAAGGTGGAAAGATATTCCATTATACTGGGGAACCAGGGAAACTTTCTGGTAAGAATTTTATTAAGGGAATAGCAAGAAGGCTTTTATTAGCTGGTTTTAGTAAAATTGTAAAAGTTGAAGAGACAAAAGGTTTAGTTGCTTATAAGTTTTGATCGGACATTTTTTCATACTTTTTGCAAAGATTGATTATCGATTGAATATCGTCTCTGCCAATAGATTTCAAAATTTTTTTGAATTCATTTCTGAAAAACTTATCAATATTCTTTTCTCCAATACTTATTGTTATTCTTTTTGCTATTTCTTTTCCCTCTTTGTCGAAATCAGTCAATATAACAACCATTCCATTAGCCATCTCGAATTTATTAGCATATATTATCCTACCTTTATAACCAATTCTCTCTAAAGCTTCTTTATCTTTTCTACCTTCAACAATAACGCAAGAAATTTCAGAATTCATTTTTTCTACCAAATTTTTTAATTCTAAAAAAGCTTCTATTTCTTTTTTCATATAAAATTTTAATGTTTAGTAGAAAAAAATTATCTCGGGCCTGTAGCTCAGCCAGGTAGAGCAGCCGGCTCTTAACCGGTTGGTCGCGGGTTCGAATCCCGCCAGGCCCAAAATTCAACTTGATTTAGTTATAAATCAAAGTAGGATTTATGAAAACTGTTCGATTCTGTAAACAATATGGTAACGTCATGAATGATACGTTTATGTACTAATTTACAAATACTGTCAAGAAAAAGAGCTTAAGGGTATTAATTTTTTTATTTTTGTTTTTAATCTAAATTATAATGCGTGAAAAGTTAAGTGGAAGACTGTTTATAAAAGAATTTATTAAATTTATCAGCGAGAATTCGAAATCTGCTTTCGAATTAATCTCTTTGTCCATTCCCTTTGTTCCAATTTTAGCTTCAGAAGTTGGAAAAGAGCTTACAGAAAATCCTAATAGGGAAAGATTCGAAAGAGAGTTTGAGAAGTGGGTTGAAAGAAGGGGAGATTGGTCAGATTTGCCATCTCTTTTTGAAATTTTAGACTTGGAAGTAAATGGAGTAAAATATAAAATTGTTGGTGTTGCTCATAATGAAAAATATTTTAGATACTATAAAGAGTTTCTTTATAAAGTAATAAAAGAAGCGGATGCTGTCGTTTTAGAATATTATATAGATAAAGTGTTAGAGAGTGACATTTACTATCAATCTTCATATTTTTATAGCAATGTAGTAAAATTATGCGCAGAGCTAAGCAAAGAAATATATGTTGTCGATCCTAATACATTTGATAACGATGATGTATTTTTTGCTGTAGACAGTTTTATGTATTTATCTTATCCTGTTTCGCTAGCACTTTATTTTTACTTTTTTAGAAAAAAGTTGAAAAGAAGAAGGTTTATCGTTTTTCTCCTTTCGCAACTTTTCTTTCCTTTATTTTTTGGTAGCTATAATGGTAGATATTCTGCTAATTTGATCGATAGCAAATCACTTTTTAATTATGGAATAGAGGATATTGTTGGCTATGGGGTGTTTGATTATAGAAATGTGATAGCTTCTGAAAGGTTAGAAAGATTATCCGAGCTACAAAAGTCTAAAAACTACTTATTAGTTATTTACGGTGCTCAACATACAAGAGCAATCGAGTATTATTTAAAAAATCCAACTTTAAGAAATATTAAAAAGTGGATTTACACTCCTTTATTTGGGAAGATTTCTAATGATTATATACTTCATTATAAGCTTGAAAACGGAAATTATAAAGTAGTTGAAAGGATAAAATCTTGATGTACAAAATGACAACAGGTTTAATAACACTAATATTTACTAGAGTTTCACTCAGACTCATAAAATAGTTAAAAAACTAAAGGAAATTTCCTACAAAATTTGATTATCTAAGATTATCTAAGCCAGTTTCCCAAGCTTTTTTGTTGAGATTTAGAAAATGCTTGCTTTAACTTTTCTATTCCATTTCTTATCCTTTCCTCAGAAAAATCGTGTTCTTCGACCATGAATTTTATTATTCCATCTTCGTCTGGCGTTTTCCACTCAAGCTTATAACTATCGGTAACGGGAGGATTCAGGAAAAAGTTGTAGATATCTTCTGCTTTGACGTCAAACTTCCACTCAACTTCTTTCAAAACATTTTCCAAAGTCTTTTTTTCTTTAACGAGCTTTAAAGCTTTTTTTGGTCCAATACCCTCTATTCCTTCCGGATTATAGTCAGTCCCAACCAAAATACCTATTATTATTAGTTGCTCCCTATTTATTTCTAAAGTCTTCAAAACCTCTTCTAATTCTATTAGCTCAGGCTTTATATCAACATAAACTTCTTTATTTGGCAATTTTCTTTTACCAGTAATGTTCAGATTTCTTATTAATCTTGGGGAACCAACAAGCAAAGAATCATAATCTTGAGAAGCAGAAGCATAAGCGTCTCCTTTTTTTGCAATGTATGCGGCTTGCATTTCGCCTTCACTTGGAGCCTGAACTATTGGAACTCCCATTAGTTGTAAAAGCTTTTTTGCATCGTTAACTATTTCCTCCGTAACTCTTGCTGTTGCTTGGGCATATTTTATTGCCTCTTCTCCTTTTTCCAAAGCTTCTTTCATCTTTTCTTCAGCTTCTTTTTTCATTTCCTCTCTTTTCTCGAGAGTGGCTTTTTTGAATTCAGGCGGTTTTCCATCAAAAACATAAATTGGCTTAATTCCAGCTTCTATTAAATTTATAGTTCGGTAGAACAGACCTGATAAATGAGATGTTATTCTACCTTTGCTGTCTTTCAAAGGTTCTCCAGTCATCTTATCTCTTATTATACTTAAAAATTGAAATAGAGCATTGTAGGCATCAATAGCGATTTTTTTACCAGCTAGGCTTTCTAATTCTATTTCTCTTCTAGGAATTATCGTTCCAATCTGAACCCCCATATTTTCACTTCAAAAATTAATTAAAAATTGCTTACTACAAGTTGTTTTGTAGAAGTTAACATCACGTTCTATCACTTAAAGTTTAAAGAGGCTATCTACTTCAAAGATTTAAACATTAAAATCATTAAGAATTATGCCAATAAGTGAAGCACCTTACAAGAGAAAATATGAACATACACATGCGAGAGGAAGCGAAACTGTAGTTGAATGCTCTTTTTGTGGAAGAAGATTGCCTAGATACAAAGCTTTTATAGTTACTAAAGGTTTTTTCATAAACGACCCAACTTTGAGGAAACAAATTGATCCGAGATACTTGCATACATTTAAAAGAAAATATTATGTTTGCCCAAGCTGCGCTAGATTCAGGGGAATAGCTCAGCCAGGGAAAAGCGTTAGAAAAAAACACAGAGAATTATAATTAATTAAATAGTGATGTTTTTAATGTTTTTATTAAATACAACCAAAATTCTAAGACATTAAATTTTAAAAATTAAGTTACATTTTAAAATCCTTGCGCCAGCCGGGATTTGAACCCGGGCTCCGAGCTTGGGAAGCTCGTGTCCTACCAGGCTAGACGACTGGCGCATATCTAATTATTTTCCTAAAGATTTTTATGGAAAGCTGCAGTAAAAAATGAGGACGTTACTGGATATTTACATAACAATAGTGTGGTTTTTGGAAGAGGTTTATTAAAAGGCAAATTTTTGCTGTTCCTCTAAAATTTGCAATAATAATTTATATATTTAAATTTATATATTTATAAAAAGAAAAATATTTATATACATAATATAATACACTATATGAGTGATAAAAAAATAAATAGTAGAAACAAAAAAGTCTTGGAAAAAGCAAAGCTATATAACCTTTATTGGAGAAAAAAGAAAAGCACTACCGAGATTGCTAAATTAGTAGGAATGTCTCCTGCTGGAGTGAGATATTATTTAAAAAAGTTTGGTATAAAAAGAAGAAACTTAAAAGAAGCCGCATTAATAGCTAGAATAAAATGGAAAAAGAATTTTCCTATAAAAGAAATAAAGAGAATGTATTATAAAGAAAAGCTAAGTTTATCTCAAATAGCTAAAATAATTGGAGTTGGTAAAGAAACTATAAGACGGAGAATGATTGAATACAGCCTCTCTCGTAGAACTTTGTCAGAAGCAAATAGTGAATATCCAACATCTCCTTTCTCAGGAAATGAAATAGAGAAATATTACTTAATCGGTTTTCGCTCGGGGGACCTTTATGTAGTGAAGTCGCACAATAAGATAATATGTTCTTTGTCAACTACTCATCCTTCTATGGTTCATCTTTTTTGTAAACTCTTCAGTAAGTATGGTCACTGCAGTAAGACACCCAGAAAAAGAAAGATTACTCCAAAGTTTGATTGGAACCTTAAAGCTTACTTAGATTCTTCGTTTGAATTTATATTAGAAAAACCAGTAAAACTTCCACAAGGCGAATTTTTTTATGCATTCCTTGCTGGATATATAGATGCTGATGGCTGTTGGTTTATAAGGAAAAGAGGCGAGAATAGTATCAATATAAGACTCTCTATAATCACAAAGGACAGGCACATATTAAGAGGCATATACGAGAGACTTAAAAAAGATGGATATCATCCAATTTTTAGACTTCATAAGGAACCATGCAAGCGCTGGATCGTATATTTAGAGAGACAAGATGAAGTGATTTCTATTGCCAGAAAGTTGCTTAAATACACGAAACATGAAGAGAAAATTAAGATGATTAAGTTAATATTGAAAGTCCAGAAAAGAAAAAATTTGTCAAGGATTGTTAAGTTGAAAGAAAAATTAAGGAAGGAAATTAAAAAAGAAGTAATAAAATGTATAAAAGAGGCTGAAAGAGAGTTTAAAAAACGTCTTACAAAGTAATTCCTATGAGAGTGGGAATTGCCGAACTACCATTACACTATGGAAGTGTACCAGCTTGGTTGTTCAAAAGAATGACTAAGCTTTCGACATCGATAGTTAAAATAATAATTGAAGAATACGGCGTTGATGAATTTTTAAAAAGAATATCTAATCCTTTTTGGTTTCAGGCATTGTCTTGTTGTGTAGGTATGGATTTTCATAGCTCAGGAACAACAACAACTCTGACTGGTGCACTAAAAGAAGGATTAAACAAAGAAAATGTTGGTGTTAAAGTTTTAGGAGGTAAGGGTTCATCCTCTAAAAAGACTCCAGAGGAAATAGAAAAAATTGGGGAGGAATTTAGACTATCTACGAGAAAAATTGAAGAATTAAAGTATGCAAGCAGAATGGTAGCAAAGGTTGATAATTCCTTAATTCAGGCTGGTTATCAAATTTATCATCATTCATTTTTTGTAACAGAAGATGGGAAATGGGCAGTAGTTCAACAAGGAATGAATGTTGAAAATAAATTGGCAAGAAGATATCATTGGCTTTCTTTCTCATTAAATTCTTTTGTTGTGGAACCTCATTCAGCAATAGTTGGCTTTAAGGAAGAGAAAGTTTTAAATATGGTTGCTAAAGAAAGCGAAGAAGCGAGAAAAGCGAGCGTTGATATTGTTAAAGAGGATGTTAGAAAATTCAAGAAATATTTTTCTTCTCCTCATAGCCTATATAAGTTTCTCAAAATGCCGGTAGAACACACTTTCGATATAAAGGTTTATCAGAAACTTTTGGATTTGCATGAATTTGATCCAAAAAATTATGAAGAACTTGTCGCCTTTGAAGGAGTTGGTCCAAAAACTGTTAGAGCCCTAGCTTTAATAGCAAAGCTAGTTTATGGAAAGGAGGCAAGCTGGATAGATCCAGTTAAATACACATTTGCACACGGTGGGAAAGACAGAATACCTTACCCTGTTGATAGAAAGACTTATGATGAAAGCATAAGAACATTAAAAGAAATTTTAGAGAAAGCAGAAATTGAAAGAAAAGAAAAAGTAGAGGCTTTGAAAAGATTGGCCGAATTAGAGCTTTAGTTTTTCTTCTACAATTTTAACAATTTCCTTATGAACATCCTCTATACTTCTGTTTCCATTAATCACAAAGCAATTTTTGTATTCTTTTGAAAGCTCAAGAAAATTGTTTCTTATCTTTTCAAGTTTTTTCTTTTCTTCAAAAAGCTCGAATCCAAATCTGCTCGCTTTTATCCTTTCTATTGAAACTTCTACTGGAACGTCGATTATGAAAATAATATCTGGCAACAAAAACTTTGAGTTAAGAGATTTTAACCAATCTTTTTCTACCTCTATCATTCCATAAGCAATTGTTGAAATGAAATACCTATCACAAATAACTATTTTTCCGCTTTCTAAAGCTGGAATTATTTCTTTTTCAATATGATGGGATCTATCAGCAGAGAATAATAGTTGCAATGTTCTGTTTGATGTTAACCATTCTTTTTTCAAAGCAGCTCTTATTATACCTCCAATTAAGCTGTTTGTTGGTTCTTTTGTTAGAACAACTTCATATTTTTTTTCTTTTAGATATTTTTCCAACAACTCTGCTTGTGTTGTTAGGCCGGCGCCGTCAATACCTTCAAAAACTATAAACTTGCCTTTCATCTAAATTATTCTCGTTTTAATTAAAAACTTCTTCTTTAATTTTTTAAAGAGTGGAAAGGGTAAAAATAAGAATAGAATGTAAACAAATAATAAAGATAGTTAATTTTTCCCTCATTTGCGATTAATTAATAATAATATTAAGTACGGTTCTGAGTCAAAAATAGTAAAGATGGGCGGGGTGGGATTCGAACCCACGACCTCTCGGTTATCAGCCGAGCGCTCCAGCCACTAAGCTACCCGCCCACTCCTGATTCCACTTCTACTTAAATTCTCTACCTTTTCCTCATCTTTTTTAGTGAGGATATAGCAACATTGACATAGTGGGCTTTCTGGGGGAGCAGTTTTCACATTTTAGTATATTCAAACGAGCATTTATATCTCTAACTTATAATTAGAATGAAGTTGGAGGAATTAAAAATCCCTCAGCATTGTAAAAGGGTATATGTAAAATTTTTCTGGTACACAGGATACTGTGCTAAATTTATCTCTTTTATTAGAACTATTGATAATTATTTAAAGCAATCTCTGCAAAAAAATATCTTCAAATAAGGAGTTTCGCAATCATGGATAAAGATTCATATATAAAGTTTTTTCCCTATGTAGCATACGAGAAAGTGCTTGATTGACAAGAAAGAGAACATAAAAAATTAGGAGTTGTTGATAGATAAAAAGATTTTGTCTTTAACATTATTGGAGCTAGAAGAGTCTTGAAATGTTCCACTTAGACAATTTATCTGCGTTGATTTTTAAAATTTAAGAAGTATGAAGTGATCCAAGTGGAGCATTTTGAACTAGAGATACTTAAAAATTTGAAATCTTATGCTAAGAGGATAAAAAGGTCTGTGATGATTTTTGTCCTCAGGGGCCAAAAATTATGATCTTGAGGTTTTTCTTGGCATTTTAGGCTTACTTAGGCTAAAGCCCAAAATTTCTAAATAAGTGTCGAGTTGATTAGATAGTTAGAAATAAAATTAAAAATGCTAAAGATAAATACTTCAACTCTCAAAATTTTTTCTCTCTTCAGATTTTTATCTCTAGTAAGTAGAGAATTTCAGAAAAACAGTCGATTTTTGTCGACAGATTGAGATGAATGCACCTTCAATAATGCATTTTTTGTTCAATTCTCTCCCAACAGCATCTCGACAACTACTTCGACAGAAAAAATAATAAAACTAACTAGCTATTATAACTGTCGGATTTTCGACAACTCAGAATTCCTCTTACTTTCTTCAGACTACTCAAAAAATAAAGCTTGTTAAACTGTCGAAATTCTTGAAAATAAACAAACTTCATAGGGGAACAATCTATAGAGAGGATAAAGTCGATCTGTCGAATAAAAACTTCATCGAAAAATTTTACTGTCGAATCGAATAGTACTTTTTTCGACTCTTCCATTGAGAGACTAAAATCCCCTCTTCTTCCATTTGCTTAAGATATTCTGCGCATCTTGTTCTAGACATGTTTAATAATTTGGCAACCTGCCAGGCATTTAAGCTTCCATATCTCTTCAACAAAGTCTTTATTGCTTCTTTTGTTTTCTCACTAACCGGTTTTGGCTTTATTTCGACTCCTTGTTCTTTAATAAGCTCTTCTAAAATTGCTATTTTTTTCTCAATATTCTCAATTTTAGAACCCAAATTCTTCAACTTCTCAATTTCCATAGAAATCATAGAGAGCTGAGAATCAATTAACTTAATCATCTCATCAATTTTTTCATCTTTGTTTTCTTTTTTCAAACCAAAAATCTCTTTAAGCATATATTCTTTCTTTTATTCTAAAAATAAAAGCTATTCTTCTTTTTTGTCGAGGTGTCGAACTGTCGATTTTCACTCTCGACAGGTTGTTAAAAAAATTATATATGGGTCGACAAACAACTCTGCTTATCATTAGTGTTAAGCAATAGGAGTTAAAAATGAAGGGAAAAGCCCAATTTCTAGCTTTATTGGCAATTTTCTTAGCCTTTTCTTTCTTTTTCTACTTGTCGATTGCTCAAGAAGCTATGAACAGCTCACTAAATTTGACAACAAATGAAAATTCGAGTGAACAGTCAGCTTCGACAAATTTGGTTTCTGAAAACTCAACTTCACAACAATCTGTCGACTCGTCGAATACAACTTCTTCTGAACTTACTCAAATGAATGAATCTAATAGCACAGAAGAAAATGGAGCAAGTGAAAACGTTTCGACATCTGCTACGCAAATTTCTCAAACAACAGAAATTATCGCAAAACCAAAAATCTCTTTGAGATTAAGCACCGATAAAAGCAGAATAACAAGAGGAGAGAGTTTCTTGTTAAGAGTTGTTGTTAGCAATGAAGGAAGTGCTAATGCCACAAACGTTCGAGTATCTGTCGATTTGCCGAAAGGATTTTCGACAGACGCCTTAGAAAAAGTTTGCAATGTAATCGAAGTAAACTCTTATTGCGAGTTAGAGTTTTCTGTTAAAAGCGATTTATCAACGAAACTTGGAGAAAGTGAGATAAAGGTGAGAGTAGCTTATGAGTAAGTTTAAACTAAAAAGTCAAAGTCTTATTGAAGAATTTTTGCCATACTTAACTTTACCTTTCTTAATTTTCTTACCATTTGCAATTTCTTTTGCAATTCTTTTCTTTTTTGCATTACTAAATTTAAAATCGAAAAAAAGTTTGAAGGGACAAACCCAAATAATTACTTCTTTACTTTTCATTGCTCTAGCTTCTGCAATTCTTTTAGCAACAAACTGGAGTAATATTACGGGAAGATTTATTGGAGTTTCTAATGTTGTTGAAGAAAGCATTAAAGTTGAAGTTTTTGCAAACACTTCAATAGATTTGAAAGTTGAGAATGGTTTAATAGCTGCTAAGCTTTTGCTCGATAATGGTTCTTTTGTTCCAAATAAAGAAATAGAATTTTATGTTGATGGGAATTTTGTCGGTAGCAATTTTACAGATGATTCTGGAATTTCAACATTTTCTTTTAATCTTATCAATGCATCAAAAGTAAAAGCAGTTTTCAAAGGAAGTGAAAAAGATTATTTGAATCCAAGTGAAGCTGAAATAACAATTGAGAGAAAAGAAGAGATAACTACTACAACTTCTGTAACAACAACTACAATTCCTTCTGAAAACGTAAGTGAAAATATTACTCAAACTAATCAGACATACTTGACAATTTTAACTGATAAATCAAATTACACTTCAAACGAAACAATTAACATTTTTGGAGAACTTGTTGTTAATGGAGAAAAAGTTAATGCTACCGCAAACTTAAGCTTGCAATTTAATTCTTCTCTCTTGCTTTCAAAAGAAATAGAAATTGTTAACGGTAGCTTTAATTCTTCTCTAATTGCTAACTTTAGCGAAGATGGAATTTATTATTTGATAATAGAAGCATTAGGCTTGAAAAATGAAACAAGCTTTTATTTTGTTGTATCTAACTATTCGCAACCTAAAATAAGTTTTGTTCCATCAGTCGAAGCATTTTATTCAGTTAAAAATATCACAAAAGGAAAAGGCGATTGGAAAGTCGTTTCAATTTACGGAAATGTTAACTACAATGGAAATTTGGTTAATTCTAGAGTTAAGCTTATAGTTAAAGATGTTAAAGGTAAAGTCGTTTTTGAGGATGAGCAATTTGTTAATGGTAGCTTTAATTTCACTTTTGAAATTTTGCCAAAAGCTTATGGTAAATATTCAGCAGAAATTTTTGCTGAAAGTGAATTTGGAAATGCAAGCAAAACTCTTGATTTCAATGTTTTGAAGCACATAAAAGTAAAACCAAAAGTTAAGCAAGAGAAGTTCAATTATGAGCTTGGAGAAAAAATAAGGTTTGAGATTTCAGCTATTTATGAAGATACTGGCGAAATATTTCCAAATGCTACTTTGCAAGCTTTTGTTGTAGATCCAGATGGAAATATAACTGAAGTTAATTATACTCAAGTTGGTCCTGGAAAGTTTGTTGTTGAGTTAGATGCAGAAAGAGAATTTAGGCCAGGTTTGTACAAGCTTAAAGTTAAATTGAGTTATGTAAGTCCGAATCCTGGAGAGGAAGTGGTTGAAGAAGAAATTAGCTTTGCTGTCGGTTTAGTAAATGTAAATACTTTAAAGGCACTGGAAATTTCTAATAATGGCTTTAAAAGAACTGTATATGTTGGTGCAGGGACTTTCTCTCCTGGGGAAACTGTTAGAATAGTTGTTGGCGCTTTAAATGCCGAAGGTAAGGCTGTTACAAATGCTATAGTTTTTATAGAAGTAACTAATCCTTCTGGTAAAAAAACGATAATAAATCCTACAGAAATTTTAAATAGATTTGACGGGACTTATGTAGCTAATTATACTGTAAGTGAAGTAGGCAATTACTCTGTATATGTACGTGTTGAAGAAGGTTTGAACGTAAGCAATGAATACTCCACAAACTTCGAAGTTAAAGAATTTTATCCCTTTGATATATTGAGGCAAGAGCCATTTTTAGATGAATTTCCTACGAAAATAAGGGTTGAAGCAAGAACTACTGTTTCTTTGAATATAATAGCAAAGATAGATGCCTACAACTTAACTGTAATTGAGCGCGTTCCTACTGAATTTTTGAATATTAAAAGTGATGGGGTGATAATCAAGAATCCAGAAGAGATTTTAATAGTTTGGAATTTACCGAATATTAGAAAGGGAGAAAGAATTTTGTTGAATTACTCCTTTGACTTACCCCCACTATTTCCAAGAATTTACCTTCTTGGTCCAGTAGAAATGCATTACAACAATGGAGAAACATTTAAGGAAAGCAGAAGCTGGACTATACTTGCAGAAGATTTAAGATTTTACTTATTTGGTTGGGATTTTTACTTTAATCAAACTAGTTTTCGTGCCGATCCTTTAACGTTATGCAGAGGGTACAATTATACAATAAACTTTACTCTAATTGATAATGCAGATGATGATCCAACATCAGCAGGCAATCTTAAGTTACAAGTTAAAAGAAAAAATGATGTAGTATTCTCTGATATGCCTTCTCTCGGATTTATAGCTAATGATGTTCCAATTTCAGGAACTGAATTAGGAAATGCTGATGGTTGTCAATTAGGAGGAGGAGTAAATGATAAATGTTTTTGGGGAACATATTTCTTAAACATAACTAATGATGTAGAGCTCGGCGAATATACGCTTCGTATATTCCATCCTCTACATCCAACAGCACCACAAAAAGATACAGATAAGCAGAACATTAGAGTTATAGATTGTAATGATATCAATCTTGCAAGAGATATAGTTGTATCTACCCACGCAAAAGATAAAGTTATTGGTGGTTATTGGGCGCTAGTAGTAGCGCCTATAGGAAATTACAACACTACAAACGACTTAATTGCCAATGTATCTTTAGAAATTTTAGATGAACAAGGAAATAAACAGAATTGGTTTATTCTTGAAGGTGCTGACAGAAGCGTATTTGTAAAGAGTACGCCACCATCACAAATTGGTAATTGGTCGTTTAATGATACTGTTTGGCATGTAAAAATTCCTGATGATGTGGATGCTTCAAAAAAATACATAGCAAGAATTAGAATAAAATCTCCAAACAAACCAGAAATCGTTCATGATAAAATATTCCAAGTAGAGTCTTTAGGAATTAAACCCTCTCCACTAACTTTAACAACAGTAACACCTTCTTATGCAACTGCAGTAACTCAATCAGCTGGTAGCGGTACGGTTTGGCGCAATATTACGGTATGTAACTATGGTGACTACAATATAACTTATAACCTAACAGATTTTACTCGTACTTTATCAGCATCAGATTTTCAAGTACCAGCAGCTAGCGTAACTCCTGTAAAAGGAGAAGTCAAATGGCTAAATTACAATATTTCAACTTCACAATGCCAATGGTTTTTAGTTAGATATCCTGGTAGTGGAGATACATTTCCAGAGGAATTTATAGCTCAAGTTGTATGGAATGATCCTGTAACTGGGCAAACTTTCTCTATAACAACAGATCCGGAATTAGCTTTCTTCCCTGCAAGAAGTGGTAGAGCCGGAGGTTCTACTGTATATGGAATAAACATCACTAAAATTCCTGCAAATTCTACAAATGTTGGCGTAGAAATTAGACTTTTTGGAAGTGGGGGTGGAGCTGGTACTTTTAGCGATATCTACGATGTTGAAATACATTTCCCACCGGGTTTAACTCCGAAAAATTTTGTTTGGAGAAGCTCAGCAGGAGCTGATCTTGGTGTCCCACCAGCACCAGGCTATCCATATGGTTCTCCCGATGAAGGATGGGTTGTAAGATGGACCGTTTGGTTTAAAGGAGGTTTATTGTTTTCAGTTCCATCAAATAATGGTTTTGTATCTCTTACTTTCAATTTAGATGTTAGCAATATACCTCATATTACTCCAGGAGGAAAACATATATTTATTAGAACTATAGGAAGATCTTACACTGCTCAATCTCCAACAATGTGGTTGTTTACTGATGATGTTATACCTTTAGTTGTAGAAGGTCCATGGATCAAAACACAAAGACTTTACAATGATACTTCAACAAGCTATAAAACAGGTTTTCCATCAACTGTAGGTTGCGGTATTTTCAATGTATCTTTACAAACATGGAATAAAGGCAACTTACCATTGATAGATGCAAATATTACAGAAAATAAATATAACATTACAGTAACGCACCCGCAAGATTTAATATTTCAATATCCTTGGTCATCCCTCCCAACAACAGCAACAATAGATGATGCAAGAAAAATCAATTGGGACGGAGGAATAAATTTTGGTTCACCCTTCGGAAGACTTGACGGAACTAAAATTTACAATTACACAATTAATGTAACTTTCCAGACCAATGGTACTTTCAGATTTCAAGCAATTCCAACAAACGGAACATTCACATTCTTAGACGAACCATATGATATTTTCATTGCATGTGGAGCAAGTTTAACAGTTAGTCAACCAAGCTTCTCTCCTAACAATCCATTTTTAAATCAGCCTTTCAATGCAAGCTCAACAATAACAAACTTTGGCCCAGGAAACGCAAGCAATGTTATTGCTGTAATAAATTACACTGGCCCAGGAGTTTTAGAAATTAGAAATGCTACTGGTGATTTAAGTGACGTCAATTACCTTGGAACTATAGAATTGAACGGAATTAGAGAAGCAAAATGGAACATTACAGCAAATACTGCAGGAACTTACACAATTTGCATAAGAGCAAATTCAACTGAAAATTCAACTGAAGTAATGTCTTGCAATGATGTTTTAGTTGGCTTACCACCAGCAACCATTGAAATGGAAAATCCACTGGTAATTTCAAAAGAAACAGGAACTTCCACTGGAAGCTGGGGATTCAACTTTACTTTTAATGTAAGCGTTAGAGTTACAAATTCAGAAAACGATGTTCAAGTTTGCTCATACTTTAGCAAAACTGGTTCAGAGCCTTGGAGGTTAGTAGGTTGTGATGTTTATCCTGCTCCAGGTGCTGGAAATACTGGAGATTGGATAAACTTTACTTTTGAGTTTGACGCCGATTGTAGCGATATAGGTTCTCCAGTTTTCGTTAAGTTTAACGCTACAAACAATGCAGGAACAACAAACTCAACTTCAACAACATTCACAATAACAAAAGACACAATATTCTTTGAAGATATTATTGGCAATGGTACAGAAACGAGAAGAGGAAAAACAACAACTTTGCTTGCTTTGAGGGTTAGAGATAAGAATAACACTCTAATAACAAACTTGCCAGTAACATTTTACGTAACATTAGATGGAAACATTTACGATTCTGGAACAACTAATTCAACAAACGAATCAGCTTATGCTAATTACTACTTCCAAGCAAAATGCTCGCCAAAATATCAAGTTGGATATCAGAAATGGAAGGCAGTTGTTAGTGGTCATGCTTGTTACTTTGATAATTCAACAGAAAATTTTGTCAATCTTTCAGTCTTGGTTACAGGAGATATAATCTTAAACTTCCAAAAGCCAGATGGTACGACAAACTTCACACAAGAACAAAAAGTAAGCTTTTTAGGAGCAACTACTGATGATTGTGGAGATGCATTAACAACAAACGTGAGATTCTTTGCTAATAAATCAACTCAAAGCTTTGAATGTTTGCCAGTATATCAAGTAGGTGCTAACGCTTACACTTGCGATTGGCAAACTGATATTTTAACTCCAATGGGCTGGTACAACACAACAATGTATGCAAGTAAAGATTATCATTATCCCAACTCAACAGTTAATGCTTTATATCCTGGCTTGTTCTACTTGTTGCCAATCAAAAAATTGGAAAATCCACAAGCTTATCCACTATCTGAAGGTTGGGGTTATCCAAATTGGAACTTTTCGGTAAAAGCTTCTTCAGGTGATTCAGAAAACGTTCTAAACGTTAGCTTGTATATGGGAAAAACATGGCCGCCAATATTCAAATGTGAAGCCCCAACTTGCATAAATCAAACTCCGAATGAATGCTCCAATTGCATAAATTCAACAAAGTATTGGTATAGAAACTTTACTGCAAACGACATAGGAAATTGGTATTATCAGTTTAAGATGGATGGGGCAGAAACTACTCAAGTTTTGTATGTAACTGTAGAAAAAGATGATGTTAATATAAGCTATGTAGAAGGTAACAATAGCTTTGCTAAATATTCTCCTGCTCAATCAGCTAAGTTTGTTGTTAGAGTTTACGATTTAGATGCACAAACCTACAATTTGAATCCGGCAGCAACTGTTACATTTAGAATAAAGTATAATGGCCTTTACGATAAAATTATAGGATCAAACATAACAAACTCTTCTGGATACGCAGAATTCTACTTTACTCCAGATTGTAGCTTTTCTAGCGGAGATCAATATTGGTATGCTGAAATAGCTTCAGATGAGCCATATTACAAGCCATACACAACAAGCTACTTCAACATTTCAATAGATACTTCTGGTTGTAAACCTCAAATAAAAATAGGAGAAATCAAACAACCAAAAGAAGCCTTCCAATACAAAAACTTCACTCTTGGAGTTACAGTTGGAACTTTGGGACCAAGCGGTACTGTAGCGAATGATGTTTATGTTAATTTGACTTTGCCAACTGGGTGGCAAGCAGATTCAACAACAAAATATGTTGGAAATGTTAGCGTTGGAGAATTAAAAACAATTTGGTTCAACATTTACCCAACAACCTATTCGTCAAACCAAATAATAATATTTGTTAATTCAAGCAACGCCGAAAACGATAGCTTAACGATAAATGTTTTTACTTATAAGTTCATGATTGAAACTTTTTCTCAAGAAGAATTGCCATATTTGCTCAATTCAAATGAAGCTAAAGAGTTCAATTTTGTTTGTGAAGCTGGAAGTTACAGAATAGCTAATCTTTCAATTTCCACTTATTCCTCAAGCTTGCAAGATGGAAAAATTAGAATAGAGGTTTACAACGGAACTTATTGGTTAGATGTTTCTCATTCTCTCTACTTCACTTCTCCATCTTCTCTCTTCATTCCAATATTAGAAAAACAAATTCAGCCAAGTGAAACTGGCTATTGCAAAATAAGAATTACAAACATTGGTGACAATCCTGTAAACATTTCTGGCCTAAAGCTTTCTGCTTACTACAATGAAACTGTTTTGATTCAAGATGTAGATACAAACGTTAATGGCATTTCTGTAAAAGGATTGGAAAAAACAGATAGATACTTGAACATTTCTGTAATTCTTTCAAACTCATTCAACCAACAAATTTCTGGAACGCTTTACTTAAACATAACAGATGCTTATGGTAATGTTGTTTATTCATCTAGCTCACCTTTACTTTTGAATCAAAAATCTAGTTACATAGCAAACTTCTCAAACATTGATACTCAAGCTTGGAGTGAAGGAAATTACAATATAATTGCAACATTTGTTTACAATTCAAACGTTTCTACTAGAGTTGAATTATTAACCATTAAAGACGTTACTGTTAATGCTAAAGGAAGCAATTGGATGTGCAATTCCACTAGCGAACCATTCATTGTAGAAATATATCATCCATTCAACGAAGAAATAGATTACAATGTAACTCTTTCTGTTCCAACTGGCTGGACATTCACCCCATCTTATCAACTTGTTAAAGCAATAACTCCCGGAAAGTATTATGCTCAGTTCACTTTAACTTCGAGCAATTCAACAAGCGAGTTGGCAAACATTCAAGCAATTGTTAATTACAATCACATAACTCAAAAAACAAAAACAGCAACTTTCCAAATTCAAGAAAGCAATTCAATAGCAATTCTTGAAGTCATAAGAGAAACTCCTCCATTTGTTTCACCAGATAAAGTTTTCGAAAGTAGATTAGTAGTTCACAACAAAGGATGTGCTAAAGCTTCTGGTGCAACAATAATTGAGACTTTGGAAAGTGGTTGGACTCCAGCAAATCCAAGCATTAAAACAAACGTTTATGGGAGCAGCGTTCAGTTGCTTTCTTCTTCAGTAGATTTGATAAACAATTTGGTAATTTGGAATCTTGGAGACATTGATGTAAATGAGTATGCAGTTCTAACTTATCAAGTAAAAGCACCAAATATTTATTCGAAAACTGGAAGCTTCAAGTTTAATGTTAGTTGGGATGGAAAAAGCTTTGAAGAAGAAAATCCATTTACAGTTTCAACAGCTTCTTACAATCAAGAGTCTCATCTATCATTCGATATAGAGGCAATACAGCAAGATGAATATCCATGGCCAGAAGTAAGATCTTCTCAACTAAACAGAGCTTACAATTACAGCCTTAAAGTAACTAATATTGGCGATACAACAGCTTCTGGATGGAGCGTTTATTTAAGCATTCCAGAAGAGTGCGACGTTTTAAATGTTTATAATGGCGGAACTTTCAATCCATCAACAAGAAAGATATCTTGGAGCTTACCATCTTTGAGTGTATATTCTTCTTCTTACTTAAACTTCACTTTGAATTGTTCATTAGAAGGAAAGAAAGTTTTGGTTGCTGAAGGAATTTTGGATACGAGAAGCGAAAGCTATTTTGTTAACGATACTTCAATTTCTTGTTATGGAAACTCTTGTAGCTTAACTTATCCATTCGTGTTTACAAAACCAATTAACGCAAGATATGAAAAAATGAAAGAAATTGCATTTTTAATCAACTATAGTTTTGGAGATGAAAATCTAACAATCGCTGAGGCAAAGGTTTCAATTGCAGATGATTTATTGAACAAAAGAATATTCTGGCAAAATTATTCTCATTCATTAGCTTTATCAAAAGTTTGGAGCAATTATTCAATTGACAGCAACGATTCAACAAACTTTGTTAATTCTTTGAGAAATATTTTCATAGATACTTATGCAGATTCAAGCACCAATCCTTACTCAAATGTTAGCATAGAGAAAATTGCTTATGTTTGGTCTACTGGAAAACTCTTCAATGAAACTCAAAACTTGTTCGTTAAATCAAAAATCTATAAATACTCGCCACTATTAACCAATGCTACTCTCTACATAGACGATCAAGTTAGAAATGTTGGAGGTTGGGGAGAGAATTATAAGTTTGGAGTTTATGTGAGAGATAGATTTGGAAGAGATGTTATTGTTTATGCTTGGCATAGAATGGGAGCAAGTGAATATTCGTTGATTGGTTCTCAAGTTTGTTACAATTGTCTGCAATGGACTCAACTAAACTTTTCATTCAAATATGATGGAAGCGCTATTGGAGCTTGGAGTTTCAAATTCAATGCAACTAATGCAGATGGTTCATCAGAAATTTTAGGATATGCTTATACGATTGAAAAGGACGATATAAGCGTTTTTGGAATACAGCCAATATTAAATGCAACTGTTAACAGAAGCATGCCTTTTGAATTCACTATGTTTGTTTTTGATATCGACAATCAAACCTATCCTTACTATTTGCAGCTCGGTCAAGTAGATGAAGGAAAAGCAAGAATATTTATATCAAAATACGGAAGCAACGAAACTTTTGATATTTCTCCATCTCTCTCAGCAAACTCAACAGGTTATGTAGTTAGAACAATGCAAAATACTTCTGATAGTTGGTGTAAAGTTTCAGATTATTACTTGGGGCAAAACTATTGGAAAGGAGGAGTTTTTGGAGCTTCAACTTACAAAGATAATGTGACACCAATAATACCATTTTGGTTGATAGGAGACTTAAGCAATTCTTACATGCTTTATCCAAATGGCTCTAGAAACTATACTAGAGGACAAGTTGTTGAGTTTGATGGCATTATAAAAGATGATTGTGGCTTAGTTAAAACAGATAGTGCATCTTTTGGAGTAGAATATATAATTTCTCACGGCTCCACAGTTTATACTATAGTTGCTCCACTAACTTATACAACATGGACAATTCCACAAGATGCTCCTCTTGGTTGGTATAACGTTACGATGATAGCTTTTGCTGAAGGAAGCGAAGCTGGTAAATACTGGAATGGAACTTACTTTAAAGAAAATGCATTTTTCGTTGCGTCAAACATAAAGCTGGATAATCCTCAAGTTTCTCCATATCCAAAAGGAAGCTGGCAAATAAATCCATTCAACTTTAGTGTTTATGTTACAAGTGAAGATGGAGAACCTGTTTACACTTACTTATGGCTAAAAAGAGAAAATTCTAATTGGCAATTAGAAAATTCAAGCGTTTGCGTAAATTGTAACAACTATCAATTCTTTACTCAGAAAAGCTTTTATTGTAGCGATATAGGAAGCTGGTATGCCAAATTCAATGCAACTTCTCCAACAACCTTCAAAAACGAAACTCAGGTAATAGCTTTCAACATAACAAAAACTCCAATTTCCATAGATTATTCTTCTGGCAATAATAGTGTTGTTAACAGAAGCGATAGCGTGATAGGAAATACTGTTAATTTGACGGTTAGAATAAAGAATTTAGTCTTTGGAAACTACACAACTGAAATTTCAACTGACGAAGTTTATGGTTACGTAACTAAAGATGATGTTAATTGGGAGCAAGAAATTGTTTATTCAAACGAAACTCATTACTTCATAAACTTTAATCCTAGCTGCTCTTATTCAGTTGGATTAAGAAAATGGAAGGTTAATGTTAGTAGTGCTTGTTATGAGAGCAATAGTTCACAAGAATTCTATGTTATAATAGTTGGAAGTTTAGCAAACAGTATAATCTCTCCAACTGGAGATAGAAACTATACTGCTGGAGAAAAAATCTATTTGATTGGAGAAGTTTATGATGATTGTGGGAATCCAATAAGCGATGCAAGCATTAGATTCAAACTAACTTCTGGTTCAAACGAATATTATTGTCCATCTTCAGGCTATATAACAAACACTTCAAATACTTACGTTTGTGAGTTTGATACTACAGGAAAATCTGGTGGTTGGTACAATGTATCAATGGAATCTTCAAAACAATACTATTTGAATGCTTCATCATTTAAACAAAACGCTTTCTTCCTTATAAAACCAGTAGAGTTAATCAATCCAAAAGTTGAGTATCCAAACGATGGTTCTTGGGGCGAAATTCACAATTTCAGCGTTATAGTTAATCATTATGCTAGCGTAAACGTTTGCTTATTAGAGTCTACATCTTCAGATGGACCATGGTCAGTAACAGATTGTAGATTTATAGAAAATCCAAGTTACACTTTGGTTAACTTTACTAGAGATTACACTTGTTCAGATTATCAGCAAGCAGCTATTAGATATTTCATGTTTAATGCGAGTGAGCCAGATATTCCACAGACATATTCAAACACAAGCGCCATTTCTCATACTTTGAGAAAGGATGACATTTCTCTAATCTATGTTTTAGGAAACGAAAGTTATGTTAACAGAAACGGAAATAATTCGACAAAGTTCATGATTTATGTTTTAGATAGAGATAAGAATTCTCCAGCATTCTCTCAAATAGGAGTTCAATACTATCCGAGAGTTTGGTTTAACATTTTCAATGGAACAGCATTTATAACAGATGGAAGCAACTCTACAAATTCAAGTGGATATGTAGAATACAATTTCAACCCAGATTGCAGATATGATGCAGGAAGGCAAAATTGGGTAGCTTATGTTCAAGCTGACGCTTGCTACAAAGATGCTTCCAGCGAAGCATACAATGTAACGATTATAGGAGATTTGGTTCCATTTGTTGTTTATCCTAATGGAATTACTTACTACAGAGAAAATCAACTCTACATAAACATAAGCGTCTTTGTTCAAGATGAATGTAAGTTGAGAAACATAAGTGGAGCAACAGTAACAATAGAACCAATAAGCGTTGGTTTTGGTGATGTTTATAATTGTGATAACGTTCAAGACTATGGCAATGGAACTTATTCATGTACTTTCAACGCTACTGAAGCAAAAGAAGGATGGTATAATGTTAGAGTAAACGCTTCTAATGTTATTTATTATAACGACGCAAGCTTCACAAATGTTTCTGTATTTAGAATAATTCACGTTTGGCAACCTCCAGTTTTAGAAGATGCAACAGTTTTTCCAGAGGACGATTGGGGTTGGGGAGAAAACTACACTTTCAAAGTCAATGTAAGCGATGCCAATGCTGATGATGTTAACGTTAGTTTATGGCTATCTAAAGATGGGGTAAATTGGAATTACATTTCATCTCAAATGTGCTACAATTGTGGAAGCAAAAGAGAGTTAACATTTTATTATTCTGGTTTTACTTGTAGCGATATAGGAACATATTACTTTAAGTTCAACGCAACAGATCCAAGAAACACGACTGATATGGCACCAATAAGCTTTAACTTAGATAAAGACGATGTTGATTTCGTTTACGATTCAAACTCTTTAGGAAATAACTCTTGGGTTAATAGAAGCGAGGGTGTAACTCTGAAAATAAAGGTTTACGATAGAGACAATAAACAATTTGTAGATAGATATGTTAGCGGTAAGATATGGGTTACTTATGATGGAGTAAATTATGGAAGTGCATGGGAAGCTTCAGGAGATAATGGCTATCTTTCGGCTGTCTTTACTCCTGATTGTTCTTATAACGTTGGAACACAATATTGGAAAGCAGGAATAGTAAACGATGCTTGTTACAAAAATGCAAACTCAACTTTAACATTAACTGTAAACATTAAAGGATGGCTAAACAACACGATTTCTCAGCCAAATGGAGAAGCTTACTTATCAAATCAAAACGTGACGATAAGCGGATTAGTTAATGATGAATGCAATAATCCAATAAATGATGCTAATGTTTTCTACAAAGTAAAGCATGGAGCATTTGAAGATTACTGTTTTGCATCTTATGTTAGCGGATATTACACTTGCACTTGGAATATTTCAAACAATCCTCCTGGTTGGTATTCAGTTTTCATGTATTCTTCTAGAGATTTGTACAACAATGCTTCAAAAGTTAAACAAAACGCTTTCTTCCATGAAGTTCCACCAGTTTTAGTAGCACCATCAGTAACTCCAACAGAGGCTCCTTGGGGTTCAACATTTACATTCAAAGTTAATGTTACTGATGAAGACGATATTGTTAACGTTAGCTTATGGATAAGAAAGTTGCCAGATGGAGCATTTAGTTTAGCAGCTTCTACAATTTGTAACAATTGTACAAATGTAACGGTAACTCTACAAAAATCTTACACTTCAGGAAGTGATATTGGAAGTTATGAATGGTTCATAAACGCTAGCGATAATTATGGTGGAGTAGCTCAAACAAGTATTCAAACATTTAATGTAACGAAGAGAAGAACTTATTGGGTATATTCACAAGGAAACAATTCTTGGGTTAGTAGAGTTGGAACAAACACAACAATATTGGAAGCAAGATTGTATGATGCTTTCACGAATTTACCATTAGATAAAGGTTCTGACACAACATACATAAACGTTAGCTCAGACTCAGGTTGGATAAGATACGGAACAACAACATCTTCAGGCTTTGCTACATTAAACTTCGACCCAGACTGTAGATATTCCGTTGGAGTAAAGAATTGGAGAGCAGCTTTTGATGGAGATAGCTATTACTTTGGCAATGCCTCGCAAAACTACACTGTTGTAATCTACGGAAGCTTAACTTCATCTATATTACAACCGAATGGAAATGTTATTGCAGAAGGAGATCCAATATTGATTGTTGGGAATGTTTCTGATGATTGTAGTTCTGGAGTAAGTGGAACATCAACAATATTTACAATAGAACCAATTCATTCAACTTGTTCTCCAGTAAATGATTATGGTAATGGTACTTATTCTTGTTCATTCCCAAGTTCTGGTCTAATAGGTTGGTATGATATAAGCATGAACGTTAGCAAACAGTATTACAACGATACTTATTCATACAAATCAAATGCTTTCCAAGTTAGAAGAAAGCCAGCTATAACTTCATATTCAATAAACAGAGACTCTGGTGGTTGGGGAAGTTACTTTTTGGTTAGTGCTTTAGTTTTAGATGCAGACCCAAGCGACCCAGTAAACATAAGCTTGTGGAAATCATACGATGGAGTAAATTGGGTTTATGTTGATTCAAAGAGTTCAAGCGATTGTACGGGAACATGCTACTTTGAGTTTAATCCTTCATTCAATTGTAGCGAATATTTGATAAACTCAACAATTTTGCTAAAGCTAAATGTTAGCGACTCATATGGCTTGAGAAATGAGACATCTCCGATAACAGTTACGCTAACAAAAGATACAGTTTCATTCTATTCAATATCAGTACCATCAGAAGTTTTGAGATATGGCAATAATTATGGAAAGTTTGTTGTTAGAGTTTATGATGTTGACAAGAATGCTTGGTTAGATTTGAGTCAAGAAAATGTTAAAGGATACTTCTGGTTCACAAGAGATACAGGAATTTATGATGAAGGCCATCTTGTATATGCTAATGCTTCTGGTTATCTAGAATATGATTTCAATCCAGATTGCTCCTACAATGTTGGTTATCAATCTTGGAAAGTTGGTATAGCGAGTAATCAATGTTATTTTGATGCAAATTCGAGCGACTCAAGCTTTATAATAAAAGGTCAATTGAACATTAATTTGAATTTGCCAACTTACGGTTCAACGTTCAATGTTGGAGATAAGATAAACATAAGTTGGAATGTTTATTCTGATTGCTATTTGAATTCAAGCGTTAGAGATTCAGGAAATATAAGTGAAGTTTCAAACGTGCTAACATTGAGTAGCGGAAGCTATTCCTCAAGTTGTTCTCCAATAAACGAAGATAATGGAAACTACAATTGCACTTGGGATTCGACATCAAAAGCAGAAGGATATTGGAACATAACAATACAAGCTTCAAAAACTTATTATAGCACTAACACAACAACATTTGCTAATTGGTTCTGGTTAGAGAATAGGCCTCCAATTGTCAGCAATTTGAATGTTACACCAAATGCAGCAGGTTGGGGAAGTTTATTCAATTATTCAGCTTATGTTGAAGATCCGGAAAACGATACTGTAACTTGTAGTTTGTATGTAAAAACAAATGACAATTGGGCTCACAAGGGTTCAAAAACCATAAGTACTCCAGGAGTTTGTTATATTGAAGTTAACGATTTCACCTGTGAAGACCAAGGAATAGCAAGCTTCTACTTTGTGGTAAACGATACTTTCAACAGAGTTAACACATCAGATAGCGAAATTTCAATTGGCCCAGCTATAACAAAGAATTCAATTTCTCTAACTCTTGTTAGTGGAGATGGAGCAAAAGTTAATAGATCTGATAGCAACATAGGAAACACTGTCAGTTTTGTTATTAGAGCTTTAGATTTAACAAGAAATTCATTGCCATTAGCAAACACAAACTTAACATTCTATGTTACTTATGATCAAACCAATTTCAAACCTTACTACACTCAAACAAATTCTAGTGGATATGCAAGTTTAGATTTCAATCCAGATTGTCAATTCTCAACAGGAAAACAAGCATGGTTTGCTAAAGTAGAGAATGATGCTTGCTACTTTGAAACTTATACAAATACAACTCCAACTCAAAACTATACAGTAGAAGTCTATGGAGATTTGGTTTTAGATGTGATTTCACCTAAAGGAGAAAAGTATTTGAGAGGAGATTATCCAGATGGTCAAAACGTTAATCTAACAGCAAGAATAACTTCAGATTGTGAGATTGAAGGTGGAATTTATGCAAATGCCAATTTCTCCGTTTCTCAGGGTTCTATAGTTAACTATTGTAATCCTGTAGAATATTTAGGAAATGGTTACTACACCTGCTCTTTAAACACTTCTGGCTTTAGAGCTAAAGGTTGGAATGTTACATTTAACGCAAGCAAAAGTTACTACAATAGCAATTCTACTTTAGAGATTTTTGAAATTTGGAAAAAAGGTTTCTGGATAGAAACAAAGCCAATTCTAACAACAGACTTCTATACAATTTCTTATGACTCTCTTGGGAGAGTGGGAGATGGAGGCTGGGGTGAACTTTGGGTATTTAGAGTCAACATTACTGACGAAGACGATGATTTGCTTGAAGTAAAGCTTTGGATAAATAGAACTGATAATGGAGAATGGTATCAACTTCCATCTAATATGACTGCATACGATAGGGGAATAAATAAAACTATTACTTTTATGTTGAGACTACCATCTCCTACTGTCTTAGGATCTCCATCTGCTGTAGGTCCACACGCATTTATGTTCAACGTTAGCGAATATCAAGACATTTTTGGAAATCAAACTAAAGACTTTCCACAAAATGTATATCAGACAAACAATGGAACCTTAATCTACAAAAAAGACGATGTGATAATAGAGCATGTTGTCGGAAACAGCACATCAGTTTATCGACCAGGAAACAATATACAAACTCTTACTGTCAGAGTATACGATGTAGATAAAGGAGAATATGCTATTGGTTCTCCCGGAGCAGCAATTTTTGTAACGACAGATTTCTACAATTATATTACTATTAGTGGAACATCATCAATTTCACCAGGAGGATATATAAACACATCCCTAACTCAATTTAATCCAGATTGTTCTTTTGCAATAGGACCTCAAAAATGGAAAGCTGGAGTATTAGATAGCAATCCCTTCTACAAACCAACAAACAGCTCAGAATTTACTATAACAATCGTAACAGATACATTAAACGTTAATTATATTTCTCCAAAAGATGGTAAGATTTACATAAAGTCCCCAACACCAGCAGACTATTTGATATTAGTGGCGAATGTTACTGACGAATGTGGTGGAGTTAGAGGTGCTACAACGAACTTTTACATACAAAGAGGAGATACCATCAGAGAATGTAGGTCTATTGGTAGTGTAGTAGACTTTAACAATGGTACATATGCTTGTAATATAACGAACTCAACTTTGAACTCTAACTACGAGTTAATTTATGGATATTGGAATGTTAGTGTAAATGCTAGTAAACAATATTACAACGACTCTTTAACGACTCAACAAACTAATGCATTTTATTTAGCTTCTAGGCCAACATTGACTACTTATAGCTATTATGTTACTGCTGGAAACTTTACAAATGGATGGGGAGATCTCTGGCAGTTTAAAGTTGATGTTGAAGATGAAGACAGAACAGGAGAATTAGGAAGTTTGGTTAACGTTAGCCTCTGGATTAATAGAACAGGTGATTGGGAATATATTGGGTCAATGACGTGTATTCCGCCCTGTGAAGGCTCTGATGCGCTAGTATTTACTACATCATTTAGTTGCTCAGATATAGGAACTCATACATTCAAATTCAACGCTACTGATAATCTTTTTGTTTATGATAATAGATTGAAGAGCGAGTCTTCAAAACAAACATTTACTGTAGATAAGGAATGGGCTGATGTTTATATTCAAAGCGGAGATGGCTCTAGTGTTTACAGACCTGGATATGAAACAGCAATATTGCAAGGTTACATACTAGATTGGTCAAAGGGAGGAACTTATGCCACAGATCTTGGAATTAAAGGGTATCTTTACATTACAAAAGACAGAAATAACTTTGGAGATCCTATAGAAATATATACAGGTTCAGATGGTCTATTCACCTACTATTTCGACCCAGATTGTAATTATACAACAGGAAGACAAATTTGGTTTATCGAGTTAAATGATACTTGCTATAGATACTCAAGAACAAGTAACGCCAGCGTTTATGTTTATGGTCAGCTTTACAGTAACTTAAACTATCCTCCACAGGGCTGGGTTAATGGTACTGGAGTAATGATTCCAATAGTTATGGATGTAAAAAGCGATTGTTCTGGTTATATAAGTGAAGAAACACCAAGCGTTCCAAATTCAACTCAAGGCATAACAAATCCAATATTGATACAAAATCCTGTCAATTCTCTAGAAGCTTGTCAACCAATAACTGATTTCAACAACGGAACTTACTATTGTGAGTATAACACAACAAGAAAATTGCCAGGATTATATTCCATAATTTTGCAGTCAGCTAAAGACTACTTCTATTCAAATCAAACAACATATTCGAATTGGTTTGAAATAGTCAACTTACCACCAAGATATTCAAATCCACAAGTTACTCCATCTGCTGGAGGTTGGGGTGACAAATACAACTTTAGCATAGATGTTTTAGATACAGATGGAGATGATGTCAATTGTAGTTTGTTCGTCTCAACAGACAATGGCAATGTTTGGAGGTATGTTGGTTCTCAAATTATAAGTGGAGGAAGTGGAACATGTAGATTTGAGAACATACAACCATACACTTGTAACGATACTTTCAATGATGTTGGTAGCGATAATTGGTTTAGGTTTAATTTGACTGACGTTATAGGTCAAACGAACACTTCAACAAATTACGGACCAATAATAGATAAAGATGTCATTTCAATATCTTTAGTTTCTGGAAACAACACAAACATAACAAGAGCTTTTGGATATTTGCCATTAAGAGTATATGTAACTGATTTTAATAGAAGCAGACCTGTAGGTAGCGATAGAACAGCACAAATTGAAATTGGTTTCAATGTAACTTTTGATGGGAGCAATTTCGTGTTTGTTGGAAGCAATAGAACTTATTCAAGCTTACCAGGAAAC
>Ga0209670_100013_pt1 | contig 154687 bp, 135 predicted proteins | sample PerSpoBPS_BMetaG_FD_184741 | JGI IMG/M metagenome (GOLD analysis project Ga0209670, IMG submission 184741) | Thermal spring microbial communities from Yellowstone National Park, Wyoming, USA - Perpetual Spouter B (PS_B) MetaG (SPAdes) (version 3) | ecosystem: Environmental > Aquatic > Thermal...
GTCCTTATTCTCAGTATCTTTTCTTTTGAATTCTGCATAGCATCTATTGCGTTTGTTATAAGGTTCATAATTACTTGTTCTATCTCATCTGGATTACCTTTTACTTTTGGGACATCTGATGTTTCTTTCAGAACTTTTACATTTTCTTTTTCTGCTATGAATGCTGTAAGTTTTAGTATTCTTTCAACTATATCATTTATGTTGAATTTTTCTTCTTTTCTTTCTTCATATCTTGCAATGTCTGAAAATTTGCGTGTGTTATTTATTATTTTTTCGGATTCTTCTTTCACGCTTTCTATATCTTTCTTTATTTTCTCCATATCTTCTGGTTTCATTTGGCTGTTTTGAATTTTTTTGAGTTTTTCATAAAGAAGCGAGATTTTACCGAATACCACAGTCAAAGGGGTACTTATGTTGTGTATGATTTGAGCTGAAATTTCTCCCACTGTTGCAAGGCGGGAATATCTCAGAACTTCAAGATATAATTCTTTTTCTGTTTTTATTTTCTCTTTTAGAACTTGTGTAAGAAAAGATGTAAAGTAGGATGATATAAAAAGTAAAACTCCAACTGCTAAAATGAAACCCAATACGAATTCTAATTTAGTGAAGATTTTGGTTCCAAAAAGCTCAAAATATGGAATTATTCCAAAATATATCATAAAGCTTACAAAAGATGAGATAGCCCATATTACAGCCGAGATAAAAAGAGATGTTTTCTTGTCAAAAATCATTCCTGATATTATTGCGTGAAAAACATATATTACGAAGAAGGGATTTTCCGCCCATCCGGAAAAGTAAAGAAGTAAAGTTACGAAAAGAATATCGCAGAACATCTGTATTACAAGATGTTTTGAGTGGCTTATTCTACCTGCAACTTTTGAAAAAATGAAATTTGATATTCCAACCCCTGCTGAAATCACCAAAAGATACAAAAATTGTTTCTCTGATAAAATCTGAAAAACAAAGTAGCTGACAATTAGAATAACTGTTGTTGTAAAAAATGCAATATATCGCAAATATATGAACCATCTTACAAATCCTTCTTTTTCTTCAAATGATTTCAAATCTGGGAAGAATTTTTCAATCTTTTTCATTCTTTTAAAATTTATAACCTCCTCCTAATTTTAAGAGAAAAAAGTCTTCTGTTGTTCCACTGATTTAAGCAAATAAAGAAAATTTTTCAAAATGCAAGTTAGCTCCTAATCTTGGAATAAAGTTTTCAAGTCCTAAATATAAAGTCAGTTTTTCCGGATTTCCAAAACCTAACATCAAATCTGCATATCCTGTTGGTAATGGTTCTATATCTTTTGGGCTGTAAAGAATTCCTACACCTGGGGCAAGTTTGATCGCAAAATTAAAATTTCCCCCTGATCCTCCGATTTTCAAATAACCTAAACCAGTTAGATTCCCTATTATATTCCTTTCTTCTGATTCTGATATAATTTGTCCAATTCCTCCTCCAAACTGACCTCCTGCTTCAAAATTTTTTGAAAATCCATAACCTATTTGATATGAACCTGCTAATCCAATTGAGGTGAATTTTACGCTTGTCCCACCGCATGATGTTATTACTGGTATTCTTCCTCCTCCAACTTCAAAAGCTCCTGAGATTCTTTGATTTGTAGATTTGGGGTTTATTTGTGCTGTATCGTTATTTATAAGCGGAGCAAAGCAAGATGGAAAGATAAAAAGGTTCCCTTTAATGCTTAAAACCAAAAAATATAAAAAGACTTTATTTCTCGTAAATTTTTTTCTCATACAAGAATTTTGGGAGATAATTTTTTTTAACTTTTGAAAAATTTCCAAAGTTTTCATTTTTGCTATTTAAAATTCATACTTTTTGACAAATTTATTTTTTTTGTTGCTTTTTTAAAAATACAAAGAATAAGGGGGTGGATTTGAGTAGATGGCAGAAATAAGAAAAAGAGGAGAGAAGAGAAAGAATGAAAAATCTTATGTTAAAGGTTTGAAATGTAGGGAGTGTAAAAGAGAGTATGAAATAGCTCCAATTCATATATGTGAAGTTTGTTTTGGTCCCCTTGAAGTTGTGTATGACTATGAGAATATAAAGCTCACAAAGTCTATGTTGCGTTCAAGAAAGCCTAATATGTGGAGATATAGAGAACTATTACCAGTAGAGGGAGACCCAGTTGTATATGATGTTGGATTTACTCCACTTTTCAGAGCGAGAAACCTTGAAAAATATCTTGGTTGCAAAGAGATATGGATAAAAAATGATGGTGTTAATTTCCCAACTTTGTCTTTCAAAGATAGAGTTGTTGCGATAGCTGTAAAGAAGGCAAAGGAATTTGGTTTCAAGGCTGTTGCTTGTGCATCAACTGGAAATCTTGCAAACTCTGTTGCTTCAATAGCCTCTATATACGGAATGAAAGCTTTCATATTTATTCCTTATGACCTTGAACCAACAAAAATTTTAGCTTCATCTATATACGGAGTTGAGGTCATAGGAATAAAAGGAAGTTATGATGATGTGAATAGATTATCAGCTGAAATAGCGGAAAAATACAAAATAGCTTTTGTTAATATAAACATAAGACCTTTTTACTCAGAGGGTTCAAAGTCCTACGGATTTGAAATTGCAGAACAACTTTCTTTCAGGCTTCCTGATCACATTATAGTTCCTATGGCTGGTGGTTCTTTGATAACAAAAATATGGAAAGCATTTTTGGAATTCAAAATGTTGGGATTGCTCAAGGAAGTTGATGTGAGGATGTACGGTGCGCAGGCGGAAGGGTGTGCTCCAATAGTTGATGCAGTAAAAAAAGGTCTCTCAATCTTTACTCCTGTCAAGAATCCAAAAACAATCGCTAAATCTCTTGCAATAGGAAATCCACCAGATGGGTACTACGCTATAAAAGTAATAAGGGAGTCAGGAGGTTGGGCAGAAGCTCCGTCAGATAAAGAGATAGTAGATGCAATAAAGATTCTTGCAGAAAAAGAAGGTATATTTACGGAAACAGCGGGAGGAGTGACGATGGGAGCATTTTTGAGACTTCTTGAAAGCGGTAAAATATCAAAATCAGATAGTGTCCTTATATCTTTGACGGGAAATGGAATAAAAACACAAGAAGCTCTTACAGAATATGTTCCGCCAGTCAAAACAATAGAACCTACAATTGAAAGCTTTGAAGATTTGTATAAAGATACTCTGAAAAATTTTGCTTATGAATCATAATGGTAGACTGTAATGCAAAAAATATGGAGGATTTAATATGGATGAAGAACTTCTCAGAAGATTTGAAGAAGCAAGAAAACACTCAATAATATCAAAAATAGGAAATACTCCCTGCGTCAGGCTTGATAGATTAAAAAAATTTCTTTCTTTGCCAGAAAACATCAATATATGGGGGAAGGTTGAGGGATTAAATCCAGGAGGTTCTGTAAAAGATAGACCTGCTCTTTTTATGATAGAAGATGGGATAAGGTCGGGCAAGCTCACAAGTGAGAAAATAGTTCTTGATTCAACATCGGGCAACACTGGAATAGCTTATGCTATGATTTGTGCAGTTTTGGGAATAAAATTGAAGCTCTGCATACCCTCAAATGCTTCTTTTGAGAGGTTAAAAATTCTCACTATATTTGGTGCCGAGCTTATTTTGACTGATCCTCTTGAAGGTTCAGACGGAGCCATGGCTGAATGTATGAGAATTTATGAGGAAAATCCAGATTTATACTTCAAACCAGATCAGTATTCAAATCAAGCAAATCCGAAAGCTCACTATACTACAACATCTTTGGAGATATGGGAAAGTTTGGAGGGTAAGGTAGATTTTTTTGTTGCAGGGGTTGGAACAGGTGGAACAATAATGGGTGCTGGGAAAAGGTTGAAAGAGCTCAATCCATCGGTTAAAGTTGTAGCAGTTGAGCCTGAGGAACCGGTTCATGGTCTTGAGGGGTTGCGCAACACAAAATACTCTGTTATTCCGAAAATTTTTGATGTAAATTTTCCTGACATTTATGTTAGGGTGAAAACAGAGGATGCATATCGGATGTGTCGTCTTGTTGCTTCATGTGAGGGGTTGTTTATAGGACCTTCGGCAGGCGCTGCCCTGAAAGCTTCTGAGATTATTGCAAGAGAATTTGCTCCTCATCGTATATCTTCAAATAGCTCACCCACTATAAATATAGTCGCTATTTTACCAGATTCGGGAGATAGATACTTTTCTTCCCGCTTGTGGGAAGACAAAAGATTTTTGGAGCTTTTAAGCAAAATAAGATGGCAAAGGGAAACAAAAAAAAGATAGCTATTACTATTACTTATCTTTTAACTGGGGTGGTTATTTCATCTTTGAACACGATCATAGAGGCGTTAGCTTATAAGTATGATTTATATGAGGTCAAAGGACCGTGGAAAATACTTGCTACTCCATTTCCTATGTTTATTTTGTGGATATTTCTTTCTTTTATATACATAGATGTGTATTATAGGATTAAAAATAAATTTCCTTCTTTGCTGTATGTGATTTTGGGCATAGTTCTTGGATGGTGTTTTGATTTTATAGGATGGAGAATCGGTCTTTTAGAAATAAAGGAAAAAGGAAGTCCATTTATAAATGCCTCGGTCTGGGTTATTTTAGTCCCTCTTACATTAGTTATACCAAAAATGATTTTGAAAGAAAAGTGAATATTCTGTTAGTTTTCAGATTTCAAACTTTGATCCAGAAGGTATTTTTACGTGGATGTTTTTTGTTATTTTTATACCATCACGAACAAAAAGTTTTGCTCCTTTTTCAAGTTCAATAAAAACAGAAACTCCCTTTTCTATAACAACATCTTTACCAAACTTTATCGTTGGAAAATTCTTCATTTTAAAATTTCTTCTGTTATCTACATTTACATCTCCGAATGGATATTTTGAGAAAATTTTAAGCTGTCCTCCTTTTTTTATATTGAGCCCATGTAAAAAGCTTTTTTCTCCGTTTTCTGGGTGGAAACAAGAAATAAAAAGTAAAGAATCATCTTCTAATTTCCATCCTGAAAAGTCAAAAAAGTTTAAAATTTTTTCTGAAAAGATTATGAATGGAGCGAGTTCTAATTTTGCTTTCTGAGATATGGAAGCTCCTCTTTCCTCTAATTTCTTCTTTGTGAAATTAATATAGTTTTTCTGCGTAGTTTCTACTGAATCTTCACCGAAAATAGATTTCGTAGGTGAAAAGAAAAGTTCTCTTTCAACTTCTACAAAGCTTACTTTCTCTTCATCTAATATTTCTGCAATATAGTGATTTAGAAACTCAATTGAACTTGTAATTATGAAATTATCATCTACTTTTACCTTTTTTTGGGTATATACTACCGGTCTCAGATTTTTTAGAATATCAGGAGTAATAAAATTTAGCGAAAATAGATTTGTGTTTATATGTCCGTATTCAAAAACGAGTTTATCCCCGTCTTTAAGTGAAAAGATTTCTCCCGCCTCGTTATATTCCAAGATTATCTTCTTCCTTCTTGCTCTGTCATACGCTGGAATTCCAATTTTTTCTCCTTCCTTTCTTTTTACGACTGATGATGTGAAAATATTTCCCTTTCTTATATGAAAACTAAGTCTTGGAGGGAAAAGCGGTTGAGCAAGCAGATTATCTACATTATGTAAAACGAAAAATTCTACCCCCAAAGATAGTAGTAATTTTTTTATTGATAAGATAGCAAATAGTGCTCCTCCATGACCGTCACCAGTTTTTACTATTGAACCATCTTTCCTCAAAACAGGAAGTCCATTTTCATCTATTCTTGGTAGTTCTCTTTGCTTGATCAAGAAGATGAAATCCTGCGGAATACCGAAAGGTTTTGAAGATACAAAATCTTCTATTTCTTTGTGAGTTGTAGAAGATGTAAGGATACACCACACGGGAATTTTGCCATACTCAAAAGCTCTTGCTAAAATCTCCCCAGCAAATACTTCAAGAAATGAAAAGTTCCCTACCGGAGTTATTGGAAAAAGTCCTTTTGTATTTTTTACGGTTAATTTTTGTTCATCCGACAATTCAGAAAAAAATCTCGTTGCAGATCCGCCTGCAAGTGTAAGGCAAGCCCATTTCCCTTGTTTTAAAGACAAAATCCCTTCTTCCGCAGAGTTTTCGGAAATTTTCTCAACATCGGGAGTAGTAAGATTTTTCATGCTTTTATATTGTTGAGAACTTCCACTTAGGAAAATTTCTCTATGTAGTTTCAGAAGTTCAAAATCAACTTCTGACATTTCCTCAAAAAATCTTCTCAAAACCTCTTCATCATCTTTAAGTTTGAAAAATATTTCATATATACCGTATGATATTATCTTGTTAAATACATCATAGAAAGCTTCATTTTTTCTAAGAAACTTGTATATGAATTCTGGTATTTTGTGAGTTTTTGTTTTGTTCATATTTTTAATTTTAGTCTCCTCTTTTTATCGCTGCTACTCCTGTTCTGACTAACTCCTTTATGCCGAATGGTTTGAGGAGCTGCAAAAATGCTGATGTTTTATCTCTATCTCCCGTTATTTCAATCGTTAGAGATTTCAAAGTTACATCTATTATTTTGCCCCTGAAAATTTCTACGAGTCTCATTATTTCGTCTCTGTTTTCTTTTGTCGCTGAAACTTTTACAAGGAGCAATTCTCTTTCAACATGAGGAATATCTGTTATGTTGCTTACTTTTATTACCTCTATTATTTTTCTGAGCTGTTTCTCAATTTGTTCAACTACTCTTTCATCTCCTTTTGTGACGATTGTCATTCTTGAATAATTTGGGTCTTGGGTTTCACCAACGCATAAGCTTTCTATGTTGTATCCTCTTCCTGCAAAAAGTCCAGCTATTTTTGCAAGAACCCCTGGTTTGTTTTCAACCAAAAGAGAGAGAACATGTAATCTTACTTCTGTTTTTCTTTGAGGTCTTTTTGGAAGCATATCTCTGCTCAAACCTTCAAGAGGAGCGATGGGGGTAGATAGTATTCTTTGGGCTTCTTCTATTCTTTGGGATTCTTCATCGGTGTTTTCTCTCTTTTTTTCTTTCTCTTTTTGCTTTTCGTTTTCGTTTTTTTCACTTTGCATAGATAATAAAGATAAAAAGGAATTTTCAACTGAAATTGCTGTCCAAAATTTTTACCTTTGTCTGATTGAAATTTAAATTGGAAATTTAATAGAAGTATTTTCGTGAGTAAAATAGAAACTTTTATTTTGCATAGTGCTAAAATCCCTTTTGTTTTGCATTTTGCATTTTAGTCTAACATCTAAATATAATTGATAGCAAATAATAATGTTGATTTTGATTGGTTGAGAGAATGTTATTGAAAGTAAAGAAGCTCAAAGAAGATGCAAAAATACCAGTTTATTCCACTGAGGGAGCAGCTGGGTTAGACATTTTCTCTGCTGAGGAAATTGAAATACCGCCTGGGGAGTGGAGAGTCGTTGGAACAGGAATTTCTATTGAACTGCCAGAAGGTTTTGAGGCACAAGTGAGACCCAGATCAGGTCTTGCTCTCAAAGGTATAACAGTTCTCAATACTCCCGGAACAATTGACCCAGATTATAGAGGTGAAGTTAAGGTTATTCTTTTTAATGTTTCAAACAAAAGTTTCAAGGTAGAAAAAGGAATGAGAATAGCCCAACTCGTTATATCAAAGTTTGAAAGAGTTAAAGTGGAGGTTACAGACTCTTTGTCTGACACAAAAAGGGGTGAAGGAGGATTCGGTAGCACAGGAATTTTTTAGAAATCTGTTGTTAAAAATCTGGTATTTTCATCGAAATGAAATTATTTATTGGAAAGATTTTAGTATGCATAGGTATCTGAAAATTGCTATCTTAACCTACATTCCCAAACTACAACCAAAATAATATTTTCATTTAGTCATAGGTTGGTTGAACTTCTTTTTGCGGAACTTGATAAAAAAGATGTTTGATAGATGAAAACTATCGTCCATCTATTTTCTCAACAACGCTTTGGGATTATCCGAAACAAAGCTATGATGATACACCGAAAGGAAATAATAAATATCCTGGTGTCACTCCTGCTTTCATTATTTATAATTTGATTCATAGATACACTGAACCAGGAGAGATTGTTTGCGATCCTATGGCTGGCTCTGGAACAACAATTGATGTTTGCAAAGAAGAAAAACGTCGCGTTATCGCTTTTGATATAGTACCAACGAGACCAGATATAATTCAAGCGGATGCAAGAAATCTTCCTTTGAAAGATAATTCTATTGATATGATTTTTATTGATTCACCTTATGGTGATAATATAAGATATAATGAGCACCCACTCAATATCGGGCATATTCCTGCACATGATGAAAAATTTTTTGACGAACTTGAAAAGGTTATGATTGAGTGTCATAGGGTTCTCAAAGATAAAAAGGTTCTTGCATGGTTAATTGGTGATCAGTGGGCAAAAGGTATTTTTATACCTGTTGGTTTTAAGGTTTATGAACGATTGGTCAAATACTTTGAACCGGTTGATATTGTTTGTGTTGTCAGGAGAAATCAATCTTCAAACACACCTTTCTGGCATAGTAAAGCAATCCAGCATAATTTTTATTTGAGGGGTTTCAAGTACCTCATAATTGTCAGAAAATCTTATGAGAAAAATTCTCCAAAAGATTTGAGAATCAAGTGGAATTACTATGAAAGAGAAAAAAAAGAAAAACCGAGCACATTGAAAAATATATAGCGGAGCAGATCAAAAGGAGAGGTATAAAATTCTTATCTGAAATTCTGAAGGAAGCAAAGGAAATGTATGAGAAAAGTTTGCAAGGAGTTGTTAAGGATGTGGAGCAATCTTGGAAGCCTTTTAAGGGGAATATACTGGAAAAAATTATCCTTGATGCAATAGGTGATGAAGTTAGAAAACTTGGCTTAAACGTTATACTTGGCAAAAATTTAGAGAAAAAAGATGACAATTTAGATGAATGCTTATGTAAGGTTAAAAGAAGTGTCCTTATTGACTATGGTGAATTTGGTATGCATCTTCCAGATGTTGATTTAGTTATTTATGACCCGAAAGAATGTAAAGCTTTGGCTATAATTTCTTCAAAGGTAAGTTTGAGGGAACGCATAGCGCAAACTGGATATTGGAAATTAAAACTTCAAGGTAGTCCTGTTACGAAAAATATAAAGGTCTTCTTTGTAACTTTGGATGAGGATGGTGATCTTGTTGTCAAAAACCCGGCAAAGAAAGGAAGAGCCATTGCAGAAACGGATACAGATGGAACATTTGTTATAACTACACGAGAAGTTGAAGAAAGCGAGAAAATCAAAAAAATTGATAGATTTTCAGAAGTTCTTCGCAAATTTACTTTACAAGAAGTAATCAATTTTATTTTTTAAATCTTTTGAAATATTACGAAAAAATAACGAGCAGACTCGTTTGAATTAAAATTTCAAAGTATGCGCTTTGATAAATTTACAACTCGTGCCCAAGAGGTAATAGAAGAATCTGCTGAGCTTGCAAGAAAAAGGGGAAACGGAGAAGTTTTTCCCGAGCATCTTGCTTACGCTCTTGTAAAAGGTCCTATGTCAAGTGTAATAAAAGGACTTGGAAAAGATCCAGTAAGACTTATATCAAGATTAGATGCAGAAATCGCTCGTCTTCCAAAAGTTTTCGGAGATTCCTCTGAAATTTATATATCTCCTCCTATGAGAAAAGTTTTGTCTCGTGCGGAAGATGTTGCCAACCGACTCGGAGATAACTATGTATCAACGGAACATCTTTTCATTTCTGTTCTTGAATATGATCCGGTTATGAAGGTTTTCTTACAGGAAGGTATAAGTCCATCAGAAGTTGAAAAATATATTCTTGATTTGAGAAAAGGGAAAAAAGTTGAAAGTAAAGAAGAAGATTTAGGAGAAGGTTCTTCACTTGAAAAGTTTGGAAGAGATTTGACTGCTCTTGCGGCTCAGGGAAAATTAGATCCTGTGATAGGTCGTGAAGATGAAATAAGAAGAGTAATTGAAGTTCTTATGAGAAGAACAAAGAATAACCCAGTTCTCATAGGTGATCCTGGTGTTGGGAAAACAGCAATAGTTGAGGGACTTGCTCAAAAGATAGCAAAAGGAGATGTTCCAGAACCCCTCAAAGGAAAAAGAATTTTCCAGCTTGATATGACATCTTTGCTTGCTGGTGCAAAGTATAGAGGTGAGTTTGAAGAAAGACTTAAATCTGTTCTGAAAGAGGTTCAGGAAAGCAACGGAGAGATAATTTTGTTTATTGATGAGGTCCATAATCTTATAGGGGCTGGAAGAGCGGAGGGGCAGGCAATTGATGCCGCGAACATTCTTAAACCTCCTCTGGCTCGTGGTGAAATAAGAATGATAGGAGCTACAACCGTTGATGAATACAGAAAATATATAGAAAAAGATCCAGCGTTGGAGAGGAGGTTGCAACCTATTTATGTCAGGGAACCAACCGTTGAGGAAACAATTTCTATTTTGAGAGGATTGAAACAAAAGTATGAGGTTCATCATGGGGTCAAAATATCAGATTCGGCTATCGTTGCGGCTGCAAAGCTCTCCGCTCGTTATATTCAAGATAGGAAGTTGCCAGATAAAGCCATAGATCTTATAGACCAAGCTGCGAGCTCTTTGAGAATGCAGATTGAAAGCTTACCAGCTCCAATATACGACCTTGAAAAAAAGATATCTGAACTTGAGGTTGAGAAACAAGCCCTTAACATGGAGCTTTCCACAGCTTCTCCGAGGGAAAAGCAGGAAATAGAAAGAAAAATAAAAGATATAGAAGATAAGTTAGCTGAGTTAAGAGCAAGACTTTCCGAGCTCAGAGCAAAATGGGATAATGAAAGAAAACTTCTCGAAAGAATAAGAGAGTTAAAAGACAAAATATCTGAACTTGAATATGAGGCAGAAAAGGCAACTCGTATGGGAGATTACGAAAAGGCAGCAAGAATAACATATGGTGAAATTCCAAACTTAAAACGGGAACTTGAAAAGTTGAACTCAGAATGGGAGAATATAAAAGACAAACTAATCTCTGATCAGGTGACAGAAGATGATATCATGAGGCTTGTTGCCAAAATGACAGGGATTCCAGTTGAAAGAATGAAAGAAGAGGAAATAGAAAAGTTAGCCAGGATGGAGGAGTTCTTGTCAAGAAAAGTTGTTGGACAGGAAGAGGCGATTTCTTTGATCGCTAATACAATAAGAAGGGCGAGAGCTGGTTTTTCAGATCCGAAAAGACCCATAGGTTCATTTTTGTTTTTAGGACCCACTGGTGTTGGAAAAACTTTAACTGCAAAGGCTCTTGCAGAATTCCTTTTTGGAGATGAAAATGCTCTTATAAGAATTGATATGTCAGAGTACATGGAAAAACATTCTGTTGCTCGGCTAATAGGTGCTCCACCAGGATATGTGGGTTATGAAGAAGGAGGGCAACTTACAGAAGCTGTGAGGAGAAAGCCGTTTTCAGTTATACTTTTTGATGAGGTTGAAAAGGCTCACCCCGAGGTTTTTAATATACTTTTGCAAGTTCTTGATGATGGTCGCCTTACAGATTCAAAAGGAAGAACCGTTGATTTCAGGAACACAGTTATAATTATGACATCTAATCTTGGTAGCGATATTATAATGCGTGAGAGTTTTGATGTTGCTAAATCAAAAGTAAAAAATCTTCTTTTGTCTTATTTCAGACCTGAATTTATAAACAGAATAGACGAGATAGTTATTTTTAAACCAATTGATAGACAAATGCTTCTCAAAATAGTTGAACTTGAACTTGACAAAGTAAAAGCAAGGGCAGAGGATCGCAGGATAAAACTTTCTTTTACAGATTCTCTGAAAAATTTCATAGCTGATGTTGGGTATGATCCGTCTTTTGGAGCAAGACCTCTAAGACGCGCAATCCAAAAATACATATTAGATGAGCTTGCATTAAAATTCATAAAAGGTGAAATTTCAGAGGGAGATGAAGTTGTAGTTGATTATGATGGAAAATCTGTTGTTTTCCAGAAAGTGTCTTAAATTCTGAGAAAAATATTTGTTTTTTGACTTATTCTTTTTTATCTTTAAGTTATTAATTGTATGCCACAGGTTGCAATAATAATGGAGAGCAAGAGTGATTTGGAATACATGAAGGAAGCTTATGAGCTCTTGAAATCTTTTGATATTGATGTTGAAGTTAAAGTTATTTCTGCGCACAGAACTCCTGAATATGCGTTCAGTTTTGGTAAGGATGCAAAAAATGAGGGGTTTGAAGTTATAATTGCAGGTGCAGTTGGAGCTACGCATTTACCGGGTGTTATTGCTTCTTTAACTACTCTTCCTGTGATTGGAGTTCCAATACCTACAAAACAACTAAATGGTTTAGATTCTTTACTTTCTATTGTACAGATGCCTTATGGTGTTCCTGTTGCAACAGTGGGCATTGGAAATGCAAAGAATGCATCCCTTCTTGCTTTGAGAATTCTTTTAATTAAATATGAGGATATAACCCATAAACTCAAAGCATTTGCTGAAAAGATGAAAAATGAAGTTCTCTCTTCAAAGCTCGAAATTTAAGATATGAATATTGGGTGAAATAAAGTTCGGGTGTATGCTATTATTATTAAAGGCAGAAATTTCCTTTTTTTGTATTAGAAGAAGGCAAAGAAGCTTCCGCTTGCAAGTTCGCTGATAAATTTAAAAAAAATTGGTTTTTCTGTATTTTTTCAAAAAAATTACTAAGATAAATTAATTTGGATAAAGTAGTAAAAATCTTTATAGGTGAGAACTCTGGATTTTGCTTTGGAGTCAAAAGAGCTGTAGATAAAGCAATTGAACTTGCTCAAAACGGAAAAGTTTATTCTTTGGGTTACATAATTCATAACGAACAAGCGGTCCAGAAACTAAAAGAAGCAGGAGTTGAAACAATAGAGAATCCAGAAAATATTCTCTCATCAAATCTGAACGGAGCTAAAGTTATAATAAGAACTCACGGAATTAAAAAGCAAATCGTAGATGAACTAAAAAAAAGAAATGTAGATTTTTTTGATGCTACTTGTCCTTTTGTTGTAAGATCACAAAGGATAGTTGAGAAACTTTCTGATCAAGGTTATGGAATTGTTATTTTTGGTAATCCAAGTCATCCAGAAGTAATTGGGGTTGTCTCATATATAAAAACTAAAAAATTCTTCATAGTGCAAAAGCCAGAAGATGTTGATTCTATCCCATATATAAAAAAGGTTGCTGTTATATCTCAAACCACCCAGAAGCTTGATGATTTCATAGAAATCGTAAAAAGATTAATAGAGAAAGGATTTGAAATAAGAGTTTTTAACACTGTCTGTGAGGTCACAGTAGATGCTCAGAAGGAAGCAAAGGAAATAGCCAAGCTCTCTGATGTTGTTATAGTCATAGGTGGTAAGATGAGCTCAAATACGGAAAAACTCTACAAAGTCTGTAAAGAAATAGTTGAATCTCATAAGATTGAAACTGCTGATGAACTTGAATTAAGCTGGATTTCGGGAAAGGAAAAAATAGGTATAGTAGCTGGAACTTCCACACCTGACTGGGTTATATCAGATGTCATAAAAAAGATAAAAGATTTATCTGAAAGCAAAGAAATTCAAATAGTAAAGGTTGGTAAAAAAAACAAGTTTTCTGCCGAAGTGGCTAATTGGGATGTCTGATTGACCGAATTTTAAAATTTGCCTTCACTACCATTTTCTTATCTTTTATTTGTATATGCTAACATTTAATCTTTATATTCTTGATATTTCAATTTGAAAATTTGTTTAAAACTCGGAAAAATCATTTTTAGAGGATTATAATCTATTTTATTTGATTATTTTTGTTAATTATTAATTTTTAATGAGGTGTGAGAATGCAAGATTATCGCAAGTTAATATTTATTGATAAGTGATGTGAAGTAGATATTATGAAGAAAAATAATTGATTTATTGCGAAATAAGAAAGTATAGAATTGGAGAATTTATACAAAAGGTTAGAAGTGAATTTTTAAAATAAAGTAAAATGAGGGCGGAGCAAAGAGAGGAGCAATTTGGTATAAGAGATATAATTTTTGCTTTCAAAAAAAACAAAAAAACTTTCATCTTGTCTTTTATTGCTTTTTCTTTTTTTGTTGCATTTTCTCAGTTCATCTTTCTGAAAAAGGAAAAGAAAATCACATACTATGAAGCTAAGGGCTCTGTTAGTTTCGGGAATTTTTCTTATCTCCCAGCTATAATGCAAAAACTTGGAATTAATATGAATGAGATAAGTCCAGACCTTGAATTTGAATCAAAAGTGATGGTTTCAGATGAAGTTTTAGGTAGAGCTTTTGATATTCTTCAAAAAGGAAATCATACCCAGGATTACGATGAGAGCAAAAAAAGATTTATAGGAAATGTTAGAGGTAATTTATCGGTTTCAATAGATCAAAAAGAAAAATTTATCACTATAACTTTGGTCTGGGGGACAAAAGATGAAGCTGTTCAGATAGTGAACGCCATTTTAGATGCATATTATGAATATTCGCAGGAGCGTTTCAAAAATGAAGTATCGCGGGCTGTTGAGATGGTTGATGTTGCTTTGTCTCATATTGAGGATCTTCTTTCTCGTTCATACCTTGATTTTGCGTCTTTTGCTGCAAAGACGGGAATTGTTGATGCAAAGTATCAGATAAAGCTTATTTTTGATTCTATGCAGGTTCTGAAAGACAAACTCAGAAATATTGATGTAAAAATAGCAGTATTCAAAAATACACTTTCTGATATAGACCTAAAAAAGAAGATAAGTGCAGAAGATATATTCGCTCTTTCTGAAATTGAAGGTGTGGAGAAATTATATGAAGAGTATAATTCACTTCAGATGAAAAGAGACGAGCTTCTTACCCAATATACTGAAAGACATCCGAAAGTTTTATCAATAGATAATCAGCTCAATTCAATTGTTGAAAGAATGAAAAGAATAATATCATTTGAGATAAGAAGGCTCCAGCTTGAAAGAGAAGCTGTGATAAAGGAAATAGCGCAAATAAATGAAAGTATATTTAATTTTTCAAGTCAATTTGTTGAATACCTGAGAAAAAGAGACAAGATAGACCTTATAAACTCTCTGTTTTACAACTATTACGAAGGGTTGATGAATGCGACTTTGCTCGGTGGTATAAGGTTCTCTATGATATCAAAGGTTTCAAAACCTGAATTTGCAGTTGCAAGATCATCAAGAGGGAATAAGCTATCATGGATTATTTTCCTAAGCTTTATTGTCGGATTAGTTGCTGGATTTGTATCTGTTTATGTTTCGGAGGTATTAGATATGAAGTTCCGGTCGGTTGATGAGGTTGAAGAACTAATTTCTGCTCCTATATTGGGAATTTTGCCGAGATTTCACGATGAACCTTCTCGTCTTGCATTTGAGCAGGGTATTGAGGGGATAAGAATAAATGTGGAACTTCTTTCGTTGAAAAAAAATATAGCGATTTTCTGCTTATCTTCTATCTCTTCGGAAGGGAAATCAACGATATCTTTTGGTCTTGGAAAATCTTTTGCTGCTTCCGGAAAAAAAGTTGTGGTTTTGGACCTTAATCTCAGGCATCCAGCTCTCTCAAATTCGCTCGGATATGAAAGTTCCCACGGTTTTGTTGATATCGTAACTTATGACTTGAAGCTTGAAGATGTCTTAAAGAAAATAGATGAAAACTTTTACTTTATCCCCGCTGGAACTCGCCATCCTTCTCCCTCATCTTTTCTCTCTCATCAGAATGTAAAAGATTTTATAATATCTTTGAAGGAAAAATTTGATTATGTAATCGTTGATTCATCTCCAATCCTTGCTGTCTATGACATATTGAATCTGATTCATCTGTCTGATTTCAACATTTTAATTATGGGAACAGATAGAATTTCAAAGGTTCATGCAAAGAGAGTGAGCACACTCATCCGACAAGTCAGAAGCAAGATAGATGGTGTTGTTTTGAACTTCGTAGATGAGAAAGTTTCTCCTTACATAAAATATTATGTGTATAAATACGGATATTATTACTACTATTATCAATCGGGAGACAAAAGTAAAAGAGACAATAAAAAGAGAAAGTAAAAAGTAAAAAATATAGATTAACTTATACTTATCACCTTGTATATCCCTTCTTCAACTTTTTTATATGGAATGAGTGAGCAGATATGATGTTTTTGAGGGCATTCATTCTTTCCAAATAGAGAACATGGGCGACATCTTAATTTCCCGTATTCTACAATATATGTCTTACCATAAGGTGAAAATCCCATATGAGGTGTTGTTGAGGTGAAGATTGCAACGCATGGTATAGAGAGTGCATTTGCTATGTGCATTATTCCTGAATCAACGCTCACTACACAGGAGGATTTTGATATGAGGTAAATCAGATCGAGTAGCGATAGTTCTCCAAAAAATTTTTCTCCTCCTTCAATTAGTTTTGAAGTCTCTGGTTTTTCACCAACGACTGCAACTTTGAACCCATTTTTTTCAAGCGACTTTATAAGCAAGGAACATTCTTTTTCAGACCACATTTTTGTTCTCCAGCGAGATTCGGGAGCAACACATACTATTTTTTTCTCCGGATCTTTTTTCAAAAAATTTTTTAATTTTTCTGATTCAGGTGATTGCGGAGGGAAAATTTTAGGACTAATATTGATTTCAGAATTGAGATCAAAAGAATAATTTTTTTCTTCTTCTGATGATTTTAATTCTGATTTTAGGATTTCCAAAGATTTTTCTTTAAATCTCTGAACTACTGGTTTTATTTTTGAGAAATCTTTAAGTAAAAGTGCTTTTCTTCTCTCAATCCTTTGAGCATCCCATACATATGTCCTTTTTCCCGCAGGGTCTAAAAACATTCTTATGATTTTTGTCAAGATTTTATCTTGAAGGTCTAAAATAAAATCGGGTTTTATTCTTTTTAATTTTTGTAAAACTTTTATTAGTTCACCTAAAGTTGAATCCTTCAAAGTTATTATCTCCTTGATTTCAGGATTTAATTTGAGTAATGGTTCATATTTTTCTTTTGTTATGAAAAAAATATCAAAATTTTTTTTTAGTATCTCTACTGCTATCTGAGATAGAACAACATCTCCAAGAGAGCTTAACCTTATTATCAGAACTTTTTTCTTTTTATTTGTCATTTGTTGCCATCATTATCTTCTTCCTCACTTTTCTTTTTCTTTTTCTTTTTCTTTCCATTTTCTTGTTATTTTAGTGAATTTTTCCTCTTGATTTTTGCTAATTCTTCTTTTATTTCATACACTGAAAGAAAAATTAAAGATAAGATTATTATGAGTGCCCAGATTGATGTTTTTACTCCTAAAAATTCAGGAGTCTGACATATATTTCCTTCGCATATTTCTTGCTTACCTATTTTTGTCTCGTTTATTATAAGAACTATATCTGCCATTATTGCTGGTATCGTTGGGAATATTGAAAGCATTTTTATTTTCTCGTAAAACAAGCTTATTACAAATATTGCACCTGTGCTTGCAAGACTATATCTTATTATCAGACATAGTTTGCAAGGTAGATTGCCTTGCACGAACTCGACCCAAAAACTCCCTATAATTCCTATTGCGCACAAGATAATTCCTAACAGGGATCTCTTAGCCCTCACTTTCCAAAAATTATTTATTGTGTTTTGAGATTTCCGCAAATTCTGAAAAGTTGGAAGGCAGAAAGAAAGCTTGCATTAAAATAATCATAAAATTACGAACCTAAAATATATAAATTAGATGAAGGTAGCAGAAATAAGGCAAAGTTTTCTTGATTTCTTTGAAAAGAGAGGGCACAAGATTTTGCCGTCTTCTTCTCTTGTTCCTTATGATGATCCAACTTTGCTTTTTACAAACGCAGGAATGGTTCAATTCAAAAAATATTTTCTTGGAGAACTTGAACCAGATTATATAAATGTTGCAACATGTCAGAGGTGTTTGAGAGCAGGAGGAAAACATAATGACCTTGAAAATGTCGGTAAAACTGCAAGGCATATGACTTTATTTGAAATGCTCGGAAACTTCTCTTTCGGTGGATATTTCAAAGAAAAAGCAATAACATTAGCATGGGAGTTTGTCACAGAGTATCTCAAAATACCAAAAGAAAAAATATTTGCAACTGTTTATGAAGAAGATGATGAAGCTGAAGAAATTTGGCTCAAAGAAACAGATGTATCTGGTGTTTTCAGAATGGGAAAGAAAGATAATTTCTGGACGATGGGAGATGAGGGTCCTTCTGGTCCATGTTCTGAAATAATTGTAGATAGAGGAGAAGAATTTTCAAAAGACCATAATTGTTCAGGTCCGACTTGTGGTTGTGATAGATATATTGAGATATGGAACCTTGTTTTCATGCAGTACAACCTGAAAAAAGATGGTTCTTTGGAGCCTCTCAAGAGGAAAAACATAGACACGGGAATGGGACTTGAAAGAGTTGCTTCTATTTTGCAGGGAGTGGAAACAGTTTTTGATACAGATGTTTTTTTGCCTCTGAAAAAAGTGGTAGAAAGTGAAGTGAAGGATTTAGTAAGTGATAAGGTATCTTTGAGAGTTGTTCTTGATGCGGCAAGAGCTGCTGCTTTTGCAGTAGCGGATGGAATAATGCCATCAAATGAATCAAGGGGATATGTGATACGGAGAATAATACGCAGAGCTTTGAGATATTCTATGAATTTTATAGATGTACCTTTTTTGTACAAGGTTTCAGTTGAGTGTGCAAATTCCATGGGCGATTTTTGGCAACATCTCAGAGACAAAAAAGATATTATAGAAAGAACAGTTAAAGCGGAGGAAGAGAAATTTTTCGGGACACTTTCAAGAATCCTTCCTTTATTCATAAGAGAGGTTGAATCAATAAGGCAGGCTGGTCAAGAAGAAATACCTGCCGATATTGTTTTTATGTTCTATGATACTCATGGACTTCCAATAGAGATCATGAAGGAAATAGCAGATGAGAAAGGTTTGGTTATAGATGAGCAAAAGCTTTTAAAAATAATTGAAGAAAGAAGAAAAGCTTCAAAAGTGAAAAGAGAAGATGAAATTGAAAAGAAAATCATTTATATCATATCAGAAAATAATTTGAAGTCTAACTTTGTAGGATACACAAGTTTAGAGACAGAAGGGAAAGTTCTTTCTATATTAGATGAGAACTTAAATTTTCTGAAAAAAGCAGAGAAGGGCAAGGAGGTATTTTTAGTTGTTGATGAAACTCCTTTTTATCCGGAAGGTGGAGGTCAAGTTGGAGATAAAGGTAAGGTGATTTGGCAGGGTGGATTTGCAGAAGTTAAAGATACAAAAAAGGTGGGAGATATCATATTGCACAAGATAAAAATATTGGAGGGAGATTTGACGGAAGGAATTCGTGTTCTTCTCTCCGTTGACAAGTTTTTGAGAGAGCAGACCTCAAGACATCATACAACAACCCATCTTCTTCATTCATCTTTAAGGAAGATTCTTGGAACTCATGTGAGGCAGATGGGATCTTTAGTTGAACCATATAGGTTAAGGTTTGATTTTTCTCATCCATCTCCACTTTCTTATGAAGAGCTAAAAGATATAGAATCGCTTATAAACGAATGGATAATGTCAGATTTTATTGTCCAGCATGAATATATGGAGTTTTCCAAAGCTTTGAGAGAAGGAGCACTTGCATTTTTCGGAGATAAATACGGAAAGATAGTCAGAGTCGTAAAGATAGGAGAAGTTTCGCTTGAATTGTGTGGAGGGACTCATCTTGGTCGCACAGGGCAAGCCGGTATATTGAAAATTGTCAGAGAAACTGGAGTTGCATCAGGGATAAGAAGAGTTGAGGCAGTAGCAGGATGGGAGCTTATAAAGTATATATCAGAAAAAGAAAAGTTCATTCAGGAGTTAGCAGATGTATTGAAGGTCTCTCCACAAGATATATTACCTAAACTTAAAAATATTCTTGATGAAAAAAAGAAACTTGAAGATGAAGTTCGTTCGTTGAGATTAAAAATCCTCACTTTATCTTCACAACCTACTATAAAAAGTATTGATGGGATAACTTTTGTTTTTGACTTTCTTGAAGGTTTTGACAGAAGGGAACTTTCCGAACTTGTTGATAGATTGAAAAACAAGTTCCAAGATTCTGTTATTCTTATTGTAGGGGAGAAGGATGGGAAAATTTCTATTGTTGGGGGGGTTTCTGGGGATATTGGAATTGATGCAAGTGAATTTGTTCGTGAAATATCAAAATTTTTGGGGGGAAGTGGAGGGGGTAGAAAAGACTTCGCGGAGGGTGGTGGTAAGATAAAGAAATCAAAAGAAGAAATTATTAAATTTGCAGAAAAATTGATTTCCAGAAAAAGTTAATTTCACAAAAACTAATTTCTCAAATTGTCTCAGTAATTATCTTATTTTAGCTTGAATTTTTGTGAAAAATGAAATTGTAGTAAGGAGATAAAGAATAAATCAGGTATGAAAACAAAATTCAGAAAAACTAGAAAATTTCATACTGATAAAAAGCTGAATGATAGAACAAAGTTGAAAAATATCCATAAGTCCTCACGAAATAGTAAAATTATAAAAGAGGATAAACGAGAAGATAAAAGTATGGTGGAGAGGAGGAAAGAAAAGAGGGCAGTTGTTGAACTTGAAGTCAGATATTCTTCACAAGAGAGCTTTGCAGTAGAGTGGATAACTAATATATCAAAAGGGGGGTTATTTATAAAGTCTGAAAATCCACTTCCTCCTGGAACTCCTTTAAAAATAACCTTTTCTGTTCCGGGGAAAGATATACCTGTTCAGCTTGAGGGTGTTGTTAGATGGTCAGCTCCACCGTCTTCCCCTTCTGTTGTCCCAGGTATGGGAATTGAGATAGTTAAAATAGATGAAAGGAGCAAAAAAATATTAGATTCTTTTGTAGATGAAATTTTATCTTCCCGCAGAATTTGATTTGTTTTTTATTGTTCTTTATTTTTTGATATTTTGCCGTTCTTTTCTCTACTTTGCTGTTCTTTTTTTTATATAAAATTTCAGTACGCCGTTTTCTTCTTCTGATTTTATGATTTCATCGCCGGTTTGAGCACAGAATGCAGGGAAATCTCTTTTTGCACCAGGGTCGTCCGCTAAAACAAGAATGATTTCCCCTGGCTTTAAAGTTTCAAGAATTTTTCTTACCTTTATAACAGGCATAGGGCATTTCAAACCTCTCGCATCAAATTCAAAATCAGGTCTTATTTCTTTTTCAATTTCAATTTTTCCCTCTTTTTTTTCTCTATTTTCTTTTGATTCACTCATAATATTACTTTCTCCTTTTTCAAATTTAGTCAAATAAATAGTGTTATTGCGTCTTTTGCTTCCGCTAAAAAGGTTGCTGCTCCCACTATATCTTGAACCTCGTCTATAAGTTCGTCTTTTGTGATACCAAGTATTGAACAAGAAGTTGAGCATGCGTAAAATTTAACTCCTGTCTCTTTTGCAGCCTCAAGTAAATCCTGCAATGTTGGTGATTTCGTTTTTTTCATCAGTACCTTCATAAGAAATGGACCAAGTCCTGCAAAGTTCATTTTAGATAGTTTAAGAGAGTCTAATCCAGATGGCATCATAAATTCCATCATCTTCTGTATAAAATTTTTACCTTTGAGTTTTCTATTTTTCTTTATCAAAGAAAGTCCCCAGAATGTGAAGAAGATAGCAACATTCATTCCCATAGATGCTGCGGTAGAAGCTAATGTTAGGACTGCAAATGCTTTATCCATATCCCCTGAAAAACAAATTATTCTAAATTTGTTTTTTGGAGTAGGAAATCCTTCTGTCTGAATTGTGCTATTTTCCATGATTTTTTACCTCCTTTCTTTTTTTCTTACTTTTTTAATCTATACATTTTAGGTAATTTTGGGAATAAAAGCTATTTTCTCAATTTTTGATAGACTTATAATCTATTGCAGTTGGTTGGCACATACTTTTTATAGCTTGTTCTAATGCTTTCTTTTCTGATTCATCTATATTTTGTCCCATCCCCTTTCCGTAGAACTGATTTTCCGAAGCTATTCCGTCTTTTGAGATTATTGAGATTTTTATTGCTGCTTCGGAAATGTAAATTGGGTTTCCCTTGAAATCTTTTCCCTGATACACTGGATTTTTTGAAATGTCTGCTATAACTTTTAATTTCGCATTATCTTCTTTTTGCTCTATTTTGAGGTTTGCAGAATTCAGACACCTTGATATCTCATTTTTTAAGAGATCGTATTTTGATTCCACAAAAACTGTTCCACTGTCAAATTTTAATCTTTCCATTTTTGAGGCTCTTATGTAAGGTGTAGATGTTTTTATGATGATTTGATTTTCCCCTGCTGCAGCAAAAACTTTCTCAGATATCCTTGCTTTTCCATTTTCATCTGTTATGATTTTTATTTTTATTTCCCCGAATACTCCTTTAATTTGTGCTTCTAATGGCATCCAAGCTACTGGTTTTTCTTGAAACTTTACTTCTGCGTCAAACGAAATAATTGTTAGCGGAGATGAAAAATAGCTATTCCCTCCAGATATTTTGATTGATATATTTGAAAGTTCATCTATAAGTTCACTAAATTTTCTTTCTACAATTGAACTATAAGATTTTCCAAACAGTTCAAGGACTGAAATTTCTTTTCTCATGTTTTGGATTCCGCTATCAATTTTGCTTAAATTCTCAATTATTTTCGTGGTATCTATTTTTTCTGAATTTGCCATATACTCTTCTATTTTCTTTATGTTGAGCAATATATCTCCTTCAATTTGAGATATTTTTTTTATTTTTTCTCTTGAAAATTTTCCGACATCAAAAACTGCTAATGAATACCATATACCTGATTTTTTATCTAAAAATCTTTCCTTTATTATGACACCTTCAAGTATTCCTTCTATTTTGCTTTCCATTTTCCTCGTAGCGTATTCTCCGGACTTTTCTGTTCCTTGATACTTTTCTAAAACAGATTTTTCCTCAAATGTTTCCTTTATCTTTACTTGTATTTGCTTTGTGATGTCAGCTCTTGCAGAGTTATCTGCTCCGTCTTTGTCATATCCTGCTCCAACTCCTACTATAAACTCACTGCTTTTGAACTCTTTATATGGATTTTCAATCCAATCAGGAGACCTTTTTGATCCGCAGTTTTGTGAGACAATAGAAAGGAAAAAGAAAAAAGAAAAAAATATCGGTAGATAAAAAACTTGATAGGCAATTCTCATATTTGAATTTTAGTTATTTTTTTAGTAGAAAAATTTGATTCTAATCTAAAAATATAAATTATTTTTTATTGAATGGGTTATAGAGATGAAGAGGTTGGGAGAAAAGAAGAGTTAAGAACAGAAGCTGGGGTTATACTTGGAACAAAACCTGCAACTCCATCTGAATTTTTCATAGCGGTAAAAAGGGATTTCCCCTTGCAACTTGATGATACGGTATGGACAGAAACAAAAATAATTTCGCCAGAAGATGGCAGAGAAATAACTGTGAAATTTTATGGAATTTTGGACTCTGTAGAAAGAAGTTACGAGGGACTTGATTTTGATTCAGATATGTATTACATACATGAAATTCCGGTTGAGGAACGACATATTGCTCGTGTTAAAATAACAAAAATAGAGCCAGAGATTTTGATACCTCCAAAACCTGGTGCCCCTGTTTTTTTGGCGAGAGGAGAGGATTTCCTTAAAGCTGTTGGAGCTGATACGATGAAGAGGAAGATTCCCGCTGGTCTTTCGCTTGCACAAGATGAGGTAGTTTATATAGACCTTGATTTTGTAGATGGGGAAAAGGGAGCTCATATTTGTATATCTGGTGTATCTGGTGTTGCGACAAAAACATCATACGGAATATTTTTGTTGCACGAAATAATGAGAGAGAGTAAAAGGAGAAGAGCAGATGGATACGATAAAAAAGGGAAATATGCAGCCATAATATTTAATGTGAAAGGGGAGGACCTTCTTTTTATAGACAAACCGAATAAGAAATTTTATGAAGAAATGTTGGAAGAAGAAGGTAAGAAATGGAGAAAAATATCAGAAGAAATATATTCTGAGTTTATTGCGAACAAAAAAGGGTTTTCTGTTTTTGAAGTAAAAATTTTTGCTCCTCCTAAAAAAAATGTTAATGTATTGGTACCGGATGTTTCTCAAAGATCAGCAACGGAAGTAAGAACACTTGCTCTTACATTTTTTGATTTTGCAAAGTACCAACTCATAAGATATTGCATAAGTGAGGATGATAGCGAACAAATAAGAGGTCTTTTAGAGCAGATTGCAGATTTACTATATAGTAAAGCGGAAGAAACAGAGGAAAAGATAAAGCAAGGGGTAGTATCAAAAAGTGAATTTGATGGCTCTGTTTTTTGGGGACAAAATAAAAGATTCAGGGATCTTGAAGAATTCTTAAATTACTTGATGCGTATTTGGGGAGATGAAAGAGATATTCTTTATCCTAAAATAAAAAATTATCATTATTCAACTTTCAGAGCATTCCTTTCTCGTTTTCATAATTTTATCAAGTTTGCTGGACATATCATAACACCAAAAGCTAAATCAGGAATATCTGATAAGGGAGGAGATTTTGATGAGGTAATAAATCTGACTCCTGGTAGTATCTATGTTATACATATAGGAAATTTGCCAGATTTGGCTCAAAGATTTTTGGTGGGTTCTATGCTTTCAAGAATTTTCAACGAACAAGAGAAGGGAGCAGAAAGACGAGTTATTGTTTTTCTTGATGAGTTATCAAAGTATGCTCCGCGTGAGGGGAGTTCTCCTATAAAATCTATTCTTGAAGACATCGCAGAAAGAGGAAGAAGTTTGGGGATAATTCTTATAGGTGCTCAACAAAGTGCAAGGACTGTTAGCAAAAAAATAATAATGAACTCTTCTATAAAGGTTGTTGGTAGGATGTCACCGGAGGAAGTTTATTCACCGGAGTATGAATTTTTATCGGCTGAACTTAAAAAGCGTCTGACGGTTTTTCAGCCTGGAAGACTTATTTTATATCAACCATCTGTTTTTGCTCCACTGCCTGTGAAATTTCCTTTCCCATTTTGGGCTACGAGGTCATCAGAGGTTATGGAAGATTCTTCAAAATCGGAAAAAATAGAAGAAGAACTTAAAAAAATTTATGAGGAGGAGGAAATTTTCTGATGCTGAAAGTAGGAGATAAATTGCCAGAATTTGAAGGTGTTTTGACATCAGGAAAGAATTTGTCATCAAAAGATCTTTTAGGTAAGTGGGTTGTACTTTTTTTCTTTCCGAAAGCTTTTACACCAGGTTGTACAAATGAGGTGTGTAGTGTAAATGACAATATTGAAAATCTGAAGAAGTTGGGAGTAGAGGTCTTTGGTATAAGTAAAGATAAACTATCAACACAAAAGAGATTCAAAGAAAAGTATGATCTAAAATATGAACTCATTGCAGACGAATCAGGGGATATAATAAAAAAATTCGGGATAAGCAGAAAGACAGGTTCTGCCGAAAGGAAAACCTTTATAATAGACCCTGAAGGAAAAGTAGCATATATATTTGAGAAAGTAGATGTAAAAAATCATGGGAAAGAAATTGAACAAGTTTTGCTTTCTCTTTTTAACCGGAAATAACTTAATTTATACCATTTTCTCACTCTCTATGAGCTTGAAACATCTGTTTTTATTGCTATGGAATTTTGTTCTATTTCAGATACTCTGATACTGCGCAACAAATTATTTGAGTATGACAGAGTATAGGAGGGAAGGAATTAGAGGATTAGTATGGAAGATTCAAGAGTATCATAAGGAATTGAAGTAGTGCTGTGGGCAGAGAAGTTTTGAGTCAGATTTTCTTCCAGGGACATATTTTTTGAGCGATATCTATTATTTCATCTATATCTTTTTCTTCAACGTGTCCGAAACTTTTTTCTGTATAAGGTATATGGACTACTGGGGCAAATTCGCATCTTCCAAGACATACCCATTCTCTCACCTCAACATCTTTGCCTTCCGCTTTTTCTTTAAATTTTTTAAAAAGCTCTTCTCCTCCTTTTAGAGCACAGGGGAGTGATGTACAAACATAAATTTCAGCTTTACCGTCAAATCCTTCAAGCATAGTATAAAATGTTGCAACACCGAGTATATATGACGGAAAAAGATTTGAAAGTTTTGAGAGTTCTTCCATGTATTCAAGATATACAACTCCAAACTCACGCTTTATATCATTTAGAGCTGGTAGTAAAAATGAGTTTCCTTCTCCAAATTCTTTTTTTCTGTTTTCGTATATTTCCTTTATCTTTTGCTTTTCGTAATCTGAGATGTGACCTTTTTTGGGGAACCTTTTATTTATGAACAATTCATTTGCCCATTCTTTGAGATTTTCTTTATATACATTGTATTCTGCGGGGAGAAACTCAAAAGGAATTTGCTCCTCTGGTGGGTGGATATGCTCTATACCTTTTCTTTTCAGCATCTCTTTTATTTTTTTTATTTTTTTTGCTGTTTCAAAAAAAGCAGGAAATATGGGAGGTGTGAGCTGAGCGGGATAAGCCGGTTTCTGTATTAAGGGGTCATTACTCTGAGCGGCCTACCCGAGGGTGTTAGCGGGGAGGGTGCAACCCGCATGCGGGAGCCAGATTTGAAAAACTCCCGCAATTCCCCTCTGCTTGGCCTTGCTCGCGTATGGGTTTACCGCAGGAAAGGATTCGGCAAGGGCGTTTTTTCCCTTAAACCTTCTCCTTTCCTGGGTGCGCTCTTACCGCACCTTTTCACCCTTACCTTATGTGTGAAGACACATAAGGCGGTATGTTTTCTGTGGCACTTTCCAGCGCTCTCGCGCCCCCGCTCCGGCTCCATCAGCCTTAACGGGATACGCGCACCCTCCGAGACCGGACTTTCCTCCCCGGCACATTCTCTCTGCACCGGAGCGACCCCTTCCCGCTCTTCCCACACCTCCAAAATATAAAATTTAATTGTTCCTTAATGGATAGTTATTTTCTTCTCTTTCTTTTTTTCTTTTTTTGTTTCCTATTTTTACTTTTGATCTTCTTCACCGAGAATCTTCTTTGCAATTTTTCTTTTTTCTTCGGGAGTTTCTGCTAAGATCAGAAGAGCAATAAGTCTGAAACCCTGGTCTATCTTATTTCCAATCTCTTTTATTAGTTCTCTCATTTCTTTTCTCATTTCTCTTATTTCTGTAATAACTTTATCAGTATTTTCCCTTACAACTTTTCCGTTTCTCCAAGCAAGGTAAGTTACGGCACCAGCAAGTAATGATACCACAATACCTATGATAGTAATTGCTACTTCAAGCATCCCGATATTTTTAATTTAGTGAGTTCCTAATCAATAGTGGCTAATCGTTAAAAATTAAAATAGATAACTTCAATTCTTCATTTTGCTTTTGTGATATATATCACAAAATTAAAGAAAAAGAAAGATTAAAATTAAAATAAAAAACAATACCACTACTTACTATGGCTCGGAGAACAATGGAAAAAAATATGAGTTTTTTAATAATAAAGGGAAGAATAAAAGGAAAAGCAGCTTCTCTTCTTTCATTTATCCTTTTACTTTCATTTTTTGTTCTCTCTCTTCTGTTTTTTGTAGGTTTGGGAATTAGCCAGCAACAGGAAGGAGGAAAAATATCAATAAAAAGACCTCCAAAATCGCTTGATAACTTTTATCCGCCGAAGTCTCGCGAAAAAAAGTTTTTGGCAGCTATGCATAGCATGGCTACATCTTTTAAAGCAACGATGTTTTACCTTCAAGCTGGAAATACGGAAAAAGCTAAAAAATGGGCTGAAAACCTTGTCAAATCTTACCTCGGCATAAAAGATATGGTTCCTGAGTGGCAAAGCTACATAAAAAAAGATGTCGCAGAAAATTTCCTCAAGGCTGTAAATTCTGGTGATTTAAAGCAAGTGGGAGCTCTTGCAAAGGAACTCGGAGATACATGTAAATCTTGCCACCAAGATAATCAGCTATCTACAAAAATTTTCTATTCTATACCAAGTTGGGATGAAATTGAATTAGAAGACCCGGTTTCTCTGAAAAAAGTTGGTGCCCATAAATTTATGCAGGAACTATCAGATTCTTTAAGATTTACTTTGATTGGGGTTCAGGATGGAGATTTCTCTCTTGCAGAAAAAAGTGCAAAAGATTTTTCCGCAAGGGCAAAAGCTCTCAAAGAAACTTGCTCATCTTGCCACACATCAAAAGCGTCAATTGAGGCTCTCGCAGGAAAAGATTACACTGCTGCTGTTGATGCTCTTTTCAGTGCAGTAAAAGAAAAGAATTCACAAAAGTTCTTCTCTGCTCTTTCTCGTGTTGGTGATTACTGCACAAGATGTCATACAACCCATCTTTTACTTTTAGAAATAAAAGAGGCAATTTCTGAATAATTTGATTATTATTGATTATGTATTATGGTAAAAATGCTTTTCAGAAAAAAGCTTTTCAAATATAACTCGTTATTTATCTTTTTCTTCCTTTCTTTTTCTTTTATTTTTTTTGTTTTTTCTACTTCGTTATCTTCTTGCTCTTTGAAAAACTTTGCTTCAAAGATATTTTTAGAGGAGGATTTACTTCAAGAGCCACCAGCTGAAAGATGTGGTTCTTGCCACAAAGATATTCACAAAGACTTCAAAAATTCAAGACATGCCGTAGCTTGGGTGTCTGAACATTTCAAAAAAGAATCAAAAAATTATACAGATGAAAAGTGCCTTCCCTGTCATGCAGCAAAACCTATATGGGCAAGTTCGGGATTTCAAGAAGAACCTGAACTCAGGGAAAAGCATGTTGAAGATGGAATTTACTGTGTGACCTGCCATTTTGACCCTCACAGGAAAGGTATGGTTGGTCCGTATGAAGTTTGGTCTCCACCTCATCCATCGTTTCAAGACAAAAAAATAAAATCATCTGAGTTGTGTGGAGTTTGCCATCAGGAAACTTATTCGGAATGGTCGGATGCAAAAGTTGAAAAAACATGTTCTGATTGCCATATGCCAAAAGTAGGTAGAAAACATCTTACCCAAAAACCACCTATGAGTTGGTTTCATTCAAAGCAAGATGTTTTCTCTCATGAATTTCCAGCTCTTATTGCTAAAAAAGAAGATATAAAAGTTGATGTTGCAAGAGAAAATGGAAATTTCATTCTTCAACTTGAAAATGTCGGAGTTCCTCATAAGCTCCCAACAGCCGATCAAGGTAATCCGAAACTTTACATATTTTTGCACTGGGAAAATGGGGAAAGAGAAACTATTGTGCTTTCTCCTCAACAAGAAAATTCTCTTGAATACCAAAAACCTGTAAGCTTTATTTTTGAAGACAAAGGTGGAAAGGTAAAAATAGAAGTAAAAAGGCGTTTGAGTTGGAAGGAAGAGCCTGACCTTATATCATCGCTCAATTACTGAAAGTATAAAATCTACATATTCTTTTGCTTTTTCTTTTATATCAAATTTCTTTGAGTTTGAAATTGCGTTTTCTCTTATCTTCTCATAAAGATTTCTATTTTCAATAAGTTTTTCAACTTTTTGGACCAAATCATCTACATTGTTCAAGTCAAAGAGAATTCCTGTTTTCATATCTTCTATTATTTCGGGTATTCCTCCTATATTTGTCCCGCATGGTATAGTCCCAGATGCCTGCGCTTCAAGAAAAACTAGGCCTAAACTTTCAGCTCTTGATGGCAGAACAAAAAAATCGCTTGCTGAATAAAAGTATTTCAATTTTTCTTGATTTTGCTCAAAAGGGAGATATAAAATCTTGTTTTCCCCTATTTTTTCTTCTTCTACTTTGCTGCTGCTTGATCCGCCTAATCCCAAAAATATGATGTTTTTGTATTTTTGGCTTATTTTTTTTGCGAACTTAAAAAATATATCAAATCCTTTCCGTACATTTGTTTTGAGACTTTTTGCAGCTGTCATAATAATTATTTTGTCTTGTGGTAAATTCAAAATCTTGCGTGATTTTGCTTTATCATCGGGAGTAAATATATCAAGTGGTATTCCGTTGTATATCAGTTTTACTTCTTTGGCACCTTCCATCAAAATAGAACTTTCAACTTGTGATTTCATCCATCTTGATGGTACAACAACGAAAAATTTACTTTTCATATAAATTTCTCTTTTTATCTTCCAGTTTATATGAGAAAGATCCCGTCTTATTCTTGGCGGCAGATTTAGATCTGGGCATTTTCCGCATCCTATTTTCCATCTTTCACATACCATAGAAAATGAGCAGTGTCCTGTAAATAGCCACATATCATGTTGCACAAGAATAACTTTTGTTTTTTGTGAAAGGTATGGTAAAGCTCTCAAATCAAAAAATCCTCTATCTTGCAACCAAAAACCGTGTAAAACATGACATAAAAGTACAGAAGGTTTTTCTGGCAAAATATCTAGTATTTTCCATGTTCCGGGGAATTCAAAATCTTCAAATCCAGCCCATATTTTCAACATTCTTTTTGGTTGCCCTATAAATCTTATAATTTCTCTGATTCTCCATCCGCCTTTGAAACTTGTGTAAGGAGTTATTTTTCTTTCAATTTCTATCATCTTTTTTGCTATTGATGATCTTGATTGGAAATTTGGTATTTCAAACACTCTTTCGTCGTTTGTATGTTTTTCTCCGACTACCATATATGAATTTATTCCGTGTTTTGGGAATTCATAGTGAAGGTATTCAGGTATGCGGAAAGCTCCTCCGTTTCTATCTTCTGGCAGTATTTGAGCTACAACAATACTCATCAAATCAAAAATTTATCATTTCAATTTGAGATTTATTTGTTCTTGATTTAATTTTTATTTATTAACTTTCTATTTTATTATTATGTTTAAGGTTTTTGTGAAAAGGTTTGTAATATCTCGGCTTCCTATATCAGTAGTTCTTATGTACCATAGAATCTCGGAAGGGAGAGATTACTATGGAGTTTGTGTTGAGCCAAAAAATTTTGAGGAACATATTATGATTATAAGGAAATATGCTTGCAAACTTGACGATATTTTTTCCTTGAAGCCCAAAGGGAAAATATTTATAACTTTTGATGACGGATACAAAGATAATTTTGACTTTGAAAAAAGAATATTAGAAAAGTATGATTTGCCTGCTGCTTTCTTTATAACGACTGGATTTTTAGGTAGCAAAAAAACATGGTGGGATGAGCTTGCCGAACTTTTCCAGAAAAAATTAAAAGCGAAGGAAATGTATATGACGCATGAGAACAAAAAAATAAAAGTTATAATCACGCAAGAAGATGAAGTTTCAAGGCTTGATTTTGAACTATATAGTAAATTTAAGGAAAAAATGAATTTTTTTGATGATACCTTGTATCTAAAAAAGAGTGAGTTTTTTGTTCTATCTTACATTCTTCTCAAATACTCCAAAACCCTTATGAAAAGCTTGAAGATTTAAAAAAGTTTTTTGAATTAGGTAATGGTTGGGCATCACATCAAAATTCTACCTTATTTATGAATAACAAAGAATTATTTGAGCTTTCTTTGAATAAAAATTTTGTTATAGGAGCGCATACTCAAACTCACAGGGTTTTATCTTTATTAGATTATAAAGAGCAAGAGTGGGAGATCTTAGGAAGTAAAAAGCTTTTGCAGGAAATAACTGGTAAGGAAATCTTTTGTTTTGCTTATCCATTTGGGCTTGAAGGAGACTTTTCAGAAATAACCCAGAAAATATGTCAAGAAAATTTCAGATATTCATTCTCTGGTATAAAGGGCGTTTGTACAAAATTTACACAAAGATATAAAATTCCGCGATTTTATGTCCCAAATTGTGATGGGGAAGTTTTTGAGAGGAAAATTTTTGAATTTTTCTCTTATTTTTTAACTTAAAAGGTTTAAGATTGCAAAATTTAAGAAATTGTTAATTGAATTGCTTTTTTCATTTGCTGTTAAAATCTTTGTCTGAATTAAGATTATGAGTTTTGAGCAAAATTCATCAAATCACAATGAACAAAGCATCAAAGATGAACTAAAAAGTGCTTTATTTTTTAAAGTTTATGAGGAGTATAAAAATCTGTGGGGGAATGAAGATGAAAAATATTTGTGGGAGCAGGTTAATATTTGGATTGACGATGATAACAATCTTGACGGAGTTATATCTTTTCTTGAAAGTAGATTTGATCTCAGAGGAAAAAGAATTCTTGATTTTGGTTGCGGTTGGGGAACAGATCTTATTTTTTGTCTTAAAAAAGGCTATGATGCCTTTGGGGTGGATATATCTTGGGAGAAAGCCAAATTTCACACTTTGCGAGTTCAGAGAAAAAATTATCCAAAATTTTGGATTGAAAGATTTATATTGTCTTGGGGAGAAAATCTTCCTTTCAAATCAGAAAGCTTTGATCTGATTTATAGTAATCAGGTAATAGAACATGTAAAAGACCCTGAAAGATGTATAAGTGAGATTTTCAGAGTTTTAAAAAAGGATGGAATTCTTTACATCAGGGCTCCTGATTATAAATTAAGTTTTTTTGAACCTCATTATAGAGTTCTCTGGTTCCCTTTTTTGAACAAAAGAACAGCTAAGATTTATATCAGGCTTTTAAATAAACCAAGTGCTGGACTTGGATTTATAAATTTCATAGGATCAAAAGAACTCATAAAAATAATGAAGAGGGTAGGGTTTAGCAAAATAGAAGACTTAAATTATGAGCTAATTTTTTTAGATAGGGAGAAAAAACTTATGAAATTTTTCCCAAAATTCAACCATAAAATTCTGAGAGCTCTTAACTACATTTATGAATTTTTAAGGCAGATAAAAAAGATAGGAAATGAAGAAAATACAATTCATATTCTTGCTCAAAAATGATGCAAAGAAGAAAGATTTTTGTTTTTGGAACAAAAGCAGAGGGAATTGAGAAATTCTGTAAATTGCTAAAACAATTCAATTTGAACTCGGATATTTTTAGTTTTCATATATGTAAATTGCATGAAATCAGTAAAATAAAAGAGCTTGATAGCTCAGGGAAATTTATAGTTCTTCTCAGAAATCCGGCTTTGCGCTCTTTTGAGTTATGGAAAATTATGCTTTGTGAAGGATTTGAATGGGTAGATGATTTTGAGCTTGCTCTTGCAAGGGAGCAAACACGATTTTTTGGTACAGAACATAGAAAATTATACACAACTATATATGATTTTTTATACTGGCGAAGTAGCTTATGTTCTGAAAAGATTTTGGCTTTGAAACAAAAACTTGGCGAGAAAAAATTTTTTGAAGATGTTTTGTTTTTGGTTTTAGATGAGTTCAAGAGCGAAAAAGAGTTTATAAATACCTTAAAAAGTTTTCTGGATTTACAAAAAGTAAATTCTAAATTCAGTCTTTCTGACTTGAAAATCACGAAAGAGAAAATACCGTGCAATTCTAAAATTCAGTATGTTTTGAGAGCTATTTTGGAAGAATCAAAAATAAAATTTGGTTTTGAACCTGTTTTCCCAAAATTCATTATGAATTTGAATATTTTGCTAGGGAAAAAATTAGAGTATCACTGGTTAGTAGATTTTTTGAGCTTTGCATTCAGAAAAGAAGTTGAAAAGCTATCTGAAATTTTGAAAAAAGATCTTACGAAGATATGGGGAATATGAAAAAGAGCATTCTGCTTCTGAGAAATCTTTTTCCCGATGTGGAAAAAAAATTTATTTCTTGCATGTCTAAAAATGGATGGAATTTTTCATTAGTAAAGAGTATAGCTAAAGAATTTGATTTCCAGTTAGAAAGAGCACTTTCTATTTATCTTGAAAAATTTGATTTAGATGTAATAGATATTTTTGTGAGCTCTGAGGAGTTTCAAAAAAGATGGGAAAAAACTTTTTATCCACAAGCCGATAACTTTATTTCAAAGATCCTGAAAGATATAAAGCCATCATCAAAAATAAGTTTTTTCTCAAAAGAAGATTTTTATTTGATTTTAGCAAAACAGATTGCTTATTACAAACCTGATATTGTTTTAGTTCTTCCGTTCCCTTTGGTAAATCATTATTTTTTTTCAAAACTAAAAAGATTTTTTAATTTCAAGCTTACTGGATATGCAGAAGCTACTCCGTTTTTCTCAAATAAAAATGTACTTTTATCCTACGATTTTATCTTCTCTTCCTTTTTACCTCATGTTTTCAAGCTCAGATATTTTGGCGTAAAAGCTGAATATATCCCTTTGGGTTTTGAGCCTTTGGTTTTAGAAAAACTCAAAGAAAGAAAATCAGTTGATGGGGATCAATTAAGTAGAGAAAATAATCAGAAAATATATGATGTAGTTTTTGCTGGAAGTTTGCATCAAGCTCACAGAAGTAGGATACCCTTTCTCAAAAAAATTGCTGATGCTTTCGGAGATAAATTCCATATATGGACTCAATCTTTTAGTTCTTTGCCATCTGAGTTGAGAAAAAATTTCAGGGGAGCAGTTTTTAATATTGATTACTACTATGTTCTTTCAAAGTCAAAGATAGTTCTGAATCATCATGGAAGTATTTTACCTTGGTCACATAATCTGAGATTATTTGAAACAACCGGTGTTGGTTCTTTCCTTCTAACAGATAATCTGCCCGGAATAGACGAACTTTTTGAGGTAGGAAAAGAGGTAGAAACTTATGATTCCATAGATGAGTGTATAGATAAAATAAAGTATTATCTTTTGAACGAAGAAGAAAGAGAGAAAATAGCGAAGGCAGGACAGGTTAGAACATTGAGAGACCACACATATGAGAAAAGAATTGAAAAACTATTTGAGTTTTTTGTGAGATATGAAATTATTTAATAAGTACGATCTGTTAAATATAGACATAGTTTCAAAACTGATGTATGATAGTTTTATAAAATATAATTTCAAATGGCGGACAATTTTTTCAGGCGCATTTGCGCAAATGCGTTAGACAGAACAATAATCATATACATTTCATCTATTCTTTCCGAAGGCAAAATAATGATTTTTATTATATTATTTTTAATCTTTGATTTCACATTAGGGGTTCTTTTCAGATCTATTTTCTCTCAAACACCGGGAGACATAATATTCGGAATAAAGATAGAAGCTCACCCAAAATTCAAACTTCTACTAAGATGGATATTAGGATATATATCTCCATTTACTGCATTTTTACTTCACATACCAGCTGGGCAATGGAAAAGTTTGTTAGATACAATATGTGGAATAAAAGTAGAAAAAATAAATTGAAATTTCATCAAAAAGTAAAGTGTTAGTATAAGAGGAAGCAAAAAATAAGGAAAGAAAATCCCCCCGCAAGAAACGGGGGGAGAATTTTTTTAGGCATCAGGGACCTCAAGAATTATTCTTTTGTTGAACTTAGCACTTGCAGCAGAAACAAGTGCTCTCATTGCCTTTACTATCCTTCCTCCTTTACCTATTATTTTCCCTATTTCTTCTTTATTTACCCTAAGTTCAATTATTGCTGTTCTTTCTCCTTCAACAAGGTTTACTCTAACCTCATCCTCTTTATCTACTATTGTTTTTGCTATTTTTTCTATCATTTCTTTTACGACCTGCGTAGAATTAACATCAGCCATAGCAGAGCACCTCCCTTTTTTCACAAAATTATAAGTTCAATAGGCTTTTTTATTTTAAAAAAATTAATAATAAAAGTTCCTATTTTCTGAAATTTTTACTTAATAAAAATCTCCAAATCTCTTGGAAATTTCAGAAAAATAATCAAGGAGATAAAGTATTGATAAAACAAAAATATGGAAATCCTATTACCTATATTTATTTACATTATCATATTTCATCATGAAGGAGCAACAATAGAGCACGGGGCAAAAAAAGCAGTTGGAATTTCTCCTTTATTCTCGCAAACAAAAATTTTAGAAAACATAGGGGAAAAATGGTCTATTTTCACAACTTTGTTTGGTGAATACTCTTTTTTTGAAGATAAACTTTCTTTAAGGCTGGACATACCTTTTGCTTTCGTAAAGCGGAAACTTCTCTTTTCTGATATTGCTACCACATTGAAATTTACTTTGAGAGATTTGAAAGATTTTGAGCCTACCTTTCTTTTCATTTCGGAATTCCCAACAGGTCAAGATTACGCAACATCTGGACATTTCGCTGTTATACCAGGATTTGCTTTTGAGTACCATATTCATAAGCCATATCATATTCATATTCACGGGTTTTTAGGTCCGCGATTTGCATTAGGTAGGGAAAGTCATACCGATGATTCCGGGAAAGAAAACCATGATCATATGCATACTCTATCTTCTTCTGATTTGCATAGTTACGGAGCTCATAAGATAAATTACGCTTTTCCGCATTCCGAAAATGAAATTATGGGACATATAGGGGTAATGGTTTTATTCTCTGAAATTGGTTTTGATTTGAGACCTTCATTTTTTTTTGAGGATTTTAAAACTTTTGTCTTGCAGCCACAGGTTGGTTTGATATATATTTTAGAACTTGAAGATGGGAAATCATTTAACTTTAACTTATTCGGCTTTTGGGCACTTCAAGGAATAAGAGAGGGAAAAGGCATAGGTTTATTTTCTTATCTGAAATTCTGATTTTTCTACCGTTCAGAAATTCTGTGTAGATTTTTTTTTACTTTTATTTCTTGCTTATTTGCTTTTCTTTTTTGGTTACTAGCGATATTATCTTTTGTAATGTCTTTTTGTCTACTTTTGAGAAATTGAATCCTGCCTTATATTTTCCGTCCGCGCCCAGGGAGTAATGTTTGAGAATTGCTCTACCGTCTAATTCTGTTTTTTTATCTTTAATTCTTATTGTGAATCCTACCTCTTCATTTAGCATCGGAAGGAAATACTCAATCATTCTATCTTTTACGCTCATATAAACTGAAAATCCTCCTAAACTTATATCTAAAAGAGAGCAAAACAGAGCATATCCACTATCTCTTTTTATTATTACTTCACTACTTTTATTCACCCTAATTCTCATATACCTTCTTCTTTCACATATTTTCAAGCTATCAGGACTTTCAAGTATTAAGAGTGGAGGGTTTGAACCTTCTATTTCATCTTTTACACTGGTTTCAAACATAATTATCCCTCTTTCAGATGTGAACCTGAATTCATATTTTTTCCCTTTCTCAAATCTTTCTGTTGTACGTAATATGATGTCTCCGTTACGAGTTCCAACTATATATCCCGTTCTATTTTCGCCCTTCCTTTTTACCTCAACTTCCACTATATTAGTTAAAATTCCTTCTAATACTCTTTTTGATCTTTCTCCTTTAATTTCAACCTCAAACATTCTCGGAGATATGTCAAAAAGACTCATAAGAAATATTTTAAATTCTTTTTTTTAGTTTTTCTTGAATCCCTCTTTTGCCAAACTTTTCCCTTTTTACGGTTTTGGTTATAATGAAATCTTTTTCTATCTGACAAATTACTTTTTTGTTTTAGAAATTTTCTATCCGTAATAAAGACTTAATAAAATATGATTTATGGAAAAGGGACAAAAGAAAGCGGAAAAATTAATATCTGACGAACTTTTAGAGATATTGGCTTGTCCCAAATGCAAAGGGGATCTTGTTCTTGACGAAATAAACTCAGGTCTTATTTGTGAATCTTGCAAACTCTTTTATAAAATAGAAGATGGAATACCGATAATGCTTATAGATGAAGCCGTTCCACTTGATAAGATAAAAAGAAGCTAAATTAATTTATGTTTCTACCTCAAAAAGAATGAGTTTATCGCTACTTTGTTTGAAAAGAATTTTAATTTTCCCGTCAAAATCATTAAAGATGAAAATAGGAAATTTCTTTCCACCTTTTTTCTTCTCACTCTCTTTCATAAAAACTATAGCGTCATCTAATGTTATAGGTTTTTCTATTCTAACTTGTACTCTCTCTATTTTGGTTTCCAACTCCTCCTCTGACGATATTTCTTCTGACATTTTTTCCTCAAATTCCTCTATTTCCTGTGGTATATCTCTTTTCGTTTTCATCTCCTCTCTCATTTGCTTTTCAAATTCTGTTTTGAGTTTCTCAATTTGTCTTTCAACCTCATAAGCAAGTTTATCTATTATTACTCTTGGATCCTCTCCCGATTCGCTCGTGTATATTACAGGAAAGTTTCTTTTTGAGACAGTTATTATTATTTCTCCTACTTTTTCCTTCCCTTCCTTCTTGTATATAAAGTAGGCTTTTGAGTTCTCTTTCATGCCATCGGGTATTTTTGAAATGACTTTCGAAAACTTTTCAATAAAGTACTGCTTTATATAATCTGTTATATCTATATCTTTGCTGAGAATTTCTAATTTCATCCCGTTTATTTGTTCCTCCATGTTTTTTTCCTCCCCACAAGATTTCGGGTTTATACATTAAATTAATTTTATTGATTGCTTTCTTGTATTATGGTTTCATCAGAAATTTTTTAATTACCTTTTGCAAAGTCTCCTGTATGCTTTCACTTATGCTCCTATTGTCTTTTAGCTTTCTTCCCACAAAAAATGGCAAAACAATTTTTTCATTATAGCCTTTTTTATTTATTTCTCCTTTAAATCCTCTTAACTTACCGCATATTATTTCACCACCCCACAATATTTTACCTACTACTATCCTTTCGGTCACTTGAGCAGTAGAAAACATTAAAAGAACCTTTGTATTTTTCAGTAATATATCAGAACTTGGTAAAATTATCAGAATATCTTCTTCTTCCGGCATTTGAGGTAAATTATCTTTCTCTGACAGAACAAAGATTTCTTTTCCATATTCTTGCCTTAATTTATCTGAAAAATTTTTTATTTCTTTTTTTATTTCTTCTTCTACGAAAATTACATACTTTGTGCGTGGCAAAAGAGAGTCCCTTATATTTTTCATAACGATGTTTAAATCTTGTATGTTATTTGAACTGAAATCAACTATAAAGTAGATTTTAGGCTTTTCTGCGGGAAACTGAAGCTCCTCAAAGATTATATCTACAAACTCGCTTATTTTTCCTTTATCTGATGTGAAAGTTGTATCTAGTGCAAATGCCAGTTTTAGATATTCCTTTAATATTGGTATTTCCTCTTTTTTAAACTCTTCTTGATTCAACAGAGCAAGCGAAAGGAGAATATCAGCTATTTCAGGATTGATATTATCATGATAAGCTTTTTTTATTATTTTGCAAGCTTCGTTTATCTTACAAAGTTTTATTAGGGTTTTTGAAAGCTCAACGAGATATCTAAAATTTGCTTCTTTTTCCACTAAATTACTTAAAATCTCTTGCGAAATTTTCATATTTCTTTCAGCAGGTGGAATATTCCTCAGTAGAACAGCTTTTGCAAAATTTAGAAAGTTTTCTATCTTTTTTTTCTCTATATCTCCATAGAAAAATTCATTTTTCAACTCTGGAAATATTAAAGGAGGAGGGATAAGTTGAGGAAAAGCAGGAAGGATGAAAATGTTATTTTTTATTTTCTGAAATTCCTCATCAGATAAATTCAGAAGTCTTTGGTAAGATAATTCAAGCAAAACATAAGCCTCTTCATATTTTCCTTGCAATATCTTTACAAAACCTAAATTCAGAGGTGTCTGAAAATCATCCGGGTTCCTCACATTATAAGAAATCTTTTCTTCCACTATCTTCTTTTCATCTTCGTTTAGAAACAAAATAGAATATGGAAGGAAAAAAGATTTTAATGAATAGATTAAATTTTGGGTTTCAAGGAAATTTTTATCTTGAGTTTCTTTTTTCTGTCGGATGATATTATCTTCTCCTTCTATTATATTATTATCTTCTTTGAGCAGAATTTTTATTAATTTTGTTGACATAAAACTTTCAGCATTTTTTGGAATTGGGAAAATTCGTGAAAGTGGGAAAATTGAGAATACATTATAGATTTTTTCTTCTTTCTCCTTTTCTTTTTTCCCTTTTGTTTTTAGTTTTTCTAATCTTTCATTTTTTTTCTTTTCAATTTCATCAATATTTTCCTGAATCTTTCTTATAAGTTCAAGAAGTCTTACATGTGGGAGCATCTTTTTTCGCAGATCAGAAATTCTTTCAAGTCTTTCATCAAAATCCGAATTTTCAATATATTCAATTGTTTTTGAAATAACATCTTCTAATTTGTCAAAATCGTCATAAACAAAAAAATCCTCATTTTCCTTATAAATTTCTTTAAAATGATCAGAGTTTGTAATAAGTGATGCTCCAAAAAGGGGTGCTTCTGGTCTTTGAATCTCTTTTCTTCTATGGTATGCAAGACAAATTTTTACATCAGATAAGATATTCTCATATTCTTCTTTTTTAAGATAAGATGGATTTATTTTTATTTTAAGCTTTCTTTTATGAGCAATTTCAATTACTTTCATAATAAGCTTACCCTTTTCTGGAAAAAGAAGAGTGTCCATATTTCCTGAATAGAAAATATCTATTTTTCTTTCTTTCGGCTTTTTTAGTTTTGAGATGGCGGTTATTGGTTCATAACCGAACCATATCGGGAATTTTATAGTATGCCTTGAAAAATTTCTGATAACTCTTTCGGTTTCTTCTGAAAAACATACAACGGAGTCAGCTAATTTCATAAGTTCTTTTGACCTTACTATTTCATAATCAAAATCGCATGTGATAAAAACGATCGGGAAAGGACACTTGTGAATTTCCAAAGGTAAAAAAACATATTCAGGACCTTGTATCAAAAACAAATCTGGCATCCAATTACTTGGAAGTTTATTGATAACATCAAAAATGCTATCACCTGGATTGAAAATTACATCTCCGAGTTGAGGTAAGAAGTTCAGAGTTAATATTTCAAAACCGTTCTCTCTGAAAAAATTTTTTTTGCTTTTTGCTATGTATCCTAAATGTAGGTTGCTTATTGGGCTCTCGCCTAAATTTATACCTAAAAGAAGAATTTTCATATTGAGGGAATAAGTGAAAATATAAAAAATAAATGAAAATATAAAAAAATTGAGGAGATTAAGAACTTTGCTTTTATTTTGAAGATTTCTCTCTTATGTAGTTTATAGCATCTTTTACTGTTCTTATTTTATCTAGATCTTCATCTGGGATTGATATGCCGAATTCCTCTTCAAGCTTCATTATCATATCAACAAGATCAAGCGAATCAAGACCGAGATCCTCAATAAAAGAGGCATCATCTCTTATATCTGAGACACTTTTTCCTGCTTTCTCTGCAATTACACTTTTTATCTTCATTTCAAGCTCATCCATCTTTTCTCACCCCCTGCTAACAAGAAAATATAATTAACAATTAAGAACAGAAAAAGGATAGTTCGCTTAAAAACAAAATAAAAGCTATTTTAAAGTTTAGAAAAAAAACAGAAATTTTCTATTTTAAAATTTATGGTATTCTTGACAGGAGCAACGGGGTTTATCGGGAGTTGGACTCTAAAAGAGCTATTGGAAAAAGGATACAAAGTAAGAATATCTTTAAGACCAAATTCAAATACAGAAAACATAAAAAGTTTGCTTGATAAAGTAGATGTCTATACTGGGGATCTCAGAGATGAAAATTTTGTCAGAGAATGTTTAAAGGGTTGTGAGTATATTATTCATACAGCGGGAAAGGTAGATACATCTTTGAGGAAAGAGAAATTGGAAGAAATAATGGCTTCAAACTTTATTTCAACTCAAAACATTTTCAAACAGGCTATAAGAGCAGGAGTAAAAAAAGTCGTATTTTTAGGCTCAATTTTTGGTTTGGGAAAAGCCACGGGGAAAGAGTTAGCAGATGAAAAGGTTGAATTTAATTTAGAGCATCTTGAAAAGAAAATTCCATATGTTAGAGCAAAAAGATTGTCTGAAATAATAGCAGATGAATACATAAGAGCAGGACTAAAATGTGTGAGGGTTTATCCTAACTTTTGTTTGGGTTATGGAGACATTTATTTATCTTCATCAAAAGCAATTTTGCCTTTTGTTATGGGAATGAAATTTTACTTTGATATGGGGATAAATGTTCAGTGGGTAGGGGACGCCGCAAAAGCACTTTTACTTGCACTTGAAAAAGGAAAAGAAGGAGAAAAATATATAGTTGGAGGAGAAAACATCCACTATGAAAAAATAGCAGAGATTGTTTGCGAAAAACTCGGAAAAGCTCCACCAAAAACCAAAATAAACCCAAAAATATTCAAGGTTTTTCTTTTTTTACCTCAAAGAATTTTAGATGTAATTGAAAGAAAGCTTTTTGAAAAAACAAAGTTAGATTTGGGGGCTTTGCTTATAGCATCGGAAAAATATTGGTATTACTCAGATAAAAAAGCTCGGGATGAGTTAGGATATACATCTCGTCCGGCAGAAGAAACTTTACATGAAGCTGTTGATTGGCTTTCGTCGAAATTGAGAGAAAGCAGAAGGAAAATGAAATTCTGAAAAATTGAAAATATCAAAGCCAGAGTAATAATTTTTTTATATAATGTGGTGGACGTAGCTCAACTGGAAGAGCACGGGACTGTGGCTCCCGGGGTTGCGGGTTCGAGCCCCGTCGTCCACCCCCCCTTTTTATGACAGAAGAAGAAAAAATAAAACAAATTTTCTCTTTCAAAAACATAGCAGTCGTTGGAATGAGTGATAACCCAGAAAAACCCTCAAACAGAGTTCCAGCATATCTTATGAAACAAGGATACAAAATAATTCCTATAAATCCAACAAAAGATCAAATAATGGGACTCAAATCTTACAAAAGCCTTCTTGATGTTGAGGATGAAATAGATGTTGTTAATGTTTTCAGAAGACCCGAATATGCAATAGAAGTAGTAAAGGAAGCAATAGAAAGAAAGAAAAAAAGAGGAGATATAAAGGCTATATGGCTCCAAGAAGGAATAGTAAATGACGAAGCAAAAAAACTTGCAGAAGAAAACGGATTACTTTTCATTCAAGACAAATGTATGTTCAAAGAACACCTGAGACTCAAAGGAGAGGAAACTAAATCATAAACCAAACGAACAGAGTAAATTAAAAATAAACGGTGTAAATTAAACTACAAAATTACGATAAAGAAATAATATTACTACTAATATACCGATGCGTTATATATTATGGTTTTAATAAAAATAAAAAAAACTAATTTAGCAACAATTCCACTTCATATTTTCCTTTTTTTCATCCCTTTTATTTCTTCAATAATATCTGGTTGTGCTCAGAGAACAGGAAGACCACCTCTTGAATTCAAAATAATAGAGTTCTTCCCACCAGCAGGTTTCCAGATGCCCCTTACATCTGTTCCTCTCAAAATATCAATAGCTTTTTCAAAACCCGTAGACCAATTAACTATAAACGATACAACTATCAAAGTCTTCAAAGACGGAAATGAAATAAAAAAAGAAATAAAAATAACTGATAGACAAAAAATTGAACTCTTCCCAGAAGTATCTGCACAAGGTAAATACAAAGTTTTTGTTTCAGCAAAAGTAAAAAGTATTATCGGAGAGGAACTCGGAGAAGATTTCTCGTGGGAATTTACAATAACACCTATAACACCTGAAAGAGTAACCGAAATCCAACCCCCAGAATTTCCTCCTTTGATAAAGAAAATCTATCCTGAACATGGTGCAACAGTTCCGCAAGACACAATAGTATATGTTGTATTCTCAAAAAAAATCATAAATTTGAACACATCAAACTTTTACATACAAGATATAAACGGGAGAATAGTTGATGCAGACCTCACATATTTAGAGGGGGAGAACATAGCAATTTTGAAACCTAAAAGACTTCTTGAACCATCACAAACCTATATTGTAAATCTCAGGTCAAATATAACAGCACAAGATGGAGAAACCTTAGGTGTAAATATAGCTTGGATATTCTTTACCTCCGGCATAGGAGTGGATACAACCCCTCCTGATGTTATATCTATATTCCCACCCAACGGCGCAACAGGAGTTCCAATTGATACAAAAATCATAATCTTCTTCTCAGAAGATATAGATACTGGAACCATCACATCAGGAATAAAAATATTAGAGAATAATGTAGTTGAAATTCCATTTACATTCTCATACGACCCAACAGTTTTCAAGGTAACTATAACGCCTCTTGGGGGGCTAACTCCGAACAGAAATTACATAGTAAAAGTCAAAGTAAAAGATAAAAGAGGAAATGAGATGCCGACAGAATTTATATCTTATTTCTCAACAGGAACAGGGATAGGGGTGGGTGGACCCGGAGAAGAAACCGGAGGTGGTGTAACTTCTCCCGAATCTCCCCAAGTAATAATCACTTCCCCTTCGCCAAACTCGTATGTAAAGGGTATAATGAATGTTGAAGTTAGTTTTACGGGCTCTCCGAAAAGGATTGAGCTATGGATAAATGCTGAAAAAAAACAAACAATAACTTCTCCTCCCTCTTCTCCTATAACATTCACAGAAGATACTAGAACCTACACCGATGGAGAAAAAATAGTAAAAGTAATAGGATATTATTCAAATACAACAACATCTTACTCAATCAAAGTGACTTTTGATAATTCTCCACCTTCTGTTTCAATTCAAGAACCAACTGAGGGTAAAGTAATATCAGGAACATCAGCGGAAATAAGAGTCATAACTGCTGATTCACCAGATGGGCGTTTAGAAAAAGTAGAACTATACATAGATGAAATTTTCCATTCTTCTTTAACTTCTCCTACAATCCCTCCCAACATTTTCAAGTTCTTCGTAGATACAACAGCTTACTCAGATGGGAATCACACGATAGAAATTAAGGCAAAAGACCTCGCAGGAAATGAAGGTTCGTCAGGAAAAAGAAACATAAAAATAGATAATACCCCTCCCTCTGGGTTTTTCATCTCTCCTTCAAACGACTCAGTAGTTGGAGGAGCCGTAAATGTTGAAGTAAATGCATCAGATAACATAGGAGTATCAAAAGTCATTTTCTTTGCAAACGCAGCAAATATATGTGATGCAATAACAGGTCAGTGTGAAATTACATCTTCTCCATACAGAATAAGGTGGGACTCAACATCTATTTCTTACTCGGTCGGTGTACCAATTACAGCTGCGGTTTTTGATTTAGCTGGGAATACAAAAACTTTCGGAATATCTGTAACAGTTGATAATGTCTTGCCAGTAGTAGCTATATTAAACCCAGCACCATCATCATACCTCAAAGGTTCAGCTCCCATAGATGTTTTCAACTCAGATACTTCAGGCGTCACTCGTGTTGTGATAATTATAGATAGCACTCAGGTAGCGTCTGCTATAAATCCACCATCCACTTATACATTTATGTGGAACACTCTATCTTTTTCCGATGGAACTCACTCAATAAAAGCTATCGCATACGATAAAGCCGGAAATTCAAATACTCACGAGATTTTTGTTGTTGTAGATAATACTCCACCGGTTGTGAGCATCACAAATCCTTTATCAGGCTCATTTACAAATGCAAATTCAATAAACATAGGGGCATCAGCATCAGACAATATTTTACTTGATAGGGTTGAATTTTATATAGACGGAGTGTTAGCGGGAACTGATTCAACTTCTCCGTTTTCTATTTTAGCCGATATTTCTTTGCTTTCGGAAGGAACTCACAGCATAACCGCAGTAGCATTTGATGTGGCAGGAAATAATTTCACTACACCCTCACCTACGACATTCATAATAGATAGAACTCCACCAACGGTAGGATTTACAGCACCAACAACAGGCGCAGTAGTTCAAGGAACAATAACAGTAAATGTTGTAGCAGTAGATTTAAACAAAGTAAGCACAATAAGTATAACTGCCGGAACAATAAATCTACCATCATGCACAATAAATGCAAGCTCCGGAACTTGTTCAAGAACCTGGGCTACATCGGGGGACCAAAACAATGTTATTTTGACCGGAATAGCAGGAGATTCAGCAGGGAATCAAGGGGTAACGCAAATAGTTGTTATGATTGATAACCTTTCACCCTCCGTATCTGTAACCTCACCAACAGCTGGATATGTAACTTGTCCAACAAACACGGTTCTTGGAGCATCAGCTTCTGACGCAAATCAAATCACAGCAGTAGTAATAAGATTAGTTGATATATCAACTTCAACAGAGCTTGCTTCATTTACTTTCTCTTTATCTCCGACATCTCCTGCAAATGTTTGGGCAACTTTAACTGATACCCAATGCGGAAGCGATGGTCAAAAAAGAGTTGAAGTGAGAGCTTTTGACGCAGGAGGAAGACAGGGAATAGCTTCAAGAAACTTCACAGTAGACAACACACCTCCTGGACTAAATATTACTTTCCCGCCAGATTTAGAATGTGTAGGAAATGGAATCACAAGAGTAGTCTTTACAGCATGCGATAGCATATTCTTGAACAAAATCACGGTATATGTTGATTCAACAGCTATAGCTTCAATTTCACCAGGTACAGCAATATCTTGCTCAACACCTCAGCCCTACAATATCAACTGGAATTCAAGTTTATTTTCAGATGGATCTCATCAAGTAAGGGTTGTTGCCACTGACCTTGCCGGAAATTCAACGGTGCAAATAGCTAACATTATAGTAGATAATAACTCACCAACCATAAACATAATAAATCCGCCAACAAATTCATTAATATCAGCTCCTACATCGGTCCTCGTAACATTAGGAGATTCAGTGTGCCCACCACCGACGTTTCCATTCAAAAAAGTTGAATACCAGATAGCAGTCTCGGGTGTGGGTAGTTTTAGTTCATCAACTCAGAGCTGCTCATCAACTCAAAGAATTCCTTGCACAGATACAAATGTAGGATCAGGAACTTCAACATTTTCATGGAGTGCAACAGAGTACTGCGGATTTTTCATAGTAAAAGCAGTAGGATATGATTATGTCGGAAACAAAGCCGAAACAACGGCTACATACAAGATTCATCCAGTTGGATGTCCGATAGATGAATCATGGAGCCCAATCTCTGTTCTTGGCTCAGTTAGAACAACTCCTATTTTAAGAGATTTAAACGCTGACGGAAAAATAGAGATTATATTCGGAACGGAAGCAGGTAGAGTTTATGCAGTATCAGAGGGAACAAACTTTCAAAACGGAGATGCTGCTGGGAGCCCGATAAGAGGAGTATTTTTAGAGGCTCTTGTGACAGGAATAAAAAAATTAGTATTCGGAACCGGCGGTACAGACAGAAAAATAAGAGCTCTTAACTTGACTTCTTCTTTCCTCTCATCTTTTGCGTCAGTATCAACAGAAACTGCAATTTTCTCTCCTCCATCAACGCTATATACTGACGGCTCAACAACGGTTATAATAGTAGGAGATCTCAGGGCAAGGGTATCAGAATATGTTCTATCAGCTGCTGGATTTACATTAAGAAACTGCTATCCTGCGGGAGCTCCTCTTGACTGCGGATTGAACAGCGCACCAATAACAGACCTTAACGGAGATGGGAGACCAGATATAATTTCATCACCCGTTCCAGCAGATTTTGATTGTGATGGATCTTACGACACAATAATTGTCACGGCTTCTGACGGATACATCACAGCAATAGATATAGCAACAAGAACGAAAAATTGGACTGTATACACAGGGGCACCATTAGATACTTCACCAATAGTTGCAGATTTCAATAATGATTGTGATTTTGAAATTCTTGTTGCAACAAAAGGTGGAGCTTTATACTGCATAAGTGAAACTGGTGAAGTATGTTCAAGTGCAGGTTGGTCTTCTCAATTTTTCAACGCAGGAGCTCAAATTGTTGCCCCACCGGCAGTCACAGATGTAGATTCTTGCTTATCAATAGGAGATCCGCAAAAAGAAATAATATTTGGAAACACAGGAGGGAACCTTTATATTCTATCACAATTAGGTACCCCCAAATACTCCCCCCCGAGAAATCTTGGGTCTTTCATAGTATCTACTCCAGCAATAGCAGACATAAATGGAGATGGATGTGGGGAGATTTTTGTCGCAACAGGAGATGGAAGAATTCACGGATTTTACCTTGTAAACAGGGCAGGTCAAATTTATCCAGAATATCTCACAGGATTTCCAAAATCAACAGGTGGTCCAATTTCAGCGGGTGTTTCACCTGTGATATGCGATATAGATGGGGATTCAGCGTTTGAGCTTATAATAGGAAATGATTCATCTCAGTTGAGAGTATATGATTTAGGTTCTGGCTCGGCGGGAGCAGTAAAGTGGATACCCGGAGCATATTTCTGCACTCCGGACTCACACGCATGTCAGAGAAGATGGGAAACGGCAATTTGTGGTCAGCCATAATTGATTTTGAAAGATACCTCAAGAAAGTTTTTGAGGATTCTCGCAGTTGCTCCCCATATTACTGTATCTCCTATATGAAATTCCCATCTCAAATCCCCACCTTCAATATATTTTGCAGCTAACAAATCTTCAAGCTTTATAATAATTACTTTTTCAACTTCATCTGGATTTGGTTTTGGAGTGAAGTTTTTGTCATTTACAATTCCTACTACTGGGTGAATAAGGTAGCCAGCGATAGTTATTGTGTCATCAAGAGAGCCTATTATCATAACATCTTTTGGATTTATACCTACCTCCTCCTCAGCTTCTCGGAGAGCGGTAATTTCAGGTTTTTCATCGTCAAACATAACTCCTCCGGGAAAAGCAATTTGCCCCTTATGGTCTTTTACTTTCATTGTTCTCTTTATAAAAAGAACTGCTTCGGAGGATTTAAGAATTGGAATGAGAACAGCGGATGGGGTAAGTCCTTCTAAAATCAAAGATTTTGGTTTATAATTTTTTATGTTCCGGATTATTTTCCCTAAAAGGGGGGATTTGTTTTGTTCTGTGAGTTTTTGCATAGCTTTTTATTTTGGAGCAACCAAGATTTCAAAATCGTTTGAGTTTTCATCTGCAAAGTTTTTTATTATTTTTACCTTAACTATTGTGGAAGATCCAGAATTTTGGAGTTCTGCAAAAAAATTTATCATAGAGTCTGGAGGAACTCCTCTTGCGCTTATTTCTATAAAGTTCTGAACAGGTCTTGCAGATTCAAGTTGAATATTATATTTTCTTGAAATAGAATCAATTAGAGCAAGTAAATTCTGTCCGGTTCCTTCAATTTGAGCTCTATAAGATTTTATTTCATCTGACCATACTTTCATGCGATTTAATTTTCCTTCAAAAGAATTTACTTCATCTTTGAGTTTCTCCAAAGATGAACTAATCCCCATATAAATCAAAAGTGTGGTAAAAGATAAAAACCAGAAAATCAAAGATATATATCTCTTTTTCATACTCAAAAATTTCTTTCTCTATAAGAATTTTTCTTCTTCTTTTTTAATTTCTAACTCCTCCTTTTTCATTCTAATTTTTTCGTTTTTACCTTTGAGTTTTCCTGTGAGTCTCATAATAAACGCATTTCCGTCTCTGCTTCTCACAGTTGATGTTATCTTGATATCACCCAATAGTGAAGCTAAAACATTTTTCACATTATCAATAGCTCCAAGATCTTTTATTCTCAATTCAGCTGATATTTCACCATCTTCTGATCGGAAATCTTCTATTCTCAAAACGTGATCTGAAACGCTCTGAGCAAATTCAAAAAAAGTGAGGAGAGCAGAGCTATCTTGTTCCCTTGTTTTTAACTTTGAGTATTCAATTTTCATCTGCTCATAAGGGTCAACAGCCTTTTTATCAGGAAAAGTGGCTTTGAAAACCTCATTTATTTCAGCTAAAATCTTATCTTTCCTTTCTTTTTCTGATCTGTATTCAGAAATAACGGGAAAGGAGAACAAAATCAGGGAAAGAAATACTACTATTGAGTGAGGTAAAGTCTTGTCAAGAAAAACTTCAATAGGGGATTCTTTTTTCGCTTTTGTGATTTTAACCGGGGGGTAGCTTCCAAACAGTGCAGAAAAAATAGATGTAAAAGCTGGGTCGTTATAGTTAATTTCTGGGAAAGCATCAGATGGGACCAGAATTTTTGCTTCAAAAGGAAAAAGTTCATATTTTGCACCACAAACATAAAAATTCACATCATCTTTTCTGATCTGCGATAAAATAAGGTTTGTAAAAAACTTAATATCATCTGAATCTGAGTATCTGAAAGAACCTAGTCTTATAAAATCTTTGTCTTGATAGGCGAAAGAAATGAACTTATTATCAATATCAATAAAAATTCCGTCTTTGATTTTCTTTGAAAGTGAGAGCAAGCAAACTGGTTTTAAAATAAGTTCAGAAAATCCCTTTGAAAACATATTATCACAATACAAAGAATCATATATTATGGCAAACGATGTGCCTTTCTTTTTTGGGACATAAGCGATGTATTTTTCGGTTTCTTTCAGCTCTTCCTGAGAAAGTTCAATTTCAACTGCTGATTTTGCCTTTTTGCCTCCGAAAGGTAAATCAAAAAATTTAAAAGAAAAAAAATCAGAAAAGAAAGCTCTTTTATCATCATCGGGGAAATCGAAAATCTCATCTTCTGAACTAAACCTTACTATATCTATCTCTTTTTTGCCTTGTTTAATATGAACTCCGCAAAGACCATTTATATCAACGAAAATCATTTAATAAGATAAAAATTTAGCAATAGAGAATGAAAAAATCAAATTGGCAATTTTAAGAACCAAATTCAAATCATAAAGAAACCCTACGATGCTCTTCAGCGAAGTTCCTTGCAACTTGTTTTGAAATATCCGAAACTTTTATAATATCACTGAGACTGGAAATCTTTGATGGTAAAAGATTTTTATTTTTTTCAAAGTAAGAAATTGTTTTCTCAACGACAGAATATATATCCCAAAACCTAATTTTTCCTTCAACAAAGTATGAGAAAGCAACATCATCAGCGGAAACTAAAATGCAAGGGAAAGGTTCTCCAAGTTTTGCGCACTTCCACCCCAAAAGTAAAGAAGGAAATCTCTCAAAATCCGGGTCAAAAAACCTTAAAGTTTTATCCCAAATAGATGGAATCTCAAAAGGTAAATCAGGTATTTCAGGATAAAGTAGGGCATACATTATGGGAATTCTCATATCCGGGAAATGTGAGCTGAAAATTGTAGTTCCATCTTTTAGTTCAATAGCAGAATGAACAATAGCTTCTGGGTGAATTTTCACACTTATCTTTTCTGGTTCAAGAGAAAATAAATAGCACGCTTCAATTATCTCAAAAGCCTTATTCATAAGAGATGCACTATCTACCGTTATTTTAGTTCCCATATTCCACACGGGATGTTTTATCACTCTCTCATAAGGAGCGTTCTCTATTTCAGATTTTGGAAGGTTCCAAAGTGGTCCTCCGGATGCGGTCAGAAAAACTCTCTTTATACTTTCTCTTGGATATAGGTCTATTATTTTCCATAAAGATGAATGCTCGCTATCTACTGGTAAAATTTTAGCTCCGTTTTTCTTTGCTAAATCAAAAATTAAAGAACCTGCACATAAAATAGCCTCTTTTGAAGCTACTGCTACTCGTTTTCCGCCTGAAACTGCACAGAAAGCAGGCTCAACAGAGCTGAACCCCGGGATTCCCAAAATTACTAAATCAACATCATCAAACGAAACCATCTTTGATGGCGTGACATATTCAAATTTGAACTCAAAATTTTTTTCTTTCAGTTCTCTTTCAAAATCATTTTTTTTCTCGTCTGATATCCAAACATATTTTGGTTTATATTTCAAAACTTGCTGGGCAAGGAACCTGAAATTTTTTTCAGCGCAAAGACCAACAACTTCAAATTTATCTCGGAAATTATCTATAACTTCAAGTGATTGTGTCCCTACTGAACCGGTTGATCCGAGTATAACTACTCTTTTTTTCCATTTTTCCATCGCAGAATAAAACCAGAAAATATAAATTAAACAAATTAACGCTCTATTGTTAAAAATTTGGAATCGTGTCACTAAAATTAATTATTGCTTAAAGATTCCAATCAATTAGAAATTGTGTTTTTTATGTAAAAATACTTTTTATTTCCCGATAGATTAAAATTCCTTTTTGTAAGGAGGTGTAAGTTCATGGCAGGAATAGGATTTCAAGAACTTTTGATAATTTTCTTAATAATTGCCCTTTTATTTGGTGCGAAAAAGATACCGGAACTTGCAAAAGGGCTCGGTCAAGCTATGCGGGAATTCAAAAAGGGTATGAGAGATGATTCCGAAGAAGAAAAAAATACAAAAAATCCAGATTCCGGTGAAAAAATTATAGAGGAAAAAACAAAGTCTAAACCCGAAGAGAAAATAATAAAAACAGCAAGCGAAGGAAAGGAAAATTAATTCCTTTTTATTTATTTTTTTATTCATTTTCCTATTGCGTATGGTAATAGAGGGATTTGAACACTCTCCGGGGAAAAATTGTGGATCAACATCTTTGTGGAATATATCTAAATTTTATGGGAACAGATACCCAGAACATATCATTTTCGGGCTTTCATCTGGTCTTCTTTTTTTCTATATGAAAGGTGGCTTTGGAGGGGCTTCTTATGCAATAGGCGGAAGAAATCCATTACTTGTAGAAGATTTCTTTGATAACATAGGTTTGAGTCTGAAATGGCAATCTTATGATGATTTTCCAGAAGATATAATAAAAGAAAGCATAAGTTCTGGCATTCCTGTTCTTGCAAGAACAGACCTTTTCTATCTTCCATATTATAAAAATCCTGTCCATTTCCCAGGGCACGAAATAGTTATCTTTGGATACGAGGAAAAAAATGATTCAGAAGGAAAAAAAGAGGATGTTTTTATTGTTTCTGATAGTTCATTTCCCGAACCACAAAAAGTCTCTCGTCAAGATCTTGCTCGCGCGATGTCTCCGGAGAATGTAATCGCATTTTTCAGTCTGCATAACCACATTTTACCTACGCCAAAATTTGAAGTAAAGCTCGATAAAGATAGTATAGTGAAGTCAATTCATAAAGTTTGTCAGCGTATGTTAAGATTTGATTTAGATTTTATGGGTATAAAAGGAATAAAGAAATTTCATGAAGAAATTGAACTTTGGGCTGATGCGAAAGATAGAGCGTGGGTTTTCAGGTTCGCCTATCAGGTTATAGAAAGGAGAGGAACAGGTGGCGGCTCTTTTAGGTTCATGTATTCTGATTTCCTTCGAGACTCTGCTGAAATATTTTCAGGTAAAGATAAAACCACTCTTTATGAGTTGGCAGCTGATGTTTTTTCATCTGCTGAGCTTTGGAGAAATCTTGCATTCAGGTTCAAAGAAATCTCCGAAAAAGATGGGATTTCAAAAGACGAGATTTTAGAGCTTAAAAATATTATTGAAAAAATCTACTCAATTGAGGAAAAAACTTTCTTGAATCTTGAAAAATTTGTATCAGGATTTTAATCGCAAGTATAGACCAATTGAGTTATTTCAATCAGGCGAAAATATCAACAACTCGTCTTGGGGCGGGGTTTTGAGTTTGGCGTTGGGGGGGAGGGTTTTCCCGAGGAGGAGGAGGAGGGGGCTCCCTCCTCGGGGGAGGTGAGGGTTCTCTTACTTGTCTTGCTCCTGAAATTTCTCCTGCTGGCATAAATATATTTTAATAATTTTTCACATCTTTTATTAAAAAATAAACAAATTTTATTTTTTTGCTTTTTGGTAAAAATGGATTTTGAAAAATTATTTCCTGAGCAGTTTGAATTTTTTGCGAAATCGGTAGAAGAAGGAAAGATAAGGGGAGCTTATATTTTCTGGGGACCGGATGGTATAGGTAAAGAAGAATTCGCCATTTTCGTGGCAAGAAGTTTCTTGTGTGGAACTATGCCTCCTTGTGGCTTTTGTTCCCAATGTATTTTTCAGGAACACCCTGATATAATGGTTATCAGGAAGAAACCAGAGGATGAGAGGATAAAAGCTGAATATATCAGAGATGCTATAAGGTTTTCTTTGATAAGGCCAATTTCTCACCATAAATTCATTATTTTTTCTGATGCTCATCTTATGACTCCGCAAGGATTTTCTGCTCTGCTAAAAACAATAGAAGAGCCTTATCCATTTTCTTCTTTTTTTCTTATAACATCAAAATTAGAGATGATTCCGCCAACTATTGTATCAAGGTGCATAAAGGTAAGGTTTTCTATCCGAAATCTTCAAAAAGTTATCTCTGAAAAGGTTAGAGAAAAATTTCAATCAAAAGAACTCGTAGAGAAAGCGACTATTATAAGCTTTCTTAATCCAAACATGCCAGATATTATTCAAGATGGTGAGGAACTGCAAAGAATATGGGAAATGATAGAAAGTGTTATTGTTGGAGAAGGAGAGTATAAGTTGAGATTTATAAGGCTTTTGGATGAGTTCATCAAAAATGATAGAGATATGGCAAGAAAGTTTCTTGCAGGTTTAGAGTCATTTATTGCACATAATCCGGAAAAGTTCGGAAGGAGAGCAATAGGTATCTGGGAAAATATAAAGAAAGCTCGAACTTTAGTTGAACTGTTTATACCTCCAAAATTTGCTCTTCTCACACTTTTCTGATCGTTTATTTCTCTTATTCTCTTATTTATCTATTATTCTCTTATATTTATCTATTTTTTTGTTTTTTTTCTTCTTTTTACAACTTGGCGTTTTCCCAAAATTTCTGATTGTAAGGTATATTTGCATTTGGTTTTTTAAAATAAATAGGAAGGGATGAAAAAAGAAAGTCTTTTGGAAATAAAAACCATAGGCGAACTCAAAAAGTCAAAATACAAAGTTCTCTCTGTAAGAGATGAAATAAGAAAAAATCTTTTGGAAAAACTTGCAAGAAAGGAAAATGTTTTTGAGGGGCTATGGGGGTATGACGAAACTGTAATCCCTCAGCTTATAAATGCCCTTATAGCAGGACACGATATTATCCTTTTAGGTGAAAGAGGGCAAGGAAAATCTCGTCTTATAAGAATGCTTGTTTCTTTACTTGATGAATATGTTCCTGCAATTGATGGTTGTGAAATTAATGATAATCCTTACTCACCTATCTGTGCAAGATGTAAAAGGCTTGTTGAGGAAAGAGGGGATAATGTGAAGATAAGATGGGTTCCAAGGGAGGAAAGATTCGGAGAAAAGCTTGCAACACCAGATACAACTGTTGCTGACCTCATAGGAGACATAGACCCTATAAAAGTTGCCCAAGGGAGACCTTTATCTGACCCTGAAGTTATTCACTTCGGGATAATCCCGAGAACAAACAGAGGAATTTTCGCTATAAATGAGCTTCCAGACCTTCCAGAAAGGGTCCAAGTTGCTCTATTTAATGTTATGGAGGAAAGGGATATACAAATAAAAGGTTATAAAATAAGGCTACCTCTTGATATACTCGTTGTTGCTACTGCAAACCCAGAAGATTATACTGCTCGCGGTAGAATTGTTACTCCACTGAAAGACCGATTCAACTCAATGATAAGAACACATTACCCGCAAAAAAGAGAGATAGAGCTAAAAATAGCAGAACAAGAATCTTATCTGCGGAAAACAAAAGATGGAATAAATATAGAAGTTCCCCATTTTATAGGAAGTATTATCTCCGAATTCACTATGCAGGCAAGAAAATCAGAGGATATAAGTCAGCATTCGGGGGTTTCTGTAAGAATGACTATATCTAATTACGATATCGTGCTTGCAAGCGCATATAAAAGAGCGTATATATTGAAGGAGAAAATTGCTGTCCCAAGAATGACCGACTTGTTTTACATGATTTACACATCAATAGGTAAAGTTGAGATAGAAGCAATAGCCGAGAGAAATGAAGTAGAAATACTTGAAAGAATTTTTAAGAAAACTGTCAAAATAGTTTTTGATGAGCACTTCAAGGTTCATGAATTTGAGCCTCTTATATTGCTTTTCAGGGAAGATTTCAAATTTGAAACATCTGATATGAAACCCTCTTCTGAGTATGTTATGGTTTTTGAAAAAGTTCCAAGTCTTTTCAAACTTGCTGAGAGACTCGGCAGAAGAACTGAGGCAGAATTTTTAGCTTCTTATCTTGAATTCTTCCTTGAAGGACTCTATGTATATAACAGACTTACAAGAGAAGTTATATCCGGAAGGTATTATTATAGCTCAAACCCTTATGTTAGGTCCATTTGATTTTTGGTCCTGTTTTTATTTCATTTAATTGATTTTTTACCTGTTTATATTGTTTTTCCATCAATAAAACACTAAAATTTTTTATATGAGAGTTTTATACAAAAAATGGCAAGAGGAAAGTTTCGTAGATTCTCTTGAATTTAGTGATGAGATGTCAAGATTTCTTGATAAGCTCTTTTCTTACTCAAATCCTGCTTCCCAGATGGAGAATATGTTAAAATATGGATTCACCTTTGGAAATCAACCAGTTATGGGTATAAATGACCTTCTGCGTCAGATAAGAAAGAAAAAACTTGAAGAGATGAGAAAAAATATCTCGGAAACATATCAGAGAGAAATTTCAAAGGTTGATCAAGCGAGAGAAGAAGAACTTCAGGAAGTAAATAAAAAAATTCCGGAAAGGATTTCAAATATAGAAAAAGAGATTTATAGTATGGAATCAGAAAGTCAAAATAATGAAGTAGAAAGTCAAGGTGATGAAGGAATAAAATGGCAAAATCAAGCTCAAATGCAAAATCTCAAAGATCTGATAGATCAGCTTTCCCGAGACCTTGCAGAGAGAAATGAGATGTTATCTCAAAAACCAAAATCTTTCAAGCAGGGAGTGGAGCAATTACAAAATTATGATGAGAAAAAAGGGTTCATCTCGGAAAAAGCAAAAGAAATTTTTCAGGAACTTCTTAAAAACTTCAACGATATACAGCGTCTGGGAGAATTTCTGAAAAAACATCTTTATGGATTCAAAGAGGGCGAGCCTCTGACTTTACCGGAAGCTATGGAAGTTGTAGATAGATTTGAAAAACTTGAGCAACTTGAAGAGATGCTGAAACAGGGAGAGATTCAAAATATTCCGCAAGATTTAGCTCGGGAGGTTTTAGATAAAGAAGAATTCAGAAGCCTTAATACTATTCGTAAGATTGTTGAAGTTCTTAAAGAATCTGGTTTCTTTGTAATGAAAGGAAATACTCTCATTCTCACACCAAAAGGGGTCAGGAAAATAGGAGATAAAGTGATAAAAGATATATTTGTAAATGTCAAGAGTAGATTATTTGGAATGCATTCAACACAAAGGGGAGGAAATTATGAAATAGACTATGAGGAAAGGAAAAAGTGGGAATTCGGAGATAACATAAACATAGATATATTTTCTTCTCTCAAAAACGCTATAATTGAGGGGAGATTTGATAAAAGTGGAAAAATATATTTGGAACCAGATGATTTTGAAGTTTATAGAACCAGACATTTTTCAAGGGTAAGTTCTGCTCTGCTAATTGATACTTCTTGGTCTATGTCTTGGGGAGGAAAATTTGAGTGTGCAAAAAAAGTTGCAATCGCTCTTCATTCTCTTATCTCGTCTTACTTCCCATCAGATAAACTTTATATAATAGGATTTTTTACCGTTGCGGTTGAAATAAAACCTCATGAATTACCATCCATTGAACTTAATATGAACGATCCTTTTACTAATATGCAAGATGCAATAAGGCTTTCAAGGAAATTGCTAAGAAGAAGTCCGGCAGAAGAAAAACAAATAATAATGATTACTGATGGACAACCAACAGCGTATTGTGTTGGAAGTAGGGTTTTCGTTGAGTGGCCAGTTATGGGTTGCTCTCCAAATGCAATGAGGGAAACAATAAAAGAAGTAGAAGAAGCTACAAAAGAGAATATAAGAATAAATATCTTCATGATAGAAGACAATCCACAAGTCCAGAAATTTGTTGAAGAAGTCGTAAGGATAAATAAGGGAAGAGCTTTCTTTACAACTCCCGAAAATCTTGGAAAATATGTTCTTTTAGATTTCGTTTCAAGAAGAAGAAAACTTATAAGATAAAATAATAATAACGATAATTGTCAAGAGATAAAAACAATGCAAAAGAATTTTTCATCTTCAAATAACTATAATGTAAAGTAAGAGAATATAATAAGAGCGTGAAAGAAATTAGGAAAGAAGCAAACCAAATATGAAAAATTTAAATTAGTCTAAAAATGAGGGTAGGAAAGGAAGATTTACCCGTAATATTTTCAATAGTACTAGCCGGCATAGTTTCAATTTTAGATTTAGCAAACACCTACAAAATTTCAGCAATTATTTTAGTTTTACTTCTCGGCTGGTTCGGGAGAAAAAAGATTAAGGAAAATGAAATGAAAAAAATAAGAGATATTGTGCAGGAGTTAAAAGAAACTCCCGGATTTGTAGATGTGAAAAAACTAAAAGAAAAAGTTCCGCTGGAAATTTTGCCAATTGTAGATGTCCTATCTGCATTGGTTCAGAAGGTTCAGGAATACGAGTTAGAAAAGTTAGAGCTTGAAAATATGCTCAAATATGCAAATCCCGATGAATTTCTGAAATTAAAAGAGAAATTGAAAGAAGCGGAGGAGAAAATAGAGAAGATGCGACAGAAGGTTGGATATCTTGAGCTGATTTATGATGTTATGTCAAAAATAGATTCTTCGTTGGATATGGATGAACTTTTAAACTCGTTAGCGAAAATGCTCGGCGGAAAACTAAAAGTAGAAAAATTCGCAATTTTAATAATGGATGAAAATAAGGGAGAACTTGTAGTTAGAGCTACATATGGGTTACCAAGCAGTATAAAAGGGCTCACATTCGCACCAACAGAGGGCGTAACTGGACTTGCTTTCTCAACAGGAGAAAAAATATATATACCAGATACAAGAAGAGATAGAAGATACCTTCATTGGAAAGGTGAGTATCTTGAAGAAGGCTCATTTTTATCTATTCCACTGAAATTCGGGAATGAAATTTTAGGGGTTTTGAACCTCAACAAATCACAAGTAGCAGGTTTCAGCGATGACGAGATAGAGCTTATGGAAAAAATATCATCTCAGATAGCTATGGCTATTAAGAACTCAAAGCTGATAAATCAGATAAGATGGATATATTCCAGAGATGTGCTAACGGGACTTTTTAACAGAAATGCGATGATGGACAAAGTTGAGAACGCTATATCAAAGTCTGAAAATTTTTCATTTATACTTTTGGATATAGATGATTTCAGAAACATAAATTTAGAATACGGCTATAACTTCGGTGATAGGGTTTTAGTTGAAATATCAAAGATACTCCTAAGAGAATTTAGAAAAATAGATGTGATTTCAAGGTTTGGAGGAGATGAATTTGCAATAATGATTCTGGGAGCTACGAAGGATCAAGCTTTAAAAGAAATCCAAAGAGTAATGAATTTGATGGAATACGATGGATTTGATGATGCAAAGATAAAAATCTCCTTCTCCGCTGGTATCTCAGAATTTCCACAAGAATGCAGAACATCAAAAGAAGTATTTGAGCTTGCAGATATGAGATTACTTTTGGCAAAGAAAAACGGTAAGGGTCAAATAGTAATATGAGAAATAAAGAGAGAAAAAACAAAAGAGAAAAACAAAAATTATAAAGGAAAGAAAAAATCGTAAATATGAGCGAAGAGAAAAAAAGGGTGGAACTTGTAGTAATCTCTGGACCATCGGGAGCTGGAAAGACAACAATAATCAAAAAGCTTTTTGAAGATGAAAGTCTCAAAGATAAATTAATGTTTTCTGTTTCCCATACAACAAGGAAAAAAAGAGAAGGAGAAGTTGAAGGTCAAGATTACTTTTTCGTATCAGAGGAGGAGTTTATGAGAATGGTGGAAAAAGGCGAGTTTATTGAATGGGCAAAAGTTCATGGGAACCTATACGGAACTTCCTATGAAAATATCAAATTAGCTCAAAAATCAGGGAAGCTTCTCATTCTTGACATAGATGTTCAAGGAGCTGAAAAGATAAGAGAAAAAATGGGAGATTCTGCAATTTTCATTTTTATAAAGCCACCGAACTTAGACGAACTCAAAAAACGACTTGAATCAAGAGGTGACACAAAAGATATAGAAACGAGAATAAATAACGCAAAAAAAGAACTTGAATATGAAAAAAAATTTGATTACTCTATCATAAACGAAAATTTAGAAAAATCAGTTTTACAACTCAAAGAAATAATAAAAAAGATATTAAGTGATGAACAATCTCAAAATCAGAAGAAAAATAGAGAAAATTTTCCAAGATGAAGACGGCGGAAAAAAACTAATAAAACTTACCTGTGAGCTTATAAAAATAAAGAGTGTCTCCGGAGAGGAACAAAAAATAGGTTTGTTCATAGAAAAATATCTCATAAATCTCGGATTCAAAACAAAAAGACAATATATACAAGAGAGCAAAAAAGGGGGAAATAGCAATAAAAGATTCAACATATTAGCGGGTGATGGAGAAATTATGTTCTCAACACATATTGACACTGTTCCGGATATTGGTATGGAAAAAGCTTTTTCTCCAAAGTTAGTAGGAGATAAAATATTTGGTAGAGGAAGTGCTGACACAAAGGGAGCAATAGCAAGCTTACTTTTAGCTTTATATCTTTTCAAAAAACTCTCCAAAAAATTACCAAAAGTTTCCTTGTGTTTTACGGTAGATGAAGAGGAGTGGTCGTCTTTGGGATCAAAGAAAATATCAAAATCTATAAATTCAACGCAGGCTATTGTTATTGAACCAACTTCACTTGAAATTTGTACAAAGCAAGAAGGTTCTTTTGAATTTGAAATTTTAGTTCAAACAGAATCAGCTCATGGCTCGGTATTTGAACTTTATGAGAATCCATCAAAAATACTATTTGAAATTATCCAAAAAATTGAGAACAAGCTAAACAAAAAAGTAAGCATTTTAGAAATATGCGGAGGATGGAGATACTATGCTGTTCCAAAAAACTCAAAGGCTCTGCTTGAAGTGAAAATAAAAGAAGGAGAAAAGCTCAAAGAAATAGAAAAAAATATAAAAGCGATAGTAGAAGAAGTAAAAAAGCTAAAAGAAAAATCAAAAACAAAAATTCAATTTAAAGTTTTAGACTCGGAAGATTTCATAGAATTCAAAAAGGGGAATCTTTCGGAAAAAATAAAGGAGTGTATGGAGGAAATAGGAATTCAGCCAAAGTTTTCAGTTATGCCGTCATGGACCGATGCAGCGGAGTTCCACAAAAAAAATATTGAATGCGTAGTTTTTGGTCCGGGAGACATTCAAATTTGTCATACAGAAAAAGAACATATCAGAATATCAGAGCTTGAAAAATTCACAAAGATACTCCTTGCATTTTTTCTAAAATACACTTTTTAGATTCAGAAAATTTGGAAGAAAATTTGGATCTAAAAGTTAGGTTCAAGAGTAAGGTCTGCTATAAGAATTGTTGAAAGATATTTTCCTTCGTTCTCCCCTCCTTGATAAAGCGTTTTTTGAAGCTCACGAGATTTGTTCTGTTGTTCTTCCGGTGTAAGAGAAGATAGATCAAAGCTCCACGGACCAAGCAGTATGAAACCTCCATCTTCAAACATAATTTTTCCTTCAAATGTCAGGTCTTGAAGTTTTGGGAGTCCAATATAATTTATATCTCTTTTTGCTCTTTTATCTCTCCCAGTTATCGCAGTCTGTCCATCAAAGGATACCTCAAATAAATTTCCTGTCATCATGGGATTGACATTATATTTTATACTTTTTGAATTTATGGCGATTTCTTGGAAATTACATTTTACACCTCCCGTTTTCAAAAATAGAGCTTCATCTGGATTTGGACATCCTATATATTTTTTGGTCTGAATTGATCCCATAGTTGAGCCAAGCCATTCAAGAGGTTGCCAATAACCTAATCCCCCATCGGTAGCCCATGCACCAGAATTAGCATCAGGTTGCAATAGGACATCACATCCCTTTGAATCAAGTTCTTGAATATAACGAGGAACGAACGCGTCAAGACTTATAGCAACGCAAATATCTACCTCTGTTCCCGGAATTCTGAATACCGAAAGTTCTTCGTATGTTCCAGATGAAAATTGAAGTTCTATTTTTTCGGTTGGCACAAGATTTACTTTTCTTGTATAGTGTTTTATTTCTCCTTGTGGAGAGAAAACAAAGCAAGTATTCCAGACATCTGATGTTGTTGCAACATAAAAATATGATTTATCTTTTACTACTTCATCTACAAAAGCAGAAATTGGGAATCCATCCTTTGAATTCTCTTGAACTTTTTCCAAATAAGGGTATGGAGAGTTTTGGCAAGATACCACCCAAACTCCGTAATCTTTTGCTATTTTTGAGAATGTATCAAAGAAAACTCGCCACAAAGTATCGGTTGCTGAAAGAAATAATTGACGAGCTAAAAAAGTAGAGATTTCTGGGAATTTGCTAACATAATAAGATGCGGCATTTTGAAACTCTGATGACAAAAATATAGCAGCCTGAGTTGAATTCAGAGCATTTTCTCTTGCATTTTTTCCTCTTTTACCAAAGAAAAGAAGAGGGAGCCCGGCATGTTCTTCAAAAACAAAAACATTTTCATATTTTTTTGATATATACGGTTTTGCAAGTTCAGCAAATTTCGCATAAGATTGAAAATATGATTCTTCTGTTTCAACATCTTTTAGGGTAAATTTGTGTCCGAAGGCAAAGAATCTTACTGTTTTTTGTGGATTTAAATTTTCCTCAAAGCTTCTCATTATAACATATTTGTCACCACTTTCAAAGGTTCCTTCTACCTTTGTAGTACCTTCTCCCTTAATACTTTCTTCCTTTTTGCAGTAATCCAAAATAAACATAAAAGAAAATGACAGAACAGAAACCAAAAATCTCCACAAAACAGAAAAATCTCTCATTTTCATAAGAAAAGGGTTAAGGATTTTGAATTTGAGGAATTCATAATTAAGAATTTTTATTTATATATTTGTGTTATACTTATTTTTTCTTTGCTCTTCGCAATAAGCCCCCGTAGCTCAATAGGAAGAGCAGGGGACTTCTAATCCCCAGGTTGCGGGTTCGAGTCCCGCCGGGGGTACCATCTAAAATGAACCTCAAAAAAGTAAGTGAAGTAAAATACATAATAGAAAAAGAAGGAAAGATGAGAACAGATGCTGTGGTGTTCGCAAATGAGAATATACTTCCAAAAATAGTAGAAGATAAATCTTTGGAGCAACTCAAAAATGTTGCTTCTTTGCCTGGAATCTTAGGAAACGCAATAGGTATGCCAGATATACATTGGGGCTACGGAATGCCAGTCGGAGGAGTTGCTGCATTTGATGCAGAAGACGGAATAATTGGTCCCGGAATGATTGGCTTTGATATAAACTGCGGTGTAAGACTCCACACTCTCCAACTTGAAATAAAAGATATAAAAGACAAGATAGAGAAAATTGTAGATTCTTTGTTTGAAATGATACCGGCAGGAGTGGGATTATCGGGGCATGTTGAGCTTGGTAAAAAAGAGATGAAAAGAGTTTGCGAAGAAGGTGTCAAATTCGTAATTGAAAATTTAGGATATGGATCACCAGATGAATTAGAAAACATAGAATCGTATGGCTGCATCCCGGGAGCAGACTTTTCATGCGTGTCGGAAAAAGCGTATGAAAGGGGAAGAGATCAACTTGGGACCGTTGGTTCCGGAAACCACTTTGTTGAACTCGGATATGTTGAAAAAATTTTCAGAAAAGATATAGCTGAAAAGTGGGGAATTCACGAGGGGCAAGTCACTTTGCTTGTGCATTCTGGATCACGGGGGTTTGGTCATCAGATATGTGAAGATTACCTGAAAGTTGCTTTGAGGTGGTGTGAAAAAAATAAAGCTCCCTTGCCAGACAGACAACTTGCTTACATAGGAATAAACTCTCCCGAAGCAAAAAACTATATAGGAGCGATGAATTCAGCAATAAATTATGCTTTCTCAAACAGGCTTATAATCTCCCACTATGCGAAAAAAGCAATAGCAAAAGCTCTGGGGACAACGGAACAAAGTCTTGGGATGAAACTGCTTTATGATGTTGCACACAATACGGCAAAATTTGAAATACACAAAATAAACGGCAAAGAAAGAAAAGTCATAGTTCACAGAAAGGGGGCTACACGAGCATTTCCAAAAGGTCATCCGGAGCTTCCCGGAAAGCACAGAGAAATTGGACAACCGGTAATAATCCCGGGTGATATGGGAAGATATTCATATTTGCTTGTTGGGAACGAAAAATCTATGGAAGAAAGTTTTGGTTCAACATGTCATGGTTCGGGTAGAATGATGTCAAGAAAACAAGCAATAAAGACAGCCAGAGGCAGAGATATAAGGAAAGAACTTTTAGAAAAAGGAATAGTTGTAAAGGCAAGAGAAGTAGAATTATTAGCAGAGGAGATGTCAGAAGCTTACAAAGATGTATCAGATGTGGTAGAAGTCTGCGAAAAAGCAGGGCTTTCATTGATAGTTGCAAAACTCAGACCAGTAGGAGTTATAAAGGGATGAATTTATTTTTTCTTGCTCTTTCTTTTCTTATTTTATCCCACTCTTATTGCAACGAATATCGTTCTACCTTCTCTATTTATCAAGAATAAAGCTGATTTTTGGTCTTTGAGAATATTAGCTATTTCTGATGAGTTTTTAACTTGCTTTCTGTTGACTTCAACGATTATGTCTCCCGGCATTATTCCTGCCATTTGAGCTGGCGAACCCGGCTCAACTGAAACGACTTTCGGACCATCAGGAGAATCTTGGATTGTAAGTCCAAATTGCTTCAATTCTACTCCCTGTTCTGGAGTCCGCCGTTGTTCAGGGGGCTGCTGCCGAGCGACCTCTTGTTCTTCTGGCATCTTTGCAAGAACAACCTCAACTTCAAGCTCCTTCCCATCTCTTATAATCTTCAATTTTGCCTTCTTGTTCACCGGACTTAAAGAAACCATAATTGGTAATTGCCTCCAACTTTCAACTTTTTTCCCGTCAAACTCAATAATTACATCTCCTCTTTTTATCCCGGCCTTATCTGCGGGGGAACCCGGAACAACATCTGAAACCAGAGCACCTTTTGCTTCTTTGAGACCAAGCTGTTTTGCTATTTCAGGGGTCACCTCTTGAATATATACTCCAATCCAAGCTCTTTCAACTTTACCTTTTGCAATAAGTGTTGGAACAATATCTTTTGCAAGTGAGGAAGGAATCGCAAAACCTATTCCGGCATTTACAGACATACCAGATGGGTTAAGTATAGCGGTGTTTATTCCGACAACCTCTCCCTTTATATTTATAAGAGGTCCCCCGGAATTTCCCGGGTTTATAGCTGCATCTGTTTGGATGAAGTCTTCATATCTTGTTATCCCCAAGCTTCTGCCTTTTGCAGAGACAACTCCAACAGTTACGGTGTGCCCAAGTCCAAACGGATTTCCGATAGCTATAACCCAATCTCCTACCCTGAGTTCGTTTGAATCACCAAATTTCAGGTATGGCAGGTCGGTAGCATCTATTTTTAAAACTGCTATATCTGTTGCATCATCTATGCCAACTATTTTTGCTTTGAAGGTTCTACCATCCCACAATGTGACATTTATATCAGTAGCACCACGCACAACATGAGAGTTTGTGACTATGTATCCATCGGGAGATATCAGAAAACCTGATCCGAGACTTCTGGTTGGAATACGCCTTTGCGGTTCACCAAAAAACCTCCTGAAAAACTCTTCCCCGGGTCCTCCGGGACCTGGTCCAAAAAACCACCAGAAAGGATTTGGTTGTTCTTCAACCCTTGTAGTACTTATATTTACAACTCCCTTGCTTACTTTTTCAACTATTTCAGCAAATGAAGGTAAAGCTCCAAATTTTGAAGGTATAACTTCTTCTTTCCCCTTTCCTTGTTCACCCTGTTCTGTTTTCTGCTCAACATCTTCTTTCTTCTCCTCTTTCTTTGCTTTTTCTCCTGAAATTTTTTCTTTGACCTCTTCAATTGGATTACCTATTTCAATTTTCCCTATGGTTCCTGATTCTATCCCTTTTGCCAAAAGATATACGAAACCACCGACTAAAATTATTCCTAAAATACTACGCCAATTCATAAATCAAAATACCTCCTTTAAAAAATAAAGATAATCACTTTTCCCGACAATTTTATATTTTCTGGAAATCAAAAATTCACCCCTTTATTTTTCCTTTTTTTCTATTTCTTTATTATTTTTCTTTTTTCTATTTCTTTCTGTATTCCTGATTTGAGCTTTCCCTGGATTACAAGCTTTATAAGATGACGCCAACCAAAAATGAGAGGAAGTTTTCTATCCAAATCTGATACCTGAATATCTTCGCCTGATTTCTTAGCTTTTCTTTCAAGATACTCCCTGTACCCTTTGAAAGTTATTAGTCCCTTTGGCCATCTCATAACTCCTCTTCTTGCGGAGGTTTTCAAAAATTTCACAACTTCCTGGAATGAAGGAATTGGATCGCCAATTACAACCCATTCTTTTTGCATAAAGTCTTCTGAAAAGTTCAGTTCAGTAATTACTCCTTCATTTTCCGCAAGATAATAGGAGAAAAGTAGTTTATATATTGTAAGATAAAAATCTTGAAAAGGTGCGTAGAGTTTATCTAATTTTTGAGGGTCTTCAATTCTGACTTCACCTTTGTAGCTCAAAGATAAAATTTCTTTCACAAGCTCCTCAAATGAAAATTTTTCCCTATCAATCAAAAGGGGTATAGTGTAGCACAAGCAAAAGTAGAATGATTCAACAAAAAGGTCAAGCAGTATATTTTTTACAAAATTATTTTTGTAATACATAAGGTATAAGCGCTTTGAAAATCTACCAACAACATAAATTTCAGGAGGATTAAGGATGTAATTTTTCAGATCCTGCAAAGATATTATATTGTATTTTGCTCCTCTTCTTTCCCCATCTACCTCAACATCTGCAAGATATACGGAAGGGGGCAAGATTCTATTGAGCACAACATGAATAAAAGATGAATGAACTTTCTCATAAGCATCAACGACAATATAAAAATCATAAAGAGAATCGGGGTTGCCGGGCTCAAACAGTTTTGATCCATACAGTATAATTGCGAGTAAAGAGTCTGAAAATCTGTTTTTAAAAAAATCAAAGAATGCAGGCAAAAACTTATCTTCGTATGGAAAAAAAGAAAACTCTTTCTCTATAATCTCTCTTGCTTGCTCCTTTACGCTAATATCCATAGCTTTTTATTTTATCTTTATTCTTTTTTTCCCTGAAAATGAAAAATCAAATTGAAAAATGATTAACATATTAAGATTTGGAGGTGGATAAGATGCTTGAGAGAGCAGAAAAACAGAAAGCAGAAAAACAGAATTTAGGAAAAAAAAGGGAGCATCAAGATCTTGATTTTGATTATTCAAAGTATGACTTCAAGATGCCCGAAATATATGAGTTCAAAACAAAAAAAGGGCTTGATGAACAGGTAATAAAGCAAATATCATATATCAAAGGTGAGCCAGAGTGGATGCTAAATTTCAGACTCAAAGCATATGAAATCTTCAAAAAAAAACCATTGCCAACATGGGGTCCGGACCTATCTGAAATAAACTTTGATGAATATTACTACTACATAAAACCAACGGATAAAAAAGGACATTCATGGGATGAAGTTCCAGATTATATAAAAGAAACTTTTGAAAGGCTTGGAATACCTGAGGCTGAAAGAAAATTCCTTGCAGGAGTTGGAGCGATGTATGAAAGCGAAGTCGTATATCACAAAATAAGAGAAGACCTTGCAAAAAAAGGAGTAATATTCGTTGATACAGACACAGCCGTCAAAGAATATCCAGATCTCGTAAAAGAATATTTTGGAAAAGTTATACCACCAACAGATAATAAATTTGCTGCTCTGAACTCGGCTGTGTGGTCAGGGGGGTCCTTCATTTATGTGCCACCCGGAGTGAAAGTAGATTTACCTCTGCAAGCTTATTTCAGAATAAACGCTCAAAATGTCGGACAGTTCGAGAGAACCCTTATTATAGCAGATGAAGGAAGTGAGGTTGTCTATGTTGAAGGATGTTTTACCAAAGGTACTATGATAAATGCTAATCCCGACTTTAAACCAATTGAAAAAATTAAACCTGGTGATAAAGTTCTAACGCATAAAGGTGAATACAAACAAGTTTGGTTTACACAAGTGAGACCATATACTGGTTATCTATATAAGATAAAAGTTTATGGAAATTCATGTGAAGAAATTAATGTAACAGAGGAACACCCCTTTCTATGCGTGAGAAGAGAAAGAAAAAACGAGAAAAATAGAAAATGGAATTTAGAATGGGTAAAAGCAAAGGATTTAAAAAAGGGCGATTATGTTGTAACTCCTATTAACAAAGTTATAAATAGTAAAGATAGTTATGATGTTGAGATAGTTTTTAGAGGGAAAAAAGTAAGAAAAACAATACCTTTAACAAAGGAATTTTTCAGATTGGTCGGTTACTATCTTGCAGAAGGAAGTATTAGCAAAAAATATTATTTAAACTTTTCATTTGGACTACATGAGAGGGAATTAGTAGAAGATGTAAAAAACATAATTAAAAAAGTCTTTGGTATAGAAAAATTTTATGAAGTAATAGACAATAAAAAACATGGTATATCGCTGAGAATAGCTTCTGCTGAATTATGTAGAATATTTGAATTATTTGGTACTAAATGTGATGAGAAAAAAATACCCTCATGGCTAATGTTAGAATCTCCAGAAAAACAGAAAGAATTGATAATCGGATTATTTAGGGGAGGTGGGAATTATTATAAAAAGGTTACAAAAAGTGGATATCTCAAAGAAGTTTTTAGAATAAATACAACATCTTTCACGTTAGCAAAGCAAGTACGTGAAATCTTGCTAAGACTTGGTATAGCTTCCTTTATTAATTCAAGAAACAGAGAGAAGGAAGAAAGGAAAACAATATATACAATAGGAATTACTGGCTGGTTTATTAAACCATTTGGCGATCTTGTCGGAATTAAAGTTGAAACAGAAATTAATGGTAAAAAAAGAGCCTCAATGTTTCACTTAGATGAAAATTACTTGTACTCACCAGTAAGAAGCATAAAAAAAGAATTTGTTAAAAATATAGAAGTTTATAATTTTGGTGTTTTAGATGATGAGAGTTATGTTGCTAATGGTGTGGCTGTCCATAATTGCTCCGCCCCAGTATACTCAAAAGATTCGCTCCATGCAGCTGTTGTTGAAATAGTAGCAAAACCCGGCGCACGAGTTCAATATATAACGATACAAAACTGGTCAAAAAATGTCTATAACCTCGTGACAAAAAGAGCAGTAGCGTACGAGGATGCAGAAGTAATATGGATAGATGGAAACATAGGTTCCCATGTTACTATGAAGTATCCCGCTATATATCTTATGGGTAAAGGTGCAAGGGGACAAATTATCTCGGTAGCTTATGCAGGAAAAAATCAAATTCAAGATACAGGTGCAAAAGTCATTCACGCCGCACCATATACAAAGTCTGTAATAACATCAAAATCCGTATCAAAATTTGGTGGAATAACAACTTACAGAGGTCTTGTAAAAGTTGTACAAGGTGCTCACGACTCAACAGTATCTGTAACATGCGATGCCCTCATTTTAGATGAGATCTCAAAATCAAACACAATTCCAACTATGGAAATATTAGAAGATGATGTCACAATATCTCATGAAGCATCAGTAGGTAGAATTTCAGAAGACGTAATTTTCTATCTATCTTCACGAGGGTTGAAAGAGTCCGAAGCTCTTGCGATGATTGTCAGAGGCTTTATGGAACCGTTTGTAAAATCACTACCTATGGAATATGCTGTTGAAATGAATAGATTACTTGAACTTGAAATGGAAGGAGCAGTAGGGTAATTTATTTACAGGATAATCACCTTTTTAAGCTTGATAATCCCTCTTTTATTCTCTTTATACCTTCTTTTATTTTTTCTTCCGAAAGGGCAAAGGATAATCTTATAAATCCTTCAGCTCCAAAACCACTTCCCGGAATGACTAAAACTTTGTAATTTTCAAGAAGAAAATCGCTGAGCTCATCCGTTGTTTTAACTTTATCTCCTAAAAACTCAGAAACATCTGGGAATATGTAAAAAGCTCCGCGAGGTTTTACACACTTTATACCAAGCTCGCATAACAAGTTAAAAATAAGGTCTCTCCTTTGTTTGAATTTTTCCGTAGTTTCTTTGACAAAATTTTGAGTTTCTTCTTCAAGCGCCCCCAAAGATGCATACTGAGATATTGTAGTAGGGTTAGATGTAGTCTGACTTTGAACTTTTCTCATCGCAGAAATAATTTTCTCCGGACCAAGAGCAAAACCTATTCTCCACCCCGTCATAGAATAAGTTTTTGACATTCCCCATATCACAAGAGTTTTCTCTTTTAAAAACCGAGCAAAACTTTCAAAAACCCCATCATAAACCAAGGTTCCGTATATCTCATCTGAAATCACAAAAACATCTTTTTTAGAAACGATTTTAGCTATCTCTTTGAAAACATCTGGACTTGCTACCGCTCCCGTAGGATTGCAAGGGAAATTCAAGATCAAAACTTTTGTTCTTGAGGAAATAGCATTTGCAATATCATCTGGATTCGGTTCAAAATTATTTTCTGGCTTTGTTTCAACAAATTTTGGAATTCCGCCCACCATTTTTACCATATCAGGATACGATACCCAATAAGGAGAAAGTATTATAACCTCGTCTCCTTCATCAACGAGAGAAAATAAAGCTTCATATATTGCCATTTTTGCCCCCGGAGTTACTATTATTTCTTTTGTATCGTATTTTACTCCGAAAAAATCTTCAAATCTTTTTGCAACTGCTTTTTTGAGCTCTGGGATACCATCAACAGCAGTATACTTTGTTTTACCCTGGTCTATTGCTCTCTTCCCCCATTCACAAGCCTCATCAGGAGATGGAAAATCAGGTTCACCTGCTCCGAAAGATATTATATCTTCTCCTTTTGATATTAATTCTTTTGCCTTCGCATCCAAAGATAGTGTTGGTGATGGTTTGATCTCTTTTACTCTCTTTGACAACTCCATAAATCCAAATTTTTAAAGAAAGTTTTTTTCTTTAAATTTTTCTCTGAATTTTAGGTTTCTTTTCTTTTGGATTTTAATTTTGTCTTCCTTCTTTTTTGAATTTTAGGTTTCTAGTTCAGTTTTCAAAGATAGAACTAATTTTTTTATCTGATCTCTTATTTTTCTCAAAAATTCAATATCCGACGAAGCTGGATCCTCAATATCAAAAAACATGACTTTTTTCCCTTCGGGAGCAAAAAAGATCATGCGAGATAGTATAACTATGATATCGTAATCTTTGAGTTTCTGAATGTCAATAGGTTTAGAAAAAAGTCCGTCTACCTCTACCCCGTCTTCTTTGAGAACATCTACCACCTCCGAAGGTATGTATCCGAGAGGTCTTACTCCTGCACTTTCTACTTCTGCATCAAGGAATTTCCTTGCGTAAGCTTCTGCAATTATGCTCCTATATGCATTCCCCACACAAACAAAAAGAATTTTTTTCCTTTTCATCTTATCAAAACGCAAATTTCAAATTATCAGAAAAACCAAAGATAAGACAATAGATCTTAAATTACTAATTTACATAATGAGGAGGTAAATTTTAAGTGAGAGTCTGGAAATTATTATTTTTTCCGACCTTATTTTCAATTTTTCAGTTATTTCTTGATCTTTCAAAAGTTTTTGCGAACACAAAATTCAGATGTGCGTCAATAGCTCCACCGGGGAGTTTATTTGAGAAAATTCTTCAAGATGGAGCTCAAAAAATAAAAGAAAGAACAGGCGTAGAAGTTATTATGTTCTCGGGAAGTATAGTCGGAGATGAGATAGATATAGCAAGAGATCTGAAAAACGGAAAATATGATTGTGCAATTCTCACGGTAAACGGTCTTGGCTTTATATCCTCATATTTCAGAGTACTAGATTTACCATTTATGATAAAAAACGAAAAGGAATCAGATCTCGTAAGGAGGAAACTACTAAAAGCTTTTAGAGAACTGATAAAATCAGATGGGTATGTGTTGGCAGGGATTGCAGAAATAGGATTTGGACAATTTTTCTCAAAATATCCTATGCAAAGTCTCAAAGATTTTGCGGGCAAAAGTTTTTGGGTATGGAAGATTCACAAAATCTACGAAGAAATATATACCAGAGTGCTAAAAAATCTTGGTGCAAAATCAGTAGAAACACCAACAATATGGGATGTAGAGAAATTCGGAGATAAAATTGATATACTCATCGCAACGCCATATGTAATTTTAGCTTTTGGTTGGACCAGGTTTACAAAATATATTGTTGAACCAAATATCCTCTACCTCCCAGCAGGCATTATAATAAAAAAAGATAAATTTGACTCTTTACCACAAGAAGTTCAAAATGAGATAGAAAGAATAGTTGAAGCCTTGGCAGAAGAAGCTACTTTGAAAATAAGAAAAGAAAACGAAAAAGCAAAGAAATTCCTGGTGAATAAATTAGGTTTTCAAATCACAACTATCAAAGATGCGGAAGAATTAGAGAAACTTTTCAGAGATAACATGTGGCCAGTTTTCAAAGAAAAGTATATCCCATCCTGGTTCTTTATTTCTGTTATGACCGAAATCTTAAAGTTGAGAACAGGTCAGTAAAAAAAAATAAATAAAATAATAAGATAAAACGACAAAATTTTTAATTTCAGATTTTGAAAATGAATTTTTATTTTATAAAATTTCAAATATGGAGTTAGATTTGATGAATATAGAGGGGGTAAAGCTCATAAATAACATCCCGTACGCGGTCGGCGCAGATGGTATACAGAAAGTATTTGAAGCTTTTGGTATAAAAAAGAGCAAAAAAGCAGCATATAAATTCATAGCAAAAGCTATATGGAAAAAGAGAATCGTTGAAAACGGAAAAAGCAAAATAGCAGTCCCCATAACAGAAATACAAAGGTGGATAAAGAAAAATTATCCTATTGTATGGCAGAGCTCAAAAGAAAAAAGTGAAGATGAAAAAGAAATAATATCCAAAAACTTTGAACTTATAGAAAGCGTAGAGAAAATAATAGACGATATAAAAGAAAAAATCGATGTAATAGATGATAACAGAGAAGGAGATACGAAAGAGGAAATAGAAATAAAGGAAGACAAAATCACCCAGGAAGACAGAATATGGGCAACGGTTGGTGAGAAAGAAAAAAAGGAAGAAATAATAGAAGGATTGAAAATGAGAAATCAAAAACAAGACGATAGAAGTCAGGATAATAAGAATCAAGTGCTATCGGAAATCGGAGATACAATTATAAACTTATTCCTTACAACCCCTCCTTCTCACTTCAAAACAGAAAAGCTTGAAGAATTCAAACAAAAACTCATATTCGTATTAGATTTTATAGAAAACATAAATAAGCTCAAAAAACACAACAAAAAAGAATAGATTCCCTATTTCTTCCCCTTCTTTCCTGACCGGTAGTAATAGTAATAATAATATGATTTGGGGGTTAGGTCCGGTGCAAATTCACGGGTTACCTTGTTGACAACCAATTTTATATCTCTTGCTCCTCCTGTTTTTAACATATCTAAAAGCAAGTTCAATCTCTTCCTCGCAACCTTTCCCATATCATATACAACTAAAACGACATCAAAACTGCTAATGATAGGAAAAATATCAGATACAATCAGAGCTGGAGGAGAATCCGCAATTACAACATCAAATTTTTTGCTTAACTTCTCAAGAATTCCAGGAAATATATTCTGAAAAAAGATATCTAGTTTGAAGTTTAAAACTTCTCCTTCTTCTTCTTTTGATCCAAATAGAGAAAGGTTATCATCCACCTTGAACTCAGAAAGTTCAATGAGCCTTTCCGATCCATTACTTAACAAATCAGCATCTGATAAGATCAATTTTGTCAAACTTTTCTCTTTCGGCAAATTAAAAATTTCAGATAAAGATGGGTGTCTGAGATTCAGGTCAATAATTACTGTTTTTAACCCAGCGGATCCAAAAGCTCTGGAAAGTAGAAAAGATAAAAATGTTTTTCCTTCACCATCTTCACAACTTGTAATGAGAATCTTTAATCTATTACCGTAGATTATTCTGAGCATATTCCTTATCATCTTTACATTTTCAATTATGAATTCGTCTTTGGCGTTATATCCTTCAACCTTAACTTTAGGTATCATAGCAAAAACTGGAATTTTCAAGTATCGCAGAATTTCCTCTATATTTTTGAACCTTGAATCCAAACTTTCAGCAATAAAGACCACCACAACTGACCCCACAAGAGCTACAAGCAGAGAAATAACTAACTGAAATTTTAGTCTTTTTATAGGTTCAGTAGGTAAAGTAGCACTTTTGTATACCTCCGCAAGCTGCGACCACATCCCGCTTGCCATCTTCAACTCTATAAGATTATTGTAATAGTTCTCAAAAACCCTATTGAGCATCTCTATACTGTTTGAAAGATACATATATTGTGATAGATTACCTGTGATATACTGTATGTCCTTTCTCAAATTTTCTATTTCCTTTTCAGCCGCTTGCTTTTCAAGTTTAAGTTTAGCGAGCAATAATTTAAGCTTGTATAATATATCTTCAAAAATCTTCTGTATCTCCCTATCTAATTCCTTGATCTTCGGATGATCTTCACTATATTTTGTGAGCAACTCATTTCTCGCCTTTTCAAGCTCAAAATACTTTGTATAAGATGATATCAAAGACTCATCTATTGATATAATTCTACCTACTTTATTTTTCAGCTCAGATACTGCTTCTTTTTCCTCCGGTAAGCTATCTTTCAATAAAATCTCATCCAAATTCCTAAGGTGTTCAGCAGTTTTTGATGGGTTCCGAGAGATCTTGAGAAAAAAATTCTCTATCGCCTGTATCTTCATATCAATCAAGCTAATATTTTTTCTCAAATCATTTATCCTTCGTAAATTTTGATCCAATTGCGATGTAGGATCAATTATACCTGTTTGAGCAGAAAACTGTGATAGTGTGTTATACATTTCCTTCAATTTTTGTGATAGCTCATCTGATGATTCTTTGAGGAATGAGATTGCATTCTCAATAGATTGCTCAAACCACTTTTTTGAGTTCTGAACATAAGCGTTTGCAACTGCATTTGCCACATCTTTTGCCTCAGATGGATTTTCCGAATATGCAGTTATATCTATGATATTCTCTCTTGATTTGACAGAAACTTCTATCATATTTCTTAATTTGTTTATATTCTCCTCATTTACATCCCAACCTAAAATAGATAGAGCGGTCTTTATGTTCTCTTCGGACTTTATTTTCACCTTCTCCTCCTCTGGATCAAATTTCAAAGTTTTTATATCAATCCCAATTTCTTTGACCATAGATGGAACATGTATCATCTGAGACACTCTGACAGAAGCTGTGGATGAAAAAATTTTTTTCTCTTTTGGGCTTGAAATTTTCTGGAGACCAAAAGTTATGCTGAAAAGGAGTATAAAGCTTATGAGCAAAAGTTTTCTACGACGATAAAACGAAAATAAAAGTTCCCTCAGCCCGAGCTCTTCCATATTTTCACCTCAACACAAATTCTCAATCCAATTGAAAATACAAAACAAAAAACATAGTTTATTTTCTATTTTTTTTATTCTTTTCACAAATTTCTAAAAACTTTCTATAAAAAACTTCAACATCTTATTTTACTTATCTTCGCTTTTATCACAAAATAGTTAGTTAAGCTAAAAAAATCAAAAATAGGGTCTGATATTTGTTTTCTATATTTTTTCCTGAAAAAAATACAAAAGGAAATGGAATGGAAAAGATATTGGTTGAAATGAAAAAAGAAAACAGCATAGCAGCGGTAATAAGACTTAATCTTTCAACAAGGTTCTTCCTGGTCTTTCTTCCATTCCTTGTAGGAGACATAGCTATTCCAACACTCCTTTTATATCTTATAAACAAATTACCCCCATCCCCTGAAACACAGCTCCTCAAAATACTTATAATTTCTATATTCGGATTTTACTTTTTTGTAATAATAGGATTGTTTTTAGGGTGTTTGTACTATGCTGTACGACCTATAAATTTATTCATACAAAGTATAAAGAAAATACTTGAAGGTAAAGCAGAAAAGCTGAAAGAGGAGGATTTTATTGCAAGTTTCATTTTTGTTGGCTTTGAAGACGAAAACACAGATCTTGCAAAACTTATAAACAAACTAATAGATCACTTTACCGAAGCCAAGAAAAAAGTAGATACAATAGGGAACAACATAATCAGAAGCTCTGATGAAGTCAAGGAGGTATCAGGAAAAGTAGATGATGGAGCGAAACAGGTAAGAAGAGAGGTGGAAAAATTTTCCGTAAGCTTTGAGAGTATGAAGCAGGCAATAGATGAAATAACAGAAAGAATATCAAAAGTTGCAAAGGAGTTAGATAAGCTAAATCAAATAGCAGAAGGTGGCGTCCAAAAAGTTTCTCATTCTCTGCAGGTTTTTCATCAGCTCATAGCAAAAATAGAGAGATTCAAAGATATTTCATCTCAAATAAAAGATGTTATGGAGCAGGTTAAATCATCAATATCTGTGATTGAGGATATAACAGATCAGGTAAATCTTTTGGCTTTGAATGCAGCAATAGAGGCTGCAAGAGCTGGCGATGCAGGTAGAGGTTTCGCTGTCGTTGCGGATGAGGTAAGAAAACTTGCAAACAGAACGATGGAATCGGCAGAGGAAATAAAGAAAAGTTTGGCTGATGCTGAGCGAGTTGTTAATTCAGCAGTTGATACTATGACCTCTGTTTTAGCAGAAGCTCAAAACATAATAAATGTAGCTGATATGATAGCCAAAGAATTTGAAGAAATAGCAAAAGGAGTAAAAGATATACAGCATTACTCCTCGTCAGTCGCATCAGCAGCGGAGGAACAAGACGCTGTTTTCAGAGAATTAGTAAAATCAGTAGAAATTCTCTCAAAAAAGGTAGATGATTTTGCAATGGCTTCGGATAAACTTTTAGAAACTGCTCAAAAACTTCACCAAGTTGTATCAGAACTCAAAAAGATTTTATAAAAAAGAAAAAACAACATAAAAAAGCAATAAAAAACAAACAAAAGAATTAAAAACTGAACCTATAATAATGAGATTGATGAACCTAAAAATTCTCATTTTGATTTTGCTCTTACCTATTCCAGAGGTTTTCAAGATAAATCAGGAAATAAAAGTAGAAAAATCTCGCTTTGAGATAACGCATAATATGGTAGTTCATTTTCCAATAGCTTTTGCAACAGGGGCTTCAATTTTTGAGATTTTATCTTTCTTCAGACCGTATTATTCAAGCTCAGCAAAAATTATGATCGGGCTTACATCAGTATCATCTCTTATTTCTTTCATAACGGGTCAAAAAGCAGAAGAGAATATAATGAGAACAGAGAAAGGAAAAGAGAAAAAAGATTTTGTTGAGATTCACGGGGCAGTTGGAATAACACTACTTTTTATTTCTACGCTTGCATTCATATTTAAATTTTTCCCTCAAATGAAAGTCATATCAACAGCATTTATATTTCTCTCGGTTGCGTTAGCTTTTCTTTGTGGATATTTCGGGGGAATAATCTCACACAAATGAAAAATTTTTGATTTATAAAAAAATAAAGTACTCCAAAAGAAAATTTGAGAGTATGGATATAAGAGAGATAGTAGCCAAAGCGTGTCAAGAAGGGATAAGATATTACGGAGACTCCGCAACTCATAAGTTTTATGAGCTACTTAAAGAAAAAAAGTTTATGACCACAAAGTGTAAAAGGTGCTCAAAAATAGATTTCCCTCCTCGCAAATTCTGCTCATCCTGTTTTTCAGAGGATTTAGAATGGGTAGAAATTCCTCGCAGAGGAAAAGTTTATGCTTTTACAAACCAAAAAAGAGCTTTAAGATTCACATATCCTGATATAATAGGTTTTGTTGAAATAGAGGGAATAGGAAGAATTCTGACAAAAATAGAAGGAGAAGATATAAAAGTGGGAGATGAAGTAGAACTTGATTTCGTTGAAGTAGATGGTCTTACTTTACATAAGTTCAAAAAAGTAAATTCAGCAAAATGAGTTCATCTGCGAAGATGAATAAGTTAGAGCTGCTCTACAAAGGGGTTATATTTTTCCGAGTTTTTTTATTCTTTCTTCCGGACTTATTATATCTATTATTCTTACACCGAATTTATCACCCACAAGAACTATTTCTCCCCTTGCTATATGGCGACCGTTGACCAAAATTTCTACGGGCTCACTTTCTTGTTTATCAAGTTCTATTGTTGCTCCCTGAGTTATCTGCAAAAGGTCTCCAAGGAGCATTTTTGTTCTTCCAATCTCAACCGAGATCTCAAGGGGTATATCAAGCAAAGATCTTAGAACTTCTGGGATAATTTTTTCTGCAGTTTCTCTTTCTCCCTCTTCTTTTTTCTTTTCTTCTTCTGCTGCAACATCAGATATAGCTTTTGCTAAAGCTTCTTTCATCTCATCACTCATACCTTCAAAAGCCTTTTCAACATTTACCTTTTCTTCCATATTTGATATTTTAATTATTTGCATTCAAGTTTTCCTAACTTTCTAATATTAGCAAGTATTACCTTTTTGGAAATGCACAACTAAAAATGGAAGAATCAAAACTTTTCCGAGTTTTATCGCAGATATCTCAAAATCTCAACCTATATCTTGGTGGGGATTTTCTCATCTACCTTATTGCAAAACATAGAAAAGTAGAAAAAATTCATTTTTTCTCACAGGAAAAATTGAAAAAAAATGAATATGAAAAATTCATAGCAAATTTATTCAGAAACTCTAATATAGATTTTGAATTCTCAATAATACTTTCAGATCTCATTCATCTGAGGGTTGAAAAATTTTCAATTTATATAATATACCATCCATATAAAATCTGGAAAGAATTGAGCATACATGAAATGATCGGAGAAAAAATTGATTTAGGAATAAAAAGTCTTTCCCTTGAAGATAGTGTTTGTGTAAAGACAAATATGCTTATAAACTCCCAAGATAAAAAGGAAACGATAGAAAACGCATTAGATTTATTTTTTGGAATAGAAAATATGAAAATTACTCAAGATGAACTTGGGAGAATTTACGAATTCAAATACGAAATAAAATTTTATGAAATAATAAGCGAGATAAAGCAAAGGATTAGGGAAATATCAGAATATGAAACGAATTTTGAAGATCTGGGGATAGAGTTGATGAAAAGAAAAATAACAAAGAAAGAGCTCGTAGATGCTCTAAATAAGTACTTCTCACAGGCTATAAAAGATCATTCCATATAAAAAATTTTTAGGATAAAAATAAAGAAAATTTTTGATTTTTATTTTTTGAATAAAAGAATTAAATTTTGAACTATGCGAAAAATAGGAATAATCGGACCAGGGGTTATGGGCTCATCAATTGCTTACCTTGCGGCTTCCTGCGGATTTGATGTTGTCCTGTATGGTAGATCTGATAACTCACTTGAAAAAGGAAAAGATAGGATAGAAAAGATAATATTCGGGGGATTGAAAAGAGGAAAAATCACAGAAAAAGATGCGGAAAAAATAAGAGAGAAAATAGAATACACCACAGATTTTGCTCCTTTTGTAGATTGCGATATAGTAATAGAATCAGTATCAGAAGATATGGAGCTTAAAAAAGATATATTCAGAAGGGTGGATACGATTTGCCCGAAAAGAACCATACTTGCTACGAACACATCTACAAAATCTGTAACAGAAATAGCGAGTGTTTGCAAGCATCAAGATAGAGTTGTCGGGATGCACTTTTTCAATCCAGCACACATTATGAAGCTTGTGGAAGTAGTGAAGGCTGTACAAACATCAGATGAGGTTGTAGAACAAGTGAAAGACATTGCGATAAAGCTCGGGAAAATACCAGTAGTTGTAAAAGATTATCCGGGCTTTATAGTTAACAGGCTTTTGGTTCCATTTTTGAATCATGCGATTGAATTTTTGGAAAGTGGAATAAGCGCTGAGACATTGAGAAAAGTCACAACTTTGGGGTTGGGACATCCGATGGGACCGGTGGAACTTGCAGATTTTATAGGATTAGACGTTGTTGAAGCTATGGGAGAAACTCTTTACGAGGGTTTCAAAGACGAAAAATTTTCTCCGCCGATTTTGCTGAAAAACCTTGTAAAGGCTGGATTTTTAGGTGTAAAAACTAAAAGAGGTTTTCTTGAATATGATGGGAAAAAATAGCAGAAAATACTCCTATTGCCACAGAAGAGGCAACATTTAAAGACTCAACTTTTCCAAATTGGGGGATTCTGACTTTAAAATCAGCTGAATTTAAAGTTTCCTGTGAAACCCCTTTATCTTCTGAACCAAAGCATAAAGTAGCAGGAAATGTGAACTTCGTTGAAAATATTGAATTTTCAGTTCTCAAATCAAAAACATAAATCTTTGTTCTTCTTTTCAGCTCATCCAATACATTTTTTTTCTTTTCTCTTATAACTTTTATGTGAAAGAAAGCCCCTGATGAAGCCTTTATAAGTTGAGGAGAAATCTCTGGGCTTCCCTCTTCTGAAATAATTACAGCATCACATCCAAAAAATTCACAAATCCTAATTATATTCCCTATATTTCCAACATCCTGAACACCATCTAAAAACACAACGAGTTTCTTTATATCATGTAAGTCTTTTAAACTATATTTTTTCAGATTGACTTCAAAGGCTATGCCTTGATGCTCCTCTGATCCACAAATTTTAGTTATAATATTCGGATGCACAATTCTTATATCTTTTACGCGATCGCCAAAAAGTTCTTTTGCAAAAACTAATACACTCTTTTTAACCCAAATTCTTTTCGGAATAAATCCAGCTCTTTTTAACTCTCTTGCTACCTGTTTCCCATAAAGAATCATATACACACAAACAAAAAATAAGTCAAATTGAGCATATTTTACCGGGAAGATAACTTATTTTTGCTCCTGTTATTTTTGACATATCAACCCTAACTCCATTTACTCTGAGATAAGCAAGATATGCAAATAGAATTGGTTCAACAAAATCTGAATTCACTCCAATATCATCTGATACTACCGTATGGACTTTTATTTCTTCTTTAAGTCTTGAAACCATAAATTTATTTTTTGTTCCTCCACCGCACAAGATACATATATCCGGTCTGAAAAAATTGACTTCTTCTGAGATAAGCCTTACAGATACTTCAACAGCGGTTCTCAAAGCATCTGAAGGGCTTTTATTCTTTGTCAGTTCAAAGAAAAATTTTTTTGCCTCCTCTATTTCATATCCCAGAGTTTTTTTCCCTTTTCTTATTTTTCGTATAAAGTTTAGAGTTTTTTCAAAAGCTTGTTCTATCAAATTTCCTTCTGATGCTTTTTTGCCGAATTTGTCGTAATCGACTCCAAACCTCTTTTTAGATATAAAATCAGATAAGGCATTTGCTGGACCTACATCTTTTGCTGATATAACTTCTCCATCTTTTATGTGTGTTATATTCGCTATTCCTCCAAGGTTTACAACCGAAACTTTTTTTGATATTTTTCCAAAGAGTATTTTGTGCACAATTGGAGATAAAGGAGCTCCTTTACCGCCAGCAGCTATATCGCTTTTTCTGAAATCATAAACGACCGGAACGCCTAAAACTTTGGCAATATATAAAGGTTCTCCTATTTGATAAGTAAGAACTCTATTTTTTGACTCATAATGGTATACGGTTTGACCATGAAATCCAATAACCTCCGGTTTGATTTCAATACCATCTAAAAACTTTTTCAAAGATTTTGCAAAAGATAAACCTATGATTTCATTACATAGCAAAATTTCATCAAAGTTTCCTCCTCCGTTTTGAACAAGGTAAATCAATTTTTCCTTTTCCTTGTGAGAGAAATCAAAAGCCTGATATTTTATCACCTTTATTTCTTCACCATTTATATCACACAAGATAAGCTCTTTTGCGTTAATGGAAGTTCCGGAAAGTGCCCCAACACAGAGCATATCAAGAAGTTTAAAAATCAGGTGTAAAATTATGAAAACAGAAGTAAGTATTGTTTGCGAAGCGATAATAATAAGTTCTTATTTTTTTTCAATTCCTGAAAGGACAATATCTATTGTATCATTTATATCTTTTTGGCTTGCTGATTTTGATGCAAGTTCTTTTGCTAATGTGTGAATTATGAAAGTTGCTCTCTTTACATCTAAGTTTTCTTTGAAAACTCCTTTTTCTATTCCTTCTTTTATTGCATCCTCTATAAGTTTTAATTCTCTTGTTGCAAGCTCCTTCAATCCAAGTCTCTCAATTTCAGCTCTCAACTCACCTACTATTTCTTCTTCTATGTTAAAATTTTTTATTATGTTTCTTGTTCCTTCAACTTTTGCTTCGACGATTTTTTTTAGCTTATCTTGCGGACTTTCGACTTCCTTTACTCTTTCTTCCATCATAGCTACAACTTTTGATATCTCGTCTTGCAAGCAGGCTTTGAAAAGGTCTTCCTTTGAGTCAAAGTAGTAATAAATTGCTGCTGCTGTGAAACCTATTTCTTTTGCTATATCCTCCATTATTGTTTTTCTCAAACCGTATTTTGAAAATACTCTCTTTGACAATTCTATTATTCTCTGTCTCCTTTCCTCTTTCGGTCTTCTTTTTCTTTCACGCATCACTGTGTCCTCCTTTTTCTTATTTTAAATTTAAGCTTAATATTTGAACAAAAATCAAAAATATTTTTCAAGAGCATTTTTGAAAGAATTTCTTTATTTTCGCAGAAGACATAATTTCATCTTTATGTTGTCAATTTATTTTATTCACGCTTTTCCCTTGAATTCCGAAATGTGGAATGAGCAGATAAAATATTTTTCTGCAAAGGCAAGGTGTATAGCAATTGATCTACCTGGGTTTGGAGGAACGCCTCACAATACTATATCAGAGAAACCCTCCATGCATGAATATGCCTCTTATGTTGAGAAAATAATTCAGGAGACAAGACAAAATGAAAATCAAAAACTTTGTGTAGTTGGACTTTCTATGGGAGGATATGTTGCAATGTACATTTTAAAAAGAGGAGTTATAATTCCGGATTTTCTTGTTCTTGCAAATACGAGATCGCAAGCCGATAGCGATGAGGTAAAGGAAAGAAGATTTAAAATCATAGAGGAGATAGAAAAAACGAAAAGCATTGACCCAGTTATTGATGCATATCTGCCCGCACTCGCTCGCGATAACGAAAAATTAAAATATGAAATTCTGAAAATGACAAAACTCACTTCGCCAGATGGAGCAAAAAAAGCCCTTTATGCTATGGCTACCCGTGAGGATTCTACTTTTTATGTAAAATCTTTTCCTGGAAAACTTTTATGTATAGCTTCTGAAAAAGACGCTCTTTCTCCTCCTGATGTTGTCAAATCTATGTGTAGGGATCCCAAAGAATTTAAAATTATTCCGGATTGCGGACATCTTTCCGCTATGGAGAAACCTGAAATTTTCAACAAAATCCTTGAAGAGTTTTTGGAGTTGTAAATTTTTTTGGTAAGTTAAAATTTATGTTCATTCGGTATGTAAAAATCACTCGTTCTTTTACTTTGGTAGAGGTTCTTGTTGCAATTTGGATTTTAAGCACAACTTTGGTTGCTCTTTTGGGAATATACATGGGAAATATAAAGTACGTAAAAAAAATAGATGAGAACTCTATTTCAATATCCCTTGCTTTATCTGTGTCGCAAGAAAAATATCTTTCCGCAAAATATAATGTTGAGGTAAAACCAACAGAAGTTCCAGATGGTTTTAAAGTTGATTTTGAAATTGCAAATCTTTCCAACTTACTACCAACCTTAGGAACTCTTCTTGCAAATGTAAATTTACCAATAATACCTCTTTTGAGAGTAAGTGCACCATCTGGTGGAGTTTTTGAAATATTTGGTAAACCAAATCCCGAACAAAAAATTTTACAGCCTTCTTTACAACAGCATCAGCAAATTCAACAGTATCTGAAAGAATTTTAGGGTAATTATTGCTATTGGCTACCTATTATCTACCACTATTTCACAATATACAGGAAATAAGCTAAAAAGTTTCAAAAATGAATAAATTTATTAGATATGACTCAGCTTGAAAAGGCAAGAAAAGGTATAATTACAGATGAGATCAGATTTGTTGCAGAGGTTGAGGGCATATCACCTGAGGAGTTGAGAGAAAAAGTTGCTCAGGGACTGGTTGTAATTCCCGCAAATCCAAATCACAAAACTTGTGAAAGATTTACTGGAATAGGAGAAGGGCTTTCAGTAAAGGTTAATGTGAATATTGGAACTTCTTATGATTATGTCAATCTTGATGAGGAGATAGAAAAATTGAAAATTTCCTTAGAGTATGGTGCAGATACGGTTATGGATCTTTCAACCGGTGGAGATCTTGAACATATTATGAAAACTTTGATTGAGCATTCAAAGATACCCATAGGAACTGTTCCTATATATGAGGCAGAGTTCAGAGCTGCAAAAGAAAAAGGTTCATTTTTTAATATGACAGTTGATGATCTTTTTGAAGTCATAGAAGAGCACGGAAAAAGAGGGGTTGACTTTATAACTGTTCACTGCGGAGTCACAATGGAATCTTTGAGAAGATATAAGGAAACGAATAGAATTACAGGTATAGTATCTCGTGGGGGTGGACTTATGGCGGCGTGGATGATTCAAAATGAAGCGGAAAACCCTCTTTACCAATACTTTGATAGACTTTTGGAAATCGCTCGTGAATACGATATGACTTTGAGTTTAGGAGATGGATTGAGACCGGGTTCAATAGCAGATTCAACAGACAGAGCACAAATTCAAGAACTCATAATAATAGGTGAGCTTGTTGAAAGAGCAAGAAAAGCAGGAGTTCAAGCTATGGTTGAAGGACCAGGGCACATACCCCTCAACGAAATCCATACAAATGTCCAAATACAAAAAAAACTTTGCAGAGGGGCTCCATTTTATATTCTTGGTATGCTTCCCTGCGATACCGCTGCTGGTTATGACCATATAGCAGGTGCAATCGGGGGTGCTTTGGCTGGTATGTATGGAGCGGATATGCTTTGCTACATCACACCTGCTGAACACCTCGGTCTCCCCTCTGTTGAGCATGTAAAGGAGGGTCTTATAGCATTCAAAATTGCTGCTCACATAGCAGATATAGCGAGAGGAAATAAGAAAGCTCTGAGTCGCAATTTGGAAATGTCTCAAGCAAGATATAAATTAGATTGGAAGAGACAATTTGAACTTGCTTTATTTCCCCGTGAGGCTGAAAAAATATTTAGGGAAAGAGCTTCAAAAACAAAAGCTTGCTCTATGTGTGGTCCATTTTGTCCTATGAATCTTGTTGAGCAAACATTTAAGAAAAAAGGCTATAAAATTGAAGTATCTCATATTCATTAGCCGATATGGATTTTTCTCAAATATTTTCATTCATCACTCAAAAAGTTCAATCTCTGGGTTTTGAGGTTTATGATATACAGATAAAGGATACGGGAAAAAAGCTTGTGGTTCGTGTCTTTATTGATAAAAAAGATCGTTTCATAGGAATAAATGACTGTGTTTTTGTTTCAAGAAATCTTGAAGATCAACTTGAGAAAATGATAGATAGAAGTTTCATACTTGAAGTTTCCTCCCCGGGAGCAGATAGAGAGTTAAGAAGAGATGAAGACTTTGAAAGGTTCAAAGGTATGACAGTTGAAGTTGTAAAAAGGAATGGAGGAAAGTTCATAGGTAAACTTATGGGTAAAGTTGGAGACGAGATTTTTATAATGATAAAAGGCAAAAATAAAATTAGTTCTTTCAAAACTGATGAAATTCAAAAGGTCAAGCTTTATCCTGATATACGATAAGCTTTATTCTGATCTACGATAAAATCAAATGATGAAATTATCATTTTCATCTCAATTTTACTTCGTATTTTGATGAGTACCCTCTTGGTGTGAGCATTATTCCGTTCTTTATAAATGTTGTTGAATTTCCTATTATGACTGTTGCCAACATGCCTAAAATTGAGTCATCTCCGAGGTCTTTTAAAGTTGTGAATTTTATAGATTGTCCTTCTCTGAAAGCGCTTTTTACAATCGCAACAGGAGTAAGAGGGTCTCTGAATTCCATAATTATATCTCTTGCTCTTGTGAGTTGCCAAGTTCTTTTTTTACTTTTTGGGTTATATATAACTATCACAAAGTCTCCCATAGCAGCTGCTCTTATTCTTTTTTCTATAATTTCCCAGGGAACAAGTAAATCGCTCATAGATATTACAGCAAAATCCAAAGATAAGGGAGAACCAACCAGAGCAGCACAAGCATTAGCAGCTGTGACTCCCGGTATAACTTCAACTTCTGGATCATCCCCCACTTTCCATCCACTTTCAAGAAGGACTTCAAAAACCAAGGCTGCCATACCATATATTCCAGCATCTCCCGATGACACAAGAGAAACTATTTTTCCTTCCTTTGCTTTTTTTATTGCAAAAATGGCTCTATCTACCTCTTCTGTCATACCAGTTTCATATATTTCTTTCCCCTGAATATAGGGAGCAAGAAGTTCTATATATGTTTCATAACCTATAACAACTTCGCTTTTATCTATTGCTTCCTTTGCCCAGAATGTCATATTTTTAAGATCACCCGGACCAAAACCAACGACATAAAGCTTTCCCATAGTTTTTTACCTCCTGCCGAAATTATCTGACCTAATCTTACTATAATAGTGTCTTGTGCAGAAAATATCCGAAAGCGGAAAAATTTTACCGCAAAATAATTTTCTGCAATTTCTATGAAAAGCGAGATTCATCACAAAATGTTTTGTTTATTTTATATGTTAGGTGTAAGAGGAGAAAAGATAAAAGAATTTTCCCGGGATATTTTCAAACCTTTGGGAGTAGTATTTGGTGATATAGGAACAAGTCCAATTTACACTCTCACTGTAATAGCCTTAATTTTGAAAAATCCAAGAAAAGAAGATATTTACGGCGCTGTATCACTGATATTCTGGACACTTGTGATATTAGTATCGGTTCAGTATGCATTTTTAGCTATGAGATTTTCATTAAGAGGTGAAGGTGGAGAAATAGTTTTAAGAGAGATAATTTTGAGAAAAATCAAAAACTCAAAAATAAAAAAATTTGCTTCACTTCTCACTTTCGTAGGAATATCGTTTCTTGTAGGAGATGGAGTTATTACTCCCGCAATTTCAATTTTGAGCGCAGTGGAAGGACTTAAAATAATCCCTGCTTTTTCCAATATATCACAGGAGACAATAGTTCTAATTTCAATAATAATAGTTGTTCTACTTTTTTCGGTTCAAAAGATGGGAGTAGATAGAATTTTCCCGCTTTTCAGTCCTATAATGCTTGTATGGTTTTTATCTTTATTTTCATTTGGTATTTGGTGGGTAGCAAAAAACCCGGAGGTGTTAGGGGCATTAAGTCCTTTCTTTGCAGTCAAATTCATAATGCAGAACAAATTTTTAGTTTTTCTGATTTTAGCAGAGGTCATACTTGCCGCAACAGGAGGAGAAGCACTCTACTCAGATATGGGACATCTTGGGAAAAAATCTATAAGACGCTCGTGGTTTTTCTTTGTATTTCCTGCTCTCATGATAAGCTATATGGGACAAGCAAATTTTTATCTCAGCTTCCCAAACTTTCAGAATCTACTTTTTGATATGGTTTTCCAAACCGCAACTTTTTTATATATACCCTTCCTTATTCTTGCAACAGTAGCAACCATAATAGCATCGCAGGCGATAATTTTAGCTATGTTTTCACTTTTCTTTCAGGCTTCAAATGTTGGAATTTTTCCTCGCATAAAATTTGAACATAAATCAGAAAGGCAGTATGGTCAAATATATTCTGGTTTTGTAAATTATGCGCTTTTGATATGCGTTATTTTGGTAATGATTATTTTCAGAAAGTCTGAGAAACTTGCATATGCGTATGGTCTTTCAGTTTCAATAACCATGCTCACAACAGGAACTCTTCTCATTATACTTCATTTTCATGAGAAAATCTGGCATTTGCTTTTTCTTTCTTTAATAACTTCATCTACAAGTTTTATTTTTGTTCTCTCAACATTACAAAAATTAAAATACGGTGCATATGTTCCAGTAATAATTGCATCAATTATGTTATTTTTAATCCTGATTTATATATATGGGCAGAGCCAGGTTTATAAAGCTTTAAAACCAATAAGTTTCAAAGAGTTTGAAGAAATTTTTTCAAGAATATACGCAAGTTTTAACAAAATAGTAGGAACAGCTGTTTTTCTTGTGAGGGATGTAGAACAAATACCTGCATATGTCGTAAACATAATAGTGAAACAGGGAATAATATATGAAAGAAATGTTCTTTTATCTCTGGTGAAAAAAGAAGAACCATTTGGAGTAAATGTGAAATTTGTTGAAGAAAAACTTCAAGGGCTTGACATATTGGTAGTAGAATTCGGTTATATGGAGAGAATAAATGTTGAAAAAATACTTAACGAAGCTGGGATAAAGGAAAGGATAATTTTCTACGGGATAGAAGATATAATCACAAAAAATCCGCTACTTAGGATATACTCTGTTGTAAAAAGACTTTCGGCATCTTTTGATAAATTCTATGATTTACCTTCCGGGAAAATTCACGGAGTCATAACAAGAATAGAAATATAAAATTTCTCATATTCTATCGTAAATTGCATCTTGTAGTTTAAAAACAGCCTTTATAGCATGAGATACAACAAATCTCAAAGGTTCTGGTGGGAAAGGTATAACAAACCTATTTACGAAGAACATATTTGTTCTTTCTGTATCTTTTTCAAGCAAAAGTTCTGCTATTGTAAGACCGTTTACATGAGTTAAAGATACACCGTGTCCTATACATCCCAAAGAATAAATTGCGTTTTTATCTCCAACATATCCTATTGCTGGAACTAAATCTAATGTAACTGAAACCGGACCACCCCACATGTAATCAATTTTGAGATCAGAAAGAGGCGGAAAAAATTTTTTTATGTCTTCTTTTAACCCTTCAAAAACTTTATAATTCATGTCTTTATTCAAGTTACTCCCGAATGTTATCGTGACATCTCTTCCCCCCATAAGAAGCCTATTATCTTTTGTAAGGCGAAAATAATGAATAAGATTCCTTGAATCTTCAAGACCTTCTCTACTCCTCCAATTTATTTTTTGGAAATGCTCCTCTTTCAGAGGTTCAGTAATGACTATATGAGTAAATACAGGGACTTGCTTTCTTTTAAGCTGAGGTATAGTTATAGAAAAAGCATTAGTTGCAAAAACTATCTTATCTGCTATAACCTTCCCGTGAGGAGTCTTTATTACAAATTTTTTGTCGTTCCTTCTTTCAACTTCGTAAAAAGGCGTATTTTCATATATTTTAACTCCCATTTCTTCAACAACTTTTTTCATACCTAAAATGAGCTTTGCCGGGTTCAAAAGTGCACAATGTCTTTCATACCAGCCACAACGCATAATAGGGGAAGAGACTTTTTCTTCAAGTTTTGATTTATCTAACCAAGTTGCATCTTGAATTCCGATTTTCAGAGCAAGCTCAAACTCTTTTTTAAGTTTTCTTTCATAAAGCTTTGAAGTTGCAACCCTTATAAACCCATTATATTCAAAATCACAATCTATTTTATGCTCTTCAACTAATCTTTTAACAAGATCTATACCGTAAGATGTATATTTATATCCAGCGAGAGCATTTTCTTTGCCGTACCGTAAAACAGTAAGAGATAGGTCAAGACCAAACAAGGTCATACAGAATCCGGCATTTCTTCCGCTTGCACCATATCCAACATACTTTTGTTCAAGAACGGCAACAGAAGACGATGGCTCTAACTTTTTGAGAAAATAAGAGGTTGATATTCCGGTAAAACCCCCTCCCAAAATTGCAAAGTCTACTGAAATCTCACCTTCAAGTGGGGGATTAGGTGAAATTTCTACCTGGGTGAGCCAAAAGCTTGGTCTTTCTTCTATTCCTTTCTTTTGGATATCCATAAAAAAACTTTAATCATAAAAAAGAGGAGTTCAAAATACTTAAAAATCAAGAAAATAAAAAACTGAAAATATAAAAGAGAAAAATAAGTATTACCAGCAAAAAATGGTCAAAATAAATCCTCTAAAATTAAGAAAATTGGGAGCAATATTCAAACTATCTCAAAACCCACAAAGTTTTTTTGTATTTTTTATAAGTCTTTTTATCTTTGGGAAAGGGAAACTAAAAACAAAAATCGGAAAAGAGATCAAGGTATCAAAAGGAGAAAATATTTTAGTTTCTGAGTCTTTCAGAGAGCTCATAGCTTTGGCATTTATTCAGTTGATGAAAGATAGGAAGCTTTACACGGAAGATAAAGACGGAGTAATTATAAAGCTCGGGAGTTCTGAAATAAAAATAGATCGGAGTGAGTTTCACAAATTTGACTTATTTTTAGAAGGTTTATATTATATTGCGACGAGCAAAAGATCGGAGGATTTTAAAATAATTTTTGATAACGAAGAAATAATAGCAGAATTTCAAGGTATAAAAATCAAAGCACCAAAGGATCACTCAAACTTTGTTTATAACATTTATGAAATATTTTTTGAAGAACACTATTTTTCTGAAAACATATTCGGGAAAGATGTGATTGATGTTGGGAGCTCCATAGGAGATTCCACAATATACTTTCTGAAGAATGGAGCAAAGAAAGTTGTTGGATATGAGCCCCAAACTGACCTTGTAAAGATAGCAGAAGAAAACATAAAGATAAACGGATTTGAAGGAAAAACAGAGTTCATAAATGAATTTTTCACAAAAGATAAATCAAGGAAAATTTCCGATCCGGAGAACACAATATTGAAACTTGATTGCGAAGGTTGTGAATTTGAGATCATTGATGAGATTACAAAATCATCTTTAAAATTTCAAGAGATAATTTTTGAGTTCCACAAGATTCCTATTACGCTTTTTTTCAATCTTTTGAAAAAAGGATATAAAATGAAAGAAATAATGTTTACGTATCCGACTCTTGGGATAGCGAAGTTTTCTGTTTGATGTTTTCAAGTTAATAAAAAAGTTTTCAGCTATGTAAATTAGTTATTATATATGAGTAATGTTAATCACATATCTTTTGTTACGATAACTCGCGTTTTAACCTACAACGATTTGAATAAAGTTTCAAGGACTTTGAATTCTGTTCTCAATGCTTTTCCAAATTACGTAGAATACATTTTGGTGGTATCCGATTGTGTTGGGGCATCTTGGAAAATAAAGGATTTGGTGAGTAGTTTCCCAAGAGTTTCTGTTGTTTTTACAGATTGTGCAAATTCTAATTGGTCATCTCAAAGAAATAAAGGTTTATCTTATGCAAGTTCAGAAATCGTAGTTTTTGTTGACGATGATATGGAGATTGAAAAAGGTAGCGTTGAGAGATTGATAGAAACTTTACTTCAAGATGAAAATATTGCTGCAGTTTCAGGTGCTGTTTTGCCTTATTTTTACAGAAGTATTATAGGTAGGTGTCAAGCCGTAATCTCACATCCGGGTGGTGGCTATAATCTTGTGCAGAATTTTCCGGATATATCTGATATTGATTTCTTTCATACTGGTTTTTGTGCTTTGAGAAAAAAATTTTTTTCTGATATCAGATTTGATGAAACATTAAAATGGGGGTGTGAGGATATGGATATATCTATAAGGTTAAAGAAAAAATTTCCGCAAGTTAGATTTTTGTTCAATCCGCAAGCTGTATCATATCATCCTACACGCAACTCTTTCTCTGAAATTTTTAAGTGGATGAGAAGATATGGAAAGGGTAGGGCAGATATTTTTATAAGGCACAATATTCCTATGCACTCTTTTTTTATACACAAGCTTTTCTTACCTTTTTCTCTCTCCATCATATTTCCTGTTTTTTCGCCTTTTTTTCTTCTCTTTTTCTATTTGTTTTATTTTTTTAGGTTAAAAAGGAAATTTAGAAATCAGATTGAAAATGTTGCAACATCAAAAGGAGAAAAAGTTAAGGTTCTTTTCTTATTACCTTTTGTGTTTTGGGTTATGAACGGAGCTTTTGATTTGGGAAGGTTAGAATTTCTGTTTCAGCACTATGTGAGAAAAATTCTTCTAAAATCAAGGGATGGAGGAGGGAAAAATTGAAGCTTTTATATCTGACATAATATCTAAGTTTTGTACAGAAAAAAAATCTTGCCAAGAAATAAAGAGAAAAGAAATCATATTTATAGATGATAAAGAAGATTTTGTTTTTTCAGATAAGTTGAAAAGTTTAATATTTGATATATTTGGTCAAGATTTAGCTGTTATTGACAGAAAAGAATTTTTTGATTTGATATGGTCAATCAAAGTTAATTACAAAAAGAAAAGGAGAGGAGCTTTCACCATAAGAACTCATAGCGAAATTCACAAATTTTTGTTCTACCTTTGGATTGAAATGATAACCGGATTAAAACTTTATAAGCAAAATTGGAAAATTGAAAACCTTGATGATCTTGCTTTCAGTTTAGGGGCAAATTATAGATTTCCTGTTGCGTCTTTGTTGCAAATTTCAACAAAAAATATGATTCATACCCTCACAAAAACTATAGAGCTCATATGTGAAGGAAAATTTTTTGTTTTAGATAGTGTTGAAAGTTTGGCAGTAGCACTTTTGCTTTCTTACTCATCTCCAAAATCAAAAAATATGATGATTTTCACTGATAAGGAAAAATTGTTGCCGTCTTATCTTAAAGCTGAATGTTTAAAACCAATATTTGAAAGGATAGGAGAACATCAAGAAGAAAAAAAATATTCATCTGTTGTATTTTTCTGCGACTTTGATGGAACAATAGCAAAAAAAGATGTCTCAATTGCTGTTCTTGATAAATTCACTGATGGAGAATGGAGAAACTCTTTGAGGTCGGTCGTTGCAGGAAACATAGGTTCAAAGGATGTATATAAACTTGTGAAAGATAAAATAAAAGGTAATTTGGGAGAAATGAGAAAGTTTGCTCGTGAATTCGTTGAGATTGAAGATGGATTTTTAGATTTCGCTGAATTTTTGCAAAGGAACTCTTTTGACTTGCAAATCGTTTCTGATGGATTTTCATTTTATATAAGCGAGATTTTAGAGAAATTTAATTTGAAGATAAAATTTTACTCTTCCGAACTCCTATATGATGATGTAAGGAAAACTTTTGACTTCTCTTTTCCGAACGAAAGCGATTTTTGTTTTCTATGTGCCACATGCAAGCTGAAAATAATAAGAAAGAATGAAAATTATTTCCGTGTTTTCATAGGAAACGGAATTTCAGATAGATGTGCTGTTGAATCTGCCGAAATTATCTTTGCAAAATCACGGCTCAAACAAATATGCTTCATCAAAGGACTTGATTTTTTCAAATTTGAGAACTTTCATGATATTATTCACATCGTAAGGAAGAATTTGAAAGGTTTTATAATAGATTTTGATGGAACTATTGGCTGGTCATACGAAGGAATCCTTGATGCATTCAGGTATACTTTCAGAAAGTTTAACCTTGAAGTTCCAGATGGAATAGAGAAATTGATAGGTCTTCCTCTTCGCGATTGCTTCAAATTAACTTTGGGGGAAGATAAAGCCGATAAAGCAGTTGAAATTTTCCGCAAAAGATATAGAAAGGTTTTTTTGAGGAAAACTTATCTTGCCAACGGAGTAAAAGAAACATTGGAACTTCTCAAAAAATTGAATTACAAAATAGCAATTCTTTCAAACAAAAAAGGAGATATATTGAGGCAACTTCTTGCGCATTTTGAAATTGACCATCTTGTGGATTTAGCAGTAGGTGAGGGAGATGTTTTGGATGAAAATTCAAGAGTCATTCTTAAACCGAATCCTCGTGTTATTGATTTTGTTCTCTCAAAATTAGGTTTATCAAGAGAGGAAGTTTTTATCGTAGGAGATAGTTTTGTTGATTTTGAAACTGCAAAAGCATCAAACACAGATTATATACACCTTTATAGATTTGATTCAGATCTTGATAAGCTAAATTCAGCCTGCGGATTTATCTCGTCTATATCAGGACTCAAAAATATAGGAAATTTTTACCACCAACTCAAACGGAAATTATTTTTTGAAGAAAATATCTCAAAAAAAGTTCATCCCTAATTGATTATTAATTCCAAAATTAAATTAGAAGGGGGATGCCGATATGGAAATGGTAAGGGATGGAAAGTTTTATGATGAGATAAGACAGCAAGTAAGAGAGTTTGCCGAAAAGGAAATCAGACCAATAGCTCATAAATACGACAAAGAAGATAAAGAAATACCATGGGAGATAATCCACAGGATGGCTGAACTTGGATACTTTGGAATTTTAGTTCCTGAAAAGTGGGGTGGGCTTGGTTTAGATTATATGAGTATGGCAATAGTTGCTGAGGAACTTTCTCGGGTCTGGCTATCTTGTGGGAGCGTGATGACAAGAAACATAATTGCAGAAACTCTTCTTTTGAATAACGGAACAGAGGAGCAAAAGAAAAGATGGTTGCCAGGACTTGCTCAAGGGAAAATTTTCGCTGCTGCTGCTTTTACTGAACCGAACGCCGGTAGCGATACAGCTGGTATGAAACTAAAAGCTCAAAAAGTGAATGGTGGATGGATTCTCAACGGAACGAAAACATGGTGCACTTTTGCAAACAGAGCTAATATCTTGGTTGTTCTCGCGAGAACAGATCCAAACCCACCGAAAAGGCACATGGGACTATCTATTTTTATAGTTGAAAAAGAGCCATCAGAAGCTCATGAGGGAATAAAGCATCCGAATATAGTTGGTGAGCTTATAGAGACGGTAGGTTATCATGGTATGCACTGTTGGACTTTGCACTTTGAGGATTGCTTTGTTCCCGACGAAAATCTTATAGGCTTGGAGCCGGGAAAAGGTTTCTATCAGCTTATGCAAACTTATGAATCAGCAAGAATTCAAACAGCTGCGAGGGCAGTTGGAGTTGCACAAGGAGCTTTTGAACTTGCAATAAAGTACTCAAAAGAAAGGTATCAGTTTGAAAGACCAATTTCGGAGTTTCAACTCATAAGGGCTAAACTTGCCAAGATGATGACTTACATAGAGGCTGCAAGACAGCTCACTTATTACGCCTGCAAAATGAAAGACTCTGGAAAAAGATGCGATTTGGAGGCAGGGATGGCAAAACTTTTTGCAGCTGAAATGGTAGAATATGTTACATCAGAAGCTATGCAGATCTTCGGTGGATACGGATACTCAAAAGAGTATGAAATAGAAAGATATTGGAGAGATGGGAGACTTTTCAGAATATTTGAGGGAACTTCTGAAATTCAAGAGGAAGTTATAGCAAAGCGTCTACTTGAAATTTATTGATTTTATATGCTCCATGGCAAAAAAGCAATAGAAATATCTTATCTTATAAAATCAAAAGAACTGAAGGTAAAAGAAGTAGTTGAATATTTTCTCAAAAAAATAAAAGAAAAAGATGATAAGATAAAAGCTTTTATAACTATATGTGAGGAGGAAGCTATAGCGCAAGCAGAAAAAGTTCAAGAAGGTATAATAAAAGGTGAATTTTCAGATTCAAAAATAGTTGGAGTTCCCATTGCTGTAAAAGACAACATCGTAACACATAATATAAAAACAACTTGTGCTTCAAAAATTCTTGAAAACTGGATACCCCCATACGATGCAACAGTTATAAGAAAACTAAAATCAGCTGGTGCAATAATAATAGGAAAGACGAATCTTGATGAGTTCGCTATGGGATCATCAACGGAAAACTCTGCCTTTTTCCCGACGAGAAATCCATTTGATTTAGAAAGAGTTCCAGGAGGTTCTTCTGGTGGTTCAGCAGCAGCTGTTGGAAGTGGTCAGGTTCTTTTAGCTCTTGGATCAGATACCGGTGGTTCAATAAGACAGCCTGCGAGTTTCTGCGGAGTCTTCGGACTTTGTCCAACTTATGGAAGAGTTTCAAGATTCGGTCTTGTTGCTTTTGCTTCTTCTCTTGATAGAATTGGTCCTTTTTCTGCTTTTGCGGACGATTGTGCAGCTTTACTTTATCATATAGCGGGATATGACCCCCTTGATTCAACCTGTCCGCCGGTCCCAGTACCTGATTACATTCAGGTTATAAATGAGATGATAGATAAAAAAGTTAAATTGAAAATGGGAGTTCCTCGTGAATTTTTTGATGTTGATGGGCTTGACCAAAGAGTTAAATCAAAGGTTTTGTATGCAATAGAAAGATTGAGTTCTGAATTTGGATTTGAAATTGTTGATATTTCTTTGCCGATGGTAAAATATGCTTTGCCTATATATTACATAATTGCTCCCGCTGAGGCTTCTTCAAACCTTGCAAGATATGACGGAGTAAAATACGGAACCAGAGTTGAGGGTGAAAATATTTTTGATATGTATTGCAAAACGAGAAATGCTGGATTTGGAGATGAAGTCAAAAGAAGAATTTTCATAGGAACATTTGTCCTTTCATCAGGGTATTATGATGCCTACTATCTTAAAGCTCAAAAGGCAATTACTGTTGTGATAAAAGAGTTTCAAGAAGCTTTCAGTAAGGTTGATATTATAGCTTGCCCAACTTCGCCCGAAGTTCCTTTCAAACTTGGAGAAAAAACAGACGACCCAATAAAAATGTACCTTTCTGATATTTTCACTATACCATCATCAATTGCGGGACTTCCGGCTATATCTTGTCCTGTAGGATTTGTCGTGGAGGATGGGAAGAAACTACCAGTCGGACTTCAAATCATAGGGAAACCCTTTGATGAAGCAACTATTTTGTTTGTTGCAAAATGTGTAGAACTTTTGAAACTTGAGTAGGAAAATCCCAGAAGATTTCAAAGAAAATCTCAGAATATCTCAAAATCGTGAATTTGTTTATTTTCTTCTTTGCTGTTTTTCTCCTCATTTTCAGTTTCAATTTTCCCCTTTTCCTCTTCTTCTTTTGTTATTGAGTTTTGGAAGAAGCTTTGAGGTAGAGCCATGATATAGTAATTTGAATTGGATAATTCTCCTGTTTTTGGGTCTATTTTTGCAAATGCTACACCGTCTGGAACCTTAAAATCTTCTCCTTTTAGTTTCTGCTGATATTTCTTCATGAATTCGACGAATATGGGGAGTGCAACGGTTGGACCTGCCGCGACCCTTGGACCTATTGGAGTAAAATCATCTTTTCCCACCCAAACTGCTACTACTATTTCAGGTGTGAAACCTATAAACCATGTATCTCTGCCTTTGTTTGATGTGCCTGTTTTTCCGGCTACTGGAACTTTGAGAACTTTTGCTCTCCAACCGGTTCCGTGTAGAACTACATTTCTCATCATCCATGCCATAATAAATGCTGTCTGATCTGATAAAACTTTTTGTTCTTTGTTTTCCTCTTCAAAAATTGTGTGCCCCCCCTTTTCTATTTTTGTTATTATTTTTGTTTTCACGAGTTTTCCTCCATTTGCAAACGGTATGTAAGCCCTTGCAATTTCAAGTGGGCTTAGGGAAATTGAGCCCAAAGCTATTGTCAAATCTTTGTTTGTACCAGATACATCAATTCCTAATTTTTCCATAGTATCTACTATTCTTTGAAGACCGATTTTGCTTGCAACCCTTACTGTTGCTGCATTTATTGATTTTGCAAGAGCTTCTTGAATTGTTATATATCCTGAAAATCCTTCAAAGTTTTTTGGTGTCCATTCTTGAATTTCGCTTTCGTTTGCTCCCGCTTCTTTCCATTCAAAAACTACTGGTGTATCTTCAACCTGAGTTGCTGGTGTGAATAATCCGCTCTCTATTGCGGCAGTATATACTATGGGTTTTATTGCAGACCCAACCTGTCTTTTTGCCTGAGTTGCTCTTATAAATTGTGTTCTTGTGAAATCGTATCCGCCCACAAGGCAGAGTATATCTCCGTTTTTTGGTGAGATGACAATAATTGCTCCTTCAAGTTCAACTCTTTCTGGAATTGGGCAGAAAAATTTTTCATCAGCGCACTTTCTTACAACTATTTTTTGACCTACCTTGAGAACTTCTGCAAATTCTGGACTTATAAATCCGATCTGATTTTTGTTGTTAGATTTTGATTTTTTCTTATCAATATTATTTCCTGTTTTTTCTTCTTGAATGTCGTATACTATTGCTCTTATTCCTGTTGAGCTCACTTGCATTATCTCTGCAAAAAATAATTTATCTTTTTCTTCAAACTCTTTTTCTTCTCCTGAGGGAAAGATTAGACTTTTTAATCTTGGAGATACTTTTATTTTTTCGGGGTTTGTGAGGGGAGGTTTTCCGTTCAGAATTTCAACTCTTTCTATTCCCCATCTCAAAGCTGTTTCAGCGTATTCGTAGCAATCCTCATCCAAAGTTGTAAAGACTTTATAACCTCTTTTTATTTCTTCCTCATCTCCTATGAGATTCAAAAATTCTCTTCTTACTTGCTCTAATGACCAAAAATATTTTGTAAATCCTCCGTCCCACGACCATATTTTAATTTTTTCATTTTTAGCTTTCTCGTATTCAGATTCTGTTATAAAACCAAGTTCTTTCATTCTTTCAAGTACCCAAAGTTGCCTTTTTCTTGCTGAATCTGGGTATCTTATAGGTGAATAATAGACCGGCGATTTTGGGAGAGCTGCAAGCAAGGCTGCTTCTGCTAAGGTTAGGTCTTTTAGGTCTTTTTTAAAGTAGTTTCTTGCTGCTGCTTTTATGCCCCAAGCTCCATTCCCAAAATATATTGAGGAAAGATACAACGATAAAATTTCTTCTTTTGTCATTACTCTCTCTATTTTTATCGCATATGCTATTTCTTTCAGTTTGCGATCAAATGTTCTTTCATGAGAGAGGAAAAGATTTTTTGCAAGTTGCTGAGTTATTGTGCTTCCTCCTTGAACTATTCTTCCCTCACGTATGTTATTTATTGCTGCTCTTATGATTGCTTTCGGATTTATGCCCTTGTGTGAGAAAAAATCTTCATCCTCTGCTGCTACAAAAGCTTCAATTACATAGCGTGGTATTTGATCATACTTTACGAGCTCTTTATATCTTTCAAAAATTGTCCCTATTATTTTGTCGTTTCTTGAGATGAAAAATGTTGGTTCCGGGATTGAGTAAAACTTTGAAAGAATTTCCTCACGAGTTATATTATCTTTGCTGAATTTCTCAAAGAAAGCTACGATTATTTCCGGCTTGAAATAAGATATGAATCCAAATCCGACCATTAGCCCAAAAAATAAAAATGCACTGATAAAAACTACCCTTATTATTGTCCTTTTAATTCTTGTTGTGCTGCGAGTTCTCTTTTTGAACTCTATTTTTGCCTCGAGCTTCACAAAAATAAAAATTAATCTTTAATTGATTCAAGGTAAATTTTATAAGAAGATGAATAGAATATAAGTGGAACCGTAGTTTCAATATTACGTTTGACATAGATTTTCTTCTTCTTCTTCTTCTTCTTCCTCTTCCTCTTCCCTTTTTTATTTTTTGCTTTTTCTAAATAAAAAAAGTCCTGTTCCCAAACCTTTTTCTGGGATAAATTCATCAAAAATTTCATCATATATACTTTTCTTCCAAAAGGTCAAAGCTATGAAACAATTCAATTATATAACTTCTCGTAAATGTTCTATGATTATTGAAGAAAACAACATTTTCTCTATATACAGGAACACTTACTATTGCAAATCCTCCATTTTTTGTAATTCTGTTAATTTCCTCTATTGCCTTTTCGGTTCCAAATGGATCTAATTTATCTCCGTATCTTCCAAGTCCAATATGTTCAAGAACACAAAGTGAAGAAATACATTCAATAGAATTGTTTTTAAAAGGCAACTCAGTAGCAGAAGCTCTAATGAATGTGAGATTTTTAAGTTTAACTCTTTCAGGTGGTCTTATATCAACAAACAAAACAGGCAAATACTGAGAGATTATTGACATTGTTTTTACAGATGAAGCAATATCAACTAAAAATTTTGGTTTGAGCTCAAAAATCTTTCTCGCAGCCCAGGCATCCTGATAAAAATATATAGGTTCAATCGGGGTGTATGAAGCTCTATCGTTCAGACAAGGATAAATATCAGCAAGATTAAAAACCAATCTTTTATTTTTGCGGGAAAGTCTTGAAAAAACAAAAAGATCTCTAAAATACCAAGGTAAATCAAAAATATTTTTTGTTCTCTTGAGAGCTCTCAAAGATTTATAAGTCAATAAAATAGGGAGAAAAAACTTTTTATTTTTAAGCCATCTCCTCACCTTTTTGAAGCCGACCATAAAATTAATTTAGCGATTTCCATGAAATCTAAATTTTACTTTTCAAACTTTCAAATCTAAAAAATGTAATAATTCCTTCAAACATAATTTTTATGTTATGTCTTGTTTTCTGATAAATTATATCAACCAAAAATACTGTGATAGTAAGAGAAATCATAAAGCTTATTATAGCGCCAACAGCACCATATAATGGTAGAAAAATCATGTTAAATAGAACATCAGAAATTGCCCCTAAAAACATAGTAAATGTGCTAAACCATATAAGATTTTCTGTCAGCAGATAAACACCTCTTATTACTCCAAAAAATGTAAAAAATAGGCGGAAAGACATCAAAGAAAGTAAAATTCCGGCTGGCTCGTAAGTTGAACCATATAAAAAAAGTATGATTTTCTTTCCGAAAAAGAAAATGGGTAATCCGGTAAAAATAAAAGCTATTGTCATAAGCCTATATAAATCTCTCAATCTCCCTTCAAATTTTTCCTTTGCATAAACCTTGGTTCTCTCAACCGATGTATAAAAAGACCAATAAACAACCATAGGAATAAATCCAAAAAACTCTATAAGTCTCATCGCAGAAGAATAGTATCCGAGTTCTTCCTTTGACAAAAACTTCAAAATAATTATTTGATCAACCTTTGCCTGAATTATGTTGAGAGTACTTGCGAGAAACAAAGGAAAAGCATCTTTTATTATTGATTTCGCTATTTTGACATCAAATAAACTGAACTTGAAAAAAGATGGAAGTTTCTGAGACTTGTAAATCATCAAAGAAAACAAAGCTAAACTCACAGAATCAAGAAAGTAAGAAAAAACAAACCAGAATAAATTCGCCTTTGCCAATATCAAGTAAATTTTGAAAATAGATATCAAAAAAAGCTGAATCAATTTCCTTATTGATATGTATTTCGCCTGGACTTTGGAAAGATAATAAAAATCTACAACATCAAAGCTTTGCAACATAAGTCCAAAATTTAGCAAAGTTATAAACAAAAAAAGTTCAAAATCAGTTGAAACAAAATACGAAGTAGGTATGAATAAAAGAAATATAAGAAAGCTTCCCAAAAATCTTATCCAAAAAGAGGTTCCCAAAATTTTGAACTGAACACTCTCATTTCTTATAATCTCCCTCACAACAAGACCATCAAGTCCAAACCTTGAAAATGCGTAAGCTATCTGATTGAAAGCTACAACATAGCTCAAAGCTCCGTAATTTTCAGGTTGAAGGTATCTTATAACCCAAATACCTATCAGGGTACTCAAAACTAATCTCAGAAACTGTTCCAAAAATAACCAAAGAGTATTTGCACCGTATTTTTTTAAACCTTCGTTTTCGGAAATGTTTTTGAAAAGCTCTCGGATAAAGTTAAAAATTTTTTGCAAAACTTTGATTTTACCTTGTGTTTCTCCCATAAGTAGAATCAATAAATTAGATCATCAGGTCGTCTAGGAACCAAATCAATCAATTTATAAATTTTGGTAAAATCAGAAGCAAATTGATAAAATCTAAAAAGAAAATCTTTCTTTACATCAAAAATTAAAGTTATCTTTAATAAAATAAAGAATGTTTGAGGTTGAAAATAACAAAAAAACAGAAGTAAGTAAATTTGGAGAATTTGAAGAAAAGCTCCTCAAAGCTAAATCATTGCTCTCGACAGACATAAGGTATATAAAAGGAGTTGGACCTATTTTGGCTCAAAATTTATATAAAAAAGGAATATTTACAGTAGAAGATGCTTTATTTACATTACCAAAATCTTATGAGAATAGAACAAATGTAAAAAAAATATCAGAACTTCAAGAAGGAGAAAAAGCAGTAGTAGTAGCTCAAATAATACGCAAGGAGGATCTAACTTTGCCAACTGGTAAAAATATAAAAAAAATTATAATTTATGACGGTTCTGGAACTCTTGAATGCATATGGTTTTCAAGCACAAACTACATTGAAATATTTGATGAAGGAGATGAAATTGCAGTTTTTGGAGAGGTAAAATCTTTCAGAGGAATATTGCAAATGTACCATCCAAAAATAGTAAAAAAAGATAAAATTTCTCAACTCAAAGTAGGAAAAATTATCCCTTTATATGTCGTTTCAGATTATTATGAATCATCTCAAATAGCAAGAGTAATAAGATCGGTATTAGAAAGCTGCAAAGACTACATCATATCGTTGGTTCCAAGATCAAAAGAGAAAGAATACAATTTACCTACACTAAAAGAAGCTCTCCTGAAAGTCCATATTCCTGAAAAATATGTAAAAAGTATAGAGGAGATAGAAGAGGCGAAAAGAAGGATAATATTTGAGGAGATATTCAGAACTCAGGTTTCTTTATTTATGAAGAGGAAAAAAGTAAAAGAGAAATCAGCACCGCAGATGATAGTAAGTGATTCCCTCATAAATTTTTTCTTTTCAACTTTACCTTTCAGACCAACGAACGCACAGATCAGAGTGATAGAAGAAATAAGAAAAGATATGCAGGGAATCCATCCTATGTATAGGTTAGTTCAAGGAGATGTTGGTTCTGGTAAAACACTTGTGGCATTTGCAGCATCTTTGATTTCAGCAGTAAATGGCTACCAGACAGCTGTTATGTCTCCAACAGAAATACTCTCAAAGCAGTTGTATGAAAACTTCAAAAAATTTGGGGCTCCATTCGGCTTAAATGTTCAACTAATAACTGGTAGCACAAAAAAATCTGAAAGGAAAGAAATATATCAAGGTCTTGCGAGAGGAAAAATCAATATTGTAGTTGGAACGCACGCACTAATATATGATGAGGATTTAAAATTTGAAAAATTGGGACTCGTTATAATAGATGAACAACACAGGTTTGGAGTTCTTCAAAGAATAGAACTTATAAATAAAGCAGATAAAAATTTACCTCACATTCTCGCTATGACCGCAACTCCGATACCAAGAACAGTATCTCTGACAGTCTGGGGAGACCTTGACATATCTATAATTGACGAATTTCCACCGGGTAAGAAACCAGTAAAAACAAAAGTACTACGAGAATCAGAAAAGTTTTTCCTATGGAAAGAAATAGAGAAAGAACTTGAAGATGGGGGAAAGGTATTTGTAGTGTACCCGCTTCTGAAAGATTCTGAAAAATTAGAATTACCATCGGCTGAGGGAATGTATAAAGTTTTATCAGAGAAGTTCTCAAAATGGGGTGTCGGATTAATACACGGAAAAATGAGTGGAGAAAAAAAATCACAAATAATAAAAGATTTTGCAGAGGGAAAAATAAATCTTCTCGTCTCAACAACGGTAATTGAGGTTGGAATAGATGTCCCAGATGCAACTTTAATTGTTATAGAGCACGCTGAAAGGTTTGGTCTATCTCAAATACACCAAATGAGAGGCAGGGTTGGTAGAAGAGAAAGGGAAGGAAAATGCATCCTTGTTATTCCTGATAATCTTTCTGAAAACTCGGAAAATAGAATAAGAATTCTCGAGAAAGAATCTGATGGTTTTAAAATAGCAGAATATGACCTTGAAATAAGGGGACCTGGAGATATTCTTGGAACTCGTCAGCATGGGTTTTCAGATATAAAGGTAGAAGCTCTGAAAGACACGAAACTTATATCCATCGCAAGAGAAATTGCAAAAAAAGTTGTATTTGAAAACTTAATCCCGGAAGAAGAAATTATTTTTAGTAAAACTTTTGAAATTTTTCTTCAAGATAAAGCAGACCTTGTCATGTCAGGATAAAAGATAAAAAATTTATCCGCACCATTTCATCTGTTTAATTCTGTATTCTTCTTCACATTTAGGTTTGGAACAGATTAATAAGTGTGATAAGCTGGAATGAATCAAAAGAAGAATTGTTTGCTTATTAAAGCTTGCAGTTTAAAAAATTGAAAATCATAAACTTTTTTTAAAAGTTTGTAGTTATAAATAAGTGAAAATACAAGAATTAAAAAAGTAATAGTAAGCCAGAGAGAGGAAATAGAGGAGAAATCCAAAAAGGAGAAAATAATTCAAAGAGAAGTAGATTTCCTCAAACTCAAAAAATATCTTTCTCTGCCAAATATCCTTCTGATTTTAGGAGTGAGAAGGTGTGGAAAATCTGTTCTTTCGTGATAAATTCTGAAAGATTTGAAAAACCTTCCATACATAAATTTTGACGATGAAAGGTTATTTGATTTTACCTCAAAGGATTTTGATTTGCTTCTTCAAGCATTCTACGAGTTGTATGGTGATTTTGATTACGTTGTTTTAGATGAACCTCACAACATTCAGGGTTGGGAACTTTTTGTAAATAGGTTGAGGCGAACAAAGAAAGTTATAATCACTGGTTCAAATTCTAATCTGCTTTCAGGAGAACTTGCCACACATCTTACAGGAAGATATATTGATTTTACTTTATTTCCATTTAGTTTTCGCGAATTCCTCAAGTTTTATGATTTTTCACTCTCTCCGGAAGATGCGTATTCTACAAAAAAAGAAGCACAAGTCAAAAAGTTTCTTGATGATTATCTTTCAGCGGGCGGATTTCCTGAAAGACTTATTTTCGGAAGAGAAATCTTAGTTAGAATCTATTCAGACATAATAGAAAAGGATATACTAACAAGGTATAAGATAAAAAAGAAAAAAACTTTCAAGGAGCTTACCAGATATCTCATATCAAACTTTTCCTCTGAGATTTCCTTCAATAAACTAAAAAATATATTCGGAATAAAGGATGTTCATACTTTGAAAAACTGGATCTCTTTTTTAGAAAGTGCTTATCTGATTTTTATCTTAGAAAGATTCTCTTTCAAACTCAAAGAACAATTTATAGCTCCAAAAAAAGTTTATTGCATAGATACAGGATTAGCCGGTGTTATAGGATACAAGCTCATGGAAGATAAAGGGAAACTTATGGAAAACCTTGTTGCCGTTGAACTTTTAAGAAGAAAAAGCTACTGGAATAACTCATGGGAGATATATTATTGGAAAGACCATCAACAGAACGAGGTTGATTTTGTCATAAAAGAGGGCAAGGATGTCGTACAGCTTATTCAAGTTTGCTACGATATTGAAATGTATAAAACAAAGGAAAGAGAAATCAAAAGCTTACTCAAAGCAAGTAAAGAGTTAAGGTGTGATAATCTCACAATAATTAACTGGGATTACTACGGTGAAGAAGAAGTTCAAAATCAGTTGGAGAAGGGGAAAAAATCGAAAAAATTTATAAAGTTTATTCCTCTGTGGCGTTGGCTTATTGAAGTTGAAAAATGAAAAAAGAGGAAAAATTCTTAAAGAAAAGAGAAACTGAATTCTGGCAAAGAGCAAAAGAAGATTTCAAAAAAAGAAGGTTCAATTTATCTACATTAGATGTTGAACAAGCCATTCAGTTGTTCCTAAAACACCTTATATTCGTAAAAGCTGGGGATTTCCCAAAAACCCATAACTTTGGTAAATTATTTGATGAACTTTCTGAAATTTACAACAGCAAAGAGATAAAAAATTTTTACGAAAATCACATCTTGGAGTTCAAAGCTTTGAAAGGTGCCTACATAACATCAAGATACTTCCCGAGGGAATTTGAGAAAATTGAAGTTCAAAAAATCATTGAGTTCGCTCAAAAAGTCATTAAATTTTTGGAAGATAAAACAGGGGAAAAATTTAGGTAAGTAAATAAAAAAAGAGAGGGAAAGGTTGAAATTTAAATTGAGAATTTATGGCAAGTATATACAAGATATTAGCTCATAAAAATCAGAGAGCAGAAAAATATTTTAGAAATTCTTTATATTACGCAAGGAAAATCAAGCGTTTACTTCAAGAGATTCTGCCAGATGTTGAGGTAATAATTTTTGGTTCGGCAATATCAGGTAAAAGAAAACCCGATAGCGATATTGATATTCTTGTTATTTCTGAGAAAGTTCCACATGATTTATTTGAACGAGCAAAAATCAAGGTTAAAATAGAGAAAAAATTTCCCGATGCTCCATTTGAAATTCATCTTGCAACTCCAAAACAATTTTATAATTGGTATAAAAACTTCATCAAGTCAAATCACATAAGAGTAAAGTAAAAGTTGAAATAGGAGAAGTATGAGAGAAAAAAACTCAATAACTCTCAAAATCAAAGTGTTGTAAGACAAAAAACAAAAAAATCAGAAAAACAAGGATAAAAATTCATTTTAGGACTATTATTTTTTATATGGCGAGAATTTCAGATTCTGAAAGTTGTTCTTTCTGTGGGAAATCAAAAAAAGAGGTCAAAAGACTAATCGGCGGTATGAACGGAGCATATATATGCTTTGACTGTGTGAGAATTTGCTATGACATGGTAGAAAGTCATTCTTTTGATGATCAAAAAGAAGATTTATTTTCAGAAGAAAACATAGCAAGAATAAAAAGTTTAACTCCACGAAAAATAAAAGAGTTTCTTGATCAGTATATTGTCGGTCAAGAGATTGCAAAAAAATATGTTTCTGTTGCAATTTACAACCACTACAAAAGAATAATTCTTAAAGATTCAAGTATAGAAAAAAGCAATCTTATGTTTGTCGGACCCACGGGAACGGGAAAAACTCTTGTTGCAAGAACAATAGCAAAACTTCTTGATGTACCTATGGTCATAGTAGATGCGACAAGTTTTACAGAAGCAGGATATGTCGGAGACGATGTAGAAAACATTCTGTATTATCTTTATGTGAATTCAGGATATGATATACAAAAAACACAAATGGGAATAGTTTATATAGATGAGATAGATAAAATAGCAAGAAAATCAGGGGAAATCGGATCATCTACAAGGGATGTTTCAGGAGAGGGAGTCCAGCATGCTCTATTGAAAATAGTTGAAGGCAGCGGAATAAGTGTTCCAATAAGAGGTAAAAGAGGAGTATCTGAAACCCTCTTTATTGATACAACAAATATACTTTTCATAGCTGGAGGTGCTTTCTCTGGAATACAAGATATAATAAGAGCGAGACTTGGTAAAAAGAAAATAGGATTTAAAGAAACAGATGCTGATGAGAACAAAAACGAAAAAGAAAAGCTAAAAACAAAACAAAAATCACAAAATAATGAAAGAGATGAAATAATATACCATATAAAACACGAAGACCTCATAAAATACGGTATAATACCAGAGCTTGTAGGAAGATTCCCCGTTATAGTTCCGTTCCATCCGCTTACTGTGGAAGATATAGAAAGGATTCTAGTTGAACCTAAAAACTCTATAATAAAGCAATATATGAAACTCTTTGAGGTTGAGGGAATAAATCTTGTATTTACAGATGGGGCTCTGAAAGAAATTGCAAGGAGAGTTGATATCAAGAGAGTTGGAGCGAGAGGATTACGCTCAATAATAGAGGAAATTATGCTTGATATTATGTTTGAAGTCCCAGATATACCATCTGTGAAAGAAGTTATAATAACAGAGGAAACTGTAAAGGGTGGTCCCCCTGTGTATGTTGAGGGTAAAAAGAAAAAAATAATTTATTGATTTATTTATTGATCTATGATTTATTTATTGATCTATTTATTGTGTAGAAGCTAAATATAACCCTAATTCTTAGGATCAAAATATTGAAATAAAAAAAGTTGATTAAAAGAAAATCAAGCTAAAATCAACTATCTTTGATTCTGATGAATAAAAAGAATTTCTCCCTGGACCGAGGGAAGAGGGATTTTCTTATTTTTCTTGTAAAAACAACAGGTGCAATTTGGCTCTCTCGTTTCTTCCCACTCTCTTTTGTTTCTGGTTGCTCAAATCAACAAACCTCAAATCAGCAAATCAAAGTATCCTATGAACTTTTTCCTCAATCTGTTGCAAGTGGTGATGTCTCTCAAAATTCAGCTATTATATGGACAAGAACAAATAATGACCCATCTCCTCTTGTGTGGCAGGTAGCAGAAGACCAAAACTTTGAAAAAATTCTAATTCAAGATGTTATAACTCCTTCACAAGATACTGATTTCTGTGTAAAAATCAAAGTTCAAAACCTGCAACCCGGTAAAAGATACTATTATAGATTTATAAAAGATAATTTATCTTCTCCCCATGGCACTTTCAAAACAATTCCAGAAAATCTTGATAGAATAAAGTTTGCTTTTGTATCGTGTCAAGATTACACAAATGGCTTTTATTCAGCTTGGTATCACCTTGCCCAGGAGGATTTAGACTTTGTGGTTCATCTTGGGGATTATATATATGAAACCGTCTCAGATCCTGCATTTCAGTACGCCCAGATAAGAAAAATAGAGCTTAATGAAAAAGGTATAGCTTTTTATCTTAATGATTACCGAAGGCTCTACAAAATTTATAGATCAGATAGATATTTACAGATGGCTCACGAGAAATTTCCTTTTTACATAATTTGGGATGACCACGAGTTTGCAAACGATAGCTTTCAAGTTGGCTCTCCCGATAATGGAAAAGACATTTTCGGTGGAATAGATCAGCCTCAAAGAAGAAGAGATGCATCAAGAGCGTGGTGGGAGTATATGCCAGCGGACATTTTCTTTGACCCAAAAGAAGAAGATCCTAAAAAGCAAATAAGAATATATAGGAGTTTTACATTTGGATCTCTTGCAAAACTTATCCTCACTGATGAAAGATTATACAGATCTCCACACCCGTGCGGTGAAGGTACGCTTGGGCAAAGATATGTTGCCCTTTGCGAAAATATAGAAAAGACATCTATGCTCGGCGATGAGCAGTTAGATTGGTTTTTAAAGGAACTCTCAGAACAAGAAGATATAATATGGAAAGTTCACGGAAACGAGGTATGCATAAGTCAGATGCTTCTTGGTAAAAACTCTTTCCTTAACCTTGACCAGTGGGACGGCTATGCAGGTGAAAGAAGAAAAATTTTAAATTACATATCTCAAAACAAAACAAAGGTCAGAAACTATTTGGTTATTACAGGTGATCTACATACTTTCGTTGCTGGAAACCTTTACGATGACTTTCAATCTCCAAAAGATAATGTCGGGGTTGAATTTGCTGGAACTTCCATAACATCATCAAATCTTGGGTCCCTTTTGCGGGTTGATGAGAAAACATTAGAAGAAATAGAGAGAAAAATTTTGGATTTCAATAAAAACCTGGTTTATTTTAATTCTCACTATCATGGTTATGCAATTTGTGAGATAACGAAAGATGAAGCAATAATTGAATTTTGGAGAGTTTCTTCAATTGAAGAACCAGAAGTTGAAAAAACGCAGAAATTTCTTGTTAAAAGGTTCAGGGTAAAGCAAGGAGAAAATAAAATAGAAGATATAACGCCAAAAACTTAAAGACTTAAAAACAAAGCTAAATTTTCCGGGGCCACTCATATCATAAAGTTGAAATCACAAATCTGCAAAATTATAAAGCTTGTACCTTGATTTTTAAACTTTAATTTATGTTGGGGTGGCTTACAAGGTATAAAAGCGAAAGGATGCTCAAAATTTGGAGTGATGAGGAGAAATTCAATATATGGAAAGAAATTGAGGTTGCAATTTTGGAAGGTTGGGCAAAGTTGGGTGTTGTTCCGAATTATGTTCCGGAAGCTTTAAAAAAAGTTTCGGTCTCTCCCGATGAAGTCAGAAAAGAAGAAGAAAAAACAAGACATGAAGTTACGGCTTTTGTTAACGCTCTTTCTAAAAAAGTTTCCCCAGATGTTGCAAGATTTATTCATCTTGGGGTTACGTCATCAGACATAATAGATACTGCTCTCTCTATTCAGATAAAAAGATCTTTGAAGATACTAATAGAAGATGTAGAAGCTGTTGAGAAAGTTTTGCTTTACCTTGCTGAAAAATATAAAGACCTTATTTCTGTTGGGAGAACTCACGGAATACACGCGGAGCCTACAACTTTGGGAGCAAAGTTTTTATCTCATTTTGCTGAGTTCAGACGTGCAAGAAAAAGGCTTATTTTTGCAGATGAAGAGATAAGTTTCGGGAAAATATCGGGGGCTGTCGGTATTTATAACACGGTTCCGCCTGAAATTGAGGAATATGTTCTCTCAAAGTTTGGGTTAAAACCGGAACCGGTGGCGACTCAAATTGTTCCAAGAGATAGGCACGCTTTTTTCATACTTTCTGCTTCTCTTTTAGCTTCTGCTATTGAAAGACTTGCTTTAAATTTAAGGCTTCATCAAATACTTGAAATAGATGAGTTAAGGGAACCATTTGAGGAGGAGCAGATGGGCTCATCTATTATGCCACACAAGAGAAATCCTGTTGTTTCCGAAAATTTGACAGGCATAGCTCGTATTATAAGGAGTGCTGTGGTTCCAGCTCTTGAAAATATAGCTTTGTTTATGGAGAGAGACATTTCTCATTCATCTGTTGAAAGGGTTATTTTACCTCAAATCTGTATTCTTTTAGATTATGCACTTGTGAGGTTAAAAATTTTACTTGAAGGTATTCAGGTGAATGAAAGTAAGATTAAAGCAAATCTTGAGATGTCAAAAAACTTGATTCTTTCATCAAAGGCTTTATTTGAGCTTGTTCTGGCTGGTGTTCCAAGAGATAAGGCATACAAGATAATTCAAAGGGTTGCTTTTGATGTCATAGAAGGAAAAGCTCCCGATTTCAAAACCGCGCTTATTTCTTACCTTGAAAAAGAGGATAAAAAGCTTGCATCTATCATATCAGAAAAACTTTCTCTTGTAAAACCAAATTATATTTCCTTCATTTTTTCAAGAGCAAAAAATATGCCTCTTGAGATAAAAGTTAAGAAAAAACCAGAAGTTTTTGACCCCGAAGGAAAGGCGATAAAAGATAAACTTGAAAAGCTTGGATATCAGGTCGAAGATATAAGAGTTGGTAAGATTTTTGAAATAAGAACTCAAAACGGTAGAAAAGATGTAATAGAAAACTTTTTCATAAATCCTATAGTGGAAACTTACGAGATAGAACTAAAAGAATAGAGAAACAAAATAAAGTAAAAGAAAAATAAAGAAAGACAAAATGAAGGAGAGAATAAAGAAATACGAAATAAAGGAAAAGAAAATTAAAAAATAATTTCTTAAATTTTATTTTATGCATATACTCGTTGCAGATAACAACAAAACTATAACAAAGATAGTAAAGATGGCTCTTGAAGAAGAAGGGTATTCTGTTCAGGTTGCTCACTCACCAGATGAAGTTTTGGACCTTGTGGATAAATCCCAATTCGATATTTTTATACTTGATACAAAGTTTATCAGAGAAAATGACGGATATGAGCTTGTCCAGAAAATAAAGAAGAAAGGTATTGATGGAAAATTTGTTTTACTTGTGAGTGCCCTTGAGAAACCCGATAATGAGTTAGCCAAAAAGCTTGGTATATTCGCCTTCCTGACCAAACCCGTTGATTCAAGAAAGCTTTTTCAGATCATATCGGAACTAGAAGATGAGTTGAAATCGGAAGCCAAAATAAAAAAGAAACCAAAAAAAACAGAATTAGATTCATATACTTATGAGATGGATGAAAATCTGATACCAGAAGAAGAAGAAGAAGAAGAAAAGGGGGAAGTAAAATTGGAAGAAGAAAAAGAGAAAGAAGAAAAAATAGAGGAGGAGGAAAAAATGGAAGGGGAAATAGGAATATCAGAAGTATTAGAGGAAAAAAGGGATATATCTTTCAGCTGGACGGAAGAAACCACAGTCTCCTTAAGGGATGAATTGCTCTCTATTCTGAATGGGATCAGGGAAGTGTTTTTGAGGGTTAAAGAAGAAGCAGAAAACTATATAACTGAAATGCGGAAGGATATTAAAAAGAAAAAGGAAGAGATTGAAAAATATATGAGTGCGATACTTTCAAGCGGAGAGACAAAAAAACTTGAAGAATTTATTTTAAATTATCTTGAGCAGAAATTAGACGAGAAAATAAAACTCGCGGTTGAGAGAGAGCTTTCTCTCATCAGAAAATCACTGGAGAATGAAATTCTCAATTCAATAAAAAAAGACTTGTTTGATAAGGTTAAAGAGCTTCTGAAAAGTCAGGAAGATCTATTTGCGCAAGAATTCTCACAAAAGTTAAAAGAGCTATTACAGAAGGCTAAGGAAGACTATATATCAGAACTTGAAAACTTTGAAAAAAAATTGGAATCTAAATTCCAAGATTTGATAAATGAGAAAATAGGAGAAATAAAAATAGAAATAAATGAGAAAATAAAAGAGATCTCAAATGTAGTAAAGAAAGCAGAAAAGAGGTCTCCACCTGAAATATATGAAACAGCTGATGTGTTTGAAGGTTTTAGTGATGAAGCCGAAAGGAAATCATCGGAGTTGAGAGAAGAAAAAGAAAGTTATGGTGAAGTTTTTGAGTCAGCAGAAAAAGTGGAAGATTTTGCATCACTGGAAAATTTAAGAGAATCAAAAGAAAAAGAATTAAAAGGAGAAGATTTCATATTGGTTGATGAAGTTTGATTTTATTATTATTTGGTTTGCGCAAGTTTTCTTGCTTCTTCAAGTTTTAGAATTTTCCTCGCTTCTTCCGGTGTAGCGACCTCTTTTCCGACTTCTCTTATTATTCTTGCAGCAGCTTCTACTAATTCACCGTTTGACTTCGCCATCCGACCATCTGGAAGATAAAAGTTATCCTCAAATCCAACTCTTGCGTGCCCACCGAGCAGAACAGATTGCATTATAAGTCCCCATTGTTCTCTTGATATTCCTATAACTTGCCACTCTACACCAGGTGGAACCCTTGTTGAAAGATAAACAAGGTTTCTCGGATCTGCTGATGCTCCTCCGACAACTCCCAATATTATGCTCACCTGAAAGATTTTGAGAAGTCCTTTATCCATGAGCGGGTATATTGTTTCTATGTGTCCAAGGTCAAAGCATTCACATTCAGGTTTTGTTCCAACTTTCACCATGCAATCTATGAAATACTCAATATCCCAAATTGAGTTTATGAACTCAAATGCAAATACCCAGTTTTTTCTTTTTGGACTATATTTTGCGTAGTTCATCGTCCCCATATTCAGTGCTGCAATATCAGGTTTTAATTCAAGAACATGGGCTATTCTTTGTTCCCGTGGAAGCCCAACTGCTCCTGTTGATAGATTTATTATCATATCTGGAACTTCTGCCTTTATTGCTTCTACTATATTTCTGAAGTCCTCAACAAGGTAGGAAGGTGTTCCATCTGGTCTCCTTGCGTGAATATGCACAACTGTACATCCTGCTTCATAAGCTCGCTTTGCTTCGGCTGCGTATTCTTCAGGAGTGTAAGGAATATATGGACACTGAGTCCTGTTTGCTACTGCTCCTGAAAGAGCACAAGTTATTATAACTTTGTCTTTCAATTTATCTTCTGATGTCCCTCCATTTCCAAAGTTCATAGATTTCACCTCCTTTCATTTCATTTTACTTTTTCAATCAATTTCTTTTAGAAATTCTATTTTAGTGAATTGTTAAAATCAGAAAAATTTGAATGGTTGTTCAAAAATAAATTTTCAAAATCACAAACAAAAAGAAATTAAACTGGTAATAAGAGAAATCCAAATTCACCTTTTTATTATTGTATTTTATGTCAAAAGTTGAGACCTTGTTTTCAGATCTTCATACTTCTATGAAAGATGTAGGTTGTGGTCAGGTTAATGAAAACTTTATCGGTAAGGTTGTTAAGCTTGCAGGTTGGGTTGAATCAGTAAGGGATCACGGAGGATTAAAGTTTATAGACCTTGTAGATATAACTGGTGAAGTTCAAATTGTGGTTCGTCCTGAAAATATAAATGTTGATGTATTGAAGGATTTAGATAACATACGTAATTTCTATGTCTTACATGTAGAGGGAGAAGTGAGGAGAAGGCCAGAAGGAACTGAGAACCCTAATATAAGAACCGGTAATGTTGAAGTTATAGCTCGTTCAATAAAAGTTTTATCAAAGTCAGAGGTTCCACCATTTTTACCTAATGAAAGAAAACAAATATCAGAAGAGGTAAGACTCAAATATAGATACATAGATATGAGAAGACCTCGAATGAGAAGAAATATTATTTTCAGACACCTTGTTGCAAGAAAAATAAGAGAATTTATGTGGAGGAAAAATTTTGTTGAAATAGAAACTCCTTTTCTGACAAAAAGCACACCAGAAGGAGCAAGGGATTTTCTCGTTCCATCAAGGGTATACAAAGGGAAATTTTATGCGTTGCCGCAATCCCCTCAGCTTTTCAAACAGATTCTTCAAGTTGCGGGTTTTGAAAGATATTTCCAAATAGTCAGATGTTTCAGAGATGAAGATCTGAGGGCAGATAGACAACCAGAATTTACTCAGGTAGATATAGAAATGTCTTTTGTTTCTGAGGAGGATATTATTTCACTTATTGAGGAACTTCTGTGTTTTATTTTCAAAGAGTGTTTAGATATTGAGATAAAAATTCCTTTTCCAAGAATGAGATATCAAGATGCTATCTCACTTTACGGGACTGATAAACCCGATACAAGGATACCTTTTCATCTCAAAGACTTATCTGATATTTTTTCTCACACAAAGCTTGAATTTATACGGAAGTTTTTAGAGGTTGGAGGTAAAGTTTTGGCTTTTGGGGTGAAAAATATAAGTGCTTCAAAGTCGCAGCTTGCATCTCTTGAAAGCTTTGCAAAAAGTATGGGAGGCGGAGGTCTTATGTGGTTTGTATTCAAAGATAATCAGCTCGTAGCAAGTCCTGTTTCAAAATTCATATCAGATGAAGAAAAGGAAGCTCTATCTCAGCTTTGCGAGGGAAACGGGATTTCTTTTGCAGTAGCTGATACAGAGGAAAAATCACGAACAATAATTTCAAAGGTAGCAAAGTTGGTTGCTAAAAATTTCTCTCTTGTAAAAGATGAATTTAACTTTGTGTGGATAGTTGATTTCCCACTTTTCTCTTGGGATGAAACAGAAAAAAGATTTGTCTCAGAACACCATCCTTTCACCTCACCAAAATATGAAGATTTAGGCTTCCTTGATACTGACCCGCTAAAAGTTAGAGCAAGAGCATATGATATAGTTCTGAATGGAGAGGAAATAGGCGGAGGCTCAATAAGAATTCACGATCCTGAACTTCAGTACAAAATTTTCAAAATATTGAATTTATCTCAGGAGGAGATAAATGAGAGATTTGGTTGGTTTCTTGAAGCTTTAAAATACGGGGCTCCACCTCACGGCGGAATAGCTTTGGGACTTGATAGACTCGTTGCTCTGATGTTAGGGGAGGAGAGTATCAGGGAAGTTATTGCTTTCCCAAAGACGCAAAGTGGTGTTTGTCCTCTCACTGGTGCTCCATCTGATGTTTATGTAAGCCAGCTCAAAGAACTTGGAATAAAAGTAGAGGTAAAAGAGTAGAGCGAAAGAATAAAAGCATCTTATTTCAGAAAATCTTCAATTTTTTTCGTCTATTTCAAGAGTTGTTTTAATTACTTTTCTTCCTTTTGAAATAAGGAATATAACTGGGTAAATTAAATAATGCTATAACTGCTGCTGCCGCTATACCATAAGTAAATAGTTGAGTAGATGAGATTTCAGGGGAACATAAGCTGTGAACATTACAGTGGTTTCTCCTACATTCCCTGTAAAAAAGTAGGATGTATTTCACAATTATCCATCTACCGAAAATCAACAAAATGCGATGTATCCAAATGTTAGTGTGACCTATCTTGTGTTCAGCACAACAGTTAAAGCAAAAATAAGCCCGTCACACTCAAAAAATTGAGAATCCGTGATTTACATCAATAGATGATACTCTGATTCTGTATATTTCTCCTTTTTTGAGCACTAATATTGGTATCCACTAGAACATTCTTCCTATTATATATTGGTCACATTTGGTGGAGCTTCTACTAGTGAAAACGGTGGAATTAGTATTCATCATTTTCTTTGTCATCTTCTATGATGCTCCATTTTTTATCGCCGAAATTTTTTCTCGGGTCTGGTTTGAATTTTCTATTTTTCTCTGCAATCCTACTTTTTTTATTGTCTCTATCTTTTTTTCTATTGTTATTGTTTTCTTCTTCTATGGTATTCTTTTTCCTGAAAATTGGTGCTCCCCCTACGTCTGGACCACATGCAGCTGGTGGAGTTTGTGCATATATTTTTATATCTGGTAAAGATACGTTCGCTATAATTGGAGCAGAATATATTCCTAATTTCAAAAGTTTTCTTTTTAGAATATCAACCGCTCTTCTTTTATTTCCGATTTCATCTTTTTTCTCATCTTCTGTTTTTATTTTTTTCTATTTCTATTTGAATTTTCCTTTCAATTTTAGCTATAATAATAATTTAAGAGAGAAAAATAGAAATTATTAAGAAAAAAATGAGAAAAAACGCAAATATTATTGAGAAAAGATTTAGGGACGGAACAATTGTGTTTAATGGAGAAAAAATTTTTCTTTTCAAAGGAATTTCACAGATCTTGTGGGATTTCATTGAATCTATACCGCAGGAGGAAATGATAAAAATCATTTCTGAAACTTTTGGAATATCAGAAGAACTTGTTAGGAAAGATGTTGAAGATTTTTTTGAAAAACTTCTGAAAGAAAATTTAGTTATAAAAGAGAACATATGATTTTCTCTAAAAATTTAAAAGTTACGTAGGTTCTAACTTTTTTAGAATTAGAAAATTTTTATGTGTTTCCCTAAATTTTTAGCAATAGACTGATAAATTTAAGGGGAAAAAATAATAGATAGAATGTATATACTTTTATGGCGGAGCATTTCATTTTCGTCACAGGAGGAGTTATGTCTTCTTTGGGTAAAGGTATAGCAGCTGCTTCCGTAGGCGCATTACTTGAAGATATGGGATTTCAAATAAACATCGTAAAGCTTGACCCATACATAAATGTTGACGCGGGAACGATGAATCCATTCCAACACGGTGAGGTATATGTTACAGAAGACGGAGCAGAAACAGACCTTGATCTTGGGCACTATGAAAGGTTCCTATCAATTCAGATGACAAGACTAAATAATATAACTGCCGGAAAAATATACTACTCAGTAATAGAGAAAGAAAGGAGGGGGGATTTTCTCGGAAGTACGGTTCAAGTTATACCTCACATAACAGATGAAATAAAAGAGCACTTGAAGAAAGCAGGAGAAGGGAAAGATGTAGTTATTGTTGAGGTCGGAGGAACAGTGGGAGATATAGAGAGTCTCCCATTTCTTGAAGCTATAAGGCAGATGAAAAAGGAAAAAAAATGTTGTTATATACATGTCACATATATTCCAATCCTTGAATCTACATCAGGTGAATTTAAAACAAAACCAACCCAGCATAGTGTTATGAAACTCAGGGAAATAGGAATACAGCCAGATATAATAATTTGCAGGGCAGAAAAATTTCTTCCACACGATATTAAAAAGAAAATATCTTTATTTTGTGATGTAGATGAAGAAGCAGTCATAACCGATCCAGATACTGATAACATATATCAAATCCCTTTGATATTCAGGGAACAAGGCTTACATAAGATAATATCAAGAAAGCTTTTTGGAACAGATCCTGTATCTTTGTTCAATTTCAAGCCCCGAGAACCGAAAATGGAAAAATGGGAGCAAATCGTGAACACGATAAAAAACGCAAAAGATGATGTAGACATAGCAATAGTTGGAAAATATACTTCTCATCAGGATGCGTATCTTTCTTTAAAAGAAGCAGTTAAACACGGAGGGATAGCAAACAAATTGAGGGTAAATATACATCTTGTAGATTCAGAGGAAATTGAGAGGAATAAAAATTGTGATAGGATTTTGAAAAAATTTGATGGAGTAATAATAGCAGGTGGGTTCGGATATAGAGGGATTGAGGGAAAAATATTAGCGATAAAATTCTGCAGGGAGAACAATATTCCAATTTTTGGAATATGCCTTGGAGCACAACTTATGGTTGTTGAATTTGCAAGAAATGTTTGCGGGTTGAAGGGAGCTCATTCAAGAGAGTTTGATCCGAACACACCTTATCCAGTTGTAGATCTTTTGGAAGGACAAAAAAATATAACAAGACTTGGAGGAACAATGAGACTTGGAGCAGGTGAGATAAAAATAAAAGGAGGAAAAGCGTCAGAAATTTTCAAGAAAGATAGAATATATGAACGACACAGACATAGGTATGAGGTCTCTCCAAAATTCATCAGATTACTTGAAGAAAAAGGGATTTTATTTTCAGGAGTATCCGCAGACGGAGATATTCCGATACCAGAAATTATTGAGCTACCAAGTCACAGATGGTTCATAGGAACGCAGTTTCATCCTGAGTTCAAATCTAAACCTTTCTCTCCACATCCTTTATTTGTTTCTTTCGTAGAAGCTTCATATAAATACAAAATTGAGAAGGAAAGCAAATTTTAATAGAAGTTGAAGTTCAAACTTAAAAAATAGTGAAGGTTTTTATTTCTTGTTTAGATTTTTCGGCTGAACTTTACATGAAAAAAATCTCTCCATTTTTGATGGGGGAAATATTTTCTACTACGCCAAATATAAAGAACGCAAAATGCATATTAGATATCAGTCGCTTTTCTGTTGTTGGAATACCTTCAACTAAAAATCTTATATCCACCGTGTTTTATTTGCTGAAATCTATAAAATTTGTCGTAGAAAACAATATAAATCTTCTTATATTGTGCGATGCACCAGATTTTAACATACCTTTGGGTGCAATATCAAAAGCTTTGCTTCATCAGAAAATCAAAGTCATATATTTTATACCTCCGACTATTTGGGCGTGGAGAGAGAATAGAAAAGAATTGGTCAAAAGTTTCTCCGATAGAGTTCTTTGCATATTGCCATTTGAGAAAGATGTTTGGGGAGAAAAAAGTATTTTCGTCGGTCATCCTCTATGCAAAATAATCAAAGAGGAAGGATTTACTGAACGCAGTAAAATAAAAAAAAAGAAAAATCAGAAATCGGAATTTGTAGCTATACTTCCAGGTTCAAGGGCTTCGGAAATAAAAAACCATATTGACATTTTCCTTTCTTTGCTTGATATGTTCAAAGACGAAAAAATAATAGTTCCAACAAAATTTCCTGATATATTGTGGAAAGAGATAGAAAAAGCAAGCGAAAAGGAGACTAGGGAAAAAATAAAAGAGATTGTAAAGATTGTTCCATCTGAAAATTCAAGGTGGGCTATGAGTAATTCAAAAGTTGTTATCTTGGCATCTGGGACAGCCTCATTAGAATCAGCTTTACTTGGAAAACCAGCGGTAATATTCTATAAGCTAAGCAAGTTTTCATTTGAGATAGCAAAAAGGATAGTAAAAGTTAAGTTTATTTCACTTCCGAATATAATAATGGGAAGGATGGTTTATCCCGAGCTTATCCAATATGATGCTCAACCAGAAAAAATATACACGGAAGCGAAAAGAATATCAGACGAAGATTTTTCCTGGCTGAGTGAGGAATTATTTTCAAAACTTGACGGATTAGATTTTGTGGAAATAGCGGAAATTATGCAAAATATATAAAATTAAAAAATATAGTTTTAATGTTGACCATAGCTATATCCAAGGGGAAAGCTTTTGATGAGGAATTAGAGCTACTCAAAAAATCAGGTTATGAAATTAATTTTCGGGAAAGGGAACTTTCATATTCTGTAGATAACCTTGTTTTATGGTTTTTGAAACCAAAAGATGTTCCAGTGTGGGTTGAGGGTGGGGTAGTTGACCTTGGAATGGTTGGGCTTGATATCTTGCGTGAGGGAAAATATGATGTTCTTGAACTTCTTGATTTGAAAATAGGCAAATGCAGGTTTTCATTTGCTCGCCCAAAAAATAAACCTGTTCCAACATCAAAGGTTGTCATAGCTACAAAATTCCCAAACCTTTCAAAAAAATATGCTGAAAAATATTTTTCAGAGTTTGAGATTGTTGAACTTCACGGTTCAGTTGAAATAGCTCCAAAGGTTGGTTTATCTCACATAATAGCAGATCTTGTCTCAACAGGTAGAACTCTTCATGAAAACGACCTTGAAGAGATGGTAGTTCTTGAAGAATTTTCAACTTACCTTATAGCTAATCGAGCTTCTTTTGTTATGAAATATGAAGAGATTGAAAAACTCGTCTTGAAACTTCTACAAGCCATCGGAGAAAAAGATAATTTCCTCCTTCGTATTATGGGTACGAGCATAGACCAACTTTAAGTCCTTCTTCTACCTCGGGAATTATCTCATAGCATTTTTCTTTGAAAAAGTCTATTTGAGATTCTTTTTTTGTAGGTTCCCATTTTATAGAAATTTTTCCTATTTTTGGGCAAACTTGGAAAGGATTTTCTTTATTCTTTTTGAGATCTTGATTATCAAATCTCACAGATTCTTGAGTTTCTATTTTCCCAATTTTTAAAAAACACATTCTTGATTGAGATAAATCCTCTGAGAAATTTATGAAAAAGTCTCCTGTAAGCGATATTTTCAGTATAGTATCTTTTGCTTGTTCTTCTTGCTCATAATTGAAATTTTTTACTACTATATTTTGTATTATTGCTGATTTTGTTTTTTTATCTTTTGGTTTTTGGGAGAAATTAATATATATGGAAAGATATTGAGTATTAAATTTTATTTCCTTATCACTTATTTTTTCTTTTTCGTAGCGAAATTCTGCTGATATTTTGAACGATAGAAGGTCAAATTTTTCTTTCACTTCGCGGCAATTTCCGAAACCTATATTATATCTGCAAAAATTTATAGTGTCAATCTCTAAATCTAATTTCCCTATGTTCAAAGATTTTTGTCTTTGTGTTTCATTATAATAAATTTTGAGATCTAAATCAAGATTTAATATTTTTTCACCTCTCACTCCCTTTATATTGCAATTTCCTCTTGACTGAAAAAAATCAGTCTCTTTTTTTATATCTAAACAATCTGAAAATGAATATTTTTCAATATTCGGGAAAACTGGAATTAGCTCGTTTAAATCGGGGAGGGTTTTTCTTAGCATAGACTTGCTTTCTTCAAAAACTACCGAGTGAATTGAATTTGTATTTTCAGTTATATTAGAATCTATATTCTGCATGAATTTATATAGCATGAATAAAAAAGCAAAAGTTGTATATGCTTCGGAAATATTATTGCTTTTATTCTCTGGATTACAATCCGCTGAGAAATTTAATGTTATTATTAAAAGAAACAGAGCTCTAATATATCTGGTATTTGCATATTTTTTCTTTTTTCTCCTTTCCACTTTTAAAAATAGTAATGTTTGGATTAGGAATTTTACTATCTTTTTTTGAGGATAAAAAGATTTATTTACACTTTCTGTGTTGTTTTTTGAGCTTCCCTTTCTTTCTTCTTTTTCTGCAATGCGTAAATATCATAAGCCAGCGATGAAACAACAAATATAGATGAGTATGTACCTATAACGAGACCAATCAGAAATATTATTCCTATGTCACGCAGAGTTTTTGTTCCAAATATTGTTATTGTAAGTGTTGGGAAAAGAACTGTCAGAACTGTGATTATAGTTCTTGATAGTGTTTCACTTATTGCTCTATTGAAAATGTCTTCTGTCCAAGCAATTCTTGCAATCTTCAATTTTTCTCTTATTCTATCAGCAATTATTATTGAGTCATTGATTGAATACCCTATGAGTGTTAGTATTGCCGCAAGGGTTGGTAAGGATAGTTCTACTCCCAAAACAGATGCTATTCCCAAAGTTATGAGTGAGTCATGAAACAAAGATATTGCTGCACCTACTGCGAACCTCCATTCAAACCTCAAAACTATGTATATTGAAATACCAATAATACTGAATATTACTGCATATATTCCTTTTTTTCTGAGTTCTGCACCTATGAGTGAGCCTACTGATTCTACCTTTTCTGTTTTAAATTTTCCTATTTTTTCAAGTTTTTCCATTATAGCTGTTCCTGCATCTTTTCCTTCTGCTTTTGCCTTTTCTACAAAATCAAGAGGAAGTTTTATTAAAAACTCATTTTTCCCTATGCTCTGAATATTTCCTTCTCCAAATACTTCTCTTATTTTCCCTATATCTATTGTACCTTCGCCTTCATATTTTACAGTTGCAGATACTCCACCTTTAAAATCAGTTGAAAGCGGAACTCTTCCTGAAAATATAACAAATAAAGAGAAAGCAAAGAGTGCAGATGAGATAGCATAAGCTATCTTCCTGAATTTCAGAAAATTTATTATTTTACCGTACGGAAAGAGAGAGAAAAACTTTGTGGTTATGAGTTTTGGAGTATGCTTTACGGTAGGTTGGATTTTCGGTGTAATAGGTTGCGTTTTTGCTTGAACTTTTGGTTGAGGCTGAACGGGAGTGGTATGTACTTTCGTATCTTGTTTTTTTGTATCTAGTTGTGTAGTTACTTTACCATCTTCCCTTTTTTCTTCTATCTTTTTTTCTGCTTCCTTTTCCTCGTGAGGTTTTTCTACTTTTGGTTCTTTGAAAATCTTTTTTTTGAATTTATCTTTTTCTGCCATTTTCTTTTTCCTCCTTCCTTATATACTAAAAATTCTCCTTTGGAGCAGTGAGTCAAGAATTGTTTTTGAGCAGAAAACTGCTCCATACATCGCTCCTAAAATTCCTATTGAAAGTGTTAGTGCAAATCCTCTCACCGGACCTGTTCCAAACTGAAAAATAAATAAAGCTGCGATAAGCGTTGTCAGGTTTGCGTCTATTATTGTTGCCATACCAAGTTTATGACCTGCCTCTACTGCTGGTTTTATAACCTGTTTTCTCAAAAGTTCTTCTCTTATTCTCTCAAAAATTATAATGTTATTATCAACAGCCATTCCAACTGTTAGCGCAAGACCTGCAATTCCGGGTAATGTTAAGGTTGCTCCAAACAAAGATAATATAGATAGTGTAAATAAAATAGTGATTACAACTCCTATCACAGCTACAAATCCTGATATCCTGTAATATGAGAGCATAAACAGGGCAACAAGTACGGCTCCTGTGACCGATGCTATTATACCTTTTTTTATTGAGTCTTCACCCAAAGATGGACCTACAGTTCTTTCTTCTTCAAATTCAACAGGAGCTGGCAGAGCTCCTGCCCTCAGAACTGCTGCTAATTCCTTTGCTTCCTCTATCGTGAATCTTCCCTCTATCGTTGCGACTCCCCCAGATATTTTCTCTCGTATAACTGGGGCAGAAAAAACTTTTTCGTCAAGAATTATTGCAAGTCTTTTTCCCACATTTTCTCCTGTTATTTTTTCAAATCTTTTTGCTCCTTCTGAGTTGAATGATATAAGAACGTAAGGTTCATTAGTTATTGTGTTCATTCTCACAACTGCATTTCTTAAAAACTCTCCTGTTATTTCTGATATGGATTCAAGTAGATAAGTTCTCCATATATTACCTTTTTCACCTTTACCTATAAAGATTATCCGCCCAGGCGGTGGATTGAGATTTTTTATAAAATTTGCAAGTTTTTCGTAGTCTTTCTCATATACCCAAAGATAAGAAACCGTTTTACCACCTGCTCCAATTTCTGTTCCCTTATATATTCCCTCTTCTGGTGTTATCGTAGCAAAGAAATCATTTTCATCATCTACTATTCTGAATTCAAGTAGTGCGGTTCTTCCTATTATTCTTTTTGCCTGTGATGGGTCCTGAATTCCGGGGAGTTGGACGACAATATTTGATTTACCGTATCTGAATATTTGGGGTTCTGCTATCCCGAATTCATCTACTCTCGCTCTTATTGTAGATAGAGCCTGATTTACCGCAAATTCCTCAATCTCCTTTATTTCCTCTTCTTTTAGGGTAAAAATGTGATATTCTTTATCTTCAAAGAAAGCGGAACCTTCATAATTGAAAGACGGAAAATCCTTTTTTATTTTTTCTATAAAATCTGGGGATGCGGAAACATAGATTTTTGTATCTTCAAAACGAACTGGATGTTCAGTAGTTTGCTCACCGTATGTTTTTTCATATTCGCTCAGTATTTCTGAAGCTATTCTTTCTGTGAATTTTTTCACTGCTATGTCTTGCCTGACATTAAGGAGAAAGTATGAGCCACCTTTGAGATCAAGCCCAAGCTTTATCCCTTTCCACCATATGATTACGCCAAAAACTATTGCTGATATTACAACGATTGCAAGTCTTATCCTCATATATAAACCGAATAGTATTCAGCCAAATTTCTTTTTCAGAAAAATCAATAAATTTAAAAATTTCTCCTCTGTTGATTTTTATTCTAAATTAAGCTTTCTATTCATATTCATAAAGACTTTGTTTGTGGAGTTCTGTATAGTTTCAGAATTTATATACACCTTTTATATCAGCTTTTGGTTAATTTTTGTATTTTTAGGTTAATTCTGGAATTGCTCTTTTGGTGAGTATTAAATTTTATACTAATGGAAGGCATAAGAATGATGATTTTCAAACCTTTACCTCACGAGTTTGGATTAAGAATTAATGTTGTTCCTGCTTCAATCTCTGCCGCGTGGGTTGCTGGATGGGAAATAGGAAACACAGTAAGGATGGTAGAGCAAGTTTTGAGGGAAGGTGGAATACCTATTTTCTCTCTTGTTAGTGTAAGATTCGCTTTTTCTGGTTCGGAGCTCGTTGCGGTTGGAGGAAAATCCGAGGTTTATTTTATAAAAAGAGAAAGCGGAACGAATTCCCCGCAAGGTGTAAAATTTCCTCAAAGTTTATTGCCCTCATCAGAGCCAAAACCCAAAAAAGCCCAATCTCCTTTATCTTGGGATGAAGTTTCATGGCTGCACAGAATCCTATCAAAAAGCAAGGGGAAATCAAATTTAGGTCAGAGGAGTTCGGGTGAAGAAAATCTGGATATGACAAATCCAATAAATTTACAACAGAATTTGTTCTCTCTTCTTGCATTCCTTTCTTTAAGGGATGATGAGAGATCTCGGGAGATAAGGGATGAAGTTTTAAGGGATTATTTTCTTTTTCTTTCCGGAATAATCTCAGAAGAGCAATTTGCAAGACGCCTCAGAAATTTTGATATGAAAGCAAAAGCTGGACTTTTTGTATCGGTATATGCGTAGTTTTGTGTTAGGAGATCAGAATAAGTTCAGAAAAATCAGTTGAAAACAATTATCATTTGGTAAAATTGTTATGTTCTTTGATATCCCTATATTGAAACAAAAAATTTTTTGAAAATTAAGAAATTGAAAATGATTTTCATTATCATAAAAATTGGAGGTGATAAAAAATGAAAAACTGCACGGAAGAAGATATAAATAAAAAAGAAAAAGGCAACTCGTATGCGCTGAGCTCAAAAACCATTACCAAATCTGCTGTTTTACTAAAATCCACTTTCCTATTATTACCCTTCTTCTTTTTGTTCTCATGTTTTTTCTTCGCAAAACTTTCTTTTGCTTATGAGAGAGAAGGAGGAATATCAGTCGGAGCTTATGGCTCAACTCGCCTTGAAATCTCAAAAGATACCATCACATTCACACTAAGAAGAATAGTTCCTACCTTTTCTGCTACGGTAAAGGAAAGACTTAGGTTCTACACAGAACTTGAGTTTGAAAGGTTCGGACTCCTTGAACTTCAAGAAAACTTCTCCCCACAGAAAGATAAACCTATTGAGATGAAAACAGAAATTGAAGGTTCTCGTGGGTCTGAAATAAAGCTTGAACAGATGTGGGGAGAGTTTGAATATGCAAGACCTCTACGTTTCAGAGTCGGAGCAATCTTGCCTCCTTTTGGTAGATTCAATATTCTGCACGATGATGACCTGTGGGAACCTGCAAGAAGACCTCTATCTGTGAGAGATAGAACTGTACTACCAGAAAAAGTAGCTTGGACCGAAATTGGTCTGGGTTTTACTGGAAACTTTGATATAGGGAATTCTCTTTCCGGATACGAGCTATATGTGGTAAATGGCGTGACTTTGGAACATGATATTGAATTCTATCTTTCTCGGCACGAACCGGCTGATAACCCCCCTCACAACATGCTTAAAGTTGAGGGTGTTATAAAGCCTCGTTTCGGAAACTTTGCTTTGGACTCAAAGAAAGAGAAGGCTTTGACGGGAAGATTCTTTTTTGCTCCGGCTCTCGGACATGAAATAGGAATCTCCGGGTATTTCGGAAGATATACTCCATCTTTTTTACCTTCTGCTAATGTTTGGACTGCTGCTTTTGATTTCAAAACAGAGGTTCTTCCGTTTTTAGATATAGAGGGTGAATACGCTTATACTCAGTTCCAAAAACTTTCTGATGTAATGGCTGCGATAGGGAAAAGAATATACAACAAAGAAGTTGAAGTTTTATTTCAAGAGGGAGCAACCGGTGTTAAAGTTAAAGGAGCAAGTAAAATTGAGCTTGAAATGACTGTAAAAAAAGATGTTCTTGCTGATATAAAGCACGGTGGTTGGGTTCTCATAAGGTTAAAGTTCTTCCCTTCATTCCTCAAAAATACTCCCTTGTATCTTGATGACTCATCAAAGTTTGTTTTATTTTTGCGACCAGAAATTGTCTCATTCTCAGGGCTAATATCAAAAATTGATATAAAAGAGGGAGAAACTGAATTAGGGAAAAAATCTGATCTTGTTTTCAGGATAACTCCGGGTTTAGCTTACAGACCTACTGATACATGGGTTTTTTCTATATCTTATGAGATAACGAAGCAAAAAGGAAATCCAGTTCAAAATGTTTTTCTTTTTGGGTTTGCATTTGGGCTTTGATTAAGTAAAAATGGAAGCTATGCTTTTCTTTATCCTAGTAGTTTTGGGGGAGACGCTCTCTTCTGATAAAATAATGAGTATTTCTCGGAGCGTCTTCCCCGCATACTCTTACTTTGAGTATGTTGAGCTTGAAATATCTGATTACGACAAATTTATTTCTATTTTGCAGCCTGTGAAGCCTTCTTTTGATGAGAAATTAGTTTCTGCTGTTTTAGTACGAGAAAACCAAAACTCACAGAAAATATTGGGTTTTTGCGCTGTTTTGAATGAAATAGGAAAAGAGATGCCAATTACTTTTCTTGTATGTATATCTCGGGAGAAAGAAGTACCCGAGGTCTCTTACATTGATGTTCTTGTTTATAGGGAAACAAGGGGAGGGGAGATAAGATCAAAGTTGTTTTTGAAGCAGTTTTTTGGTAAAAGCGAAAAAGACCCAGTTTCTGTTGGAAAAGATATAAGAAACATAAAAGGAGCCACTTTGTCTGCATGGGCTACAACTCGTGTTGTCAAGAAAGCTTTTGCTATATCAAAAGGAATTGATTTGGGGTTCGTTAAAGTAAAATCAAGAAAAGAAATCAGCTTTTTACCTTCTTATTCTGTTTATAGTTTTTCAAAATGTTATCCTGTTGGAGATTCTTATCTTTGTGTTGATATATATGATTTTGACGGTGATTTTTCTAAGTTAGACAAGTTTAATTCTTTTATTTTTCAGATTTCTTCTGAATTTGAAAGTTTTTACTTTTCAGGTTCAAAATCTCAAAAAATTCTTTCTCTCATAAGAAAATATGAAATTCTGAGAGATTTTATAAATATTTTTGATATATATTGGAGAAGTTTTGAAAAACCTGATCTTGGAGGCGTCTGGAAAGGATATGTTGTTGATGTTGTAAAAGATTTTCTTTTCAATCAAGGTTTTTCTGATTTTGATATATCTTTCGGTTGGTCATCTTTTTTCTTCTCAAAAGAAAGGCAGGTTAAGATTTTTGATAGAGATTTTTTCGTTCAGGGAGCAGTTTCTGTTTCAGATGCGGATTCTGATTATAGCCTGATTTTTAATCCGGTCTCAAAAAGTTTTGTGCGAAAAGAGGAAAAAGTTGCAGTTATTCATAAAAGCGCTGAATTTTCTGATTTCTTATCTACGCTTTGCATAATCTGGGAAAAATGTGAGCGTTTTGTTGAAATATCAGGGGGAAAGGTTATAAGAGAAAAAACAAAATAAATTTTTACAAAATTTTCTCAATTTTTGTGGAAAATTGTTCTCTTTCTGATTAAATTGAACTTGTTATGATTTGGGCTCTATTTTTACTTTTTGAAATTACCATAAAAATGGGGTCTTTATCCCCAGAAGGCAGCTCTTACATGATAATCGCTAATAAGATGAAAGATGAGTTTGAAAAAATCACAGGTGGAAAAGTCAAAATTGTCTGGTATGGAGGAGGTGTGATGGGAGATGAACCTGAGATGGTCAGAAAAATAAAAATGGGGCAACTTAACGGAGGAGGATTTACGGGGTATGGATTGGGAATAATAGAAAAAAGCATAAGAATTCTTGAACTCCCGGGATTATTTGAAGATTACGATGAGTTCTACTATGTGTGGGAAAAAATGCAGGATGATTTCAAAATGAGGTTCAGAGAAAAAGGATTTGAGTTATTGGCTTACTTCCCAATAGGAAAAGTTTATGTTTTTTCTAACAAACCTATAAGCAAACTTGATGATTTTTCCGGAGTAAAACTTTGGGTTTGGTCAGGAGACCCACTTGCTGCTGAGACATCTCAGGTTCTCAAAGGTTATGCTCAACTTATAAATCTCTCAATTGCGGATGTCCTTACAGGGCTTCAGACTGGTATGGTGAATGCATTTTACAACCTACCATATGGTGCTCTTGCTTTGCAGTGGTCAAAGCATGTAAAATATATGTTAGATTTCCCTGTAAATATTGCGTCAGGCGGGGTTGTTATTAGCACTAAAACCCTCGATAAACTCTCTCCTGAACATAAAAAAGCTTTGTATGACCTTTCAGAAAAATACTTCAAAACTTTATCTCGTTCTCTCATTGAAGAAAACAATAAAGCTATTGAGGAATTCAAAAAGCAAGGAATAAAATTCATCTCCCCAGACAAAAGTTCCCCTGAATTCAAAAAGATTCTCGAAACATTTACAAAAGTTCATGAGAAATTCAAAGGAGAATTTTATACCCCGGAATTATACCAGACTGTTGTGAAATTGAGAGATGAACACAGAGCGACTGAAAAACAAAAATTAAATGAAAAAAGAAAATAATAAATTAAAAATATAAACCAAAAAATTATGAATTAGGAGGTAAAAAAAATGATAAGGATAATAAAAAAACAAAAAATAAAGGCTTCTTATCTATTATCTTTTTTGTCTTTACCTTTTTGGCTACTCCTCTTTTCTTCTATTTTTTCTTTTCAAGCTTTTGCTCAGGAAATTGTGTTGAAGTTCGGAACTCTTGCACCGTCAGGTTCTGTCTGGGTTGATGTGGTCCAAGAAATTGCAAATCAACTATCTCAGAAAACAAAAGAGAGAATAAAATGGATATCATATACCGGGGGAGTGATGGGTGATGAGGAGGAGATGATAAGGAAGATAAGGATAGGACAATTGCAGGGGGGAGGCTTTACGATAAATGGAATAAAAAGGATTGCGCCGGAGTTGGAGGTCTTGGATCTTCCCTTTATGTTCAGAAACGAAAAAGAAGTAGATTACATCTATGAGAAATTTTTTGATGAATTTGAAAAATACTTTGAACAAAGAGGGTTTAAACTATTACTATTTACAGAACAAGGGTTTATCTATTGGTACTCAAAAAATCCAGATGTGAAAAGCTTTAGAGATATTGGGAAAACCAGGGTTTGGGCGTGGAAGGGTGAAAGAGTAATGACATCAATTGCTGGAATTTTGGGAACGAGCCCAATATATCTTCAGGTCCCAGATGTTCTTTCTGGTCTTGAAACTGGCATGATAGATTCTTTTCAGACAAGTCCGATGGCATGTTTGAGTCTGCAGTGGTGCAAACTTATAAAAGTTGTGATAAACTATCCTTACAGGTTTGAACCAGGGGTGGTCGTTGTTTCAAAATCAGCTTGGGATAAAATCCCAAAAGACATTCAAGATGTAGTTATTTCTACTTTCAGGACATACCAAAAGGAAGCTTCAATGAGAATAAGGCAGGGGCAAGCCGAAAGTTTGGAAAAGCTCAGAAAAATGGGAGTTAAATTCGTCACACCACCGCAGGAGGATGTAGAGTGGTTCAAAAAGGAGTGTCAGGAAAAATTATGGTATTCAAAAGACGCCGGGTATCCTCAGGAACTTTTGAAAAAAATTGTTTCTGAACTTGAAAAGTTTAGAGCAAAAAAGTAGTCCGCAAAGAGGAAATAAATGAAGCTCCTGAGAAAAATCAGCGATATTATAGAGAAAGTAGAGAGCTTTCTTATTTTTCTTCTCGTTGCCGCTATGGTTCTTCTTTCTTTTTTACAGATAATTTTGAGGAACTTTTTTGCTTTGAGCATTTTTTGGATAGATGATTTCACAAGGCATGCTGTGTTGTGGGTAGGTTTTTTGGCGGCATCTGTTGTCACAATCCACGCAAGACATATAAATATAGATTTGCTTTCAAGAGCTTTCAAGGGAAAATCAAAAAGAGTTCTCAACATTATAAAAAATCTTTTTTCTGCTTTTGTTTCTGCTATTTTGCTTTATGCGTCTTTGAAATTTATATCTTACGAAAAAAGCGGCGGGGAAGTATCTTTGACATTAAAAGTCCCGGTATGGTATCTTGAACTAATTTTTCCTTTTTCTTTTTCTCTTATGACTTTCAGGTTCATTATTCTTACTCTTGAAGAAATTTTAGGTAAATCAAAGAAAGAAGAAGAAAAGAAGGAAGGAGAACAAATGAAATTTATTTGATTTGATGATGATTGTATTATTTGATAGAAAAAAATTGAGTTTTTATCTGATTGTTTTTAAAAGGAGATTTTGAAGTAGGATATGCTTGCGGTTATAGTTTTACTTTTTGTTTTTCTCCTTGCTTTTTCGGGTACTCCTCTTTTTGCTATTATGGCAGTAGGTGCTATATTCGGTTTTCTTTATATAGCAGATGTAGATATTGCTATTGTTATTCAGGAGGCTTATCGACTTGCAAGTGCTCCGGCTTTGATTGCAATTCCTCTTTTTACTCTTGCAGGTTATATACTTGCGGAATCTCGCGCACCTCAGAGACTTTTGAGATTTACGAAAGCTTGGGTCGGCTGGTTGCCGGGAGGTGTTCCGCTCGTTGTACTTGTTGCAACATCTATATTTACTGCTCTAACAGGAGCTTCCGGCGTTACAATCGTTGCTCTTGGTGGATTGCTTTTACCAATTTTAAGGAATGCTGGTTATTCGGAAATTTTCTCTCTTGGTATTATAACTGCTACCGGTTCAATCGGACTTCTATTCCCTCCTTCTTTGCCTATCATATTATATGGAGTTATATCGCAAGCTCCCGTTAATGAAATATTTATCGCAGGTCTTATCCCAGGACTTACTACCATCTTAATTTTCTTTATATATTCTGTTGTTGTGACTTTATTTGCTGGTGGAATTAGGACTGAAAAGTTTAATTTAAAAGAAGCTATATCTGCTACCAAAGAGGCTATTTTTGAAATTCCTTTACCTTTATTTATAATATTTGGTATATATACTGGTCTTTTCACTGCATCAGAAGCTGCAACTATAACTGCAATATGGGCAATAATAGTTGAAGTTCTGATTTACAGAGATATAAAATTAAAAGACTTTCCAAAAGTTGCAAAAGAGAGTATGCTCCTTGTTGGAGCAATATTCGCTATATTAAGTATGGCGATGGGATTTACTAACTTTCTGATAGATCAGCAGATACCTCAGAAACTTTTTGAAATATCTCAGCAGTTCATAAAATCTCGTGAAACTTTCTTTATAGTCCTAAATCTTTTCCTCTTGGTTGTTGGAATGCTTATGGATATTTTTTCTGCAATCGTTGTTGTTGTTCCCTTGATAGTTCCTGTCGCTTTAAAATATGGAATAGACCCAGTTCATCTTGCAATTGTTTTTCTCCTCAACCTTGAAATTGGTTATCTTACTCCTCCTGTCGGTCTTAACCTGTTTATTAGCGCTTTCAGGTTTGGCAAACCCATAACTTTCCTTTATAGAGTCTCTGTAAGATTTATTTTCCTTTTTATTATAGCCCTTATTGTGGTGACTTATGTTCCAACTCTTTCTTTGCATTTTGTAAGAGGGGTAGTTAAGGGGAAGGTTGTAGGAATTGAGGAAAAAGATAAGGAGGTCGTTATGAAGATTCCGGAAGCCAATATTGAATTTAAAATAACACCTGAAAAGCAGTTCAAGTTTTTTGTTCCTCTTCCAGATTTTTCAAAACCTCACAAGTATCTTATTACTTTTGAGGCAGAAGGGTATAAACCTTTGATGAAGGAAGTTACTGTAAAGAGAGCGTCTGCTGTTGATTTAGGTGAGATAAAGCTTGAAAAGGAAGAAAGTAGAGAGTGAATTTGGTTGCGGGGGCGGGACTCGAACCCGCGACCTCCGGGTTATGAGCCCGGCGAGCTACCATCTGCTCTACCCCGCGCCTTTATTCTTTATGATAATCTTTCCTTCACAAAAAATCAAAAAAGCAAAAATTTGTGCTTCAAACATATCCAAATCTCTAAATATAGTTCCAAATCTCTAAACTCCTCTTGATTTTTTCCGATAATCTAATCATTATGATTTTTCATTCAAAACTCTTTGGCGATATAAATATAGACGAATCTGAAGTTTTTGAGTTCCCGTCAGGTATAATAGGTTTCAATGATCTGAAAAAGTTCTTTTTCCTCAAAGTTGTAAATAATAACTTACCTTTCCCGTTGGAAGTTATGCATTCTTTTGAAAGAGATAACCTTGCTTTTTTTGTTGTAGATCCATATTATATTGCTCCTAATTTTTCAATCTTGGCAAAACCGGAAGAAATTCAGGAGTTAGGACAAGGTGATATAGTTGATATTGTTGTGAGGGTAATATTGAGATTTGAAGGCGGAAAGGTTTTTGCCAATTTCCTCGCTCCTTTTGTTATAAACACTCGCACAAAAAAAGGAAAACACATGATTCTTGAAGGTTCAGAAGAACTTTTAGATGTAGAAATAGAAATAAAAAATGAGGAGAAACAGGAGAAGGGAGAAGGTAGTTTATCATTATCCGTTGTGGAAAAAAGATAAACAAATATAAAGTAGGGAAACAAATAAGAAGAAAAATTAAAAAGAAAAGGAGGTAATATAAGATGGGAAATACAATCTCGGTTTGCATGATAGCAAGGAATGAGGAAGAGAACATAAAAAATTCTTTGGAATGTGCAAGGAAATTCGCGGATGAGATTATAGTTGTTGATACGGGAAGTGAAGATGCTACTCCCGAAATAGCTCGTAGCATGGGAGCAAAAGTTTATTTTTTCCCCTGGTGTGATGATTTTTCTGCTGCAAGAAATGAGTCTTTAAAATATGCAACTTGTGATTGGATCATCTGGCTTGACGCAGACGATATAATAGACGATGTAAATATAGAAAGAATAAAAGAACTCAAAAAGATTCTTCCACCAGAAAAAAATGAAGCTTACCTTTTCCTTATTGAAACCAAAATGGTGGGAGCAGATGAAGATACATGGTATTGGTATCAAATAAGGATGTTTCCAAATCACAAAGAAATAAGGTTTGAGGGAAAAATTCATGAACAAGTTACTTTCTCTCTTTTAAGGCTCGGAATAAAAGAGAAAGCTGTTAACATAAAAATAACTCATACAGGATATATTAAAAAAGAAAAGCTTATGGAGAAACTCCTGAGAAATTTAAGATTACTTGAAGAAGAAGAAAAAAGAGAGAATTCTTTTTGGCCAAAAAGATATCTTGCATTCTCTTATGCAAACCTCGGGAGAATTGATGATGCGATAAAGAAGATAGATGAGGCTCTTGAACTTGTTCCAAAAGATTCTCCAATATGGATCTATGACCTAAATATGACAGCTTATGAAATAAAAAGAGTTAAGGGAAATTGGGACGAAGTTATGAGGCATCTTGAAGAAGCTGAAAAGGCAAAACCAGATGAGGGAGCAGTAAATATAGCAAAAGCTGATGTTTTCTTTGCAAAAAAAGATTATGAGAAGGCACTTGAAGAGCTTGAAAAAGCAAAGAAGAAAGGTTTTGGTGTTAATCTTATTGCTGTCTCTCCTAATTCCTTAATAAGAAAGTATTATCTGGGGATGGCAAGGGTTCTTTACCATCTTAAAAAATATCAAGAATCATTAAGGCATTTTAAGAAGGTCTTTGAGCTCTCTCCCAATTTTTTCTCCTGGCAAACAGAGGCGGTTGATGAGTTCGTAGATTGTGCTATGAAAATCGGAGAATACGAGTTAGCTTACAAAATTCTCAAAAGCATTGAAAGTAAGCTCTCACCATATCAACTTTCTAATCTTGCTTTCGTGAGCGAAATACTTCAAAAATTAGACGAAGCGCAAGAATACTACAAGAAAGCATACGAAGAAACAGAAGGTAAAATCCCATCCGTTATTTTTAACTATGCTCAATTTGAGTTCATGCACGGAGATAAAAAGAATGCCCTTGAGCTCTTTACAAAATATCTCGGTGTTGTTGAACCATCTGATGAAAACAAGATCTCTATTTTATCTGCTCTCACCTGTGTTGCAAATATTTTGCTCAAATCCGGAGAGCTCAAAACATCAGTTGAAATCCTATCTACTGCTTGTGAAGCGGCAGGAGTCCGGGTTTATGCTGATTCAATTTCTGATTTAGCTCTTGCATGGATAAAAATATCCGAGTTTTTCAAAAATCCATTTATGAAAAATATTTCATTTGAAAATGCAATCACGACTTTGAAATTCGCTCCGGAAGAAGAAAGAGACATTAAAGAAAAAGTCATTCAAATCCTCAAAGAAAAAACGGAAAGACTTTTCTTATCTTTGCAGCAATGAAGATGTTGAAAATATCTTCTCTTTTCATCTCGGGAAAAATAAGCAAAAATGTTGATGAGCTCAAATTAATACAAAATAGGTTATCTTCAGGAAAAATTTTACCACAAGATTCTCCCTCTTCTCTTTCTCTATCCAGATCTTTGAAGTTGAAAGTAGAATCTTTGGAGTTCATATCTCAACACATAACGAAAATTTCAACTGCACTTCAAAATTATGAAAGCGTAATTCAAGATGTTAGTTCTTTTGTTGAGAAATTGAAATCTATAGCTTTGAGAGCATCACAGACAAAAGATAGTCAGGAATTTTCCGAACTCGCAAATGCATATAAAGAAACCCTCTCTGCTTTGCAAGAATTTGTAAAAAAATCTACCTTTCTCTCAAAAATATTGGCAAGGGGAGGATTTTCAAATTCTGTTTTAGCAGTTGAGGTAATTTCTGGGCAGGTTAATTTTTCTCAAAAATCCCTTGATGCTTCGGGCTTGAATTTCAGAAAATATGGAATAGAGGAAGGAGGCAAATTTGAAATCAAGATACAAAAATCAGGAGATACAATTCAAGCTACTCTTTTTGTAAATGGATCAGCAGTTTTTTCTGAAACAAAAGAACTTGCCTCAAAACCCTCAGATATGCCTTTTTTTGCAGATTTTGAAGATTTAGGAATAAGACTTCAAGTTCCTCCGAACTCTGGTGATTTTGAGGTCAAATTCAAAGTTAGTGCCGACCCAATACTTACTATTTTTGGAGATGGTTTGCACGATGAGGAGAGATTTTTCTTACCTTCACTTGAACCTGATTTCCTCGGTATTCCAGCTGATATAAATTCAGAAACAGAGAAGATACCTATGGTTTTGGATATAGTTCTTTCAAAGCTATCTCAAATAAGAGCGGAGGTCGGAGAAAAATTATCAAAGTTAAACCAAAGAAATGATCTTAATGATATAATAAAATCTAAGCTTAAAATTATGAACTCCTCGCTTGAAGAGACTGATTTTTCATCTGAATCTATCTTACTTTCTTTAAAACAAGTTATGCTTTCAGCTAATATATTAGCTGCTCAAAGAGCAATAGCCCTTATCAGAGAAGGCGTCAATATACTGATGAGGAGATAGTAAATAAACTTTTTTTGTTTTTTTCCGAAATAAAAATTATATTATAAATTGAGGGGATGGAAAGGAAGCCGTCCAAAGGAGGGTGTGAGAAGGCATGGATGTGAAAATACAAGTAGAAAACCAAAATATTGAAGGTTTTGCATTAGCGGAAATCAAAAGTGAGAATGTCAAAAAAGTTATAGGAGAACTTAATTCAATTAAATCTAACTATATAGCTGGTGTGAGTGGTTCAATTGATTTTGAGCAGATGCAGAAAATTATAGAAGCTGTTAATTCAAAACTTCAATCTCTTGGAATTTTCCTTGCTTTTGATAAAATTGGGAACTTACCCGTTGTTAAAGTCGTAACTCATACTGGTGAGGTTATAAAAGTTTTTCCTTCAGAGGAAGTGGGAAGAATATTGGAGAGAGTTAGCCTATTTTTTGATATACTTTTTGACTTTATTATATCACAGTATGCTTAAATTTTTGTTTTGATTTTATTTTAAATTGTTTTCCCATTAAAAATTGTTGAGTTTTTTGTTATGGCAAAAATTTTAGATGATTTGAATCTGAGAAATATAGAGGTTGAAGTCGAACCTGAAGGGACACAGAAAGACGGCGGTGAAGAAAAAAATTCAGCCTCAAATTCTTTTCAAATCAATAGTATAAGTTCTGAGAAAAATTTTTTTCTTAACTCTGTGAAGACTGCTGATCCTGTTTCTTTACTCCTTATGTGTTATGACCTTGCAAAATCTGAAATAAAGAAAGCGATAGATGGAATAAAAAATAAAGATTATGAGAAAAAGTACGAGGGAATATCAAATGCTTTGAAAATTTTTGATGTCCTTCTGGCTACTACCGAACCAAACGAGGTTGGGAAATATCTTATTACATCTTACCTTTTTATAACAAAAAAAATAACCGAAGGTAGTATAAATCTTGATGTTGAGGTTTTAGAAAAGGTTATAGGTTATATTGATGAGCTTGAATCGGCTTGGAAAAAGATGATGCAATCTAATCCTTGATTTTTTCTTTAATCTTTGAAATTTCATCCTTGTGGTAATTGCATAGGGTTATTTTTCCTGACTTTGATTTGAGTAAAGATTCAGTTGTATGAGAATCAGAGAAAAAACAAGTTTCATTTTGGCAAAATCCTATTCCATACTTTATCCAAAGTAAAGAAAGAATAATGTATGGTCTTGCAAGGAGCGGGAAATTATTTTCTATCTCCTCTTGAAGTGAATAACCTTTTACTATTGCTACATCTTCACTTATCATCTTTGATATGTGGTATTCTTTTGGTTTTGCTGGAGCTGAGAAAAATCCTTTTTCTGATATCAAAGAAGGATACCCTAAAACTGCAATCCGGAGGTGATATCTTCCGTCTTCCCCAAAAGTTGCTATCTGTCTATCTGTTATTACTACTGGAATATTCTCTAAATCTATTTTTTCTATGAGTTTTTGGTGGAGCAAAGCGGAAAGCATGATTGATTGGAGAAAAAAACCGTCGTAGAGTATTCCCCAACCTTTTATCTTACCTTCTGCTTTCTTTCTTTCAAATGATATTTCTGCCGGGGCTACATATTCGTGTAGCTTGAATTCATTCCATCTTATTACTCTTATTCTTACGAGGTTTTTGTAAATTTCTTCTAATTCATTATAGTTTTCCCATATTTTACCTTTTACTATTATTTCTGCTGGGATTCCGAACCACTGCAAAAGAGAATTAGTAATACTTGAAACTATATTTACTTTGTGTTCATCAACTCCCTCGTAAAAGATGAGAATTTTACTTTTTTTTCTCTTCTGCTTTTTTATTTTATTTTGATTGTTGTTTTCTCTTTTCTTTTTGCTGTTCCTTTTTGATTTCATCTATTATTATTTCTGCTGCTCTTTTCCCAGACATCAGGACACCCCCGAAAGTTGGTCCCATTCTTGGGAGTCCGTAGGTTTCAGATACAGCCATACCTGCTACATAAAGTCCTGGGAAAACTTCACCTGTGTGCTCTACTATGAGATCCTCCGACATTTCTACCCACATTGCTCCCATTCCTTTTGTTTTCACAAGTCCTCTTGCTTCAAGACTTTTTACTGCATACGCATCATGTCCTGTTGCATCTATCAAGAATTTGCATTCGAGAGCAACCGGGTCTACACAAGTTATTTCTCTTGGGAGAGCCGAAACCGGTGTCCAATTTACTACCACACCTGATACTCTCCCATCTTTTATAACAAGGTCATCAAAAGATGTCATCTGTAAGAACTTCACACCGGCATCGCATGCTGCTGCAATGAGTTTTGAAACTGCTTCCGGCCCGTGAGTTATAAATAGACCTGGTTTTACCTCTTGAAGTTTAACTCCTATTTCTTCAAGTATTTCGTGCCCTGGTGCCCTTACTGTTATTGTGTTCATAAGATAACCACCTATCCAGAATCCACCTCCAAGGTAGTTGTTTCTTTCTATTATAAGGACTTTAACGCCGTTTTTTGCAAGTTCTTTTGCGGCAACGAGCCCTGCTGGACCCGCTCCAAGAACAATAACATCTGTTGATGAATATTCTTCAAGCATCTTCATAAAACCTGAAACTATTGCATGAGTTATGTCTTTTTCTTCTATCTCAGAAAATATTTTCTTCTTGCCAGATTTACTTTTCATTTTATTTTACCTCCTTTTTTCTCTTTAATCTTTTATTTTTAGTGATTTTCCTTGAAATTTTTACATTTTCAGCTTTTTAGCTTTGGTGAAATTTATATGCTGAAGAAAACCAAAATTTTCTTAAAAAATTATTTTCTTTCTTTTTTTGTCTAAATTCAAAAATTATGCCTGTCACAAAGAGTGCTAAAAGACAACTGAGGAAAGCTGAAAAAAGAAGGGAGCGAAACCTTTATCACCTCACAAGAATGAAAAATTCTATTCGTATTTTTAAGAAAAAATTGATGGAAATAATTCAAAATCAAGTTGAGATTTCAGATCAGCTTAAATCTGAACTTGAAAGTGAGTTCAGGAAAGTGGTATCTATAATATCTCATGTAGCTTCAAAAGGAGTGATACACAAAAACGAGGCAAGAAGAAGAATTTCAAGATTGCATCTACTTTTTAACAAAGCTTTGAAGGTTGGGCAGCAAAAATCTTAAAAAAAATACCAGAAGTTTTTAAAAAATTAGAAGATTAAAAAAAGCCGGAAAAATGTAAAAAAATAAGTAAAAAATAAAAAGAAAAATTTAAATTATTGAACATTTGTTCAAATTTGAAGGGGGTGTTTCTTATGGAAGAGGAAAAAAAAGAAAGCAAGAAAAAGGCAACGAAAGTCAGAGCAAAAAAAGAAGGAGAAATAAAAGAAGCCGAAAATACCGAGTATGATTCCGGAAATCAGTCAGGGGTTTCAGAATCAGGTCAGAGAAAGAGACAGAAATTTTTGGTCACAGGTGCTTGTGGTTTTTCTGGCTCTCATATGGTGGATCTTTTAGTTGAAGAAGGTTATGAAGTTATAGCAACAGATAGAGAGGATGCTCCGAGAAGATGGCTTAATCCAGAGGTCAAATTTATACCATCTGATCTTCTTGATAAAAGAACATTAGATAAAGTCGTTGATTCTGTTGATTGTATTTTTCATCCCGCTGCTATTTTCAATTATTCTGCTCCTCTTGAAGATCTCATAAGGGTTAATGTTATAGGGACGAAAAATCTTCTTGATGTCGCGGTTGCGAACGGAGTCAAAAAAATAGTTGTTTGGTCAACTGCGGGCGTCTACGATGTATCAAAACTAAAGGACGAACCAATAGATGAAAACGGTCCAATAGGACCGTCCAATAACTACGAGTACTCAAAACTAAAACAAGAGGAGCTTGCAATGGAGTATCACATATCGGGTAAAATAAATGTCGTAATAATAAGACCTGCACCTATATATGGACCTCGCAATCTTTATGGGTTTGCTAACATAATTTTTGGAGTTGCGAAACTTCCTGTTGTAATTGTTCCTACAATAGAGAACAAAGCGGTTTCGGTTCATGTAAAAGATGTGTGTGGAGCTGCTTTATTTTTATCTCAAAAAGACGAAGCAAACGGAGAAGTATTCAACATAGTTGATGATTCTGATTACTCGTATTCAGATGTAAATATTTTGGTTGCGCAATTTTTAGGTAAGCCTCATTTTAAAATCCCAATAAAGGTCAGTACGAAACCAATATCTTATGCATTGTTTGGAGCAGCAAAATTTTCTCGTCTTGTAAATAAATACTTTCCACTTTTATTTGATTTACCTTTGATTGGTAGTTTGAAATATATAGAAGAGGACACTGCAAGATATACAGCTTTTTCTTATAGGTTCTCAAACAAAAAGCTTAAATCTTTTGGGTATAAGTTAAAATACCCTGATCTCAAAGATGGTCTTCCTGAAACAATTCAGTGGTATAAGGACTACGGATATCTTTGATTGAGCAATCTTTATAGTTGAGTTATTTTTTATTTATTATCATAATCTTCTTTTTAGCTCTCTTTCTTTTCTTCTCATTTCTTTTTCTATTATTTCTCTTCTTTTATCCCAAAGTTTTTTCTTTTTTCCTATTCCTATTTCTATTTTTACGAGTTTGTTTTCTTTCAAGAGCACAGCAAGAGGGATAATTTTCATTTCTCTTCTTGTAGCTTTTCCGTATATTCTTTCTATCTCTTCTTTTCTCAAAAGGAGAGCTCGTGATCTTGTTGGGTCTGGATTGAAAGGAGAGTTCTGGTATGGAGCGACATACATATTTACTATAAATGGTCTTCCACCTGAAAAAACAACATAAGCTTCATCTATTGATACATTACCTTTTCTTATTGATTTCACTTCTGAACCTTCTAAGGCTATGCCAGCTATATACTTTTCTTCTATTTCGTACTCGTTTGCAAACCTATTTTTGCATATAACTTTGAATTTTTCCATCGTATTTGTTTTCTGATTATTCTTTTGATTCATTCTGTTTCTACGACCTGCGGAACGACTGCAAATCTTTCTCTTTTCTTAGGGAAACCATCTATTATTCCCTGAATGTTTTCAAACTTTTTTGGTTCATCTTCCCTTAATCTTTGATTTTCTTCAAATTTCCAAGTTGTGGGTTGAATGTCATCTAACGGTAGCTCCGAAATAATTTTGAAAAACTCTATTATTTTTTCTACTTGATATTTGAAGTTCTGTTTTTTATCTTCAGGTATATCAATTGCCGATAGTTTCAATATGTTTTCAAAATCAAACTCCATACCATATAAATTATGATGAAAAAACGAAAAAATTTTATCTGTAAAATTAGATTTTTTGTGAAATGAAATATAAAAATTCAGGGATGAGAAAAGGACATGAAATATTAAGGGGGCTTGGATTACCTATATTGCCTACCACATCTGTTGGGAGCCTTCCGAAACCAGATTACATAAAAGAAGCTCGCAGAAAAAAAATATCTAAAAAAGAGTTGAGAAAACTTGAAGATAAAGCAACAGAGTTTTGGGTAAGATTCCAAGACGAAATAGGAATAGATGTGATAGTAGATGGGGAAGTTTATAGGGGTGATATGGTAACATACTTTGCTGAAAATATGGAAGGTTTCAAAATGAGCGGGCTTGTAAGATCTTACGGCAACAGATACTACATAAAACCCAGAATTGTCGGAAAAATAAAATGGAAAAAGCCAATAACAGTAGATAGATGGAAATTTGCTCAATCACTCACAAAAAAACCAGTAAAGGGAATGATTACAGGTCCTTATACAATGATGGATTGGTCATTTGATGAATATTATGGTAGCAGAGAGAAAGTATGCATTGCATTTGCGAAGGAGTTAAGAAAAGAAGTTGAAGCACTCGCAGAAGCAGGAGCAAAAATTATACAAATAGATGAACCCGCAATTTCTACAAGACCCTACGAGTTCCAAATAGCAAAAGAAGCCCTTGAAATTATGACAGAAGGTATCCCAGCGTACTTTATAACTCATATATGCTACGGAGCTTTTGAATTCGTATACCCACAAATGTTGAAACTTCCCGTACATAATATTGATCTTGAAATGTCAAATTCAGAGCTTGACCTTGTTGAACTCTTCAAAAAACATCCTTTCACAAAAGATATATCTTTCGGAGTAATTGATGTGCATACGCACAAAATAGAGGATGTAGAAACAATAAAACAAAGAATTAAAAAAGCCCTTGAGGTCCTTGATGTAAACCAGGTGTGGATTGACCCCGATTGTGGTCTGAAAACAAGAACAGAAGAAGAAGCAAAACAAAAACTACAAAACATGGTAAAAGCAACGGAAGAAGTAAGAAAAGAAATAGAAGAAATAAGAAAAAAATCAGCAGAGTTGCAAAAACAGGGGGGCGAAGAAATAAGAGCATAAACTCCATAAAAGAAAAAAAACAATGGAAAAACAAAATAGAAAACAACAGAAAAAAACAATAAGCCTCACAGAGAAAGAGCTTTTTATTTTTGATGTAGAAGGTGTAATAGTCCCCTCAATAGATGAACCAGCAGTATCACAAGATGTTCTGGAAACAATAGAGGAAATAAGAAAAAAAGGTAAAAAAGTAGCTTTCCTTTCTAACATTTCAAGGACTCCATTTTTCCGTGTTGCAGAAATTCTGATGGATCTTGGGATAGCAAAAAGTCAAAAGGAAATATTTACAGCAGGAAAAGTGGCAGTAGAATATGTTAAATCAAAATCTCAAAAGAAAATTCCAAGAGTATTTGTCATATCAGAAAGAGGTTTGCTTATTGATTTTGAAATAGAAAACGGAGTAGAAGTTGTTTTTGAAAAACCCGTTGATTTTGTTGTAATAGGAATGAAAAGGAATTTGAATTTTGAAGAACTAAATTTTGCTCTTGAATGTTTGCTTGAAGGTGCACAACTTATTTCCTGCGGTCACACAAACTATTACAAAGGAAAATTCGGCTCAAAAGAGGGAATATTCATAGGAGATCTCCCAATATGTGAAATGCTTTCCTTTGCTTCAGGAAAAACATATGTGAAAATAGGAAAACCAGATCCAGTAATTTTTGGGTTCATATTGACCGAATTTGAAATAAATCCAAATTATGCAGTAATGATAGGAGATAAAATTGAAACAGATATATACGGAGCAAAAAACTTAGGAATAACTTCTATTCTCGTTCAAGGAATAGAAACAAAAAAGCATTTCGTTCCAGTAAGAACAGAAAAAGAAATTAAACCTGATTTAGAAATAAAAAGCCTGAAAGATATATTGGCTTTTATTTGAAATTTTTCTTAAAATTCAAATTATGGTAAAAACAAAATATAGAGGAAATGCAAAAGAAAAAGAAAAAGAAAATATAAAGAATGTCAAGAAAAGGATATCAGAGGAAACAAAAAAGAAGATAATAAGAGGGAAGGATATAAAAGAGAAAAAACTAACTACAAAACCAAAAACAGAAAAGAAACCATCGTTAGAACCGAAAGAAATCAAAATAAGTTTCAAGAAAATAGAAATTCCAAATAGTAACATAACATACAAAGTCGCAGTAAAATTTTCAGGAGAAGGTATAAAGGATATACCAATTCCCCCTTTCCTTCTCTCAGTTCTTTCTCTACCAAAGATTCCAATAGGAGAAATAAGGCTGAAAACCAAATCAGAGTATGAAAATAGATTATCTGTTTTGTTGGAGTTTGAACCATCATCAATTTTGAAGCTCCTGACAAAACACGAAAGATTTAGCTATTCATCTTCAATTGCATTCAGCAAAGAAAACGGATACATCACAACAAAAACAGAATATATAGAAAGTAAAACAGATGGTAGGAATTTTGTGAAGAAAAAAGATTATGATTTTGACGATAATGTAAAAGATCCGGTAGCGCTCTTTCTTGATTTTTTGAGCTCAAAAGATGAAATAGAAAAAGAACTAAAAAAAATTAGAGAAGAAAATGAGGATATAGAAGATATAAAATATGACCTTGATATACTGGAAGATTTCAAGATAGAAAAAGAAAACGAAGGAAATGAGTTAAAAAAAATAAAAATAATTCCAAAAAGAGAAGAAGGAAAAGAAATTTTAAAATATGCGGAAGTTGATCTCACCAGCTTCGGAGAATTCAAAATACCACAAAGATTTTACGCACAAGGCCTCCTCTCTCTATTTGATGTGTTTATAGAGAAATCGTAATAAAAATGAGACTATGAAATAAAAGAAATAAAAAATATTTCACGATGGACCAAATTTTTTCCACTAAAAACTAAACCAACTCTCTTAAATTGAATTATCTTTTTACTGCTGAATACATAAGAGCAGCTGCGCTCATCCCCTGAAATGTAAGAGAAAGAACATCTCTCACAAGATACCAGCTCTGGTAAGGAATGACTATCTTTGGAGGTATCACAATTGTATCCCCAGGTAAAATTTCTCCTAATTTCCGAGTTGCTTCTCCATTTGCTCTTATCACAAATACTTCATCTTCATCTGCATACTTTGTAAAACCTCCGGCGAGATTTATATAAAATTTTGCAGATTTATCAGGAACATAAGAAAATGTTGTGGGGGATTTGACCTCACCAGCGACTATAACATAGTTTGGAATAGGAGGAACATATATTTTATCTCCATCTTCAAGCTCTATATTATATTCTGATTGACGAAGTTTTTCAAGGTCACGAGTCACTTTTACGACTACTCGCCCTTTTATATCAGCCTCAGAAATGTATTTTAAAATGTTCAATCTCTCCTCAACAAGAGGTCTTTGCATTTGAGGAGTCTGCAATGTAGGAACATATTGTTGAGTTGATTCACTTATAATCTCTTTTGCTAAAAGACGAGAAACAAGATTTACCCTTTCAATCTGAGACCTTCTGACGGATTCACGCGTAAAAACAATTCCTTCTGGATAAGCAAAATCTGTAAATCCTCCAGCTCTTTTCAGAACATCATAAAGTCTTTCTCCTTTTTTGATTTGAAAAGCTCCGGGGAATTTTATTTCCCCTATAACTTCAACCTGAATTATTTTTGTGGTTTCTTCGTCTGGTGGTGGCAGAATTGTCACCCGTGAAAAAGGTTTCAATTTCACATTACGAAAATCTTCAAGGACCTTTTCAACATCTTTTTTTTCTCTATCTTCCACAGAAAATTTTTGTGTCTTCTCTTCGTTTCCTTCTTTTATAGTGATTTCGTATCCGGATGGAGTGTAATAACCGCCAAAACCTCCTGCAAGTAGCACAAGATCACGCAAAGTTATACCTTCAAAATACGGAAAAGAGGAGGATTTTTTTACATATCCTGAAACAACAACAAAAGGTTCCACTTTCTCTGCAACCGCAGAAAATACCTCAATAAAATCACCATCATATATACTTATGCTTTCAAGTTTATCTAATTCATCTGCTCTCACGAAAACATCATAGGAAAGCTCTTTTTTTTCTCCTTTGTATCTTCTCACAACTATTCTGAAATTTCCTGTTTCGGGAATAAATCCACCTGCATACTCAATAGCAGATTTTAAAGAAGTAGATTTATCTTTTATTTCATATATACCTTCTCTTTTTACAGAACCCGATATAGCATAAGTTCCTCTTATTTGTGGGACGAAAATTGTATCCCACGCGCGAAGAGTATATTTAGAGAATTCTTCAGCACTACCTTCAAAGAGTAATTTATAAAGGTCAATTTCTCCAACTTTTTTCCCGTTGCTTTTTATTTCTATTCTTCTCAAACTTCCTGTCTTTTTTATTCCACCGGCTTTTGATATAGCTTCAAAAGGAGAAAGAGCTCCACTTATAATAACTACTCCGGGGTTCCTGACCTCACCCATAACTAAAACGGGTATAGATTTTATACTTGAAAGAGATATAGCAACTTCAACTTCGCCGAGAACCCTTCTTATTGAGTTTCTGAGAAGTTCACTAGCTTGTTCAATCTTAAGCCCTCCAACTACAACTGGACCTACAAGCGGTATAAAAATTTTACCATCTGACAAAACCGTGGTTGAATAGGGATAATTGAATACATCTGGTATTTTTGTTTTGCTCCATATATAAATAAAAAGTGAATCACCCGGTCCCAGAATGTATCCGGAAGATATAAAATGAGCTGTTGGCTTTTCTACTACTGGCCAAAAAGATATGTCATAGCCGACTTGCCTCAAAATTGCTTTTTTCATTTTCGCAGTATCATATCCAGAAAAGAAAAGTTCAATGTCAGATACCTCAGCGAATTCTTTGATGTCTTTATATTTTGTAAGAATATACTTTTCTGCCTCGGCTGGGGGTAAATACAAAAGTCGTGATATAAAATCTTCTATCTCGTAATCTTTCATTAAAACTATGAGTTTGACAAAATTTGGCACAAGATGATCGGGTAAATCCTGTAAGATAGAAATTATTCTCTGAGTCAGAGGGAAAGGAATTCTATAAAGCTTTGATAAAAACTCTTCTTTTTCTGGTATAAAAATCTTATCTAATTTTTGTTTTACTTTGTAGATTTCTTGCTCAACGGGGAAAATTTGAACCTGTGGTTGCATACCTTGAACTTGCATCTGCTGACCCTGTGTTTGCCCTTGCACGACTTCCGGACTAATAGTCGAAAAAAATAGGGAAAAAACGGCAGCACGAAAAGAAACCCTTACAATCCACGCCCTTCCAGAAAGTTTCATATTCCATATCATTTTCATTAGGTTTATAGTTTATAGATGCAAAGGCAAATTTTTTTATTTTTTTGTTTTTTTCGCAAAAAATTGTTAAAATAAGATTATCAAAGATCTCTGAAAATGTGTATCCTCACAGTTTGATTAAGCGTGGTTTATATAAAGTGATTTTATTTTAAATTATACAAAAGATAGCGTATTCAATGAGAAAGACAAATTAAGAAAACAAAAAGCAAAAAGGAGGTAAAAACTCTGTGGAGGAAAAAGAAATAAAAGAAAAAGATGAAGAGGTTAATAATGTAATAGAGGGAGCTAATATTAGTTTACCAAAAAGAAAGATCTCACAAAAACAAGAAAGGAAAAGAAGAAGAAAAACGGGAGAAATTCAGGATGAAAGACCTATTGAAATTGAGAGTGAATATTTTTCACTGAAGGAAAAGGTAGCAGAGTCAAATGAGATAGAAAGGATAACACAATATGAGGAATATCCTGATGTAAAATACGAGGAAGAATATATAACATATAGAGAGGAGGAGAAAGAAGAGGAAGGGGAGAGGAAAGAGGAAATTCCGAAAGAAGAAATTCCAAGAGTTGAAGTCAGAGAGAGAATCCTTCAGATTCTGAATGATATAACGGAAGAAAGAGATGGGACAAGATATCTAGTATTGAATAAACTAAGTATGAAAAAAATTTCAGAACTTATAAGTATTGCGGAAGATATTGGAATACCGGATCCATCATATCTGAGGAGGCAGGAGCTTATTGCAGAAATTATGAACAGAGCGGGAAGCTACTTTGGATTCAGATTGTACGCGGAAGGAGTTTTTCAAATGATAGAATCTGGTGCGGGATTTCTCAGGTTCCCACATAATAACTACCTACAATCAAGCGATGATGTATTTGTTCATAAAAATTTAATAAAAAAATACAAAATCAGAACAGGGGATGTTGTTGCAGGAGAAATATCCCCTCCTTCCGAGGAGAAAGGAAAATACTTTTCTTTACAGACTGTGAGCAAGATAAATTTTGAAGATCCGAAAAAATCAAGAGAAAGACCACTGTTTGAGAACCTAACACCATATTATCCAACAAAAAAATTCAATCTTGACTGGCAACCGGATGGAGATATATCTTGTAGAGTAGTTGATATTATAGCACCAATAGGAAAAGGTCAAAGAGGACTTATCGTATCTCCTCCGAGAGCAGGAAAGACAATGCTACTGCAAAACATAGCGAAAGCTATTTTGACAAATCATCCGGAAACTATTCTTATAGTCTTGCTAATAGATGAAAGACCGGAGGAGGTAACAGATTGGAAAAGAAATATTGTGGAAAAGTATGCAGCTGCTGGCAGAAATGTTGAGGTTATTGCATCAACATTTGATGAGAAACCAGAATCACACATAAAGGTTGCAGAAATAGTCCTTGCGAAAGCGAAGAGATTAGCGGAATACGGATACGATGTTGTAATATTTTTGGATTCAATAACAAGGCTTACAAGAGCATATAACCATTATATTCCTTCATCTGGTAAGGTTCTGACGGGAGGAATAGATTCTGCCGCTTTGCCATTCCCAAAAAAATTTTTTGGTACAGCAAGAGCATTAGAAGATGGTGGTTCTCTCACAATTTTAGCGACTTGCCTTATAGATACAGGTTCAAGGATGGATGAAGTTATTTTTGAAGAATTCAAGGGCACAGGAAATATGGAGATATACCTTGACAGAAGAATTGCAGAAAGAAGGATATTCCCAGCGATAGATATTCATAGATCCGGGACAAGAAGGGAAGAACTTCTTATACCTCCTGACCTGCTTCCCAAAATATGGATTTTACGAAAGAGCTTACAACCTGTTAGCACAATAGATGCTATGGAGCTACTTTATGAGAAGATGTCAAGAACCCGCACAAATGCTGAATTTTTTGAACTACTTGCCAAAGAAGGATAAACAACAAAGCTTTCAGTCCATATTTCATCTACGAAAATATCGTGAGGCTTTTCCCCTTTTATTTCTCTGAAAACCTGAAAACTCCAACACAAAGCTATCTTTTTTGATTTCTCGGAGGAACGTACCAAAACTTTATCGTAAAACCCTTTACCATATCCTACCCTAAAACCCCTCAAATCAAAAATAACGCCAGGAACCAAGAATAAGTCAATCTCTTGTGGTGGTACGATGCAATCTGATTGGGGTTCCGGTATTCCAAATGCTCCTTTTTTGAGTTTGCCTTCAAATTTCAAAAACACAATTTCATTTCCCATTACTTTTGGCAAACATATAAATTTTTCTTTGTAATATCTGAGTATATAAGATGTATCAGGCTCGCCTTTTGTTCCAAAAAAACATGCTATCTTTTCTGCCCGGGCAAAATCCTGACTTCTCACAATCTCTTTGCATACAATTTCTGACCTACTCTTTATAAAATCTTTTGGAAGATTTTTTCTGATAAGAGATATTACTTTTCTTGCCTTCTCAAGGGAGTCAAAATTAAAATCTGGGAAAAAATTCAGGGGAACTTCAAGATTGCAGGTTATTTTTTTTTGTTTCATCAGTATCTTATTTCAAAAGATGAAAATTTACCTGTGTAAGGTAAAAACTCATATTCAACTTTATCTACTCTTGCAGAGGGTGGTCCTTTTTTTGCCCATTCAAGAAGAGCTAAAATGGCTTTCTCGTCTCCTTCCGCTAAAATTTCCACTTCACCTGTTTCCAAATTCCTAACATAACCTTTCAGCCCAAGTTCTCTCGCTTTGTAGTATGTGCTTGCTCTGAAACCTACACCTTGGACAAATCCGTAAACCTTGATATATATCCCTACATTTTTTGCTTGCATACAAAGAAATTTTACACAGATTTTTTATATCAATTAAAATTTTTGAATTTTTTGATTTTTGAAATTTTGAAATGAAAAATAGCTTTTTTTATGATAAAGAAACTATGCATATCGGTGTTCCTCTAACTTCATCTTTATCTTATCCTACACCACGAAAGCTCAAAAAAATACAAAAGGTTTTGGAAGAATTTGGGTTCAAAGTTCATTACACAGAACTTCTGATAAAGGTGGCAGAAACAGCGGAATACAGGAAACCTTTTTGGTTCGCAAAATACAAAGGTAAAAAAATAAAACTTGAAACAGAAAAACAATATGGACTTATACCGGTTGATATAGTAGCAGAAAATTTTGAAGAAGCTTTGAGATATGATGTTATATGGTGCTGGCAGGGGGGATTTGGCTCCTCACGACTCATCAGATTTTTCAAAACAAAAAAATTTGAAGGAAAAACAATAATAGGATTTTCCGATAACACCTCAATAATGACGCTTGCTCTGAAAAATGGAGGAAATGCTATTCAACTTGCAGGATTTGAAGACCTTTATTCAGAGAAAAAAGAAAACCTACAAAATATTTTAGATAATGTGAAAAAACTTATTCAAGGCGAGGAAGTAGAATTAGAGATAAAAGCAAAAAATAGGCTACCCTGCTATGAAGCAAAGTCAATGTATGCCGGAAATCTCACATGTTATCTTATGACAGTTCAAGAACTTGGATGGACAGACCTTGAATACGATCTCTCTTTATTTGAAGATATATTCAACGAATCATCATCTGCTACTTTTGTGGGAGACTACATTCCTTACTTTTTCTGCATACATCTTTTAAGTCTTCATGCAAACAAAAGAAAGATGTTAGCATTCGGAAAAATGCAGGGTATAAGAAAAGACAAAATAAAAATTTCACTCAAAGAATACTATAAGGGTAAATTTGCTTATGGAATAGACTGGGGACATAATGGACAAGATTTAAAAATAGTTCCATCATTCAAAAAAGGAGAGGGAGAAGCCGTGATGAAGAACGATAAACTCAAAATACAGGTGAAGTTCAAAAAAGTAGAGAAAAGGAAATTTATTGTTCAGCCGAGATTGACTGCAAAATAATATCAGCCAAAGGAGAAATTATTGAGCCTGCTTTCTGAACAATTATAGCCAAGCTCTTGTTGAACATATATAAATTAGGATGTTTCCACTCATCTGAAAGATATTCTCTCTCATAAACGCTGCAATCAGCCCAAATATTTGTATTTTTTAGGCGAACATATAAAATCCCTCCAAGGGAGGGGTCCTGAACATTCAGATATGGAATGAGAATAAGGTTGGAAACTATATCCGCAAGGTAAGGCACAGGAATATATGGAATAGATCGTATAAAAACACAATCAGGAGGTATAGTATAATCTGAAACTTGCATTCCATAAAAAGTTATATAAGGCGGAAAATTGAAATGAGATGAATCAAAATTGAAAAGATAATAAACATTGTCTTTGCGCGATGGCGGAACCTCAGCTTCTATCATAAATTCCCATCTTTTGATAGGCTTTCCATCTTTATCAATAACCTTATTTTCAAACCAGTAAGGGAGAAGCTCCCTTATAGGTTTCGGATTTTGAAAGTATTTTACAATATCAAATCTCAAAAAATCGTCAAATTTTGCTGTGTTCAGAGCTTGCAAGAAAAAATTAAAATCGGCAATTGAGATGCAATTATCCGGACATCCTCTTTTGCCTTCTTGCAAAATTTTCTTTATCTTTTCGCTCAAATCAAAAACTTGCTGAACAAAATCCAAAGATATAAGATAGGGAACTTTTATTTTAACTTTGTTCAGAGATGCTCTCACTTTCCCTGCTACAACCTCTCCTTTCAGCTTTATTTCAATTTCATCTAATGGAGAAGCTATCGTGACAGAGTAAGGATTATAACCTATTTTTCTCTCTCCTGATTTATCGTAAAACACGATAGTATATTTTTCTTTTTCTTCTTGTTTCATATTACCTCTTGATTCAAGTGATTTAAGGAAAGACCATCCGGATTCTATTGAGTTTGTAATAAAGTTCGGCATTTGCCTGATATATTTTTGTCCGTCTTGATAGAAAAGAAATGTTTTATCACATTCCTCAACCAAAAACGCAAGAGTTCTAAGCAAACCTATTATGTTTTGGGTATCAATCTTTTTTATATTTTGAAGTACTCCAAAAGTATTGACTGAGAAATCGTGAGCCAATATAAAAGATGATATTGTGAGAACAAAGTAGCCTATATAATTTAAGAAAGAGAATTCAGCTTCACCCATTCTGCCATACAAAACAAAATGGAGAGAAAAAGAGTTCCCAATAGACAACCTTAAAGGATAATTTATATCTATTTCACATTTTTGTGAGATAGCTTGTTTTAACATCTTCAATCCTTCCTCAGTATCGGTGTGAAGGGAAGAGACGAATTCACGAATTAATCTATCAAGAGAGTTATCACAAGACTGTTTTGTGAGTAATTTGCCAGACGAGGCATATTCAAGCTCAATTTTGTGGCCAGGCAGGGTGGGGGGGATCCTTGATGTTGTTTGTGCTGATCCGCTTCCATAAACGCTTACGATGAAATTTATTATTGCCCCCAGCTTTGCAAGGTATTCCTGAATTTGGACCAGAGGAAGACCTATAAGATAACCGCAATGGCGCGGATTTTCTTTACCTAAATTTTTGAAGAATTTTTTAGCCTCCTGAATATTTTCTGTTTCAATATAGAGCAGACCATCTGCCAATTTAGGGTCTCTATTTGCAAGCCCTGATGAAAAATCATCTGGTTTAATCTCTTTTCCCCTGCAACCTAAAAACAAAAAAGAGAGAAAGATAGGAGAGAAGGCGAGAATAAAGAATAATTTTTTAAGGAGGGATTTAAACTTCTGCATTCCGAGTTTCATTCTTACTTACTTATTTTCTTTTCCTTGTACCTAAATTGATTGCTTGCGCTTATAGGATCTTCTTACTTCTCTCAGAACAAATATTACGAAAATGGCAAAAATATGATATGGACTTTGCGGAGGCGTGGTTGAACATCCTCCACCTTCTTCTGATTCTTTTCTCTTCTGGTAATACCCGGTAACGCTATCTGGGAAATCAGCATTAATACATTCATTGCACCTATTTACCTTTATTGTCCACTTTGAAAGAATAATTTCAATGAGGTCACTTTTTGCGAAGAATCCGAACGGACAACCAATTATAGGGGGGCACTGCCGAGAGTAGTCCTGCTTTACAAGTATGACATCACAGGTATCATCCAAATTAGGCGGAATAAAAATCGAATACTCAGACTGACAAGTTAAGTAAATCGCCTGATCAAGTATACCCCCTACTGACTGACAAATTAATCTCAACCTACAACTAGTACATTCTGGACCGACAGATTTAAGTTTTATAATACCTGGGGATGAAGCGGGAAGTGGATAGATTTCCCTCACAACCGGAAGTCCGGGAGGTAGAGGAACACCGTCAACAGCATAGAAAACTCCTGTTTTTGGTCTTGTAAATAGCTCCCACCCAAATGGGATATACTTTGTAAAAGCATTATATAGAACGATTATAGGATATCCCCCGAGAGCCATTGCTATTGTGCTGATTATAAACTCTCCATTATAAGCACAGCTTGCAAACCCAACTCTATTCAAAATTCTATAAATAAATGAATTCTGATCAACAAAGTGGGAAACAAGAACTCTTATAATCTCATCCCACGTTCTGCCTATAAGTTGGCTTATACCTTCTATTGAACCTGTATCTAAAATATTTTGAGCAGTAGCAACAGCCCATCCCCATGTATCTCCATCTGGTATGCATGAAGCAATATTTGGAACAGCAACCTCAATAACATACCTTACAATCCTTCCAAAGTTTGCAGCAAGACCTATTCTTTTTATGGGATCTGTGAATATAGACCAACTCATCTCAAAACCCTTCTCAACTCTTATAGCATATGTTGCGCCACTAGGTAATGTAATTTGAGTATCAACTTTTGGATTTATAAAATTCAAAGTTATAATATTGCCAGGAGAAAGGTCTATTTTTGCTTTTTGAGCGTTCAAAACAGCATAACGCCTTATCCTATCTAACCTACCGGGATCAAATCCCTCTATCACACCTACTCCATAGAATATCATATGTTGAACAGTAAACTTGACATCAAGACCCGGAGCGTCTTGAAATTTAGCAACTCCTTGATCTGAAATATCGCAAGGAACTTCGGTATAAAATGTTTCATCTTTTGGGAAAAATCTTGCCGCTTTTTTCGTTTCATCAGCTGGGAAAATTTTTTCCCTGACATCTTCTGCAATCTGCGCTGCAAGTCCGAAAACCTCCGGGTAATTGCCTGATAAAATCTCACCCGGTTTCGTTTCAGAGATTTTCTTCACAAGCTCTTCAAATTTTGGATGTTCAACCACAAACTTCGCTGCATAGACCAAAGCTCGTGGAGTAAACATCCAAAAGTAACCGGGAGCGTTCATAACAAGCCACAAAGCTGTGGTTCTCTCATCTATATTTGCATACTCAGCACCTACAAAATGAGAAAGTGAATTTGCACTATCACCCCAGACCTCTCTCACAAGCTCATAAGGTAAAACATAAGCCATAAGGTAAGTTTTATTCTTTTCAGGTTCAGCGAGAAATAAAGACTGCGGAGCATCTGCCTCCCAACCTTGAAGATCAACTCTCATTTTACTTTTATCAAAGTCTTTCTCACCGTATACAGAAACTACTTTGAGACCATCTGGCAGCTTATCTTTATAAGATTGCTGCGGAGAGGAACACGAGGAAGAATAAATTATCAAGAATATAAAAGCAAAGAATAAAAAACTCCATTTACTATTATTATTACCATCCATACTCCTTAACCCCGTCATGATAAATCACCTCCTTTTTTGTTTTTTATAAAAAAAATACCCAAAAATAATATAATCATTTTTTTAAAGATTTCCACAAAAAGTGAAAATTTTAGTTTTATTTTTTTTTAATAATTTTTGAATATAATTAAAAATGAAAAGCCAAGAAAAAAAAGACAAAGGAAAATATCTTGAAATAAGGCTTTCTGTAAATGTAGATCATGTGGCTTCGTTAAGAGAGGCAAGGAAAGAAAAAGAGCCAGATCCAGTCCATGCAGCAGTCCTCGCTAAAATTGGTGGAGCGGATGGAATAACAGTACACCTCAGAAAAGATAGAAGACATATAAAAGAAAGAGATGTAAAAATGATAAAAGAAGCGGTAGATTTACCTTTAACTGTTGAGATGGGGTTGTTTGAGGATATTTTAGATTTTGTACTTGAAGTAAAACCAGCAAAAGTCACTTTGGTACCTGAAAGACAGGGGGAAGTGACAACAGAAGGAGGAATGGACCTTAAACCAGAGAGTACCAAGAATGAAGTTGAAAAATTTGCGAAGGCTCTTCAAGAAAAAGGTATAAGAGTGGGAGTTTTTATAGATGCAGATGAGAAAACTGTTGAAGTAGCAAAAGATATTGGACTTGACTTTGTTGAAATAAATACAACTCATTACGCGAAAGATCCACAGAATTTCAAAATAGTGAAAAAGATAGAAGAAGTTGCAAAGTATGCGTCAGAAAAAGGGCTTGAAGTTATGGCAGGGCATGCTTTGAGTGTAGCAAATGTTTCAAAGATAGCGCAAATAATTTACATAGAAGAACTCTCAATAGGGTTTTCAATAGTAGCAAGAGCAGTTTTTGTTGGTTTTGAGCGAGCAGTCAGAGAAATGA